>Ga0307516_10001716_pt1 | contig 30112 bp, 40 predicted proteins | sample 19_EM_MG_FD_203310 | JGI IMG/M metagenome (GOLD analysis project Ga0307516, IMG submission 203310) | Populus trichocarpa ectomycorrhiza microbial communities from riparian zone in the Pacific Northwest, United States - 19_EM | ecosystem: Host-associated > Plants > Roots > Unclassified | place... | reverse complement strand
ACTGTGAGGCCTCTCGGAAAAGCTCCACGGCCTCCCGGAAGAGGCGAAGAAACTCTCTAGTCGAGCCTTCTCCTCGATGCACGCGCCCCTCCTCCATCTTCAGATGCGCTTGGGAGATTGTCTGTCCTTTTGAATCCATTGCCCTACGGAAGCAGAAGCTTGCCTACCGGACCACCACATCAGTCAAGAACACCCCCCCAACAAAAAAAGAGATTGTCAGCAGCTCGATAGTTACCTCCTTGTACAATCCCCTCTGCAGAAACTGGTAACCCCTCTCGGAAAACTTTTTGGGATCACTCGAAACCGCAGGCTTCATCTTCTTCAATTTCTCCTTCACATCCGGATCGTTTCTCCGCACAACCTCCACCAGTGGCTTTGAGCCATTTCCTGCCACAAGCTTGACAATGGGCTCCGCAGACACAACGGAGCTCTCAAGGATCCAGAGCTGGATCCGAGGTCTTGTGATGGCAACGTACAGATGCTTTTGAAAGGTGACGAATCAGCGTCGATTCTTTCGAGCGAGAAAGAAGGAAAACATAACGATACATACCTTCAATTCGGAGCAAAGCAGTGCATCCCTCTCAATATTGGCTCGGTTGCTGCCGGGAACCAGAATATCCTTCAAAGTTCTCAGGCCGGAAGGAGTAGGGCTGGAAGTGAAAAAGTCGAGCAGGAACACATCGTCAAACTCCATGCCCTTGCTGTCGAGAATGCTAAGCACAAGCGCCGTGTCTTCTCCGAGCGTTCGTTGCACTTCCTTCTTCATGATTTCGTCTCGAACGAGGATAACCTGTTCTGCTCCGAAATCCGCCACCCTCTCAGACACATCCGCCAGGCCGACGAGCCGTTGTGCGAGAACTTCGGCACCCCATCCGACGAACATCGTAGGTATCGAGCCATCGTACTGACCTCTCTCTTCATCCATTTTGTCGACCGATTGGGGGAAGCCTAAACATATCAGCGCTGTCGTCACGCCGTCGCCCACGACGGAAATCCTCAGCTGCGGATGATGTACCTTTATACAGCAGATCCATAACGAACGAAGCCAAGGAAATGATTCCCTGATGGGACCGGAAGTTCTTATTGAGGCGGAACAACTTCGGGTGGACAAGATTGTTGTTACCAATTTCTTCGGCGAGCGGTTTGAACTGATGGTAGAACATCGCCTTGACATCGCTGAAGCGGAACGTCGAATCCCTCGAGATGCATTGTGCCGAATCCCCTGCGAAGTGGACTCCGGACGGGTTCTGGACTAGCTTCAGGAGCAAAGTGATATCCATGCATCGTTGGTCCTGCACTTCGTCGACGTAGATCTCCCCGAAGAAGGTTTCCACCAACCGGCAGAATCCCGGATCCGCCGTCCGCATGAAGTTGAGCAGGGAGGCCACCCTGTCGATACCGTCTCGATCACCGTTTTGCGCTTTGCGGCTCTCGTAGCGTAGGTATATGTCGTAGACTTCCTGTCGTTCCTCGGACAAGAAGGTGGGCGCTTTCTTGTGGCTCAGGGCCAGGTAGTCGTCCCGTGAAAGAGTTCTGAGCTCACCCTCATTAGATATCGAGCCTTTGATCACTCCCAGTATCTCGGCGAAAACAAGGCCAGGCTCGCAGTGGCGAGTAAGGCTGGAAGGGAATTGCTTCCAGTACTCGGACTTGAACAGAGCAAAGTCGACGACTTGCGATCTCCGCACATAATGGCCGGATGCGTTGGAAATCGCTGGTTTGGCGTTCTTGTCACGGAACTTCTGACGATTGGAAAACCTGCGCGAAAGACGTAAGCAATGGGGCCGCGAAACAAGAGGGGCACACGGACTCCACTGTGTTCTCGCTGCAAGGAGGTAGCCATTAGCATGAGTTCATTCCCTCTGGAGCAAAGGACACTAGCTTACAGCAGTTTCAACAGCTGATCGAATGTACACACCAAAGGGAAATCATCATCCTGAAGACTGCCAATTGTCTTCGAAAACATCAAGTTTTCCTCATCCAGCGTGAAATCGTCGGAGTGAGCCTGTGTAGAGATGGCCTTGGAGAGCTGCGATTCGACCAGCCTTTTCGTGTATATTTTGAGCTTCTCGACAAGAAGTTTTGAGCGCGTGAGGAGAATCTATGTGTCGCACACCCCTGAGTTAGCCATGGACACCTTAGGGGAAAATCGCCCCACCCACCTGCCGAGGAGGAGGCTGTCCGATGATGAGCTTCTGAGACGTATAGTTCCGAACCAGTTTGTGGACTAGACAGGTCGTTTTCCCAGTCCCGCTGCGGCCCATGATGAGCGTCCCGGAACCGCTGTGCTTGATAACCTCGATTTCCTCCTGGGATGTATCAAAGGGGAATTCGGCATCCGTACTGTTCGCCAGAAAACTGTCCATGACCGGCTTCGTGACCTCGAAGAATCTATCTGTCATAGGGTGTCAACAGAAACACTCAGGGTGGGTATCGTGCGGAACTAACTATATTCTTCGAGACCTCTCCGTTCGTCCATCGCGATCGGTGGGGAGGTATCGATCGAAGCTCTCCTCTGTGGGTTTATTTGCATGCTGTCCAAATCCCTAGGATGGTAAATTCCTGATGCTTCATCCCAAATTGGGGACCTCGAGAATGCTGGATCATCCTCAGGCTGTAGGATCTTGGTCCTCCATACCATAACCACGTGGTCGATGGCTTTAGGAACCTGCAATGACGCCGTCAGTTACTCGTTCCAAAGAGCTGGGAATCAGGACGGTTACGTCGTCGGTCTCGACAACCCTCCAGACTGGAATATAAATGATGTACCAGTCAGCTAACCTCCCAGCGTGCACGTGCAGATGTAGGGGGTTACGAACTCTTGATGTGCTGTCTGTAATTTCCGTCCTCGGTTGGGCCGGTGCCCAATTGCCAGAGAATTCGAAGCTGCCTCCCGACCGCGGCCTCAAGAAGTGGCGGATCCAGATATTTCCTCTGAGCGGCGGTCCCCGACCGACTCGAAAGCTTGCCGCCCTTCCACTCCCCGGAGGCGAGCCTACGCAGCCGATCTTCAAGCACTTCTTTATATCCTACCCAACGTTCGGTCAGGTCTAGTACACTGGGGATAAACTGGGGATTACACACCACCAAGCATCTGTCTCTGAATATCTTTGAGTGCTGCTGCGGAGAGCAGCACCTTCCATAGCCCGATCTTCATGCCAAACAGCGCTCCCTCTTCAGGAACCTCCCCGGAGCTGAACCCACTGTCGGCACGGGCTCTCGTGATCTGCTTATCTTTTTCCACCAGAGCCTTCGGATCCTGAGATAGATCATGGCATGGACGGCACGGAAATGTTTGGAGAACCGCCCGAAGGACGGCGGGTATCTCAGTGGTGCGGATTCGGTCCAACAGCACCGCTATGGCACGCGAAGAGGTTGGTTGCTGTAGACTTAGACCGTTCAGCATCGCCACCACACGGTCCGGGAGGGGAGGGATTTCGGGCTCGAGCACCGAAGAGCGTCTCCTAGCTGCGGAATAGGATTTCTTATCGTCGGCATTGAGTTTCCGCAGCACCACATTGGCAGGAACGTGAGTGTACTGAGGTGCTGGGGCTTGATAGATCTCACGTTGGTGTTTTTCGAGCGCCGCGATGGTTTCCGTCAATGCGCGCCACTTCTCGACCTCGGCGGGGACTCCGTGGCAGATCGGACTTCCGGCGCAGACCGAACACAATCCAATCAATTTCCGCGCCCAAACCTCGGAGATGGACGACACAGTGCTGACGAAATGCACGGAGAAAAGATCGCATATGATTTCCGCACCCTCCATCGAGGAAGCGACGCGTTCCAAGAGGCCAGGCTTCTCGGCCAACCTCGTGGCTATGACCTTAAGTGTGGCGGGCTGCAACGGTAACGCATGTTTAATGGCCGCGATGACCAATTTATCCATGGCATCCACATCGGCGAGATCAAACTCGTCGTACGCAAGCATCGAGCAGACCAGCACGAGAACTTCGCACGATATCATTTTCGAACCCGCGCGGCGACCGATGTCGGACTGCATCCTGTCGTTGAACACGAGAAACTCCACTAAATGGCTTGCGTACTCGGTGAAACTGGTGAGGAGTGCAGCTCGAGCCGCCTCGTCGTCCAGGAAGGTGCCTATCTGTGAGGCCTTGGACGAGATCATGGTATGGAGACTTTGGTGGATCCCATGATTGTGGCCGAAACCGAACAGGCCGTTTCGAAGGATGCACTCGAAGTAATCCATAACTGGCCAGGTAGGTGTTTGCCTGTCCAAGAGCTATCGAGGACGCGAAGATTTGTTGTAGGAGGACAATAAGTATCGTGGCGAGATAAGTATCGTGGCGAGATCAGTATCGTGGCGAGATCAGTACCGTAGGAAGATTAGAAGGTGAGTGGTGAGCGGGTACGCTTTGTAGGAGCGGGGCAGGAACCGTTTCAATACCACCATCTAGGATAGATGTCACGCCGCTGATCTCCAGCCTCCCAGCCCTGCTCCGGTTCGCGCGGAATTGGCTGCGAACAAAGATTGAGGAATGTGTGCATGGGGGATTGGGATCCCTCCTTCCCAATCGCTTCGCCGGTCTGACTTCGTTCCCAGGCCAGTCGCAGAGATAACTGCGCTGAGCTACGTACCATCACCAGATCAGAACGGAGGTTGCCTCTGGCGCCATGCAAGCGGCCATTGCGGCCTGCAGGACAACGAGCGCAGCGAATCGCATTGTCAGCACCGAGATATCTAGGGTGCAGTACACGCACTGGGCCAATCAGGCCAGGGGCACCGGATACATAGCAAAACACGGAAGCGATGCATGGGCGACCAGGTGCTGGAGATATGTAGGTATCTGTGTCCGAATTTCACTTCTGAGGGCCCGAACACGAAACGCGAATCTAGATTTCGAGACCACCAAACGAGCCGGCCCTCGCGATGCGAGGTTCGCTACATATTGCAGCCAGGCAGGCCCATGCCAGACTTCCCCGAGGGTGCCAGTCCTGTAGCCACGGTCTCAAGCCGCGCTCTGGCGATGAAACTGCGCCTTGCAAAGCCAACGCCAGCGCGGGATGCAGTTGTCCGTCCGTGAGAACGGTATGGAGCGCAGTGGCTCTCCGACGGCCAAGACAAGTCACAAGCTGCACGAGCAGACGAAGAGCGTCCCGCACCCAGCGGCGGCACGGAGGGTGCTGCCTGCCCACGGATATTACCGGAAGAGTGCTATGCGCGCTTCGCCGCAGCGGCCGCAAAAAGCTTGCGGAGAGTGGGCCGCCCTGGCAGTATCCGCTAGGTACGTATTGGTGTCCGGAATGCGGGTTCCTAAAACGCCCCTTCAGTGGGTACACAGCTCCGACCAAGGGCCACGCGTAGGTATCTGGCCCGTCCGAATAAAAGCAGCGGTTCCCAGCCTCTTCCATGTGGTGAGTGACGAAGCTGCTGCTGCTGGGCCCGCTGTCCATTGAGGCATCAAGCCCGAGAAGATCTGTGTGGGGCACTCCCCACACGTAGGGTGCTGGTGCGAGGGTGTGCGAGGGCTTTCGGGGGGTTTTGCGGGGAGGTGGCGGTGTGAGGAGGAGACGAGAAAGAGCGGGGGAAGATGCAGAAACAATGCGGAACCGTGAAACAACGACGGGGGGGCACAGGTAGGTCGCACAAAGAATGGGCGCTCCCCATGAGTCCGCCAAGCCAAGCACCGTCATACAAAACACCGAACCGACCAACCCCGCAGCCGCCAGGGCATATAGAGAGGAAGTATTATGCCCAGCGAAGCCTGCATACATATCCTCCACAGAATGCCCCAGAAAGCAGAACAGGATGAACCGATGGGATGGCAGCATCAACCCTCTGCACGGGTCATCCAGCGGCCAGTCCTCGGGGACCAATCACTGCGTGACAACAGTCGATTGCGACCACGCACCCATTGCCCCCACATCTCCTCATCTTGGCTCCTCTGCTCCTTGTCCTGTGAGTACAATACCGTCTTCGGGGGCTGAGCCTGTCTGATATAGTCGCGATGTAGGATCTGCCGCCCGATTGCTCCCACACCCAGCCGGACCCTGGTCCACCCCCGTCGGCGCCCCCTTCGACGCTCGCCTGGCACCACTCTGAGCCACTATGTCGCTGGGGATCGAGAGAGCCGTCCGTAGGTATTTACATTCGTCGGTTTTGCATTGATTCCACCCGGCATATGCTCTGGTACTCATGTGTGAGATAACCAGAATGACGCGTGGCTCCTTTTTCGCGCCACGCCTTCCACCGCGAGCCATGCCGTACACCACAGGCCATGCCGGAGCCAGATGCCGGAGCCAGATGCCGGAGCATCGATACCCGCCCTCCCGAATTCGGCCACAGCGGAAGATTCCGAGTGATATCCCAAGACGCAGCTAACTACCTAGGATCTGCAGGGATTCTGCGCTTGGCACAACCAACGTAGCACGCGGCGACAACACCTCTCTTCTCCATTCCTTCTTCCTTCCATCATCACCTACCGCACAGCATGACGGCCGCAACATCGATCCTGATCGCGACCGCTGCGCTTCTATTCACGCACTCGTCCGTCCCCTCCCGTGCTGCCTCCAGCCTGCTGCCTCCGTGCGATAGCTAACCGAACGCGCCGTAGTGTCTACTCAGCGCACGAGCACTCGACAGCGACACTGACGTCGGCGACCGCAATACCGACCGACATCACGCTCGAGACGCTGCTGGCGACGGCGCTGCTGTGCTTCGGGATCGTGGCGCGCTACGCCGGCGAGCTGCGGCCGATCCACTTGCGCGTGTGGACGGGCAAGCTGGAGCGCGAGCGTGGCGCCGGTACGTGGGCGCAGCTCGACGGCGACGCCGTCGGCGGCGGGTTCTGGGACGTCAGGAGTGCTAGACGGCAGGCGGGGGAGAAGTAACGGCGGTAGGATGAGGACACAACGCACGCATGACGATGGCTTGGCGGTTCATAGAATGGCACTCGGTTTTACGATACTCTGTCACAGATACGCAGCGATCGAGCAGTAATAAAATGGCTTATCAGTATTTCTCCGTATTGCTTGCATTCCTCCGTACATACCGGAACAATTGACCGTGGTGACCAAGGCTCGGTGTCCACCAACGAGGCTGAATGGATGTCCACATTGGAGACGCATATGTCCGTAATAGGTTCTCCGCGGCGGCGGCCAGACAAGCCGGAGTTCAATTCAATCCCGCTCTCCGCCACCCGCCCGCACTTCAAATCCTCAAGCGTTTCACTTCCCTCCGCATCCCCTCCTCCATCCCACCTTCCACACACTACTAACCACCACCACCCCACAATGCCACGCAAAGAGTACTGGCAGCGGATGCCCGGTGGCTTCAACACGCCCTCCTCGTGCTCCTCGGGCTCGGTCTCGGAGGCCTCCAGCAGCAACAGCAGTGCCGATCCCGCCACTTCCATCGCTTCCACCGCCGCCGAAGAGGAGGGCGAGGGATGGGCAATGATCTCGCCGACGGTCGTGTACCGCGTATTCCCGCTCCGCCGCCGGGACACGGGGGCAGGTGCGCACACATATATCCATCCCGCGCTCGCCGGCGCCACAACTGACAAGCCGGTCGGCGCGAAACAGATCTGTTCAAGCTGCAGCTGCCGACCCCCTTCATGCGCCAGGAATCCGAGCAGTCGCTTCTTCGATTGGACAACCCGTGGCATCAGGAGTCGGAACCGCATACACCGGAGTCGTCTGAGACTATGGTCAGCAGTCATGGTTGGAGCGTCGCGGTCGAAGGTAGCTCTTCCAGCTGGAGAAGGAGTAGCTTCGATGCTGGATCCCCAGGGAGTAGATTGGGCTGGAGGAGACGGACTGGAAGGTGGATGATGGGGTTCTTGTAGCGGGGGAGCGAGTCAGTGAGGTTGTGTGATGGACGGAGAATCTAGGCCGCTGTTGGGGTGAGGGCAGAAATGACGAGAGGTTGCAAAGTACTTGACATGGGTGGGGCTTTGTAGGACGAAAGATAGTGCATTGACCTCGAGATTTCAAGGAGCATATACGAGACTTCACATTTCTGCATACCACTTCAATTTCACAGGTTACATCACACGGGGGAGGAAAAAGTGCCATCCGATTCTAACTTCCCCCAAATCCTCTCCCCGCACTCAAGCCGCGATCATTATTTTTACGCCGTGCAAGATGTCAAGCCAGTTTCCCAAATCATAAACCCCATCAGTGTATCTTTGAGCAAGTTTACAACTTCTGCATGGCGGCGATGTCGGTGGACTGGACGTGGTCCTCGTCCCCCTCGATCCGCTGCTGCAGCTCGTCGAGGGACACCTTGTCATCCTCGACGACAAGGTTGATCTGGAGCTTCTTGATACCGTAACCGACGGGTACCAGAGTGTGGGCTCCCCAGACGAGACCGTCTAGATTGTGTCAGCGGTTGCAGGGAGAAGAGCGGAGCGGAAGGTGTGAAACGAACCCTGCTGGATAGAACGGACGTTGGCAATCAACACGTCCATATCTGTCTCATCATCCCAAGGCTTGACATCGAGCGTGACGACCGACTTGGCAACTATTCTTTTCTTCAGCCCCCACACATTCCATCCTCCCACGGATCACGACAACGTACTGGTCTTGGGCTTCAGTGCCTTCTTCGCCCTGTACTCCTCCAACCGCTTGGCAGCCAGCTCCGCCTTCTCCTTGTCGTCCTCCTCGTCGTCGGATCCGAACAGGTCAACGTCGTCATCGTCGTCCTCCTCAGCCTTCTCGGGAGCGGCGGCGGGGTTGACGGTGTTCTCGACGACTTCGGGCCCGTACTGGGAGATGTCGGTAGACTCCTTACCAGGGAGACCCACGAACTCGGACTCGTACGAGAGGATGTTCTTGTACCAGCGCGCAGCGTTGGGGTACTTGGCCGAATCGGGAGCACCAGAGAGAGCCGTGTAGATGGTGACGTCTCCCTGGGAGGGGGCGTAGCTGGGAACGCAAGTCAGCATTGCAGTTCCTCTCTTCCTCCAAGCAAATACGGTAGATGAAATGAAATGATGTAGAAAAGCATGGGTCAGAGTTGCAATGAAGCTATTGGATGTAGTCAAACAGCGGGGTCTTAAGCCGCCTCTTAAACACGGACCAATTTGATCTCATCATTCAGAATGGGAAGGGTATATCGTGCGGGGCAAAGATGGATTTGACTCTCCAACGGAGGTGACATCGCATCCCAGGCTGGGAAATAGCAGCTACGGCGACGCGAGGATAGGAACAGAAAGGGGATCCGGCTCACCCAACGACGTAGCTTCTGGTGGCCAACCAGCTGTTAAGGGCTGCGTACCAAGTACCCGTCAGTCATCGGCCCACTCTAGAACGACCCCGCCCCGTGACCCCCCTCCCTCTCGCCTTTCGTGATCGGAAATGCCTACCAGAGAGGCCGGCCTCGGTAGCGAGATCAGTGAAACCCATTTTTGATGATTAGTAGTGTGCTGGTAATTGAGTTGAAAGCGATTGTTTTGGTGGGAGTATTTGGTTGTTTGGAGATGACTTTTCTGGCGGTGGGAGGTGAAATTGGAGAAAGGATGGATTTTCTTGGAGCATGAAGGCGGGGTAAGTTGGATACGAGGGGCAGTGGCGTCTGGAAGGGGCATGCACTAACGGGCACCGCCTGCTAAACCTGGCCGAGCCTCATCTCACAACGCCCAGGGAGGAATAAAAAAGAAGCATGGTCCGTGTGCGAGCCAGATGTTGACAGATCATTTTTTTTTATTTTTTGGCACGTTATGTATGTAGAACAGAGACGATTCGGCTCTATTTATCAAGTAGGGGGAACCGTTGTGGGAGGCTGGCAAATGCACGTATGCTCACTCGTAAAACGTGGCCAGATTGGCACATCTGCTGTGATCTGTATTGCTTTGATGATTTAAGATTGAGTTCGGCGGAGCATAGCAATACATACGTTTCCGCGAAGGATCCGTATCGAACAAGATCCATCTCGAAGTGCCCGAACTCACCAGATCAGGCATCAACTCCACGACACGTGACTAACTAGAGGCCAAAAAATTTGTCGGCGAAAATTCTCTGCCCCAGCCCCAAGAAATTTTAGCCGCACACGGAGAGCTTTAAAAGGCCAGCCTCCCCCCCGCCTTCCCCCTTCTTTTCTCTCTACATCAGTAGGTAGTTTTACAACTATCAACCAGGATCTCCACTCCGGTGGCTTGCTGAGTTCTGTCTTTCAACCCGTGGACAGAGTTCCGTTCCCGGGTCCTCAGAAGGAACCTCCTTGGCTATTTGCTTAACGGCAGTGGTCGAGGCGCTCTGCTCTCCCGATCGCTCGTGTCCTCCACCGAGGCGTGAGCTTGGGGGGTAGGCGGGACACCTTCATTCTTTTTTTTTCTTTTTGATTCTTTTCGTTGATACCTGGGCGTCGTCGAGGTTTCGAAGAAGAGGTTGTTTCGCTGCTGCTGATTTGAGGTCGCTATCCCCATACCACCACCGGGAATTCCACAATATCTACAGTCGTGGGTCTTGCGGCGATATGGCCTTGTTTACTCTGTGGAGTTCGACAGCAAAGCCTCGAATTCTCGCTGCCTTCTTAGCCACTATCAAATTCCACAGCCCATCCCTCACAGTTAAGGCGAGGCCAGAATGTAACCAACGTCTCGCTTCCCAGCTCTCACCAGTGCCATTCTCGGCGGCACCCCACATACTGGCGTTCGTACGTACGAGCTCGCAGGTAGTATGGGCTTCACTACGGCAACAGCTGGGGATCACGGGGTCAGATAGTGCAGTTAGCAGTCAATTCCTCACGCACGATTGTGGGACCGATGCCTTCCAAAATAGCAGAACATCTTCACACGGGAGGAGGAATCGCAGATTCAAAGAGAACGGAACATTGCTTCCTGGAAACAGCAACTGAACGAACAAAAACGTCAAATGGGTATGTATTGAGTCAATTCAATCGAGCATCCGTAGCCCATCTAGCGACAGCCATCATCCTCCACAATCCCCGCAAACGATCACACACATGCTCCTGTTCCCTATCCCTCTTTCACTCCAGACTGCTCAAATCCAGCGGAACACTACTCCCCCTACCACTTTTATACACCTTGCTGCACCCCGTAAACGGTCTGGGCTCTGGAAAGTTCGCTTCGGGCTGGAAGCGCCACCTGCTATCGTCGACCACGATCTTGCGCGAGCCCGAGACCACAGCAGGGCTGAGGGAGTAATTTCCGTACGCAGCTGACTGTGGCGGTGGCAGGGGAGGGGCGGGTGCGGAGGGCGGTGGTGGAGGGGGTGGGGCGTTGCGGTTGGGTCCCGAAGGCGGAGGAGGAGGCGGCGGCGCGAACGAGAACGAGACGGAGCGCTTGGCGATGCTAGCGCCGTTTGCGGGGGGTGGGGGTGGGGGTGGGGGTGGGGGTGTTGCGCGTGGTGGCGGGGGTGCTGGAGGAGTAGGTGACGGGGACTTGCGCAGTGGTGGAGGTGGCGGACGGATGTGCGATGGTGGTGGGGGAGGCGCACGTGGCGGGACCGGTGCGGCGCTGTGCGGGCGGCCTGGCGGTGGCGGCGCCGGCGTCTTGCGGGAGTTGGCGTTGGGCGCTGAGGGAGCCCGAGGGGGTGTGGATTCCGTCCCGGACATGTAGGAGGAGTCTCGGTTCGCTGTTGCGGGCGGGTTTAGTCATAGCACCAAAACAAGGAGCGGGGGAATGCAGCACGTACCTCCGGTGTCCACGCCGCCTCTGGTGCTCCTCAGTCGCGGCATGCCAGCCGCAAATAATCCTCCCAACTGTGCAGCTGGAGCCAGTCCTCCTCCTCCTCCACCTCCTCCTCCTCCTCCTCCTCCTCCTCCTTTGGTCTCACTATTGCTCCTGCCACGGTTCGCCAAGCTTCCCGCACTGTCACTCCTTGCTCTCAGCGCGGCGGCCGCGCCGGCACCCGGAATCGGCGGAGCTCCCGGAATAGCCGGCGGCTTTCCCAGCTGCATCCCTCCTCCACCACCTCCGCCGGAAATCTTCGCGTCGATTACCGGCGCACTACGATCGTTCGTTTGCGCCTTCTTTAGTCGGATACCCTTTGTGATGTCGTTGTTGAGCGCTCCCTGAACCCGATAGTTAGTATTGTTGGAGGGCTGTAGGGGGACCGGGAAACGGTCGACACATACTCTTGATGGAGCGGCTGCGGACTTGCCTCCTCCCCCTCCTCCGAACCCACCGGGTGGTGGTGGCGGCGGTGGTGGTGGTGGTGGTGGTGGTGGGGCGGGCATCTTTCGTGGAGGAGGTGGTTTGGCAGCGCAGGTTGAAGTTGTGGGCTATCGGTAGAGGTTTGCTTTGGTTGTTGGGAGTGTTTATCTAGTAAGTTCCCAAACCCAAGCCAACCGCGTCATCCCTGTGGCAGCGCAGAAACACCGCCACAACCACACCTCACCACAATTCCCCCCCCCCCCCCGCCTCACGTAGCCCTCACCATTACCGTCAACCCACGAGTTTCGCGATGTCCTCTCTCGGTCCCTTCGTCGGCAGTACGTCTCCCGGTGCCCCCTCTCTCCACGTCCAAACTAACCGCGGGCCCGCTGTCAGAAACGGTGACGATCATAACCTCGGACGGGCGCACGCTCACGGGTCAGCTGCTGGGGCACGACCAGACGACGAACCTGATCCTGTCGTCGACGGTCGAGCGAATCTTCGCCAGTCCCGACTCGGAGGACCCGAGCCAGGAGGTCGAGCACGGGCTGTACCTGATACGCGGCGACAACGTGGCTGTCTGCGGCCTCGTCGACGAGGAGGCCGAGAGGGGCATCGACTGGACCAAGGTCAGGGCTCATCCTCTCGGCGGCATGAAGCATTCGTAGCGGTGGATGCGGATCATAGCATGTGGGATAACGATCGATTGAGGGGTGATCGTTACTTCTAATGGCGAATTTGATGATTTAATGGCGATACTTGCATTTTTTCCCCTCCACCCATTCAAAGATATTTCTTGTGCTTTTTTTTTTTTTTTTTTTTTTACTACGGCGTTATGGTTTGTGTATGCGTATATATATTCTCTACTTCACCTTGGTTCGGGTGCGAATGACGGGGAATCGTTGCGAGAGATGGATAATTCGGCTTCCCAATACTCTGCGTGTTCAGCATCAGCATCTACACTTCTCCGCCAGTAGAATACATTCTCTTTCCTTCCCATCATTCATTCCAACGGAGGCCAGTTGCGAATTCAATCACCTCTTCACTTCAATATTTCCCGGACAGCAACGATTTCAAAACAATTTTTACATACAGTTCCTTATGGCCTGCCTGCCTCCATTTCCGCTACCTTAGCCATCCCTGTTGGTCTTTAAGATGCTTGATAAAAAAAATAGAATAAAAAACAGTAAATCTTTTGAGTAGGTACATTATGAGATTCATTGTTTCCAATTATTCCCCATGTTTTCGCCCCCTTCTTGACGGATAGAAGGAGATGCACGCCTAGTGTACAGGAAACAATAATTCCCCTATTTTGTTTAAGGTCCCCAAAATGTTGAACGCAACTAAGACACATAACCCCCACAATGATCAAGTGAAGAAGAAAAGGCCAAGGAAATAACCGCTAAAAAAAAAAGAGCACCATCACCCTCATCCTCTCGTCATTCTATCTCTCCCCTTTCATTCGTCTCACCGTGTCCGAGCCCTAGTAGTCTGAACTCTCAGGGTGAACCTCCCAGTTGTCGAGGTTGTCGACCTCGGCCCAATCAGATCCCGACGTCGTGCTACCACGCGCCTGGTTCTTCTTGGGAGCCTTGGCCTGTTTGGAAGCCACTGGAGGGGCGAGAGTCGCTTTGGGCTCAGGGGCCTTTGGCTCGGGGGCCTCGGGCTCGGGGGCCGGGGTGGGCGTCTTAGCCTTGGGAATGGTGATGGTTTCGTCGGCCGAGTCGTCCGACTTCTTCATGCTGCGGGTTGACCTCTTGCTCTTGACCTCGTTCCACTCGGGCTCGGGGACCAGGGCGTTGGGAGGGATGGACTCCCAGGAGTCGCCGAGGGCGGTGGAACGCTGGATGGGGTCGGAATCGGAGTCGTTGGGGGTGAAGGTGTCAAGAAGCGCGCTCGAAGAAGACGCGGTCGAGGGCGCAGTGGCGACAGGGGTAGTAGCACGAGGCGACTTCTTACTGCCGACCTGGGTCCAGGTGGACAAAGAAGCAGCAATGGCGCCGGGAGAGGGAGAGGAGGCAGCAGGGCGAGCGGCCTCAGAGGCGCGCTGGGCCTTGCGGTGCTGTTCGAGACGGGCTTGCTGTTCAGCGCGTTCCTGAGCGCGCGCAGCTTTCTCCTTCTCCTTCTTCTTCGCGTTCTTGCTGGCATGGACTCCAGCGTCATTGACGGGGGCGGACTTCTTCTTCTGGCTGCGAGGGGGCTGGACGGGGGCGCCGATGCGAAGGACTCCGGGGCCGCTGGTCGAGGGTTCAAGCATGTCGGTGGGATCGCTGGACTTGGAGTATTCCTCCTCGTCGATGTCGCCGTCGGCGCCGGTGGAAGAGGTTTGGCTGCCAGCGTAGCGTCCAGCTCCCCCGGCCTTCAGGCGGCGCGCGACATCCTTCAGATCAACCTCCTGGGCAACATCGCCGTCGTCATCATCGCTCTTGATCTCCGGCTTCTTCTCCTTGGTGATAGAGTTGCTCAGCGATGCGGCCGCAGAGGACTTCTTAGCCTTCTTCCTTGTCTTCTTCTTGCCCTCTCCCGCCGACTCCGTTCCACCGCCACTACCGGCGAGCGCTGCCTTCGCCTTCTCGGGCGCAGCTTTGGCCTTCTCCGGCAACACCTCCGCGACCTTTTTCAAGTTCTTCTTCTTGGAGGACTCCTGCCGCCGGTTGATAAACCAAATCACTCCCGCGATGGAGAGAAACAGCGCCCACGAGATAAGGGGCCCCATCGCCATAATTATCTAAACTTCTATTACGTTGCGTCACATAAGCGTTCCATCTCATCTCAAATGCAGCAAAGGTTGAAATGGGCCTGGGATGGAAATACTTTGAGCTCGGATCAGCCCCTTTCAGTATTCGTTGTACACGTACGGTAGCAAGCACGTACAACCGGTCCGTGTGGGAGATAAGGCGATGCGGAGGTGTGCGGGAGGTAGAAAGGGGATGCAGCGGCGAGATCAGATGCAATGAAGAATCCAATCGTGGGAGTTATGTTGGGAGACGCGTAGGGGGAAGGAAAGAGAGCGGTGATGTGTAGCGGAAGCGAAGATGGTGTGTGGGATATGTTGAAGAAGTGCAGGCAGACAGTGGAAGAGATGAAGATCGAGTAAGTTAGGGTATGTAGCTTCCCCTTCGCGAGTACCGTGTCTTTTTCTCTTTCTGGTCTCCGGAGAGAGAGCTTGTGGCGGGAATCCCTGCCCCTCACTCAGCGGTGAGTGGCTGATTGGTTTGCGGACACAGACAAAGGTCGCGGGAGACTTCCAGAAAGCTTCACCTACTTCAACTATCTGCTCTATTTTCTATCCTCCGTCAGTTGGGCATCTCTTCTCTCTTCTCTCTCCTCTGTCAGTTGGGCATCTCTTCTCTCTTCTCTTTCCTCTGTCTGTCCTGACGCCTCCCGATACCCCACAAAAATACGTTCAGGACCGGATCAACAGCAACGAGCACGAGAGCAGAAAACCAGATGCTCTGCTCTTCTCAGTGCACTCGTGATTCCTCCATCACGATCCGCCAACCAACCTCCCGAATCCCCCCTCGTGCAGAACCGGACACAGACACAAGGCAAGCAGAAGGTATGTAGAAATCTTGTCCTGTGCCATCCCCCACTCCAAACTGGACATCCAGCCTCCATGCAGTCACACGAGCCGGACGGAAGGAGACTCATCGGATGCAGAGTCCCACGAGTCCAACTGATCACCCGCCGTTGCAACCATCTATCTAGTTCTGCCTTACTCTATCCCGGCTTGGTCAAGCGTCGCGATGGAACGGACAGCTAACTATGTGATCGGTGCCAGTCTGGTCGGTGCTGGAGAAATTCATAGGATGGACGGAAGAGCGCTTTGTGTGAAACACGTTACATGTTCGATGTCCGTTCGAGCAAGGTCCCCGTCGGGAAATCTACATTTGTACAGGCATCATTCACGCCAGACAACACCCCTGTTGCCCTCGGCCCGGTCTCCGGGCGGACAAATTCCCGCCGCCGGCCTCTCTGTACTACGTACTTAGAGGTACAAATAACTCGTTGCTTCAATTCACCGCTATCGCTAACACGTTCCCCCCAAACAATGTGAAAGGAAAAAGAGGGGGAGGAGGGCTTCAACATGGCGAGAGCAGGGAAAAAAAGAAAGATGAAATCTTGAACATGCAATACGTTGAAAGAAATCACAATGATGCAGGCCGGCGAAAACGTAAATGTGGTTGGTATCAAGCATAGTTAGGAGTAGTAAGATTGATGGAAAAATCCAATCATTGCTGTTGCTGTTGCTGCTGCTGCGGACGGGAGCTGGAGCTATCCTTGAACAGGCCCTGCTCCTCAAAGCTCTCGATCAGTGCACGCAAGGGGTCGAGGTCGGAGGGGGCGAGAAGGCCGAAGGTCTGGAAACTCCACCGTCAGTAAGGTTATATCAGTAACTGTTAGGGGGCTCGTGTTGCACGGACCCGAGAGAAGTGGATGAAGTGCACGAATAAGCTATTGAAATGAGCTTCGAGGCTCATGTGCAGGATCTTATCGAAGTGGGTGTGGTAGATGTGCGCGAAAACGCGGAACATCTGCTTGTAGATGCCCTTGCACGTCTGCTCAAAGACCTGCGGAAAACCTCCCTCCTTTCCGACCCAGTTCTCGCCGGACTGGTTGCTCGTAAGGCTCCTCGAGGCGTTGGACATCATCGCGGATGGTGTGGCCGCCGTAGCCGTGGTAGTTCCGTTGGCCTTCGTGGGGAACAGAGTCTCGTCATTAATACGATTCGAGATCCACTGGAGGACGTATTCGATGTAAGTGGGGGCCGGAAGGCGCATAGGTTTCTTGTTCGCGTCTAGCCAGGTATAGTCGAGTCTGCATCGAAAATGTCAGTGCGAGAGCTCCAGTCATCGTGGTGACACGGCACAGCTCGCCATGCCCCAGAAAACATACCCGGGACCTGCCGACATGGACGGGCAATTCCTAGCAGTACAGAACTCCTGGATCACGCCATAGAAGCGATTGAGCATATCAAAGAACTCAAACACTGTCCCTTATCAGCGATGGCACCCTGCCGGAGTTTCAAGAAATCCCACGTACCGTTGAGCGCCAACCATTCACCCTGGTCGACGTACTTTGGCAGAACAACGATGGTCGAGAAGCTACCCTTGACGAGCTGACTGGTGACGAACGGCTTGCAGAGGAAAAGCGGCTTCGCAGCGACGCGGGCACCAGTGGGTGAGTTGGGCATCAGACCACCAGGCTGGAGGCCTCCGCCTCCGGGTGAGCTTCCTGCTCCTCCGCCGCCATTGAATCCGTTTCCGCCGCTTCCATTGCTGCCGCTTCCGGACTGCTGAGAGGGCGAGGACGGCTGCTTGCCGGGTCGTCGGAACCGACTGAACATCGCATTAATGGAGTTCATATTTTAATCCGATAGGATTAGGGAAAAAAGTCAAGAAAGGGGGGGGAGGAGATGTTGAGAAGGAGAATCGGGGTTGCGAGTACGGGGTGGTCTAGCTGTTGCAACTCTCTTCCTGGAGGAGGTGTGACGGAACGGAAGGGAGAAAGGAGATTGGGGGGTTGGCTAGTATCGGAGGACGGAACTCACCCAAACAGATGTGAGGCCATTCGTTTTTCTTTTACTTTTTGTCTCGACTCGAGTTAAAATAGTAGCTTTTGCGGCTTTGCGTGTGCACTTATTGAGGGGCACGGGAACTCGAGCCGTGGAGTGAGCGACCGGTTGCGGGAAACGTCAAGGATGGTTTCGCTCTTTGGAGCAAAGCTGGACACCGGCCGAGGCTGAGTGAGTCAGTTGCAACGGACCGTTGGTGATGGATTCTGTTTTGTTCGAGTGAGGATGCTGGCCGAGAGGAGGAAAGGTAAGGTAAGTAGAGTGAGCAGCGATTGAAGTCGTGAACCGATCCAGGAGGAGCAGCAGCAGCAAGGGATCCCACTGAATCAGGCTAATTGAGTAGAGTAACTCCCGCATAGAGTACGCACTTGGACGGATTGAGACATGCGAGTGCGTTTGGGCGACGTTAAACCTAGTACAGATGGACAGGTGGTTACCCGTGTTATAAAATATGCTTGGACTGTTTATTTTCCTTCACTCGACTTCTTTTTTTTTCCCCACGAGAAACACGGCACTTTGATTAGCTTCGATCGCCCAAGTATGTATGTGTGTAAAAGAGCATGCATGGCATGTCGTCAAATCGTGTCCGGCGGTGTAATCTCGAGCTTTGATTGGCCGAAATCGCAGGGACTGGAGTCTGCACTTCGACTACCATGCAAAGTATGCGTACACATACTCTGATTCCCGTCATCATAAATATCCACATATATGGCAGACACGGAAGTTTGGAACCACGGAAGCGGGCCGGAAGGCGACAGATCATCCCCCAGCTACTATCCAGCAGGCTGGTTGCCGGAAAAATCTGTGTCTCCGTCTCGCAGGTGGATACTACACTGCGCCGGCGGCAAGCCTCCATACGCTTGAGGGGGGGACAAGTAGACGTCAGCCCAACCATCATGCGCATTCACTCCGTATTCCTGAAACGACTGTCCCTCAAAGGCAAGCATGACAGAACTCGCATCCGGAATGAAAACCTTAGCCACAGAACCAACCAACCAAAAGAAAAGAAACACGACGCCGAAGAAACAAGAACAAACCCGCTGCCCGACAATATTTACAGCCACCATTCCCAACTCCTAAGCTCCTCAGTATTTTACCCTCCAATTCCCTCCACACGTGCCCATAGAGAATAGACCCATCTTAACCTCCCACTCCACCGTTCCACGTCCCACAAGCAGATGATCGGCCGTCCGTGATCGTCTAGCTCCCTGAGAACCTTCGATGGGTTTACCAGCTCGTCGTCGCCGCAATCGGCAGGCCGTACCCATCGGGCACGGGGTGGGAGATGGGCGCCCACTGATAGACGGGACAGACGTTCCCGGGGCTAGACGGCTGGCTGCTGTCTCCGAACTGTTTCCAGAACGCCGAAGTGTACCAGCAGCCTACCTCCTGGAGCGGGGGCGGTGGAAATCCGTCGTACGCAGGTGGCGGGGTGGCGGCGGCAGCGCAGCTCATCTTGGGCAGCATGACGCCGTAGTCCTTGAGCATGAACGTGACCTGCCGGCGGATACCGGCGTCGAGGTTTTTCTGGAGGTAATGGTCGACCGAGTGGCCGGTGCCGTCTACGGCGTGGACGTCGGCGCCCGCTTCTAGGAGCAGACGGATGCACTCGACAGCCACGCCGCCGGCTTCAATGGCGAGCTGCAGCACCGTCGCTTGGAAGGCTGTATCCTTCGCCTCGGTGTCGGCGTTGCGCTCCAGGAGCAGTTGGACGACGCGATGCTTGCCAACGCGCGCGGCGGCAGCGAGCGGAGAGAAGCCGAAGTGGTTGCGTCGCTCGATGTCAGCGCCATTGTCGATCAGCCAGCGGACAATGTCGGTGTGGCCACGGTCGGCGGCGAGCGTGAGCGGTGTCTCGCCGTTGCGGTCGATCGAGGAGTGGTTCAGGTCGCGGCCGTAGTCGTGGACCAGCTGCTGCACCAGTGCTAGGTTTGCCTGCTCGATGGCATCGAGGAGGTCCTGTCGGCTGTGCGTTAAGCTGTAGAGCTTCGCAACGATGGTGGGTCGCTTCGCGGGAGGGGCGGGAGGGCGGATAGGGCTAGGGACCGAGGTCCGTTTGGGGGGAAGGTTGGAGAAGGTTTGTGCTCGCTCGGGGGTGTCAGCAGGAGGAGGAGGAGCCCACTGAGTCACTGCTGGCGCCGAGTCGGCGCGCGGGGAGAGCGGCGGGGTGATTGTTTGCGGTTCAGGTGTATCCGAAGGTTCGAGCTTGCCCTCTCCAAGCTTCTTTTCGATACGCTGCAAAATATGCCTTTCCACCTCAGTAATAGGACAGACAACGACGGGAGGGAGTAGACGGAATTACAGTTTCTGCGAAGCATAGAAGTTCGTAAGGCTGCTCAAACTGGTTACGATGCGCAGCCTCAGGGCACCAAGATCCTCCCCCCACATGAGCCGGTCGATCGTGTTGCCTTTCGCGTTGGCCAACGATGCATACTGCTGGAGAATCTTGTCCAAATCGTCGAGGAGCTCCTTACAGCCGGCGATGATTCTCTGGAACTGGTCCTGCGTCGCTGCATCGGGCCAGGAGTGTGGCGCATTCTCGAGAGCACTCGCAAAGCAGTGGATCTCACCGCAGATGTCCTTGAATTCCTTCGGCGCCTTGCTGTAGCCGTTCCAAACCTTCCAGGCCAGTTCCGTGAGCGCGATGATGTCCCCGATGCCGCTGCCGAAGCTCATTATTGCGTAGTACGATGGGAGTGTTTAAGAAAGGTGGGCGTTCTCAAAAAGCCCGCGGGCAGGGAAACAGTGGGCCGGTTTTATTGTCTTGTCTCCTCCCTCGCACCCCGGCGGGGCAAATTCATCGCGGACGGGCATATCTACCATCTAGAAGCACAGTGAGCACATCGGGTTGCGTCACGGCTCAGTCCGAAGCAGCTAGGTGGCTCGGAGCTATGCGGGGACGCGATGGAGCGGCCAACGTGTAGGCCGGCGATTGGCGGGGCGGGACATGCAGTGGCCAGAGCATTTTATTTTCCCCAATCAGCCGAAACTGGGTTCAGATTCTCCCATCGTCGCCGCGCGAATCCACGTATCCATCTAGGTCCTCTTGGAGAGCCCCCGCAGGAGAGCTTCGCGTAAGTCCAGCCTACCAAACAGTCAGCCGGCGCGGGTGAGATAAAAGCCAGGTTCACAACACAAAGCGAGCGAATTGACGGATCGGGATCCGCCTTTCATGCAGAACATCCGTGGGAAATCCCTGGCGGCAGGTCTGGAGGGTCCGGATTCTGCAGTCAATCGTGCTGGCGATTGCCAACTGCGGCCATGCGGGATATGGACCAGCTGATCTGGCTGACGATTGATTGATTGATTGATTGTTTGTTTGTTTGATATGCGTCGCCCCGTCTCGTCCACTGCCAGCAAGACACCGGCTTTGCTCTTTGCCTTTTGCAGCTTCCCGAACCGTTGGATGGAGCTGCCACAAGCTGCAGCTGAAGCTTGAATCCAGCTGAAGATCTGCGGGCTCGCTTTTCCGGCGCTGTCCCTTCCTCTTCGCACACCTCTGCCACTTCGCCGGCTCATTCATCGGTTCGTCTCAGTACCCCACGGTAGGCACCAGGCTCTCCCACGAACCCCTTCACGGCTCGGAAGATATATATCCGCCGCAGTGAGGAAATAATGAGGCGGGTAGGTGGGGTTGGTTAGGCGACAGCCGCGCCTGCCGAATCGTCACCGCTCGTGCTGCGGCGCAGATCTGTGCGTTGACGGTCGACAGTGCACAGGCAGCTCACACGAGTCTGCAGATGTATGTGCTGTCATAGCCGCATGCGGTGTATGTTCATAGTGGGGGCGGGGAGAGACACCGAGTATTGTCGTGCCTGTGTCGGGGAGAATCTTCAATTGTCTTGATACTCCATCAATTCGCCCAGCCCCGGCTCGCGCAGGTAGTCTCTGACCTCCGGCGGGGCACAGCTAAAGTACAGAGCAGTATCGCAGCCATATATACAGATGTGTACGTTTGTCATGATGACAGCCACGCGGTATATCGGTTCCAGCGGCTGCTGCGACACAATGTCATCCACATATTCCCACAGTTCGATAACGTCCCCGTAACCCCACTCCAAACGGCGCCTTCGCGCCGACTCGGACGAGCTAGCCAGACTGTCGATACTGGCCATACTCGTCACACTTGCCATACTTGCCATACTGGCCATACTCGCCATACTCGCCATACTCGCCACACTCGCCATGGAAACGTCGCCTACCTCCTCTTCTTGCTCCTGCTGCTCCCCAGCCAACAGCAGATTCATCTGCTCGAAGGGAGACAGTTCTTCGGCGACCGGCGGCGCATCCTCGAGCTGCTCCTCGGCTTCGAGATTAAGCTCGCTAAACGGCGGCACAACGGACGCCACCGTCTGCGACGAAGCCGGAGCATTCTCCATGGTCTCCTCGGTCTCGAGTCCCATCCCGACCACCAGCGTCGACAGGAGCGAGTCCTCTCCGACCGGCGGGGGGGTGTCTGGAGTATCGTCGTCGTCGTCGTCGCCGTCGTCGTCGTCGCCGTCGTCGTCGTCTTCCAGGGGCTCGTAGGACTCGAATATGTGGTAGATCAAGCCGTCGGGGCACTTAACGGGCGCGTAGTCGAGTGCGGGCCGATCATCCCCGCCGCCGCAAGCGCGCCTCCATTCCGACGGTCTCGCGATCGGTTGGGTCAGGAAGCCGTACACCTTCGGCCACGGCACGTCCGCCTCCGTCTGTCGCAGCGCGACTTTCCGCGCGAACGCATCGAGACGCGCTTCCGTGAGCAGGCAGGAGCTGTGGTCTTGCAGCAGAAAGCTCCACTTTCCGCCGATGTACTCGACGAGGTAGTCGACGCACTCGGCGAGCGCGGGCTCCGACAGTCCGAAGCGCTCCGCGAGCGCGCCCAGCGGCTCGCGCGAGCCCAGTCGCGAACAGAGGAAGAACAGACCCTCGGACCGGGAGTATCGGGCCCCGCTGGACGTGCTGAAGTGCGACGGCAGCCCGAGCAAAGACGGCAGCTCGCCGAGGTCCCGCGAGGGGAACCGGCAGTGGCGCCGGAGCTCGTCGTCGCCGAGCTGGGAGAGGTCGATACGCGTGCGCGGCGGAGGGCGCACGAGCGTGAATCGCGTCGTGAGGTACAGCCAGGCTTCCTCCTCCGAGGCGTTGCGCAGCGTCGCCATGAGCTCCGCGCGGAGCTCTTCGGGAATGGTTTCCATCGTCCGTCGCGATCGTGATTGCGATATGTGGAGACTATTGATGTCGAGGTGGGGTACAGCAAACTAGATACACAGCGGCCCCCGCAATGAGGTGGACGCTTGGGGTGTCACATCCGGCACACGTCGGATCCTGGCACGTCTGACAAAGCAAGCACAATGTTTGGACGAGGCTTAACACCAGGTCCCATGCAAGCTGGTTGAACATGGAGTCCAATCGGACTTCCATATGCATTCCGCTACGGAATGTGGGGCCTCGAGCTGTCCGAGTTGTGTACGGAGGCTTGACCGGGAAATAAACCGAGTCTGGACATCGTTGAGCCCGGGCATTGTTTGTAGTGCTCGTACTCGGGGACAATGTGAGATGTAAAGATGATAGATATATTGCGTCGTGGGCCTCTTAACTTCGCTGCTCCAGCACTAACTGCTTCCAGGCTGATGTCCATTACATGTGACTCCCTTACCATCACTTATACATACACGTGACTCCTTTGCTCGGTCTCTCTCCCCAGATATGGTCCTACATTGTTTAGTTCGGGCCGGGCAATGACTGAGGATCTACAACCTCTGGCGCCGAGCATCTACCGTCGCCGGACCGGACCGCGGTGGAAGTAAAGGTTCGAACATGGATGAGTGCCAGCGCAAGGGTCGCAGTGGAGCGATGATCGATGGTGCTTCGTTACTCGTGTGCGGCCCCGTCAGATCGTGTACGGTCCGTCCCCGTCCGTCGTCCGCCCTATACTCTCTCCGCCATCGTGCCGTCCCGGGGGCTCATCCTCCCTTGTCCCCTCAGCCCTCTCAGTTCCATGATCCATCCCCAGTCCTGAGGCCCTGCCCTCTGACCCTCCCTCCGATACCCGCCTTCCGACATCCGTCGTGGTGAGAAAGTGCAATATCAACTGGCTGCTCCGTCTGTCTGCGATGAGGTCCCGGATCTTGAATCGGCCCTTGCCCCTACCGGTCACTCGCCGTATCGCCGCTCACAGAGTTCCCCGCTGGGGTCGCAGCAGAACCGGGCTTCCCGCAGTCCGGTCTTCGGGAACCGAGTGACGCATGATGCAACTCCGGCCAGGTAGCAGCATCGCGAACTCGAAGCTGGCCTGTACTTCCGTGCCCGTGATATGAAGTCTATGGTACCAGATGTCGCCCTACGTGTTCTCGGCGCGAGCACGATTCCGCGGCAGACAGCTCCGGCCCTCTAGCCAGGCTGCAACAACCAGCATCACGGCCGCACCCACAGCCCCGGTAACACGTTATCCACGCAGTGTGCTGCTCGGCGTGGCGGGCTTTACCGCCGCCTGCGGATCGGAAGTTCCAGTCGGCCATGCCGGTGGCAGTGGATGAGTGGGCAAAGATAGGGGCAGAGAAGCCGGGCACCCGGGGGGTAGAGTGGCCGAACTTCCCGGTGCGAACAGAGGTGCGAGGGGCGTCCCTGCCACGGTCCCTCGCCAACCTCAAGCGGGAGATCTCAGAGAAGAAGTGGGCGGAGGCACGCCAGTGGGCTGGGGGCCGAACCTCCAAAAAGAAGTACCGCATGCCTAGCAGCCAAAAGCCCGATGGCGCGGTGGCAAACAGCTCCAAGAGGATCGCCTCGCGGTTCTACCAGCTGAAGACGGGGCACTGCCTAACGGGGCAGTACCTCAACTGGACAAAAAACCGGCCCACCCCGCAATGCTGGTGGTGCCGGCACCGAACGCAGACCCGGGACCACCTCTTCAAGGAGTGCCCTGAGTGGAAGCCGCAGCAGAGGATCCTGTGGGCGGAGGTGAAGAAGGAGACTGGAAGGTGGAAGGACCGGTGGAAGGTGCGGGTCCTGCTGGCCGATGGGAGGTGCAGCCGGGCGGTGCTGGACTTCCTCTCTGCCACGGATGTGGGAAGACGTGCCCCGGCTGCGTTGCTTCAGCCGATCCGCCGCGAGCTATTAACCTTTCCTCAATGCGTCGTTATTGCAAATATGTGTAGCAGCCACCCTTTTCCCTCAGCAACTTCACCATATCGTGATAGCGCAGGCAGCATTTTTAAGTAGGGGCCTTCGGTTAAAGCCCCCCGAGCGGACGCATAGTGGGATAGCCTTCGGTCTCCGCTTCATTCTGGGGATGAGATGTTCGCAGAAGCGGGCTCTGGGCCGATTCTGCTCGGGTGACCCGGTGTCTGTTTGCATTCAGCTATCGATCGCCGGGACAGCTCACTGCAATCTCACCGCCGGGAGAAGGGTGCGGTCGAAGTATTGCATGGATTGTCACTCACGATATGCACCCCCAGGTCACCAGCCACAGCCACAGCCGCAGACGTATCGCTTCCTATTCCGGCTTGCCCGCGAGTGCGCCGCTCCATCTCGATACCCAACAGAGAAGACGGAAAGTGACTTCCCCCTGCCTCATCCAGGATGCAACAGGACGCGATGCGCGCGTCGCGGCCGGTAATCCCGGGCGGTGGGAATCAGTGGCTAGGATGTGGCTTACCTGCAGAGTGCAGTATATACATAAATTTTTTCGGTCGGACGACAGAGAGCATGTGCCGCATCCACCAGCCGTCGCTGTTGGATACATACCTATGTAGATATGCCTGCTTGTAATATGCTTATTTTCCCGGCCATCGTGGACGGCCGTCCGCTCAGGCCTGCGTGTCCGCGATGGTCTGCGATGCACAGCACCGTCCGTCCGGCCAGCGGGGGCGAACACAAGCGGCTCCCGCCTCCGCCATCTCGAAACGCCGTCCGCAAGTGGTCCCCTCCGAGCCCGGAGCGCGGCCTGCACATCGCGGTGCGTGGAGGATGACAGGTCGTTTCCGGACGAAGAAAACGAAGTCCTGTGCGACAGAACCCAGCCCCGCCCAGCCCTCCCAGCGATTCCTCCGGACTGGGAAGCGTCGACGCCCGCTGCCGGCTTGGCTGCTTGCCCCATCCGTGCCGTGTCTGCCAGCGTTGTGCGTGCAGTGCCAAACACACCCCCCGGCGCATTTATAAGCGGCCGTGGCTGCAAGTGTCCTAGCTGCAATCGATCTCTGCGCTTCTGCTCCGCTCCCCCCGTCGGTCGTACACGCCCCGTCCTGAAGCTGCGAGCTGCAACCCCTCCCCGGAGAACCATCGCCAACCACCGATGCATGTGCCGAAGAGACGCAAGACCGACGCCTCCCGCCCCCCCCTACAACATCTGCCGCCTGCGTCTCCGTCGCGCTCGTCGCCGTCCCCGTCGCTCTCGTCCGCGTCCGGCTCCGTCGCCGACGATCCCCACGATGACTGCGAGGCCGGCGGCGACGACAGAAGCCCGCGGCCGGCCAGCGCAGCGACTGATCGCCCGGTTGCGCCGTCAGTCCTCCGTTCTGTGGCCCGACGTGGCGGCTCTGTCTGACGATGTTCGGCGCGATATAGCACCCTGGCCGGCTTGCTCCCCGAAGTGCTGGACGAGGTCCTGGCCTATCTGGCGCTCGCGGACCTGAGCGCGCTGTCGACGACCTGCCGCGGACTCTGCCAGCACGTGCGTCCGCTGATGCCGCGCCGACGCTCGGCGTCCGAGGTCGGCGACATCCTCCTCCGCCTGATCCGCGCGTCGCGCCTGTCGCCGGTGGTCTACATCGCCAGCTGTCCGCACTTCCGCGAGCTGCTGGACAAGGACATGCGCAGCCGGAGCAGGGGCCGGTGGGCCGGCGAGCCAGCCACACGGCGGACGCGCTTGCTGCGTGCGATCGACAGACTCGGCTTCGAGGGCTTTCCCCGCTACGCCGCAGGTGCGCTGCGGACCGTCTGCAGGAGCCTCCCCGCCGGCCAGCTCGAGGAGCTGCTCCTCGCTCTGGAGAATCTCTATCCCGTCGACGGCCAGGACCTGGCGCTGAGCGGCTTGGCCGGCGGCTTGGCCATCCTTGCGCGCAACCGCTGGGTGTCGTTCTGGCGCACCCCCGCCGCGGCTGTCGCGTACGAGCTGCGCGACGAGCCGGGGGACGCCTGCGATAGGGAGGGGAGGGCCCGCGCTCCCGAGACGTGGGTGCAGGGCGTGGTGGATGCGATCCTGGCGTCGACCGTCTCCGACGCCGTCAAGGCACTGCTGCTGATGGGCGAGGACGACCGGTGGCTCCCCGAGCTGCCGCCCTCGTGTCCCGTGGCCCGGCAGGCGTTTACCGTCTTCGACCAGGTGTCGGCGGAACGGCCGGACTGCGAACATGCCGCGCGCCTCCTGCGGGATCTGTTGGGCGTCGTGCGGCGCGGCGTGGTTGCGGCGTCCGGCACCGGAGAAGAGGCGTATCCCCCGTACTCTTTCGGAGTCCTGGTCGACGGCTTCGCCCTGGCGGTGGCGATGGCGATACGCCACGTCGAGGACGACCCCACGCGCGAGTACTACTTCTCCGCCTACGCGCCGGTCCGGAGCATCGCCCCCCGCGGCCCGCGGCTGAGGATCATCGAGGTCTGGCTGGAGATGTGCGGCGAGCTGTTCGGAGCGGCGGGCATGGAGTACGAGTGGAAAGTGGCGGTGGAGGCGGGGAGGCCGAAGACGGTGGAGAAGCTCTTCTTTCGCAGGTCCGAGGCCACCAATCCCCACACGATGGAGCTGCGGAAGCCGCCGCAAATGCCGGTGGGATACAATGCACGGTAGAGCCGAGGGGAGGACTGTGCGGGATTACACTGTATATTTCTTTTTCACTCGCCCCAATACGTACATGCCTCAGTACTCTACATTCCTACTGCTAGCGTTCATCGTCATCTCGGTTTTGGCCCGGCCAGTATCCCTCGCCTTCTTCGCCTCTTCTCCTCCTTCAATGCCGCGGTCCCGTTGTTCGCCCACGGCTCCTCCCACTCCAGAAGCGTGATCACCTCCCTAAAGTCCTCGAGCACGTAGGCACCACGAGCCGCGCCCGTCCTCGTGACGAAGCCAGCGGCCGCGCGCCACAGGCTGACTCCTTTCTCGCGCCTGATCGTCTCTGCCGAGTCCGCATCCAGACCAGCGACAACACCGACGGCAGTGGGATACTGCAGGATGGGGGCCAGATCGCCGTTGTCGTCGCCGATGAACACGACCTCCTCCTTTCCCCTGCGCTCCTTCTCCATCACCTCCCTTTTGTTGTCTCCGGAGAACACCTCGACGGGGCGGTCTCTCGGGCTCGCCGCAAGCACGCCGTCGGGCAGGATCTCGGGACAATAGACCCACAGTCTCTCGGCGAGCGCCCCCGCGCCCCGCGACTCCCGCAGCACCGTGCGGATCCACCTGACAGACCAATTTCTGGACAGCACGCTGACCCTGACTCCGCGCTTCTCGGCGGCCGCGACAAACTCCCAGAACCCGGGTCTGATCTCGACCGTCTTCGCCTCGTCGATCAGCGCCTGCTCGCTGACGGCACTGAAGACGCCGCTGCGCTTGACCCGGTCGAACGAGTCCTTCGCGGCTTTCGTCAGGTTCGCGAGCGCCTGCCGGTGCAGCTCCTCGGCGAGCGTGGCCGGCTCCGGCAGGTGCACGCTCGCAGCGCAGTAGTCGCGCATGTAGAGATCGCTGAAATGCGACCACGGCGGGGTCCCGGACGACGCCGGCACCGTCAGGTACGCTGTCGCGACGAGGTTCTCGAACGCCTCGCTCACCGCGATCGTGCCGTCGAAGTCGATGTACACCGCCGGCTTCGCGGGCGGTCCCGGCGGCGGAAGGCTGCGCGCATGACGGGCGCCCACGAGGAACACGGAGAGCAAGCTGAGGAGTTTCATTCTCGACGGGAGCGGACTCGGGGGATCAGGGACGACGGATGAGGGAGGGGTTTCGAGCGCGGTTCGTAACTTGTCGCGGTGGCAAAATCTCTTAGCGGCCCCAACAAAGTCGGCCTGGCTGTCTGGGTATTTTGGGAGTTTCTTTTTCTTCATCGCTGCTTCCTGTGATTTGTCTCTATGAAGTGCTTAGGCAGGGCGCGGACAGTCCATATAACTAGTAGATACCTCAGTGCACGGAGAACGTCTTGAATCTGTGGGGAATTTCGCACCGAACAGAGGTTTTGCTCTCGCGCACGAACGAGGACTCTATCTACGTGCCGGGGTGTTGCGCACCGCACCACAATCGGGAGCTGCCCCCCATCCTTCCCGACTGCTGCCGTCCGATGACCTATTCCGAGTGCTCACGGATGAAGTCGGCTGACTCCGACGAGATCCAGCCTGTACGCAAACGCGCGCCACCCCAACTCGCAACCGACGCATCCCCACGACACACACGCCACACACGCCACACACGCCACGCGACACCGACACCGACACCGACACCGACTTCCCGAGAAAAAGGAGAAATGTTCCCAACACGAGTGCTGCCGCGGCTCCCGGTGCACGTAACGTTCTTTACGCGCGCGTCGTGCGGGCTCTGCGAGGCCGCGCGCGAGGTGCTGGCGGCGGCATGGCAGCAGCGGCCGTTCGAGTACACGGAGGTGGACGTGATGGCGGCTGCGGCCACGGCGCGGCGATGGCGCGACGCCTACGAGTTCGACGTGCCGGTCGTGCACATCGTCCCCGCGCGCGCGGTGGCGCCGCGAGCGCAGGACGGACGCGGCGACGGCGTCGTCGCCGACGTGCACGGCACGGGCACCCACGGCGAGCGCAGGAAGCTCATGCACCGCTTCACCGTCGACCAGGTCGTCGGCGTGCTGCGCGAGGTGCAGGAGCTGGCGGAGAAGGGCGCGGGGGGGGCGTAGGATCCGCCGTGTACTCTAGATGCTATTGTCATATCTGCAAATCCCACGGGGGGCTTGCGGCCGACACGTTTTCTGCGGCGGCGTCCGTGATCGCGCCCGGCGTTCGTGTAGCGCAGGGCAACTCGCTTCGATCAGCCGCCTGGTTGGCTCAGTTGGGAGAGCGTTGGTCTCATGTGCTCCTTTCGTGGTGACTTTTCACGCAGTGGTAGCGATCCGAAGATCGCGAGTTCGATCCTCGCACCGACAGTTTGTTTCCTTGCGCTATTGTTTTTTTCTTTTTTTTTTTTCTCGTTCGTGCTCGTCGCGCAAACAGGTTGGCAGACTCGCCACGGTCGGAACGAGTACGATACCAATTATGTACATATCTAGATAGATATGCAGCGTGCTTGCCTCGACTTGAGACGCTGAACACCATGCGGAGCGGCAAGTGCCGTGCGCCATCGAAGCCCTTCCCGAAACGGCCGTCGAGAAGTCGGTGCTCTGCTCCAGGGTGGGGGGGGGGGGGCGGGCTTGACGGCTGTCCCGGGACGACAGGTGGGTCAGACTTGATGCAACGTCGTCGGTGTTGGCAGGAGACGCAGGAAGCAATGCATGCACACGTGCGGCCCTGCCAACTGGGCGTTGTCACTTGTTACAGT
>Ga0307516_10001715_pt1 | contig 30112 bp, 45 predicted proteins | sample 19_EM_MG_FD_203310 | JGI IMG/M metagenome (GOLD analysis project Ga0307516, IMG submission 203310) | Populus trichocarpa ectomycorrhiza microbial communities from riparian zone in the Pacific Northwest, United States - 19_EM | ecosystem: Host-associated > Plants > Roots > Unclassified | place... | reverse complement strand
AGGGAGGAAGTGTTGCAATATCTCACTCGTTGCTTAGTCACGGCAGGCATGGGCCTACCCCTATATTCTCCTTTCTCTCGAGGCTTCAGCCTTACTTAGACAATACACACGTTCATCACTTTCAACATTCCCTGTTGCAATATCTCATTCGTTCTGCTTTGTCACGTTACTTTGTCACGTGTAGAACACGTCATGTACGTACGTGTATTCAGACTTTTCACTTTTCCTGCCTTTCTCTCCAAGACAAGACTATACACACAAGACTTCATCGTTCCATCAAACTTCCATCATAATCTTGACATTCCCAACTACCGAACACAAAGAAAAATAAAGGGGACTACAGCGACAGATGAAAGGGGAGGGAGCGCGACAGCACTGCGCCAGTCACTCCACCTTTCCGTACTACTATAAAAAAATAGTGCTGCCGAGTGCCCCGCAACACCGCCGATGAGAGCATTTGTTTTTGGGGTCCACTAGCGGCAGTCGGGGTGTCGTCTGTCTTCAGCGATGCACACGAGGGATGCAACCAGCTGATAGCCAAATGCGGCGACCGACATGACGCAGTCCAGCAGGGGGTTTGGCGGCTAGCCAATTACAGCCCACAACCGCGACGACCCGTCTCTTATCCCTCGGTGCCTTTACCCACGCCTTCTTCACCTCCACCACCTTTACCTTCACCAACATCCAACACAAACCCACCACCTTCCGCGCACGCACACACCATGGCCCACACGATCCCCAAGGTACAGACCCCCCTGCGGCGACGCGCATCTGCGGGCTCGCCGGTCGGCAGTGACACTGAGACGAATACGACGGCGGCGGACACTGAGCCAAGCAGCACGACCAATAGTGAGTTCCCCTCCCGCTCGTGCTGTTTCTTTACCGACAAGTGCAGGCCCGGCGGTCCCCACGAAAGAGACGACGCCCCCAGGACTAGCGAGTTACCGCCGGCTGCGCGCACTGTTCATTAAGCGGCAGCGGGAGGCGACGCTGGACTACGTTGACGGACTCACGAAGCACCTGAAGTGGGCGGACGCGATGCTGGCGTCGTCGATCGTGCCGCCGGGGGCGCTGCACTCAGAGCTGCAGCACTTCCGCGACGCGCTGTTCCGCTTCCTGCACGCCGACAGCGACCTTTTCTTCGTCTACGACGTCGCCATGCGCGTCTTCGTCCCCCAACCACTCAAGTTCCGCCCCTGTGCTCGCAAGTTCGATCGCTGGCGCGACGCCATCGTCCACGACTTTGCCGACAACGGCGTCGCGACAAGCCCACCCGCCAGGAACCTCTAGGAGAAGGGTTTCTAGCGCTTTTGTCCATTCCAGGGAAACCGTACGTATGCGAGGATCGGCCTGTATCGGATATCTTTAGTATAACGCACGGCGGGGGAATTGGGAGAGATGTGCATTGAATCCGTGATTTGTCTTCCCGCGGTGATTTACGCTGTTTCGTCGGATAAATCATCGTACCGTAAAACTGTAGATGAGCTAAGCCGAGTCAATATCTGTCTCGAAGCAGATACTGTTCGCTACGGCAAATGACGCCAATATCCCGCTTCCACCAAGTCATAGACCATGTAATTGTGTAGAGCTTGTACTAGGTAGTTGTCGGCGTGCCGGGCTAAAGAGACGATATTGCTGTCAACTACTTTCGTATTGGTGTGCAGGCGTAGTGGTTTGGCTGCCTATGGTCTACTCTACTGATGGGAACGTACTCAATCAATTCGATCGACGCATATCTTTTTGGTACATAACTTGAGAGCCACTGAGCCTCAAGTTTTCTCCTCGCTATCGAACACCTCATTACCGCCACCACAATCGCCTGCCAGGCTTGTTGACAGGATTTATGTATAGTGTATCGGTATCTTTTTTGTTTGTCGTTAATCGCGTGCGACCTTTCTAGATCATGGATATACACACGTAGTCCGCTTCCGTCCACTTCCTTTCGGCTCGAGGGGGGGTATGTCGGTATCGGTGAGCGTCAGGGCGTACGCGAGAGTCGCTGAGAAAGTGGGGTACGTGGGACGCACGAACCTGTGGGGCAGCGCAGCGGCTTTTCTCAAAATGGAGGGGATTGCCGATCTTATTACTGACCTCGTGTTACTGACGTGCGGCGCCAACGGCGGTAAGACTAACTTGCTCAGGTTTAGTCATTGTAGTCGCGCTTGTGCGAGAGCCGCCACCGACTGACGCGGCGACGGTGTAACGCGAGATCAGAGAGTCTGCCGAGCCGCCTAGCTGGTTTCCTGATGAGAATTAGTCGATACTCCTGTGAGCGCGGGATCGTCTGTACTGAACCTAATCAATACTCGCCCGTGCACATCCGGAAAGCGCGCACGTCTGGAAATTCGCAGGTCCCGGAAAGCGTGTCCGTGCGCGGTGGGGGAAAAGAATTGACAACTACAGTACACAGGAGTAAAATTAGTGCCAGCTTAATGCCATATATGCGCATCGGAGGGCCAAACGCAACATCAACACCGCCAAAGCTACTTTTCCGGGTTCGAACTGACAATCCGGTAGTGGTATTCCACCTGTTGTTTTTATTGTACACACCCATTACTACAGCTTGTAGACGACATCCAGCGCAGTCCGCCATAGGCGCAACTCCACTCTCATGTCCCTATCTGTCGAGACGCGTCGTCGCTGACAGCAGGCTGTTTCTCACCGAGTTCTGACGGCAACGTCAGCTCAACAAACGCTCATATCCGGAGCTGCAGCTGACTCTCGCTCGTGATCACAACCACCAGCCGAGCGTGGCTACAACAACATCTAGGTACTTCCGGCGACCGCCAGATTCGCACTAAACCCGCTGCATCCCCCACGTTACCATACACACCCGCCAACTGTGATTAATCATCTTCCTTCCCGCGTCCTTCCGCCGCTGACAGGTCGCAGGCAGCCACTAGACAGGTCGCAGGCAGCCACTAGACATACTCGCTCCCTTCGTCACAGCTCTTCACACGAACGGTAGGTTGTTCGTCATTCGTCCCTCTACAGCGTACTGACACTCAACCCAGAGCGCGATGCCACCCCCGCTGCTCGCCACAAACGCCGCCACCGGCGCACCGCTATCCGCGGTCACGATACATGTTGGAATAAAGGGATCGGTAGAGACGAAGATAGCGAATTGATTGATTGATATAACGTCGAAGGAAAAACATTCTCTCTATATACAACGCGCCTGAGGGACTCGCCAAGGGGAAAGGACGGAAGACTGTCTCCCGAGCCGGTGCTCGGAGACTAAGGCTGCTGTCATCTCCGGACATGTTGCCTCTGGTCCGTCATCTCCGGACGCCGTCTCCGGTCCGTCATCTCCGGACGCCCATTATTCTGGCAATACATGGGCTACAACCAGGAGGCCTATGATGCGGAATGCGCTGCCTTAGCAAGGGCGCTGGAATCAGCGTCGAGAAGACAGATTACGCCGGAGCGAGTCACAATCTTCACCGACGCCCAAGCCGCCATCAGACGGATGGCCTCAGAGGACCCTGGCCCTGGCTAGCAGTACGCACTCTAGGCAAGAAAGCATATCGCTGCGCTGCGAAAGGCCCGGCCCGGCATCACCATCGAGATTCGGTGGTGCCCAGCCCACAAGGGTATTGTCGGTAACGAAAAGGCCGACGAGTGGGCGAAGGTTGCAGCAGAGGAGCCCGACACCCATGGGGTGGAGTGGCTGAACTACTCGGATCGGGCAGAGGCGCGCGCAATGCCGCTCCCGAGGTCGCTCGCAAACCTCAAGCGGGAGATCTCCGAGAAGAAGTGGACAGAAGCTCGGCAATGGGCAGGAGGCCGGACCTCCAAAACGAAGTACCGCATGCCGATGAGCCAGAAGCCCGATGGCGCAGTGGCCGGAAGTACCAGGAGGCTCGCCTCAAGATTCTACCAGCTGGAGATAGGCCACGCCCGGACCGGACAGTACCTGCACTGGGCTAAGATTCGCCCCACTGCCCAGTGCTGGTGGTGCCAGTGCCCCTCTCAGACGAGAGACCACCTCTTCAAGGTGTGTCCGGAGTGGAAAATGCCGCAGAAGGTTCTGTGGGCGGAGGTGCTGAAGGAGACCAAGAGATGGAAGAGCAGGTGGACGGTCCGAGACCTGCTGACGGACGGAAGATGTGGGCTGGCAGTACTGGACTTCCTCTCCTCCACGGACGTGGGGAGGCTGGTCCCGTCGCCGGGAGAAGGCGGCGACGCCGAAAGTGAGGCGTCTGAGTGGGAGCGCCGGGAGCGCCGGGAGCGGGAAGAGGAGCGGGAGGCGGTGGCGGTGGAGCGGGTTGCTGGGGAGGAGCTACCGCTGTTCCTCCCATGCCCTCGTTCATGGCATCCGCAGATGAGGAGTAGGGGACGGGCTGCACTTTCTTTGGTTCCTTTCCTTTTACCTGCCACTCTCGCTCGGTCACTTCTTTTCCGCCGAGATTTCCTTGGTGCGCTCTTATCTTCTTGGGACAGGCCTGGGCGGAGGGCAAAGGGGAGCTTGCAACGGGCCGCCACCGCGCGGACAGTGGACAGGAAAACTGGATAAAATGTATGTACGCCGCCATAGTCTAACTAGGCTAAATGCGAGTACGATCAAACAAAAACAAATCCGCGGTCACGATCAAGAACGGCGCTAGCAGCGCGCTCTCGCCGGGCGACGGCGGCGACGACGAAGGCTAGGATGAGGAGATGGAGGGTTTCGACGACGGGTGGGACTCTACTTGGCGGCTTGTGCGCTGTACGGATGGAGCCCGATCTGATGATCTGAACGTGGGGAGAGGAATTGGCGGCTATGAAAGAGGGAGTACTATTTTCTTGTTTCTCTTCCTCCATGTTTTTACTATTTCAGCAATGGAGTTCTCGGACTACGGATGCCCTGTTAGGCATGTGGCCACACCGCTATCGGCCATTGTCATTCAAGCTCTTCGCCGGAAATCTCGTGAGCCAGGGCCTTCATTGCACTGTCCGGTCGCTAAGGACGGGAGTGCCGTGGTGTGTGCGTGTTCCTGCAGTGGGGTGAGGGAAGCAGAGCGAAGATGCAGGAGTGTGGAGGGGGCAGGGATCTGAATGATATCTATTCGCCGCCTTGAGTCATCTATTTCTCCACGGATATACGATGGGCGTCCGTCTGAGTCAGCGACAAGACCGTTGCCGAGGTCCCGCCCAGACACTGTTTCCCGCCGCCGCCAATCCTTTCAGCGACTGTACCCCCACGCCAGTGAACGATCGAGATCTTGTACTGCAGCACGCCCCAAGCGGATGCGAATGTCCCAGTTCGGTGCACCCCCACTGCCCGTGACGTGTGCTGCATCTCCACCTGGACATCCACTGCACCACGGACACCTTCCACTCTTCCCACCCCACCCCCAAACCATCAATCCATTAAATCATCTCACCTGCATACTCCCAGCACGTACATTCTTCCCGCGTCAAGGCCAGACTACCGCGTATGTCCCACATCTCACCCTCCTACTTTGCTCTCAACCATGCTAACACCAATCCCCAGTGCTAGGATGTCGGGCCAAGACAACTGGACATCCGCTGCTCCCGTCCTTCCACCCGCCAACATGGCAGTGATCGTCGCCCCGGCGAACGGTATTTTGTCGGTTACGTACTACGCCTTCACGATCACGAGCGGACCCGGCTACACGGGCATCATGATCACGCAGACGGCCCCGCCCGCTCCTCCTGCGCCCACCCCGGCTGCGGCCCCGCCCCCGGCGGCTCCTGCGGCCACCATCCAGTCTGTCAACGACGAGGGCTATTGCTCTGCGACCGCCTCGCCGTAGCGGGTCGGGGGTAAGCAGATGGAAAGCGAGAGTATTCGGGATTCCAGATTCGGGACAGGATCAAAATTGTTCGCATGTTGAACCGGTTTGCTTTACACCAGATGGTTGGGATGAGTCTAGACAATTTTACGGGATATTTTCTTGTGCGGGTTGGGCCGCGTATTTGTTTGTTTTTTCTTCCGGACTTCGCTGGATGTGATTCACGAGTTTGAGGTCCTTTTTACGGTGATTTTCACTGGCTTCATTTTTTTTCGGTGGAATTCTGGCATCTGGCGAACCAGAGGTATACATGTAAATACACACATGAGCTGCAATGCTTTCTGTTTTCTCTCCCTTCATTTTCAAGAATTCCCATCCCGAGATAAAACGTCCTTCACGTCGAGTTCGATGGCGACGAGAATCTCACGGCCAAAGCTAGAGCGAGTGGCTGCGATTATCACGGGGGCCAACCAACACAACACCGAAACAGCGCAGCTCCCGACCAAAATACACCATCCCCATCCTTTCCTCCACCTTCGCCTCTCTCCACTCCACCGTTTGACCCCCCACCACTTTCTATCACCACCAACTCAAACAATTTACACCGCAATGTGGTGCTGCTCTCTTTGCACCCTCTTTTCCACCGATTACGACGATTACGGCGACGACAACGACGGCGCGAGCACTTTGCCGCCGAATAACGGCTGCGTATATGTGCCGCTACTCCACGACGATGACGATGGACCGATGATTCCGAATGCACGCAAGGGCAAATACGTAGTGCAACCGGACCGGTCGGCGCTTCCGAAGGGCGTCCGATCCAAGACGCTAGAGGAGCACCGGCAGGTGATGCGTCGCAAGGGGGACCGACGGAAGCCGATTCCAGACATGATGTACGGCAACGACGGCGAAGGAGTCGGTGGATCCGGCAATGCCAACGTCCAGCGCAAGGGGATTTCTGATGTGGCCGGGTCCTCCGACGCTAAAGGCAAACGAAAGCGTATTGCGGTCGACATCCCCAACCCTGAGATCACCCTCGACGAAGACTTTGAGCCCGATTGCGGCTACGAATCCAACATGCGGGCCACCCCTCGCAAGCGCAACCACATGGACTTCACTTCCGAGTCCGAGAGCCTCTACAGCACCCCCAAGGCCTACGGCTCCCAGGCTATTGAGAACTTCCAGCCTATGCGCCCCACCATGGTCTACGGCGGAAACCAGAAGGTCATAACCGATAGGATGTCCCACTCCTCGGGCGAGGCCGACGAGTAATTCAACCGAATGGACTTTGGAGTAGTATTTGTGCGGAATTCTATGGTGCTTAAGCTGGTCACTTCTGTGTTGCTTCTTAGCCAGGAGATCCAGTACTGAATGCACTACTCTCACCTTCAACCTGTTCTTTTTCCCGTGAATTCATTGCGGCTGCTTTACTTATCACCGGTTGTGCTGCTCCCTATTCCTCCGTAATCAATTTATTCCTACGTTTTGAGGATGTCCGAGTCATTCTCGGACACCGCACAAAACTCCCCTCCCCGCGGAGACACCATTGTTCCACTCCATACTGCTGCAGACTGGTATTCGAATTTCAAACTGCGAACTGACCATGATAGGAACTTGGTGTCTTGGTTTTTCTCACCATAGCTACTCCTAAAGAATGCTGCCAGTTACTAACCCTCAGCCTAACCAGCGTCGGTAATAAAGGAATCGGAGAGCTATTCCCCGTGCCAGTAGGTGATAAATGCAGCCATGTCGACCGGTCAGATGCGACGATTGACTGTAAGGGCAGTGAAGAAGTGTCAGAATAATGGGCGTCCGGAGATGACGGACCGGAGACGGCGTCCGGAGATGACGGACCGGAGGCGGCACATCCGGAGATGACAGCTGCCCGAGCCTCCCGAGCACCGGCTCAGGGGACAGTCTTCCGTCTTTACCCCTGGCGAGTCCCTCAGGCCCGTTGTATATAGAGAGAGTGTTCCTCCTTCGAAGTTGTATCAATCAACGAATTCACTATCTTCATCTCTATCGATCCCTATATTCCAACAAGAAGCTAGGACGGCGACTATGAAGTCGCGGGGACGCAGCGGGGTCCGAAGACATCATGGTAAGAGACACGATGTTCCACAGGCAGAGCGGTGAGTGACTGGTCGTGAGCCTCCCGCCAGGCAGCGGCAGGAGTGATGCAGCCCGACGTTGGACTACCGATTTTCGCGGCCACAGTCAAACGATCGAATACGGGTGCCGCGGGAGAGAGTTGGAGGAAGAATCTGGGGTTAAAGCGATCAGCTCACCAGGCGTGCCATTTCCCATTTTCCGTAGTGCGAACTTCCGTCAATTTATACATACAAATCGCAGCCGAGAAGGCTCTCGTCGCCATGCGCAGCGGCGACCGGATAGATCATCTCACCATTACCTCGTGCATGGGCGGGAGGGAAGTGCGCCGGATTGGGACTGCTGGGCGTGCTGGATGGCCACAACTGCGAGGTATATCTGCAAATTGCTTAGGGAGTTGCCTATGCATCTACATACTCGCATCTTCTACTAGCTTATCACCGGGAAACTAAGACTTCGCTCGGTGATCGTGATTCTGGGGAACAGGCTGGTGCTGGAGGGATACGAATAGGAATCGGTTTGCTTTGGTAATGCGATCGCTTTGATTCAGATGATAGACTCTTCACAGTACGTAAGAAAGACCTTGAGAAGAGTGGTAGGTATCCATTCATACGGCAGCGCTAACGCATCCTCCTCCGCAGTGCTTCCGTCGAGCAGCCACTTCCACGTTCATTCTCCTTTACGTCCACCGGCGATGCGGGCAGCGGGCCGGCCACAGGCGTTCATGTCCAGTGCAGCGTCCCAAGGCGAGTGGATGGCAGGGCAGATCTTGAGTGCAGGGACGACGGTCACCACCGTGGTCACCAGCTTCGTGTACCTAGCCCCGTCCTCTTTGGCATAATGGATCTCGCTCTCTTCAAATGCCTGGAAGTAGAACTTAATTTGAGACAGGACGGATGGGTCCATCATCGAACTTGCGGACAGGTGAGGTACAAGGAATGTGACCCAGACTACGGAGTCATAGGGGTCCCCGTCTTCGTGCGACTGATCGAGGGTGTAATACCCCAGGGGTATGTCGTCGGGGTCGGGATCTTGCCACCGCCAGGCGCTAGCGCAGACGAGGAAGATAGAGAGAAGTAGGATGTGGAGGAGAGGACAGCGCATGGTGTAGGTTTTGTGGTGAATGTGGTGGCAGTGGGGGTCGGGTGAGGTGGTTATCGAAAGATACTCTGTTCTGACTCTAGGATGAAGTGGTTGTCTTGTGTTTGTAATCACAAACTAGAGTAGGCGCCAAAAATTCCGCCGGCCCGAAGGGGGCCGGCAGGAAACAGAAAGACGAGCGAAAGACTCTCCGTCTCCTTTCCTCGCCTCCCCAACTCTCTTCCACATTACACAACACTCCGATAATCCTCCATATCTTTCGCATACTTACAACACCAAAACACTCATATATCCGCTAAAAACCCTTGCAACAAGATGGTCTTCCACTACTATGTTCGGCTCGCTACCGCTTTGCTCTTCGTTGCCCTCGGAAGCCTCTTTGCGCAGCACAGTGCCACCCTTGCCCCCATCCCTGCCAGGTACCGCAATCTGGCCGCTCGCTATGCGCCTGTCGATGCTGCTGGCGCCGCTGAGATCAACCTGCTCTCGCCTAGCATCGAGGCCAATCCTCCCGCCACAATCTGCCGGACCTCCTGGGTCAGTCCGATGTTGGCGCACGCGCTACAGGCCGTTGCCAAGATCAACACGAACGACCTCTGCAGGCCGCCGTCGTCCGGAAAGTTCAACTGCGGTGAAATTGCCTCGCACCAATCTGCGCGTATCGTTCTGTGCGGGGAGACCAAGGGAATCATGTGCAAGATCATCAAGGGTGCTGCTGAGGACCTCATCGAAAAGTGCGCGAAGGAGGGATTCGGTGTGTTCACTAGGGTCAGTGGCCGGGGGACCATCGAAGGCTCAAATCTCAAGATCATGATTGTCTGGAACGAACGGTAGATCGGGGAGAGACACACACGACTGCTGGTATAGGGACGGACTGGCGATGGGAGGAATGACTCAAATGGAAGTGTTTGTACTTCCGCTGTCCCTAACTAAAATGGATGGCATTAGTTGGGGCAGAGCCACGATACGTACCAAAGTCGAGTTCCTGGGGGTGAGGTGTATGGATTGACCGGGTGATGCGATTACGCCTCGGGTGACGCACTGTAGCTCCTGTTACATCATGCTTTACGGTCAGCGTCACTGCCGCACCGTTGTGCCGTGGGGCGCGAAGCACTAGGAGCACCAGAGCGACGAGTACTATGTAGGGTTCTCATTGCGGCCACCAAATTCAGCTGTAGCACGTAGTTCCTCACATGTAAGTCGCAACCAAAGTAGGACCAAAAGGGATACCGGCAAAGCGTCATGAAACGTCGGTAGAGTCTCGAAATACCTGATCCATGCCGAGATGGCGAACGCCTAAAGCGTTGACAACAAAACCACACACACCAAAGCTGCTACTGTATTCCCAGACATATTAGACAGCAATTTCCCGCCAGCATGCAGCGTAGCTTGAGGCCCTTGAAAGCCAGCTTTTGTTGAAAGTCCTAGGTGGTCTGACAATGGACGATCAATTTATTTTTATTCCTTCATTGATCGGGTGCGACCTATCTGCATAGATCACGGCGATACACAGAATCCGGTTCCTGTCCACTCTCCGATCCCTGCACCACTCAATCTGCAGGCGGCACGTTGTAGCCCCATTGCCCACTTCCAGGCCTGTACGAGGGAGACACAGCGTCCGCACCAAAGAAGCGGAAAAGAAAGGAGCAATCCTGGCAGTCTCGTGGGTGGCGAAATGGTGATTAGGTGGCATTACTAGCTGGACCACTGTAAGAAATCATGGAAATTTTTCATTATACGTCTATAGGTACTCGACCTACGAGGCCAATTTTCATGGGCGTTCTGTCTCCCCATGCGATTGGGTTCGTAACTCTCGACAACCACCGTGTGGCCGGTATAATCTGTCATGGCAACTCAATCGCACCCGCCATAACCCTTCGGCGACTCGAGCTCTCCCACGAGTGTGTCGATGAAATTATCGGCCCAAAAGTATAGCTATTCAATCATTTTAACACAATTTGACTCCAGTACTTAGGCTCATGTCCATCCCCGCTTTACTCCGCGCTCGGTCAAAGCACCTGTGGTTTCGAATGATTGGTACGGGGCCACGACGCCTGCAATTCTACGTTCACAGAATACTTCTTCGTCACACAACATCCTTTGCGTCACCCTTTTATGGGACAGCACTTGGAGAAGGGCGCATATCTGGATCAGGACAAATGGCCTTTCTTGGAGAGATATGGGTCAAGTTGTCGGGTCGTCGCACCCGAACTCCCGAGTCTCAGTTCTTCAAGTTCAAGGTTTTCACTTGTTGCAATCAATCAAGATTCAATAGCACATGACATGGTCGTTATTGGCCTCCGTGGGCACACCATTAGAACCTCAAGCGTTCTCCTCCGCGCCCTCCAACAACCTCGCCTCCTGAGCACCCCAGTTGCTAGTCCCGACAATGACATCTCCACTCTCTCCGAGCATAATCGCCGCGGAACGCTCCCCCCCCTTGATGTTCAGGAGCACACGGTAAGCGTAGAACTTGGTTCCATCCTCGAGGGTGACCCAGAAGCGTTCGCGCGCCATGAACGCGAGCATTCCGAGGATTCCCATTGGACTGGTGAAAGTTAGAAATGTTGGAATCTCGGTCGATTGGAGAGGGAGATCGAGCGCATAGGGGACTTACAACATGTACTGGCCAAGCATCACACCGCTGATGGAGATGAGTATGGCATTGCCTATTCCCCTAGAGAAGTCGTAGGTGTACTCGAACTGGCATTCGAGAGGAAGGAAGGCCGGAGGATAGCCCTCAATGGTCTTATCGATGATGAGGGTGAATTTCTCATGAACTAGACCTTCATGGGCTTCGGCCATTGCGGACTACGGCGATCTGTAAGCATAGAGAGAAAGATCCTGAGGGGTATCAGGTGTTGGGCGAGGGTGAGTGGTGGCTGGGGACGACGAACTTTGACCTTTTTGAAGTGGGAGAATTGGATTTTGGAAACTGGAAGGTAGGGTTCTCTTGAAGGAATACTGCTTGTTTCGTTAATGGGAATCAACGCTTCGAATGTTAGGCGGTGAGGCCGTTCACCTTATATACACGAAGGTGGCGTCAAGCGATGCCTCAAACTACGACATGAATGTAAGCTGGATGTATGATGATTGATCTAAAGGACCTATTGGCTCTTGCGTTGTTGCCGACATTCCTAACGGAGACTAAAAGTTGCACATCCATAACACCGTCGGAACTCCAAAAGAAGCAAACCAAGCACCTACCCATCCACAGCTGAAAATGCAGGCCAAGTGTGATCCCGCTGTCAGGGCATCGATGCAGGATGTTTGTGGCGGGGCGTTCGGCATGCCCCAACGGTAGAGATACCTACATACTCGCGGCGAATATGTGGCCTCTGGAGAGATTCAGGCCCTTTGGTTGGAGTGAGAAGGAAGGTTGCTATCAGATGCCCGGAATAGCGGATAACTGCTGATCCATAGAAGTGTCTAGATACACAATCACCGCATACGTTTACGTGCACTGCAGCGACCGCTCCAGACCGCCTGTCTGCCGTGTCTCATCCTCTCCGTCTATCGTCAAAATTCCGCACAATTCCAGGCTATTCACCTGCTTTCTGGTGCCCAAGTACCCTGGGTAGTTTGAGATAGAAAATTAGAACTAATGCAGTCTCAGTGCCTCCGTATCCTAGGACGGGACGGACTGTGGTCGACTGCGATCGACTGCCAAGGCGCCATCAAAAAGTGGATATCGTTCGGGTGACCTTTCTGCTACCCGAACGCAGTGGTGCCGTCCTTCTGTCGTTCTTCTCGCCCGAGGTCGCTCCAGGATCGTGGTGGACTGGTGGCAGTAGGGATGCGAATCTTCGGGGAATTTTCATTCGCTTAGCACTAGCACGTGACTTTAAAAAAAATTAAAAAAATCGGCAATTGACTTCCATACCACCCGTTTTTGTGGAATTGACTCCGATACCACCCAAAATTTAGGGGTCTCCGGTACCACCCTTTTTGGCGAGTGATAGAATTTCGGATTAGCAACAGCTCATTATAGTCGCAACGGCACGAATGAGAAACGCGGTAGTAATTGAAAAACAGAGTAGGAGGCAAGACAGATTGGTAGTGCTATCGATTCTACTCTAAGTGTGCCCCTCAGTGCACTTGGGAGCGTAGTGGCCGGGCTTTCCACATGTCGAGCAACATGCCTTCGCTCTACCCTCAGGGCTGGAACCGTGCATTCCACTACGAAAGTTCTCCCTTCCGCCTGCGCTTTTTCGTAGGACGGCCTCGTGGGACAACAGTATTCGGAGGTTCAACGCGCGCGCCTTCCATTTCTGGAACCACTGGGTGGGGCTGCGCCTCGGGAGCTTCCGCAAAGGGAACCAACGGTGTTCTAGGAAGGGCAACCCGTTGCTGTTCGAATTCAAGCTCTGCCATCGCTTTATCATAGTCTCGCTTCAAACTAAAGGCTAATGATGCCCTCCGTATCCAAGGGTTTGAGATTGACTGAATAGGAATAGGTGTGCTGATGCCTCGGACCCGAAAAGAACAGGTAGGCATCCGACAGACCTAAGATCATCATCCACCTAGCTTGTCAGTCCATTGATTATAGTGGATGGGTGGTGCTACTCCTGACGAACATACCACAACGTTCGTATTGCGGTCAGATATCTGATACCGGACACCAAACTGGGCTGTGGCACACCAGCACAATATGGCAGCTTTGAAAGCAGCAAAATTTGTAAATTTGCGGTCCTAATGGAGTGTGCTTTGATCCTCTTCCGCCTTATCTACTTGCTCGCTGATGAGATCGCTCGGGCCTATGGTTGCTGGAGGGTAGTAATGAAGGTGATGATACGGGAGGGAGAGGGGTTGTTGCTGGTACTATGGAGGTGGCGAATGGGGGGAGGAGGGGGAGCTGGTGGTGTGGCGTAGAGATGCAGAACTCGACGCCGTCACGACGATTAGGTTTTCTATCACTCGTCAAAAAGGGTGGTACCGGAAACACTCTAAATTTTGGGTGATATCGGAGTCAATTCCACAAAAACGGGTTGTATGGAGCCAATTCCGAAAAAAAATATTAGCGCCGTCCGTCCACCAGCTACGACCAGGCCTCGCAGTCGCCCGTCCCGTCCGCCATGAGGCCTGCCCGGGACTGAACTATGGCCGCTAGTCCTGGCAGCCAAAGGACGGCCGACCCATAGACATTTTTGAGAACTGGACGGACTGCCGGGCGCGGACGGGCCCGCCCCTCCCCCAGCGACAAGTCACTCCGCCGCCAATCCAGGGATCGTCAAGGGCGAAGAGAAATGGGAAGTGGAGGAAGTCTTAGACGGTCGAAGGATCCAGGGCCGACTTGAGTACCTCATGAAATGCCCTGGTCTCTGATCCCCACACCCTGGTCCCCTATCTCCGGTCTCTGGGCGGGTGTCCAGTTGCTTCAGTTGATTCGCAGGAGCCACGGCGTACCCCAACTATGTATGCACCTACCGAGAAGCACGAAAAGAATACTATTGTCACAGTGATCGGACAAGAGGTGGAAGAGAGGAGAAATTGTTTATTTTCTGCGATCTTTGTGGTTTATATATCGCTCGCATTGTCCCCGCCTGCCTCCGTCTCCTCCACATGCTTCGCCTTCGGCATAGGCATCGGTACCGAGCGCCGTTAGGCATTCTGAGTGGTTGGTGAGTGGGGGTACCCACTGGGCCATCCCCAAGAGTTTCGATAGCATAATTTACGGCGAATGTTAGAGCAGAAGTTTGTGATGGAATGGAAGATGGGGAACAGTTTTCCGGTTCGCTCGTATGATGTGGTCGGGCGCTGCTAGAAGATGGAATATTCCTGTCCTCAAGTCCCGTCGAAAAATGGCTACTTGTTCTAATTGCGCTCCATGTGCTGTGCAAATCGCCGTCCCCACAGATCTCACGGAGCATTCGCCATCCGAGAGGAATAACCTCTTTGTAATAACCTCTTTGTTGCCATTTTCCGGATGGAGACGGTTTGAGGGGGGCACCAGGCACGGAAATAGCAGGACTGGCGGGAAACCAGCACGGAGTACACACAAACACCATGGAGCTTCTTAGTACTTACTATGGAGCGGAATTAGCGAGCTATCCCCGCTAGATATCAAGAGGGGCATGCCGTCTGCTTCAGCATACCAAAAAACTTGTCAGCATTGTTTTTTTCTGTTTAATCATACTCGCATTGAGCCTATATAGACTATGGCGGCACACATTTCTGTCCGGTTCCCGTCCGCTGTCCTTCCCCTTTGCTCTCCGCCCAGGACTGTCCCAAGAAAGAATAAATGCGCACCAAGGAGAGCACAAAAGTAAGAACAGAGGGAAGAGCAGCCCGTCCGCTACTCCTCATCCGCGGATGCCATGAAGGAGGGCGTGGGGAGAAACAGTGGCGATTCCACCCCAGCACCTAGCTCCTCAGCCTCCACCTTCCTTCTCTTCCCGCTCCCTGTGCTCCCTGTGCTCCCATTCTGATACCTCACTCCCGCTTCTTCCTCAGCTGGGACCAGCCTTGCCACATCCGTAGTGGAGAGGAAGTCCAGTACTGCTTGGCTGCACTGTCAGAATAATGGGCGTCCGGAGATGACAGCCGCCCGAGTCTCCGAGCACCGGCTCAGGAGACAGTCTTCCGTCCTTTCCCCCTGGCGAGTCCCTCGGGCCCGTTGTAAATAGAGAGAATGTTCCTCCTTCGACTTTGTATCAATCAATCAATTCGCTATCTTCGTCTCTACCGATCCCTTTATTCCAACATGCACATCCCGTCGGCAAGCAGGTCCCCTGATCTTGAACCGGCTTAGTAAGAAAGAAAGAAAGAAAGAAGAAGGAGAACTTGGTACAGAACGCCAAGCTGTTACACAACGTTGACTCCAGCCTGGTGCCCTTTGCCCCCGCCGGCACGCCGCGCCGGAGCGGCGAGAAGTATTTCCAACACCCATCCCCTACTTCTCCCTCCGACAATACCTTTCAACCAACATAACCAACCAACACAGTTCTCGACGACAGCAATTCCACACTGCGAAATTAACCTTTCCCTAGGGGACTACATATTTTTAGAGAGTGGTATCGCGCTCCTACTCCAATAGTTTAGCTGGTAGTTAACTCCAACGTCTATCAACCGTAGGTCATCCCCTCCTCCTCTAATCTGTGGGAGATGACAGAGAGCTGACGAGGACAGACACCGAAGAACCAACCCTCTCACCCGTATGCGACGGTTGGTCCGCTGTCGCCGGTTTGTTGCTACGCCAGTGGAGTGTGAGGGGGTGGCGCGCTATTGCCCGCGGTCAGTTTGTCCCACAGCCCGGTCGGTGCACGGCGCTGGCGGCCGGCCGGAGGGCGCGTGGGTGGGTGCAGCAACTCCAACCTCACCATTGCTCCACTTCAACGCCTAGCGCCCAGCAGCTCCGTAAGACCTCCGGGCAACCCACAACGCAACAGTGGAGGGTCCGTCCAACTAACATAAAGGCGTCTTAAAAAAAATAAAGATGCGGTGTCACTTACGCGGTAGGCTTCACCGACCGCCCCCGAGCTCTTAGGATTTATAGAATCACGAGTATATCTAGAAAACCTTTTATATGCCATCATGTTTAGATTTGCTAGATCGAAGTAGAAACATTACTCCGATCTGTCCTAGCTATGATTCGGATCACAAACACTTGATCGTCGGAATCTCACCGAATCATCATGTATCTGTAAAACTAATTTATCAAATCACAGTTCATCACAGCGATGAGTCTCTTATGCAGAAAGATATTCTGTGTCTAGCCTTATTTGCAAAGCCTCACCTCTCAGGCTGTACATAATCTCGCCATAATCTAGATAGGTCGCATGCGAGTAATGATTAAACCAAAAAAACGTCAGCCTCACCTCCCTGTGGGGCACATTCCCCTGCGTCGGCCTCATCTTCCTTTGGGGCTACCACAAGCCCTCCGCACGGTCGTCAGGAGTCCCATAACCAGAGATCTGCGGGTAGAGATACCCCCGCGAGACGCAGGTAGAGAGATATGGCGAGTTGTCGGGGGAACAGATTTGCTGTTCGTGGAGGGTGGGAGCAGAGGAAGCACCACTGGTGCTGTCAGTTGTCCCGCTTTCGAAGTCGCGAGTGCTGCGGCGGGGAGTAGAGGATCGGGCGTTGATTCCACCTGGCCGTGCGCTGACCTTAAGGTTGATGACTTTTGGCGCTCTCTTCGCGTTTCTCTTCCATCCTAAGCGAAAGGCCGTTCCCACTTATGTGGCGGCAAGGTTTTGTGGTTAACCAGAAGGTTGTCCAGTTGGATCGTCACGGCCAAAACAGGCACGCAATTTTCAAGCATCATCTGCCTTCTCGAACATCGATAGCTGGTTTCCTATCCTTTTTTATCTACTTATGAACTCCCGGCGACGCCAACTAAGCAGTTGGCAGCGCGACGGCGGGCAGTATGAAAGCAGCAGCCAGAAAAGTTCCCGCTGTCTATGCGGTACGCAGGTGCGAAACGCTGTATTTTCGGCGGCTATGATGCAGCGATATATTTTGGGGAGTAGAGAATCGCCGGTTTCCTCTCAAGGAATGTAAGCTGAGTCGACTGTTAAGATGGGAAGATAAGACAAGGGGGAGGCCCTCCAGAACCGTAAAACGCCTTACATACCAGTGCAGAGTAGAGCGCAGTTCACCTTAGGCTCACATCACTCTCCACACCTCCTCTGGCGCACACGGAGTGCGGCGTACAACAGTGAGAAAAGCCAGCTATATACGTAGGTGCCTTGTTGGAAGATGGGTCGCCATCTCGGCATCCCTACGCCGCCGCCGAGCCAAGATCGAAATCGGGAGCACATGGAGGGCAACACACAGGCACTGTACATATGGATCTCGGCTGTCGGGAAGTGAGGCGTGATTGGGAAATTTGTGCACGCCTTTGCAACACAATTCCAACATGACACAACCAACTGCCGAGTATTGAAAAAGGTAAGTATGCACAAATTCGCCGGGTTTCTAAAAGATTTACTCTCATCGGCCGAATCCATCTCGCCATCCTGTGGCACTAGCTGTTCAGTCCGCCTAACACTTGCGCGGACGGACCGTCGACAGATGAGGGGAGAATGACCTCGGACGCGCCGCTTTCGAGGCCTCACGGGTTCCAGCGATCGGAGGACGCGCGCCTCGAGGTGGCTGCTCTGTTGTACGCGAGTCTTGTGCAGCATGGCGTTCTTCACCAATGGCTCGACCGGGCGCCCCATGCGGGCTTGCATCCCCCTGGGAGAATCCTGCTGCTTGCGGAGAGGGGAAATATTCGAGGACGAGGGATGAGGGGTGGAACTGCGCACATGGAGACGGGAATCTAGACTAACCCTACCGAGAATTCCACCTCTTTTCGATGGGGATCGAACATCAATCGCTAGAGCTTCTGCGATGCCAACGCGTTGCTCACCACAGCCGTCCTCCCGCAGCTTATGCCATGACCGTTGGCACGACTTCTGATTTGGGACGAGATGATATTAAAATCCATAACCCTAAACCGCATGCACCTGAAGGCTGACAAAGTAAGTTCCCCTGAATCTTTTTTCCGCATCCCCTGTGGGCTAACAATAAAATAGCCAAGCAACTACAAACTTGAATGCTAGTACATCGATTATACCGGGTTTAAATGGGCCGATGCCTAGAGTCATTTTGCATCCCATACTTCAAAGGACGACAGGAGATCCAATCGCTATCGGTCTATCCCGTCGAACATCATCAGAATGCGGAAGGAAGGAATCTTGTGGGGATGGAAGTGCGCGGGAAAAAAGTGTTTGACCCCACAAGAGGTCTCCTTTGCACGTGGAGTGCAATGGCAACGCTTTTCCGTATGACTACCACCAGTCACTCACCGTATGGTCACCTGATCACTCCCGTAGTTTGGTGGATGCATGCTGAGTACTGGAAGGTCGAGAGTCGGTGCGTGGTCAATGCCGCAAGCTACTACCAACGCGAGATTCCTTGCCCCGGTTTCGGCGGACTATACTGGTTTAGGTTGCAGTGCCCATCATTGGGATGCCTTCCTACTCTTCGACGAGGTGCGCGACGGTCTATCCCCAATAGAAATAGCTTTTCACTCTCCGCCAGACGGACGTCTTTCTGCAACGACGAGAACTCGATGACCTCGCAAGTCACAGTCTAGTATACGATAGGCAGCCCATCGATGTCTCTGCTGCCTCGTTGTCGCTAATACTCGCCATTACCGTCGATGAGGCTGCAGCCAAACTGAGAGAGGCAATCAGGGTCTCATCCGTCCAGCCGGGCCAGTTCTGGCCTTGGACTGCACTGGCCTACGAGAAGCAGTCCATGCTAATCTACGGCGGCGGGCCCACGGGCTTTTTTGGAGCCGGCCTGGTCTGGACTGGGTCAGCCGGCGTGCCGGGAAACGAGGGAGATCTCATGATCCAGTAGTGTTTGGCGGGGAGTGGGTTTGTAGGTGTTGGACTACAACTAGGTAGGTGATGGGAGCTTTTGGCTACTACTACAACAACAGACAGGAGATCCTATACGGCCGGGAAAGCACCGAGGGGATAATGCCCAAGCTCCCCTTTCCCCTCCGCCCAAGCTGAGGCCCTTTGCATACACCTAGTCAAAACGGACCGCCTACGACCATATATCTTTAATCGAATCAACTATCTTCATCACTATGGATCCTTATATTCCAACACTGATCTCACTGCGGTGCCACCTCAGCGCTCTGCGGGCGGTTGGCTTGCGGTTCCCCGCGGCGACGCTTGACGATATTTTTCTTAACTAGTACTAGCGTTGTTCCGCGGGTGCTCGCCGGCCGGCCTGGGTAATCAGAAAGCCAGGCCAACTCTGGGGGCATTCCGGACAACCAACCAAGGATTCTTCTCACTGGAGTCCAGGATCAGAGCGCTTTTGCGCAGCTTAACAACAGGAGGAGGCGATTCGGACTCCGGCTGTGCAGCCTCCCAGAGGGCAACCAGTCTGTTGGAATATAGGGATCGATAGAGACGAAGATAGTGAACTGATTGATTTATACAACGTCGAAGGAAAAACATTCTCTCTATATACAACGCGCCTGAGGGACTCGCCAAGGGGAGAGGACGGAAGACTGTCTCCCGAGCCGGTGCTTAGAGACTAAGGCTGCTGTCATCTCCGGACATGTTGCCTCTGGTCCGTCATCTCCGGACGCCGTCTCCGGTCCGTCATCTCCGGACGCCCATTATTCTGACACAGTCCAGGGAGTTACAGTGCGTGGCATTGCCTTAGGCTTCTCAGGCGGGGTGGAAACAGCAACACCGCCACCAGAGATGATACCGCCCAGAGCAGCCATCATCATCGAGTCATCGACGGCGAGCAATCCGCAAACAGCAAATGGACCACAGCCCCCAGGATTTTCCATTTTTACTGACGGCTCCCGGACAGGCTCAGGCGCAGTCGGCTACGCTGTCGCGTAGAAGAGAGGACCGCAGTGGAGTGATCACAAGGTTCACATGGGCTTCCAACGGGCCCCCAACAGGAGATCTATGATGCTGAGCGCGCGGCCACCGCCCCTGCACTGGAATCTACCACCTGCCCACGAGTGCACCACCACCACCCCAGACGCCTGGGCAGAAATTCGAAGGATGGCGCCAGATGAGCCTGGCCCCGGTCAGCGGTGTGCCCTCAAGGCAAGGAAGCACATCGCAATTATCCGCAGGAGGAGACCCAGGGCGAAGATCGAACTCCGCGGGTGTCCTGCTCACAGTGGGGTGCCGGGAAATGAGAAGGCAGATGAATGGCAAAGCTGGCAGCAGACGAGGCGGTGAAACGTCTTCGGCCTGGACGATACGGTGACCGGCCATGGCAAAGACGGTAACCCCCCCCCCCCCCCCCCCCCCAGATCATTGGTACACCTGAAGCACTCGATAACATGCCAGGGGGGCAGGAGGCAGAGATGTGGACAGTCACCAGTGTCCAGGATTACCGCGAAAAAAATACCGGTACAATTGTCTCCGAGAACCACGTCAGAAACCAGACTCGGGTCCCGCAAACGCCGACAAGCGGCTCGCTGCCAGGCCTCGCAATAGTCCGTCCTGCCCGGCCGGGCCCGGCAGTCTCTTAGGAGTGTCCCGTCCCGGGCAGGGTCTCCACTGCCCTAGTCCGGCCTGGTATTGGATATGGACGGATTGCCGAAGACTGCCGGTCACCCACTAGCGTTAAAAACTTCGGATTAGGGTGAAATTTTCTTACTGCGGCGGAGTATGCAAGACCCACTCACCAACATCTATGTATTCCTACCGCCATCTCCATCCGACACGCCAGACATCCGTCCCACTGGCACCACCCAGCCCACTACTCAGAATTGCTAACAGCAACCTCGATACCAATGTCTGCCGAAGATGAAGCACTCGATGATATCATCGTTCGCCCCGGAGAATTCGGCTTCCCAGCGACAACTCCTTGTCGATCCCGAACAAAATCAGGAGAGACTGCATTGTGGGAGAGAGACTACAAAGGCGATGGCCTCCACCCGGGAGCTGGAGTAGCCCCAAGATCAACGGACTTTGGCGTCCCAGTCATATTCTGTAATGCCTTTTTCCTTTTTGATGTTCCCCCACTGACACTGGAAGTGTAGATCTTGGGGCTCCTATTTGCAAACGGCGCAAGAAAGCCAGAATGGCGCAAGACACACTAGATCCGCTCGAGAAATTTCAACGGACTCCCCGCCCAGCAATCCCAACTGTCGATATGATCTCTTATTGGCACAAGGTTTCATGCCAGAATGGCAGAGACAAGGGGTCGGCACGAATGGGACTCGAGATGGCAACTATCCCGGCCATGTCCACTGAGCCAGAGTGAGTATTCTCAAGGTAGGATTCCCTCCTCTTGCATCTCTCTTGCACTCCCAACTGACAACTTCATGCTGTGGCCGCTACACAATCTCGCCACAGCGAACTGGTCTTTGCAATGGGGTTATACAGGCGATCGAGTTCTGAAGATCATGGACATACGAAGAGATGATACATACTAGCACCTCTGAGGTTGCCGTGACTGAGAATATGCTGAGTGAATCGACGAAGTATCTGGAGGAGATGGAGGAAGGTGGGGACAATGTGAGCGATACAGTATGTGAAACCACAAAGATCGCAGAAAATGAACGAACAATTTCTCCTCTCTACCACCTCTTGTCTGATCACTGTGGCAATAATATTCTTTTTCCATTTCTTTTTGAGCTTCCCGGCAGCTAGTCGTCGATTTTAACTACGTAGTTGTGCTACGCTGTGGCTCCGGCATATACAACTGAAGCAACAGCACACCCGCCCCGAGACCAGAGACAGGGACCAAGGTGGGGGGTGAGGAATCAGAGACCGGGGTACGAGAGGGGGCGGGCCCGGCCGGGCCCGGCAGTCCGTCCAGTCCTCACTGAAAAATGTCTACGGACGGCCGTCCTTTGACTGCCAGGACAAGCGCTAGTCCAATCCCGGGCAGGCTTCAGGACGGACGGGACGGACGGCTGCGAGGCCTGCTCGCTGCGAGGTTCTACCAGTTGAAGACGGGCCGCAGCCTCACCGGCCGATACCTCACCTGTACGAAGAAGCAGCTTGTTGCTAAATGCTGGTGGTGCCCTTACGGGACCTAGAGGTGGGAGCATCTCTTCAAGTTCTGCGCGCACTTGAAAGGCCAGCAGAAAATCCTGTAGGCGGAGGTGCGAAAGGGCACAGAGAAAGGTAAGGAGCGATTCACGATCCAGGACCGCTTCGCCGATGAACGCTCAGCCAGCCGATCTTGGACTCCCTCTCCGCCACCGACGTGGGGAGCCTGGTCCCAACCCCGGCTGAGGGAGACATAAGTGCAGAGTGAGGTGTCGGGAAGGGAACTCCGGGAGCGGAGGGAATGGGAAGATGGAAGGAGGGCGGAGACCGAGGAGCTGGGTGCTTGAGGTGAGGGACCAAATGCTGTTCCTCCGCACCCCTCCTTCATGGCTTCTGCGAAAGAGGAGTAGGATCTGGGGGCGGCTTTTTCTTTTTCTTCCCCCTGTAATTTCCTTGCTGCGCTGTTACTTTCTTGGGAGGCGCCTGTGTGGAGGGCAAAAGGGAGCTTGCAATACGCCGCCTTCGGACGGACTGCGGACGGGAAACGGATAGTTTGTACATCGCCATTATCTATATAGGTCGTATACGGTCAATGAATAAACAAAACAAAAAGAAGAGAGGCTGTCTTCGGAGCACGTCGCCGGGGCCTCCCCGAGCACCACGCATGGGCGCACCGCATCCCAGAGCTCCCACTCCGTCGGCTCGCTCCCTGCATCCTCCTCAGCCGGCGGGAGCCTAGGCATCGTCGTCGTGCGACAAAATCCATCGCTGCTCTGCCAGTTTTCATCTGATAGACTGAAGTAAGGCCGAAAAATGATCCCCAAGCTCAAGTAGGGTCCATCAACGGTGCCCCGTAGGCGAGAAGAGTGTGCGCAGAGCCGCCCACCGCCCACATAGACAGATCATTACACAAGTACAATAACCTCTCGTTCATCTCCATCACTGTCCCCGCCGAGCCCGGAAACATCGCAGCCGGATTCCCCAGAGCTTGAGGAGGTTTTGTAGGTCCGGGCGTGCTTAGGTCGTCACGGCAACAACCACTAGAATGCCACTCGACCCTAGGCTAGTCCGAAACCGTCCACACATAAGCACGCACAGCGTAAGCGCAGAGCAAAATGAGCAACGGACGAAAGTCAGGCCTGCGTATCATGCCAAGAGGTAAACAAACCGCCATGACAGAAAATTTTTCTGAGATCGACGGGGCTCGTGCGTTTCTACTTCTCTTTTCTGATGCTTTGTTTTCTATGAGATTCCATCGCGAACACAGTGGTTGACAGGCCCACTAGCTATCATCAAAGAGTGGAATCCATCGCAACGAATACCATATGACCCTCTTTCTCCTTTCCGTCTGCGAGACCGCAGCTCAGGTCGCGCGACAGTGGAAAGTGGGAGGATGGGAGGGAGTTCTGCTCTGTTCTGTTCGTGGACGGTGTACAGTTGCGGGGGGCTGTGAGTACTACCCTGTAATTTCTGACGACGCCCGCCCAGCGGCGGAACCTCGCTTCAGCCTGTGGGCGTGCGCGGAACATAGATAGGCCTGGAAATAATTTTGTCGCACGACGACGATGTCTGGGCTCCCCAAACGTATCATAGGGTACACAAGTGCGCTAGCGACATCTTGACGCCCCGAAAAAAGAATATGTATGGTTCGACAACCAAACTACAGATGCACTCTGCATGCACCCTGACGTCGAAACTGCCACACCACATCGGGCTGTGCACCCCCATTAAAGCACACCCACAGAGATACCGTCGGCCCCGCCATCTCGCCGTCCAGCGGTCCAACAGCCCAATTATTTTTTATCAATTATATTTACCCAGTACATATCGCCTATGATATGCGCAATGCACATATGCCCCCTTCGGTTGGGCGCACCGAAGATCCCCCCTAACTTCTTTCGACACCACAGCTGTCTTGGCCTTGTCCACTACATACGACTTTCGAAGGGGATCAACTTCAGTGACATCTGCGATGGGCGAGCTCACTCCGACGTGGCAGTGGAGCAAAATCCCGAACTGGTTGGGGTCCACATAGTGGCCACGACCTGTGGGCACTAACTAGCTGTTCAGTCCGCCTTCCACTTGCGCGGACGGACCGTCGACAGATGAGGGAAGAAGGCCCTCAGAGACGCCGCTTTCGAGGCCTCGCAAGCTCCTTCGACCGGTAGGCGTGTGATCTCGAGGTGGCTGCTCCGTTGTACGTGAGTCTTGGGTGTCGTGCTCTTCTTCATCGATAGCTTGATTGGGAGCCTTGCGGGCTTGCATCCCCTTGGAAGAATCTAACTACTCGCGGTGATGTGATTATTTGAGAACGAGGGATGAGGGGTGGGACTGGGGAATCCAGACCAACCCCGTCGAAAATCCGCCCTCTACTCGCTGGGAATCGAACACCTATCGCTAGAGCATCTGCGAGGCCAACGCTATCTCGCCACAGTCGTTCTCCCGCAACGTATGCCGTGATTATTGGCACTCGAATGTGGATCCAATTCCGTCCAACGCCGCTTCAAACGCTACAGTGGCCTGTTTTTAGCGTGGATAAAGACAGTCAAAGCCGCAGCGCCTGCATGTGGGGAAAATAGATACCCCTACTCAGACGAGATTGCGGCTGCGGTTCCGGATGTGCAGGCTTCCGAGGCAGTGACGGGGTGGATGCACTGAGCACGGCTGTGCTTGCGCGGCTGCGAGCAGCGGGCCGGCGTCGACGGGGATTGTCCATCGCGATGATGATGCTTCATTGATCGCATGCGACCCTATGGATCATGGCGTTATTACGGGACTGCCCATGACTTCGTGCTGACGGTGCCAGCGGTTCGCCCCGGTGGGTGACCAATATACTCGTCAAGCCGCTAGATGTGCCGCTGATTCGCCGGAGCGAACCAGCCAAGACAGACGACTAAAGCCTCGCTCCTTTGAAAGGGTTCACCAGCACGAACGGCCGAGAGCCCATCGCGGAGGATCGACGACCGCTATGAGCTGGATGGCCTCTGACCACCGCGGGGCCCGGGCTCATGGACGAATTCAAAGCTGGTGAATGTACGGCCAGTGCTAAGCCGGTTTCTCATACAATTAGTGGCCGTGCGTCTGCTGCGCATGTGCTAGAACTGCAAGCACCCCAGGCACAGCACAGTATGAGCTTGCCGGACGAAACATCGACACTTTCTACGAACTGCGGGAAGCTGTGGCGGCCACCGCTATCGGTCAGCTTGGAGGGGAGATGCACCCGCGCCCTGGCGTAGTTAGTCTTCGCGACTCAGGGTGTGCTAAGGGTGGACGAGATGTCCCTTGGGGTATCTCAGTGGTTTTCCGGGGGAAAAGGAGCCCTCCGGCTGGAAGACCGCTTTCCGCCAGTTGTTTCCGGTTCGGCGCTGTCCGGACGGTTCGAACTAGTGTCCTTGTTGTGGCCTTGACCTATTGACGGAATCCATACCTCGCGATGCAGATGGAGTCCAAAAACAGACGTTGTACATACCTATCTGCCCCCGCAAATTCCCGTCAAGTCTAGGACACCTGCAAACGTCAGAGATGACAAGGCTCGCAGCGTTTGGGAAGATTTTCAGACGTGGCATCGCCGATGGGCGGTGAAAGAGCGCACGGCTTCCGACGGCCTGGTGGTTGGAGCAATCTACATCCAGTGGTTGCCGGTCGCCGCCACCTACATATTGTAGATATTAGATTATCCTGCTGCGGCAAAGTATTTTCGTAAGAGATGATTAATGATTGTCTTGAGTTACAAGACCAAACACGAAGGAGCCTCCGATGTGGCTTCCAGAAACAAACCTTCACACACCGGTCAGGGCCCGATGATGATGCCTGTGTGCAACACTGCCGCCGATCTTCCCCCACGCCTCCAGCCGTTCACCGCAACCTGGCATCGGACAGCAGGTAGTATGTCAGTAGCCGAGAGGGCGTTCCGGTGAGCGCGAAGGCCTGCTCCGCTCCTTCCCATCAAACGAACAGCTTGATTCTTTTTTTTCTTTATCGCAGCTCGTAATATCTTGGAGCAATACCTACCAGTGCGTCGCCTACGCGAAGTGCAGGGGGCGCCGGGGGGGCTGGTCGAAGCGGGGCGGCAAGGCAAAGATAGCGGGGCGACAAGGCAAAGATAGCGGAAAAGCGTAACTACCTTCCGCGAGATCGGTAAGAAGGCTCCGTAGGTAACGGAAAGATGTACACAGTCGGATGACATAAATATTTGTGCGTTGACACTTGTCCGATGGCCACTACCGGCAGCAAATTGGTGGGTGAGCTGACTGCATGGGCAAGATGCCGGGATATGCCGGTGTGGGAGCCGAGATATGCCGGTGTGGGATATGCCGGTGTGGGAGCCGAGATATGCCGGTGTGGGATATGCCGGTGTGGGAGCCGAGATATGCCGGTGTGGGATATACCGGTGTGGGGACCGAGCCGAATGACTCCGGCAGTGCTTGCCACAACTCGCGGGCAGAGCTGGACCAGGGCAAGTCACTACCGACCTCAGACTCGGTCCTCGGGCTGCATATTCCGAGCGACTTGCATTCTCGGGACTAGGCTCGCGGTCACATGCTCGCAGCATCAACTCACGCATTTCTTCACGATGCGCCTCCACATACCCAGGGCACGCCCGCACCGGACAGTACTTGCACTGGACTAAGGTTCGCCCTACCGCCCAATGCTGGTGGTGCCCAGTGCCCCTCGCAAAACGAGAGACCACCATTTCAAGGTGTGTCCGGAATGGAAGATGCAGCAGAATATTCTGTGGGCAGAGGTGCAGAAGGCGACCGGGAGGTGAAAGAGCCATTGGATGGTCCGAGATTTTCTGGCCGACGGGAGATGCAGGCAGGCAGTGCTGGGCTTCCTCTCCTCCACGGATGTAGGTAGGCTGGTGCCACCGCTGGGGGGGGAAGGGGGGGTGACGCCCAGAGTGAGGTGTCAGAGTGCGAGCTCCGGGAGCGCCGAGAGCAGGAAGGGGAGCAGGAGGCAGAGGCGGAGGAGCTGGGTACCGCCGGGGAATTGGGTGCCGGAGAGGAGCTGCTGCTGTTCCTGCCCACGCCCTCTTTCATGGCATCGGCAGACAAGGAGTAGGGGATGGGCCACTCTTCTTTTGTTATTTCCTTTGTGATTTCCTTAGCGCGCATCTATCTTCTTGGGACAGGCCTGGGCAAAGACAAAGGGAAGCTTGCGGCGTGCCGCTGCCGTGCGGACGGCGGACGGGGGAGAGTGGATGAAGTGTGCGCCGCCATAGTCTGGGGAGGCTGAACGCGAGTATGATTAAACAAATGAAGGGAAAAAAAACAGCCACCTGCCCGTGTTGGTCAGGGATTACGAGACACGCATCCAACCGGAACACAGGCATGGTTACAGTGATACCAATGGCATGCCACCGATCGCCACCTGCACAGGCAACTCCGTTGAGCACAACGCGTCGCAAAATGGGCGTGACCATGCACCTGGAGAATCTGACGTGGCGATTATTGACCAGCCCCGCATCGCGCACACTCGATATGACATATCCACTCGATGTGCTCAATGCGACCCATTTCTCCCAGAGGATTTCATCCAACAGAGGCAGAAATAGGCAGAAAGGGATTGCTATAACTATCTGCTCTCCCACAAACACCGAAAAAAGTCAATCAGCGACAATCCGACGTATGCGCTCAACATACCATCGCCATCGAGACCAGAGCTCACCCCCAATACCTCAAGTTCGTTTCCCTTTTCTAGCTGCGGGCCCCCACCTTCTGCGAATTTCCGTAGCAGAGGCAGACGTTTCGGTTGTCCGACCAGCCAAGTTCTCCATCCCGCCCCAGCCACAGCTGCACAACCAACACCAACAACGAGGGAGAAAAAGAACAGCATTCTACTCTTGTTCCGTACGAAGAGCGTTGCTATTTTCACATCAGTTTTCTACTTCTTCTCCTCTCTGTGTGTCCCCTGGCCCCTCTGGTTGCGCTGCACTTTCCGTCTGTTCTCCGCCGCCAGTTGCGGTCATCGACACTGGTCTGGCGTCCGTGCTTCATCACTCCCACAAATAAACCGATCCCATTAGACGTTCCGAACTAAGAAAAGCCACCGACGTGTGCTCCCTCGAAAAAAAGAAGAGGGCGAACTCGCACGACGCCATCAGCTGGCCGTTCCCTACCACCAGAGAAGAATAGATCTCTCCGGTCACAGGATAGAAACCGTTGAGAAGATGCCAGCCAGCACCAGCGGAAAGCAGGCCGAAGGATGCGGATCCGCCGGAGAAAAACAGAGCCCTGCGGCCCGGCCCGACAGTAAGTGTGAGTGCGAGGCATCTCGCGGAGCCGTACTACAGATCGTGCTGACATGTACGCCGTATCTACCGAATGAAGCCATCACGCCACACCCAGTACCATCCTATGGCGTCACCTCGCTTGCACTGGCAGCACTCCAGGCACAGCCCAAGCTCAAATGCGCGGATCCGATGTGCCGCTGGTGGACGGCCACCGCACGGGACGAGCCCTTCTCGCTTACGCACTGGAGCCTTCCAAGCTAGATAGATCTGTGCCAACCCAGGTATCTATGTACTCGCATGTGCAATCTAGGTATCTAGTTATGTATGTACGTACTAGCTAATGTGGGTTCCAGATTCGATAGAAGGGTTCCCATCGCGACGTTCGCTTCGGGATCCACCACGCTCGCTGCCAACGCTCCTTTAGTCAGGGTCTCCTCTGTCTTCTCTCATTTTCTTTTTTTGTGTTTGTGTTTTTCTGTTCACACGTGTGCTTTTTTGTTTGCCCGTCATTTTCTGCTTCTCCTTTTCTGATATGCCGACCGCCATCCACCATCCGCCATCCTCCATTGCCCAATGCCTCGGCAGAGATCCACAGACTCCCTCACCGTCAGCCTCGTCCTCAGCCTCGTGTTTCCGTCCGAAACCTACCTACTTACCTATCGCAACCCAAGACGGCGAACTAGGAGAATCAGAATCCGGGACTCACACATAGTTGTCCTCCCTTTAATACCGCCGATGAATTTTGACGAATTTTTTTTTTACCGGCCCAGACAGATGTGGAGGGTGCCATTCCGTTTATTTATTTTCTTTTCCATTTTTTCAGGAATGATGCGACGACCAGGAAACACAGTAGGGGAGAATCAGCAGCAGTGTGGTGCCGGGGGTTTTTTTCCCTTTCCTTTTTGTGAGGCGAGGGCTTTTTTTTTTGCGGAGGTGGTCCTTATTCTGGGCGTAGTTTTTAATGCATGTTTCTCCTCTCTCTTCTCTCCCTTCTTCATTGCTGGCTGGCTGCAGACACTGCGGATGCTGGTCCTCCAGAGCAGGACGTTGCAAGTCAAGCCCCCCGGATAGGCAGTATCCTGTGGGCGGGAGGCACTACGGGGTGGGGTGGGGAAGGGAAGGCATATAGCGGACCGGCGGGGAGTCGCATGGTATGAGCTGGGCTGTGCTGTAGATGGGAGGTTGTTTGCTTTTCAGTGGGGTGATTTATGGGTTCTGTTTTTCTCTTTTCATTTTTAGCTTTGTGCTCGGGTCGGGATTCGGCGGATTGGAACTTCAGCGGATTTGCGGTTGCGTTTGGGGTTTGTCCAAAGACTGGTTCTGCAGTATGAGGTTGGATGGTGTGGGGTAGGTATTCCGTGTCCGTCCAAAATGGGGGGGGGACCAAAAGTGGGGGGGGGGGGGGGGGGGGGTGGTCAATATTTACGAGAGAGAGATGTGGGTGGGTA
>Ga0307516_10001714_pt1 | contig 30119 bp, 25 predicted proteins | sample 19_EM_MG_FD_203310 | JGI IMG/M metagenome (GOLD analysis project Ga0307516, IMG submission 203310) | Populus trichocarpa ectomycorrhiza microbial communities from riparian zone in the Pacific Northwest, United States - 19_EM | ecosystem: Host-associated > Plants > Roots > Unclassified | place... | reverse complement strand
GGCCTCGCTCGGCTGCGCGCCGACCGAGAGCCAGTACTGAACCCGCTCGGACTTCACCTGGATGATCGAGGGATCTTCCTTGGGCTGGTAGATACCGACGTACTCGATGGCGCGGCCGTCACGCTTGGTGCGCGAGTCGGCAACGACGATGCGGTACTGCGGGTTGCGGATCTTGCCCATCCGCAGGAGCCGGATCTTTACGGCCACGGTCTTGTTCGCTCCTGTTGCGATGACGACCGGCCCTCTGGGAGCCGATACGTGGGTGAGCCGACGGAACCCACGTGGGGATATGGGACCGATGCCTCAAGGACTGGCGGCACGTGGAGGAGTTAGAGGGCACCTCACGCACGCCGGACCCGTCCATTCTGCCAGAGACGGCGGATGGCTCCCAATCGGGCCCGGCACCAGCCGCCGGCTCAAGATCAAATTCTGGGCTCCGCGGGACGGTCCCAGCCCGCCGGCAGCGCAGCCGGGACCGGCCAGGACGGGTCCGGGTGGAACTCCGTCCAGGTGCCGTCGAAGGGGAAGTCGCCCGCCTCGACCATTTTGATCACCCGGCGGCCCTCGGCGCGGACCGCCTGCTCGTCGTGGACCCAGTAATGGTCCGGGTAGGCGAGACGCTCGGTGAATTCGTCCTCGTCCTTCCAGACCCAGCTGCGGTCCGGGCGGACGACGACGTCCAGGTCCTGATCGATGACGTCGACGCCGGCCACCCCGCCGTCGTCCCAGCGCAGGGCGCGTTCCTCCAGGTTGACGTACCAGCCGGTGAAGTGGCCCCGGTCGTCGCGGAAGAACCAGACCGAGTGGTCCGCGTCCGGCGGGATGAACTTGAGCAGGCCCGGGCCCTGCCAGACGCCGGCGACGACCTGGGTTTCCAGGCCGATCCACTCGTCGAACGGCAGGTCGCGGAGGCCGCGCCCGTCCCGGGTCAGCTCGATCCCCACCGCCGAGCCGCGGGCCAGCCAGAGCAGCAGCCCGCGGTCGTCGTCGGAGACCACCCGGCACGGGCGGACCGACGCCAGCCGCGGGCCGTCGATGTTGCGGTAGAGGACCTCACGGCCCGGTGCGAACGGCACGCTCAGTACGAACGCGCCAGGATCGCGACCAGATCCGGCTCGTCGTCGGAATCCGGCATGGTGCCGTCCGCGCGGAACAGGCAGCGTACGGTCACCGCCTTGCCGTTCGCCTCGGCCTCGCCCTCGGTGCCGACGGCCGCCCAGGGCACCCGCGCCCAGCCGGTCTGCGCCGCCTCGATGGCATCGCCCAGCGTCTTCACCTCGACCGTGTTCGCCTCGCGGAACGCCAGCGCGTCGTCGTACATCCGCTGCTGGTCGGTCCGCAGCGCGGCGGTCACGTGCGAGACGACCTCGGCCAGCGCCACCGGCGACTTGGTGCCGTCGATGCGGCGGGCCACCACGGCGTTGCCGGCGGCGAGGTCACGGGGGCCGACCTCGATGCGTACCGGAACGCCCTGCAGCTCGGCGTCGACGGCCCGGCGGCCGAACGGGATGTCGGCCCGCCCGTCGAGCTTGACCCGCACGCCCGCGGCCTTGAGCTCGTCGGCCAGCCGGGTCGCGGCCTCCAGCACGCCCTCGCCGGCCTTGACCACCATGACCTGCGCCTGGATCGGCGCGATCCGCGGCGGCAGGCGCAGGCCGTTGTCGTCGCCGTGCACCATGATCAGGCCGCCCATCATCCGGGTGGAGGTGCCCCAGGACGTGGTCCAGGCGTGCTCGACCTTGCTCGCCGCCGACGAATACGTGATGTCGAACGCCTTGGCGAAGTTCTGCCCCAGCTCGTGCGAGGTGCCCATCTGCAGGGCCTTGGTGTCGCCCATCATGGCCTCGACGGTCATGGTGTTGGTCGCGCCGGCGAACCGCTCGCCCTTGGTCTTGCGACCGGGCACGACCGGCATGGCCAGCATGTTGACCATGAACTCCTCGTACACGTGCTTGTGGATCTCGCGGGCGTAGCGGCGGGCGTCCTCCTCCGTCGCGTGCGCGGTGTGGCCCTCCTGCCAGAGGAACTCGGTGGTGCGCAGGAACGTGCGGGGCCGCAGCTCCCAGCGCACGATGTTGGCCCACTGGTTCAGCAGCAGCGGCAGGTCGCGGTACGAGTCGACCCACTTGGCCATGAACTCGCCGATGACCGTCTCGCTGGTCGGGCGGACCACCAGCGGCTCGGCGAGCTGCTTGCCACCGGCGTGGGTGACCACCGCCAGCTCCGGCGAGAAGCCCTCGACGTGCTCGGCCTCGCGGCGCAGATAGCTCTCCGGGATGAAGAGCGGGAAGTAGGCGTTCTGCGCGCCCGCTTCCTTGATCCGGCGATCCATGTCGGCCTGCATGTGCTCCCAGATGGCGTAACCGACGGGCCGGATCACCATCGTCCCGCGCACCGGGCCGTTGTCGGCGAGCTGCGCCTTGGCGATGAGGTCCTGGTACCAGCGGGGAAAGTCTTCCGCACGGGGAGTGAGCACGCGAGCCATGAGGCAGCATCCTAGCGAGACCGGTCCGCAACCGGCCGGGCGGCCATCCCGTGTCCATCTGCGAGGGGCGGTGGAGATGACCGACGACTTCGACGCTTTCTACCGGGACACGTCCAGGCGGCTGCTCCGCTACGCCTACGGGCTCACCGGCGACCCGGCCGAGGCGCAGGACCTGGTGCAGGAGGCGTACGCGCGAGCATGGCAGCGGTGGCGGCGGCTGTCCGGCTACGAGGATCAGGAGGCCTGGCTGCGGCTGGTGGTCAACCGGCTCTCCGCGGACCGGTGGCGGCGGCTGGGCGTACGCCGGGCCCGGGCGGCCGCCGATCCCCCGCAGGCGCCCGCGGCACCACCGTCGGAGGACACGGTGCTGCTGGTCCGGGCGATGCGGACCCTGCCGGCCACGCATCGACGGGCGCTCACCCTCTACTACCTGCTCGACCGGTCCGTGGGTGAGATCGCCGCCGAGACGGGCACGTCCACCGGCACGGTCAAGTCCTGGTTGTCACGGGGGCGGGCCGGTCTGGCCGCCACGCTCGGCACCCTGGAAGCCGCCGCCGACCCGGCACTGGAAACGGGAACCCAGAAAGGAGCCGGCCATGCCCATTGACCTCGACGACATGTTCACCACGCTCGGCCGGCACGCGGACACCATCCCGCTCGCCCCGGCGGAGCAGGCCCGGCGCCGCGGGCGGCAGCGCACCCGGACCCGGGCCGTGATCGCCGCGGCCGCCGCGGTGTGCCTGGTCACCGCCGGTACGGGCGCCGTCATCGTGCGGCACGACCGGCAGACCGCGCCGCCGACGTCAAAGCGCGGGCTGCCCACGGTCGGCGCGCCGGTCGAGTTCGGTGACCAGGCCCGGGCCACCACCGAGGCGGGCGCCGACGGCCGGCTCTACACCGCGTGGCAGACCCTGAACGGCCAGATCAGCATGAACGCCGTGGATCTGCGCACCGGCGCGGCCGCCTGGCCGGCGCGGCAGTTGGGCAGCCGCACCGACACTCTCCAAGCCGTCAACGCGCTGCCGCAGGCCCTGGTGGTCATCCTCGGCCACCAGGAGGGCACCGAATCCGGCAGCACCATGTATGTCTTCGACCCCGCCGACGGCCGGCAGCGGTGGACGTCGGCCCTCGGCGCCGGGGACGAATACGTCCCGCACGAGTCCGGGCTGGTCCTGGCGTCCGCGAAGACCGGCCGGACGGAGGCGTTCGACTGGGTGAGCGGGGCCCGGCGCTGGCAACTGCCGGCCCCGGCCGACCGCCCGGCGCGCACGGTGGGCACCTACGTGGACCGGAACGAGGACTTCATGCTCGGCCGGCCGTTCATTTTCACCGACGACCGGCTGGTCCAGGTGACCAGGGCGGGCAAGGTCCAGGTGCGCGACATCGCCACCGGCGAGCTGCGCCGGACGGTCACCGCGGCGCCACCGGACACGGACCCCCGCACCTACCTCGCGTACGACGGGTGGCTCTACAACGACGAGCACGAGTGCTGCGAGGCGAACGGCTACCGGATTCGCGCGACGGACCTGCGCACCGGTCAGGGCGGTACGAAGGTGGTGTTCACCCGGGGTCCCGGACATCAGCTCGACATGCTGCAGATGTGCGGTGACCTGCGTGTCTGCGTGACCGACCGGGACCGTGCCGGCCGGACGACGGTCTCGGTGCTGGACCTGGCGACCGGCCGGCAGCTCTGGCAGGCGACCCCGGCTCAGGAGGCCGGCTCGGTCGCCACGGTGCACGGCTACACGCTGGTCGGCGGGGCCAGCGGCGACCGGGTGGTCTACGACCGGGACGGCAAGCGGGTCTTCTCGACGCCGGCCAGCTCGGTGACCTGGCTGGACGTCAACACGCTGCTCCTGCTCCCGGCCCTCGTCGCCGGCCCGGCCAGCAAGGTCACGCTGCCGGACGGGAGGGTCACGGTGCTGGGCGAGGTGCCGCCGGCCTCCGACGCGTGCGCCTGGACCCCGGAGCGGCTGGCCTGCCCGACCGGCACCAGCCTGCGGATCTGGAGCCTCACCGGATGACGGCCCCGCGCAGCACGATCCGGCTGGGCGCGCGCACCACCCGCAGGTCCCGGCGGGGGTCGGCCTCGTAGACCACCAGGTCGGCGAGGCCACCCTCGACCAGGCCGGGGAAGCCGAGCCACGCCCGGGCCCGCCAGGACGCGGCGGCGAGCACGTCGGCGGCCGGGATGCCGGCCTCGTGCAGCAGCAGCATCTCCTCGGCGGCGAGGCCGTGCCGGACGCTGCCGCCGGCGTCGGTGCCCACGTAGATCGGCACACCGGCCTCGTGCGCGGACGCCACCACCCGCGGGAAGCCGTCGCGCAGGGCGAGCATGTGGTCGGCGTAGCCGGGGAACTTGGGCCGGGCCTGGTCGGCGATGCCACCGAAGGACCGAATGTTGATCATCGTGGGGACCAGCGCGGTGCCGCGGCGGGCCATCTCGTCGATCAGCTCCAGGGACAGCCCGGTGCCGTGCTCGACCGAGTCGACGCCGGCCCGGACCATCTGCGCGACGCCCTCCTCGGAGAACGTGTGCACGGCGGCCCGGACCCCGGCGGCGTGGGCGGCCTCGACCGCGGCGGCCATGGTGGCCGGATCCCAGGAGGGTGCGAGGTCGCCGACGGACCGGTCGATCCAGTCGCCGACCAGCTTCACCCAGCCGGTGCCGGCCTTGGCCTGGGCGGTGACGGTCGCGGCCACGTCGGCGGCGTCGACCTCGACGCCGATGTCGCGCAGGTAGCGCCGGGTGGGAGCGACGTGCTGACCGGCGCGGACCAGGCGGGGGATGCCGGGCTCGTCGTCGAGCTCCGGGTACGGGTACGGCGAGCCGGCGTCGCGCAGGGCGAGCACGCCGGCGTCCCGGTCGGTGTGGGCGAGCTCGCGCGCCTGCCCCAGGCTCTCGATCGGCCTGGCGCCGTACTGGATGCCGAGGTGACAGTGCGCGTCGACCAGGCCCGGGACGATGAACCCGCCGTCGCTGACGGTCTCGGCCCCGGCGACGGGCTCCAGGGTGACCCTGTCCCCCACCAGCCACAGATCCCGGACCTCGTCATCGGGCAGCAGGACCCCACGCACGTGCAACGCCATGCCTAAGTCCTACCCGACGCGACCGTCACGCCGACCGGCGGGCGTGCCAGCTCCGGCAGGTCGATCCGCTGTCAGCGCTTGTCGTCGCCCGGCTTCTTGGGGTTGTTGAGCTTGTTGAAGTCGAGCTTCGGCAGCTTGAAGCCCGGCGGCAGCCCCTGCCCCCCACCGAGCGCGCCCGGGTCCAGCCCCGGCGGCAACTGCGGCATGCCGCCCGGGAAACCACCGGGCATCCCGCCCACGCGCGGCCGGTTGCCACTCTTGGTGCCCTTGCGCTTGTTCTTCGGGCTCTTGGTCGCCTTGCGCCGGCCGGCGCCGGGCAGGCCCATCATGCCGCCCATCTGCTTCATCATCTTCTGCGCGTCGGTGAAGCGGTTGAGCAGCTGGTTGACGTCCATCACCGTCACGCCGGAGCCGTTGGCGATGCGGGCGCGGCGGGAGCCGTTGATGATCTTCGGGTTGGTGCGCTCACCGGGGGTCATCGAGCGGATGATCGCCGTGACCCGGTCGAAGTGGCTGTCGTCAAGCTCGGCGATCTGGTCCTTCATCTGGCCCATGCCGGGCATCATCGCCAGCACGTTCGCGATCGGGCCCATCCGGCGCACCGCGATCAGCTGGTCGAGGAAGTCCTCCAGGGTGAACTGCTCGCCACCGAGCAGCTTGGAGGTCATCTTCTCTTTCTGATCCTCGTCGAAGGCCTGCTCGGCCTGCTCGATGAGGGTCAGCACGTCGCCCATGCCGAGGATCCGGCTGGCCATCCGGTCGGGGTGGAAGACGTCGAAATCCTCGAGCTTCTCGCCCGTGGACGCGAACAGGATCGGCTGGCCGGTGACGTGCCGCACGGACAGCGCCGCGCCGCCGCGGGCGTCGCCGTCCAGCTTGGAGAGGACCACGCCGGTGATGCCCACGCCGTCGCGGAAGGCCTCGGCCGTGGTGACCGCGTCCTGGCCGACCATCGCGTCGATGACGAAGATGACCTCGTCCGGGTCGACGGCGTCGCGGATGTCGCGGGCCTGCTGCATCATCTCGGTGTCGATGCCGAGGCGGCCGGCGGTGTCGACGATGACGATGTCCTTCGCCGTCCGCTTCGCGTGCTCGATCGAGGCCTTCGCGACCTGGACCGGGTCGCCGGCGCCGTTGCCGGGCTCGGGGGCGTACACATCGACGCCGGCCCTGCCACCGAGGACCTGGAGCTGGTTGACCGCGTTCGGGCGCTGCAGGTCGGCCGCGACCAGCAGGACCTGGTGGTTTTGCCCCTTGAGCCAGCGCGACAGCTTGCCGGCCAGCGTGGTCTTACCGGAACCCTGCAGGCCGGCCAGCATGATCACCGTGGGTGGCTGCTTGGCGAACTGCAACCGCCGGCCCTCGCCACCGAGGACGGTGATGAGCTCCTCGTGGACGATCTTGATGATCTGCTGGGCGGGGTTGAGCGCCTGCGACACCTCGGCGCCGCGGGCCCGCTCCTTGAGGTTGGCGATGAACGACTTGACCACCGGCAGCGCGACGTCCGCCTCGAGCAGCGCGAGACGGATCTCGCGCGCGGTGGCGTCGATGTCGGCGTCGGTGAGCTTGCCCTTGCCGCGGAGCTTGGTGAAGATCCCGGAGAGGCGGTCGCTCAAGGTGTCAAACACGGCGCAACTTCCCGTTGGTCAGAGGTGAGGAGATGACCGCAAGCCTAGCCGCCCACCGGGATGCTCACTGGTTGCGCATCCGGTACGTCTTCGCCGCCGCCTCGATCCGCCGCTGGGTGCGGGTGCCCGGCGCCAGCGAGCGCTTCGCCTTGCCGTACAGGTAGACGCCGCCGCCGACCACGAGCGCGCCCACGATCAGGTAGGCCAGCGCACCGACGAGCACGTGCAGCAGGCTCACCGCGATCCAGCCCACCACGATGACGCCGGCGATCGTCGCCACCAGGTATGCGATTCCTTTACCCATCTCAGCCTCCCGAAGCAGTTCCCCCACCGTCTACCACCATGCCTCGCGCACGCAAGCGGCGCATCGGGGCGGTCCCGTAGGGGTGGTGCGGCGCCGATCCGCCCCGCCACCTGCGCAAATCACGTATACCGCAGGTAACAGGCGCAACTTCAGAGATCGAACAAATGTCTGAAAAGCCGATATCGACCGCAACCTTCTGATGAATCACGCCGTTGAGGCACGAGGAACCGGGCGGCTGATCGATCGGCCCGGCGAACACCCGGCGGAAGGACTACGGCGTGCCCCTGCGGCGGATCCTGCGACTGGCGCCCTGGGGAGTCCGGGCGCGCATCCTGGGCACGGTCCGGCGCCAGGTTCTGCCGCGCGTCGCGCCGGACCAGCGCCTCGGAGTGGCCCGCCGGATCGTGCACTTGTCCGCGCCACCCCGGCTGCCGTTGATGCGCACCGCGGCGGACGCCCCGACGATGCGGGTCCGCGCCGGCAAGGGCTGGGTGACCGCCCACCGCGACCCCGCTGCCAGCCCGGCCGGCGTACGGCGGCAGAACCTCGACCGCGTCGTCGCCGCCCTCGACTCGGCCGGCATCGACTGGTTCCGGGTGCCGACCCGCGCGCTGCTGCACACCGCGGTGGCCGTACCGGTGCGGGACCGGGCCGTGGTGGTCCGCCTGCTGGAGGAGCTCACCCGGTCCCGGAACGGGCTGCTCCAGGCCGTGTGCCCGCGCGGGCACCGGGGCCGCCGGGCCCGGCGCACCGCGGACGTCCTGCGGGTCTGCTGGCCGGTCACCGATCCCGGCGGCAGCCTCATGCTCGGCCTGGAGTTGGGCTGCGAGGTCGAGTTCTGGTACGAGCAGGACGGCACCCTGACCGGGCCGCGGGCGAACCCGATCGCCGACGTGATCCCCACCGACGAGCCGGTGGTCCGCGCCAGCGAGCCCGCGTTCGGCGACTTCAGCGCGCCGGACGACACCACCCGGTACCGCACCCGGGAGATCTTCACGACGCCCAGCCTGGAGCGGGTCGGCTTCCCGATCGACGCCGTCTACACCTGGGTCGACGGCGACGACCCGGCGTGGCAGGCCCGCAAGACCGCGGCGCTGGCCGCCAACGCCTGGCTGGACGGCGCCAGCAAGCTGGCCACCAACGACTCCCGGTACGCCTCCCGCGACGAACTGCGCTACTCGCTGCGCGCCCTGCACTGCTTCGCGCCCTGGATCCGGAACATCTTCCTGGTCACCGACGACCAGGTGCCGCCCTGGCTGGACGCTACCCACCCGCGGATCACCCTGGTCAGCCACCGGGAGATCTTCGGCGACACCGGCACCCTGCCGACGTTCAACTCGCAGGCCATCGAGTCCCGGCTGCACCGCATCCCGGGCCTGAGCGAGCACTTCCTCTACCTCAACGACGACGTCTTCCTGGGCCGCCCGGTCGGGCCCGAGCTGTTCTTCACCCCGGGCGGGCTGACCCGCTTCTTCCCGTCCACCGCGCTGGTCGACGCGGCACCGCGGCGCCCCACGGACCCGCCGGCCGACTCGGCGGGCAAGAACAACCGGGAACTGATCCGCGAGGCCTTCGGCCGGGTGCTGACCCGCAAGATGAAGCACACCCCGCACCCGTCCCGGCGCAGCGTCATCCGCGAGATCGAGGAGCGCTTCGCCGAGTACGTCAGCGCGACCGCCGGCCACCAGTTCCGGCACCCGGACGACATCTCCCTGCTGTCGTCGCTGCAGCAGTACTACGCCTATCTCACCGGCCGCGCGGTGCCGGGCACGATCCGGTTCCGCTACATGGACCTGGCCGCGCCGGTGACCCCGTTCAAGCTCGCCGACCTGCTGCGGCACCGCAACCTCGACGCGTTCTGCCTCAACGACATCGACTCCGAGCCGGCCGTGCTGTCCGACCAGGAGGCCATGCTCGCCGACTTCCTGCCCGCGTACCTCCCCTTCGTGTCGCCGTACGAGCTGAGCTCTCCACGGGCCGGCACCGCACCGCCGCCGCCCCCGCTGCCGGGCCGGCAGGTGGGCCGCAAGGCCGCCCCGGCCGCCGCGGGCACCCTGCCCGCGCAGCACGACCGCGGCACCGGAGAACCGACCTCCACCAACACGCCCGTCGCCTGACCGGCGCTCGATCAAGGAGAGATCCCGTGAGCTACGACGCCGTCATCCTCGGCCTCGGCTACGTCGGCCTGCCGCTGGCGCAGCAGGCCATCCGGGCCGGCATGTCCGTGCTCGGCTACGACGTCAACGCGGCGGTGGTCGAAGCGCTCGGCGCGGGCCGCTCACACGTCGACGACCTGTCCGACGCGGACGTGGCCGAGATGGCCGCCGGCGGTTTCCGGACCACCGCCGACGAGTCCCTGATCGCCACCGCGGACGTCGCCGTGATCTGCGTGCCGACGCCGCTGTCCGAGGGCGACGGGCCGGACCTGCGGGCCGTCACCGGCGCGACCGAGGCCATCGGGCGCAACCTGCGCCCGGGCATCCTGGTCGTGCTCGAATCTACGACCTACCCGGGCACCACCGACGACGTGGTCCGGCCGCTGTTGGAGCGGCTCTCCGGCCTGGTCGCCGGGCGCGACTTCCACCTGGCGTTCTCGCCGGAGCGGATCGACCCCGGCAACGAACGGTTCGGCGCGCGCAACACCCCGAAGGTGGTCGGCGGCTACACCGCCGCGTGCACCGACCGGGTGGCCGCGTTCTACGGGCGGTTCATCGACACGGTCGTGCGCACCCGCGGCACCCGCGAGGCCGAGACGGCGAAGCTGCTGGAGAACACGTACCGGCATGTCAACATCGCGCTGGTCAACGAGATGGCCCGGTTCTGCCACGAGCTCGACATCGACCTGTGGGACGTCATCCACGCCGCGTCGACCAAGCCGTTCGGCTTCCAGGCGTTCTACCCCGGCCCGGGGGTCGGCGGGCACTGCATCCCGATCGACCCGAACTACCTGAGTCACAACGTGCGTAGCAAGCTCGGCTACCCGTTCCGCTTCGTGGAGCTGGCCCAGGAGATCAACGCGACGATGCCGGCGTACGTGGCCCGGCGGGCGCAGAACCTGCTCAACGCCGACGGGCAGGCCGTGCACGGGGCGCGGGTGCTGCTGCTCGGGGTCACGTACAAGGCGAACATCGCCGACCAGCGGGAGTCGCCGGCCACCCCGCTGGCCCGGCAGCTCGCCGGGCTCGGCGCGAAGCTGAGCTACCACGACCCGCACGTGCTCCGCTGGACCGTCGGCGCGGAAGAGGTGCCCCGCACGGACGACCTGGAGGGTGCCGCCGCGGCCGCCGACCTGGTGATCCTGGTGCAGCACCACCGCGAGTACGACGCCGATCACCTGGCCGGGATCGCCAAGCGCTTCTTCGACACCCGGGGCGTGACCCACGGCGACCAGGCCCACCGCCTGTGACCGGGATGAGCACCGTGCCGGTCACGCCGGCCCCGCGACGGCACCAGCCCGCCGGACCGGGCCCGGATGTCACGCCCGCCCCGGAACCGGCCCGGCACCGGCGCGACATCGAGGGGCTGCGGGCCGTCGCGGTGCTGTTGGTCGTCGCGTACCACTGCGGCCTGCCCTTCGTCGGCGGCGGTTACGTCGGCGTCGACGTCTTCTTTGTCATCTCCGGCTTCCTGATCACCGGGCTGCTGCTGCGCGAGGCCCGGCGCACCGGCCGGGTGTCGATCCCGCGGTTCTACGCCCGGCGGGCCATGCGGCTGCTGCCCGCCTCGACCGTGGTGGTGGTGGCGACGGTGGCCGCCTCGGCCCTGTGGCTGCCGCCGCTGCGGCTGTCCGAGATCGTCTCCGACGCGCTGCACACCTCCGTCTACGCGATGAACTGGCGGCTCGCCGCGGTCGGCACCGACTACCTGAGCGCGGAGGCGGCCCCGTCGCCGCTGCAGCACTTCTGGTCGCTCGCCGTGGAGGAGCAGTTCTACCTGGTCTGGCCGCTGCTACTGCTCCTGGTGATGCGCCGGGGCGGCCGCGGGCTGACCACGGTGCTGGTGCTGCTCACCGCCGGCTCGCTGGCGGTGTCGGTCTGGCAGACCCGGGACAACGCCGGGTGGGCGTACTTCGGGGCGCACACCCGGGCCTGGGAGCTGGGCGCCGGCGCGCTGCTCGCCGTCGGTGCCACCCGGCTGCGGCGGCTGCCGCCGATGCCGGCGAAGCTGCTGATCGGCAGCGGGCTCGCGGCCGTCGTGGTCGCGGCGCTCAGCTACACCGCGGCGACACCGTTCCCCGGGTACGCCGCCCTGCTGCCCGTGCTGGGCACCGCGGCGGTGATCGCCGGCGGCTGCGCCCGGCCCGCCGGGCTGCTGGGAGCGCCGGTGCTGCAGGGCATCGGCCGGCTTTCCTACTCCTGGTACCTGTGGCACTGGCCGGTGCTGCTCATCGCCCCGTTCGCGGTCGGCCGGCCGCTCGCCACCGGGGAGAACGTCATGGTGGCGCTGGGCGCCCTGGTGCTGGCCGCGGTGACGTACGCGCTGGTGGAGAACCCGGTGCGGCACCTCGCCGAGCTGCGCGACCGGCCCTGGCGTGGCCTCGGCGCGGGGGCGGCGCTCTCGGCCCTCGCGGCCGCTCTCTGCGTCCTGATCAGCGTGGTCGCGGGCAACGCCGGCGGCACGAGCTACCGGGCACCGGCGCTGACCGGCACCGCCCGGCTGCAGCAGAACCTCGCGCTGGCCGCCGGGATGCCCGCCGTCCCGGCCAACCTCACCCCGGCGCTCACGGCGGCGGCGAAGGACAAGCCGCGGCTGTACGCCGACAAGTGCTCCCCGTCGTTCGCCGACCCCGAGGTCAAGACCCCCTGTGCCTACGGCGACCTGTCCTCGCCGACCACGGTCGTGCTGTTCGGCGACTCGCACGCCGGGCACTGGTTCCCCGCGCTGGAGAAGATCGCCGCCGACCGCCGTTGGAAGCTGGTGGTGGTCACCAAGAGCGCCTGCTCCGCCGCCGACGTGGTGATCTACGAGGACGCCCTCAAGCGCCGGTTCACCGAGTGCGTCCAGTGGCGCCGGTCGGCCTGGCGGTACATCCGCTCGCTGCGCCCGGCGAAGGTCATCCTGGCCTCGACCATGCCGAACACCCCGCTGCTCGACGTGCGAGGCTCGGTGGACGAGACCTGGTCCGCCGCCTGGCGGCGCTCGCTCGACGCCGTCAAGGGCCCGGGCACCAAGCTCTACTTCGTCAACGACACCCCGTGGCAGGCGCGCAACGTGCCCGACTGCCTGTCGGCGCACCTGGACGATCCCGCCGCGTGCGCCCGCAGCCGCGCCGACGCCGTCCAGGTGCGGCCGCGCCGGGCGCTGATCGCGACCACCGCCCGGGCGGAGGGCGCGACCGTCATCGACCCGCTGCCGTGGTTCTGCACCGCGACGACCTGCCCGGTGATCGTGGGCGACCTGCTCGTCTACAAGGACCAGCACCACATCACGACGGCCTACAGCAGGTTGCTGGCACCGCTGCTGTCGGCGCGCCTGCCCTGACCGCACCGGCGGCCGGAACGACATGTGGGCCTATTGGCGGTGGTGGTAGGTGTTGCGTCGGGGGCGGCGATCGGGGTCGATGGCGGCCGGCGGCAGAAACTCGGGGTGTCCGTCGGGGCCGAGACGCGCTTGCCACCCGCTGTTGTTGTGCAGGAGGCGGTGGTGTCGGCGGCAGATCAGGCAGGCGTTGGCCAGGGTGGTGGTGCCACCGTCGGCCCACCCGATCAGATGATGGCCCTCGGCCCAGCGGGCGGGTCGATCGCACTGCGGGAAAGCGCAGCCGCCGTCGCGGAGGATCAGCGCGCGGCGGATGGGGCCGGTGAACAGGCGTCGGGCGCGGCCGAGGTCGAGGGCCTGGCTTTGGCCGTTGAGGACGGCCGGCAGGATTTGGGCGTCGCAGGCGAGGCGGCGGGCCTCGGCGGCGCTGATCGGTGCCCCGGTATCCAGCCAACCCACCCCGGCGCTGGCGGAGCCGTTCGGGCGGGGAGCCCGGTCGCGGGTCTGACCGGCCGATCGGGGCTGCCCGGTGGGCTGGAGTTGGTCGGTCAGCGTGCTGAAGGGGATCGTGACGACCACCTGGACCGGATCACTGCCGTGGCCCGGCAGGTCCGACCCGCCGCGCAACGCACCCGCGCACACATCCACCAACGCGTCCGCCCGTCGCTGCGCAGGGCTCCGTGCCCCCGCCGGATCGTGCCGTGGATGACACAGCGGGTCCAGGGCAGCGGTGACGGTGGCCGCGCCGGTAGCGTCGAGGAAGCCGCTCAACCGGACCTGCCCGTTGCCGAGCGGGCTGAGGGTGAACCCCCGCTTGCGGTACGCCTTAGCTTCCTGCCGGGCCAGGAGATCAGCCTCGCGTTGCTCGGCGACCTCGGGGGCGACATGCTCCAGGATCCGTCCACCAAGCTTGCCCAGGGTCACCGAGTCGAAATCACCGGCCCAGTCGACCAACATGGCCTCGGCTTTGTCGGTGATTTCCCGGCCTAGGTCGGGCGGCAGGTCCGCAAGGACAGCGGCGATGGCCGTGGCCTGCTCGGCGGAGATCGTGCCCGCGGACACCGCGGCGTCCAGCACCGGCCGCGCGCTCAAGGCCGCGGCGATTTTGACCAGCCGGACCGCGGTGGCGGGGCTGACCCGTAGGTGCTGGCGCAGCCACACCACCGTGCTGGTCGCCGCGTGCGCTTGTGGCACACCGTGGGACTCCGCCTGACTGATCAGGTGCGCGATCACCGCGGTGAGTTGTTGCACTGCGGTCCAGGCCTGCGCCAGACAGTCGGCCAGATCCCGGTCGGGCACGGCCCAGGCGGGGGCTGCGGCGCACGCGGCGGCCGCACGGCGGGTCTCGGACAACAGCTCCAACACCCGACCAATTTAGAACACACGTACGACACGACGAAGGAGCCTGTGGATAACCCCGACCTATGCCGACGGCCACTGTGGCTGATGGCCGGTTGGTATGGCTTGGGCGCAGCCGTCACCTCGATCGGGTTGGCGACGTTGCGCCTAGCGACACTGAGGCGTACGTGAAGAGGTCTGTTGCCGCATGGGGGAGACACCCGGTCTGCTCGACGACTATCTGAGAGTCGCCCGCTACCACGTCCGGATGGCGGTGCCGCCGACCGCGATCCGGATCCGTTCGCTTGACGCGCGACCGTTGCTCGCCCGCTCCGGGCTGGGCGAGTGCGGCGCGTCCTACGCCGATCTGCTCGCCGCGGCCCGGGCCGGCGACGCCCGCTGGCTCAAGCGGCGGCGGCGTGCCGTCCAGCCGGCCGTCCTCGCGGGACTGGCACAGACGCTCGCCCAGCAGGACATGCTGCCGGCGGACCGGACCGACGCGCTGGCCCTGTACGAGCTGATCCGCACCGCGCTCGGCGCCGACGCGGTGCCCGCCGCGCACCAGGGGCTGCACGTCCAGCTCGCCCTGGCCTGGCAGGACGCGGCGCGGGCGCGGACGCTGCTGCGGTCCTACCGACAGGTCAGTGCCAACGTGCGGGCCGATCTGGAGCTCGACCTGGCCAACCCGTTCGCCGGGGACGGCCCGGTGATCGGCTGGCTGACCGCGTTCCGCAAGCTGCTGCCCGAGCCGCCGCTCGCGCTGGAGCACAAGGCGGGGGTGCCGCCGTTCGACCGGCTCACCGTCGCCACCGCGGTCGCCGGCATCGACGAGCCGCAGCGGATCTCGGTCATCGTCACCGCCTTCCACCCCGACGAGGGCCTGATCACGGCCGTGCGCTCGATCCTCGACCAGTCGTGGCGCAACGTCGAGGTGATCATCGTGGACGACGCGTCGCCGCCGGAGTACGACGCCGTGCTGGCCCGGGCGGTGGCGCTGGGCGGCCGGATCCGGCTGGTCCGGCAGCCGGTGAACCGGGGCACCTACGAAGCCCGCAACGCCGGCCTGGACGCCGCCGAGGGCGAGTTCGTGGCCTTCCAGGACTCCGACGACTGGTCCCACCCGCGCCGGCTGGAGCTGCAGGTGCGGCCGCTGCTGGAGAACCGCCGCCTGGTCGCCACCACCTCCGACGGCCTCGGCGTCTCCGAGCAGCTGCTGGTCACCCGGCCCGGGGTGCGCCACAGCAGGTTCAACCCGTCGTCGCTGCTGTTCCGCCGGGACCAGGTGATGGGCCGGCTGGGCTACTTCGACCCGGTCCGCAAGGCCGCCGACTCCGAGTACATCGGACGGATGCGGGCGGTCTTCGGCGAGCGCGCCGTGCGGCATCTCGACGCGCCTCCGCTCGCGCTGATCCGGCTGGCGCTGGGCTCGCTGTCGCGCGCGGAGATCCGCCCGTACTGGATGCACCCGGCCCGGACCGCGTACATGTCGGCGTACCAGCAATGGCATGCCCGGATCGCCGCCCGGGGCGCCGATCCGCTGCGCCCGCGCGACGGCAGCCGCCGGCCGTTCGCCGCCCCCGACCACCTGCGGCTGGCCCGCGGCGAGGCGACCGGGCGGCCGGACTACGACGTCGTGGTGGTCGCCGACTGGCGCTTCCTGCAGGGGGTGCAGCAGTCGGCGCTGCAGGAGATCCGGGCGCTGATCGCCCGCGGGCTGCGGGTGGCCGTGCTGCAGATCGAGTCGCTGCGGCCGCCGGCCCGGCGCCGGTGGCCGCTCTGCGCGGCGCTGCAGCGGCTGGTCAACGACGGCCGGGTGGACCAGCTGCTGCCGGGCGACGAGAACCGCGCCGAGCTGGTCATCGTGCGGCACGCCGCGGTGCTGCAGTTCCCACCCGGCGACCCGTGTCTGCTGCGTGGCCGCCAGGTGCTGATCGTCGCCGACGAGGCGCCCGGGCGGCTGGAGGAGGCCGACCGCCGGTATGTGGCCGCCGACTGCTCCCGGGCCGCGCTGCGGATGTTCGGCACCGAGCCGCTCTGGTGCCCGCAGGATCCGCAGGTACGGGCCGTGCTCCGGACCGAGGCCGTCGAGCTGACGCCGTACGACCTGCCCGCCGTCGTCGACGGTGAGCGCTGGTCGGCCGCCCGGGACGGCGCCGGCAAGTGGCCGGCCGTGGTCGGCACCGACCTCAGCGACGAGGCGGTCTGGCCGGGTGACGTACGGGCGGCGCTGACCGTGTACGACGAGGTCGGCGACTGGGACGTGCGGTTGCGGCTGCCCGACTGGCCGCGTACCGGATATCACCCCGGCGGCCCGCGTGGCCGGCTCGTCTACGACGCGGCGGATTGCGACCTGCGGACCTTCGTCCACCAGCTCGGCTTCTACCTGCACTTCCCCAGCGCGGACCGGATCGAGACGTTCTCCCGGCCGGCGCTGGAGGCGGCGGCGGTGGGCTGCGTGGTGGTGATGCCCGAGCGGCACGCGGCCGTCTTCGGCGACGCGGCCGTCTACTGCGAACCCGGCGAGGCCGAGGCGACGATCAAGCGGTACCACGCGGACCGCGAGCTCTACGCCGAGCAGAGCCGCCGCGCCCGCGCCGTCGTGGCCAAGGCGCACCACGCCCAGCTCTTCGTCGACCGCATCGCGGGGATCGTCACCGCACCGCACCCGGTCGCCCCGGCCCAGCGCGGCGCGTTGATCGCGCGACCGTAACGACGGCGTCGCCGCGGGCGTTAGGCGAACGTTGACCCGCGCCGGCCCGGCGCGCATGACTCTGGAGGTCCTTCGATGAGCAGCCTGGTCCGGTTCGGCGGTCGGCTGGCGGTGCGGCTGCGCAGCGTGACGCGCCCCCAGGCAGTGGTCCTCATGGCGATCCTGGCGCTGTGCGCCGGAGTCTGGTGGTCGGCGGCGTCCGGGAACCAGGGCCTCGCGCTCTCGTTCGTGGCCACGCTGCTGCTGGCCGTGCTGCTGGGGATCCTGCACCTGTCCCGCTGGATCGGCGGGGTCTACCGGGCCAACCAGAACGCGCACCGGGAGATCCGCACGGTCGTGGAGCAGTTGCAGCGGCGGGTCGTCGCGACGGTGGAGAAGGAACGGCTCACCGCCGGCGACCGGCACCAGGACCTGACCCGGACCGTCACCCGTGGGCTGCGGCAGAGCGGGCACGGCACGGACCTGCTGCTGCGCGCGCAGAGCCGGGAGATCGAGGCACTGGTCCAGCTCTTCCAGCAGTTCACCCCGCGCGCGCCGATGCCGTCCTCGGGCGATTTCGCGCTGAACCCGACCGACCTGCTCGACCTGCTGCACCTGGTGCGGCTGCGGCAGCCCCGGCTGGTGGTGGAGCTGGGCAGCGGCACCTCGTCGGTGTGGCTCGCCTACGCGCTCGAACAGCACGGCGGCCGGCTCGTCTCCCTCGACCACGACGCCGGTTACGCGCGGCAGACCCGCGCGATGCTCGCGGCGCACGGCCTCAACGCCGTCGCGTCCGTCCGGCACGCCCCGCTGCGTGAACTCACCGCCAACGGCAAGACCTACCAGTGGTACGACGTCGACAAGCTGACCGACCTCACCGGCATCGACCTGCTGCTCGTCGACGGCCCGCCCGAGGCGACCGGGCCGGACGCGCGCTACCCGGCGCTGTCCGTGCTCGCCAAGCGGCTCGCCGGCACGGCCACGGTGGTGCTGGACGACGCCAACCGGCCGGACGAGCGGGACGCCGTACGCCGGTGGACCGAGGAGGTGCCGGGGCTGACCGAGGAGCAGCGGCTGCTCGGGCGGCACGCGGTGCTGGCGTACTCGCGTACCGGTGCGGCCGTCACGGTCTGAGCTGGAGCAGGAAAGTGACCGGCCGGTATGCGGGGGCATGCCGGCCGGTCCGGGGGGATGGGGAGGGTGCTGTCTTTGGGCGGTGCCGCGGTCAGCGGCTACCGAAGTCCTGGGTGTAGTACGGGGTGCCGTTGGCGGAGTACACGACGCCGACGGCGAACGTCTTGGCGCCACAGTCGAGCAGGTTGCGGCGGTGGCCCGGGCTCTTCATCCACGCGTTGACGACCTCGGCGGCGCTGCGGTAGCCCCAGGCGATGTTCTCGCTGCGGGCGGCGGTGTAGCCGGCGGCCTTGGCGCGGGCGATGAAGGTGGACCCGGCGGTGCCGGCGTGGCTGAACTTGCCGGTCGTCGCCATGTACTTGCTGTGGCCGCGGGCGGCCCAGAGCAGCTCGGCGTTGACCCGCAGGCCCGCGCAGCCGGCCTTGACGCGCTCCTTGTTCGACAGGCTCACGACCTGCGTCTGCAGCGTGGTGAAGGAGACGGTGGCGGCCTGCGCCGGTGCGGCGATCGCGACCATGCCCAGCAGGGCGGCGGGGATCATCGCGAGGATGGCGAGGCGACGGACCAGGGTCTTCTGCACGGGTCAACCTTTCGAGGAACACCGCCTGGACGCTTCGTTCGCCAGGTACGCCATTCCCTTCGGGAGACCCGCGGGGTTCGCTGATGCCTGTTCAGGTGCCTTGGTGTGAGTGCTCGGTTGCGGCCGGGGTAGCTGCCGTACCCGGGTTGCGGCCGGCTTGCCGACCGGTTGCGGAACGGGAGTATGTCAGGGCAGGGGCGCCGATTTCAGACCGCCGCGAGCACGGCTGCCTCGACCCGATCCCGCTCGGCCGCCTCCGCCCACGACCCGACCAGGTAGAACGCGTCCACCACGTCGCCGCCCAGGGTGGAGATGCGGGCCGCGCGCACCTCGGCGCCGGCCTCGTCGAGGGCGCTCGCCACCCGGAAGAGCAGGCCGGCCGAGTCCGCCGCCCGCAGCTCCAGCACCACCGCGTCGGTCGCCGCCTCGCGGTGCCAGACCACCCGCGGGGCCGCGCCGCCGCGGGCCGACATCGCCCGGGCCCTTAGCCGCTGGGTCACCGAGACGTCCCCGGCCGCGACCCGGCGCAGGTCGGCGGCGAGCGCCACCGGATCCGCCGGGGAGCCGTACCGCGGCTGGGTGCGGAACTCGACGATCGCCCGGCCGTCCACCGTGCTGGCGTCGGCCGCGATGACGTCGAGGCGGTGCATGGCCAGGCACGCGGCCACCGAGCCGAGCAGCCCCCGGCGGTCGGCCACGGCCACCGCGACCACGTCCCCGTCCAGATGTACGGCGGGCAGGTCGCCGTCGAGCAGCTCCGGGTCGGGTTCGGGCGGCCCGGGCAGCGCGCCGGTGTCCAGCGCGGTGCGCACCCGGTGCACGAGCTCGGCGATCAGCCGGCCCTTCCAGTCCGACCAGGCGGCCGGGCCGGTGGCGTGCGAGTCGGCCCGGGCCAGGGCGTGCAGCAGGTCCAGGGTGGTCGGATCGCCGACCGCCTCCGCGACGGTCTTGATGGTGACCGGGTCGCTCAGATCGCGGCGGGTGGCGACGTCGGGCAGCAGCAGATGCAGCCGGACCAGCTTCGCCACGGTGGCGACCTCCGTGGGCGGCAGGCCGATCCGGGTAGCGATCTCGGCGGCGATCGGGGCGCCGACGAGGCTGTGGTCGCCGGGCAGGCCCTTGCCGACGTCGTGCAGGAAGGCGCCGATCAGCAGCAGGTCGGGGCGGTCCACCTCGCGGGCGTAGGCGCTGGCCTCGTAGGCCGCCTGGACGAGGTGCCGGTCCAGGGTGAAGCGGTGGATCGGGTGGTGCTGCGGGAGGCTGCGCAGCCGGGCCCACTCCGGCAGCCACGCGTCGATCAGGCCGTACCGGTCGCAGGCCTCCCAGGTGGGCAGCAGGCCGGGGCCGGAGCCGAGCAGCGAGACCAGCGCGGCGCGGGCCGCGGGCGGCCACGGAGTGGGCAGCGGCGGGCAGAACGCGGCGAGCCATTCGCAGGTGGCGCGGGCGATGGGCAGCCGCACGGTGGCGGCCGCGGCGGCGACCCGCAGCGACAGGCTGGGGTCGGGCACCGGGCCGATGGCCGTCCGGGCGAGCACCAGCTCGCCGTCCTGCTCGACCACGTCGCGGGCCACCGGACGGCGCGCCGGCGCACCGGCCGGCGCGCCCCGGCGGCGGCCGTTGCGCAGCCGGTCGGCGGCCCGCCAGGCGTCGTCCAGGGCGTGCGCGATGGTGCGGGCGTCGCCGGCCACCCGGCGCAGCAGGGCGTCGCCGTCGTCGACCGTCAGCAGTTCGGCGACCGCGGCCCGCTCCTGGGCGACCAGGCGGTCCACCCGGCGGCCGACGGCGAGGTGCAGGGCGTCGCGGGTGTCGAGCAGCCGCAGGTTGGCCGCGCGGACCGCGGGGCGCATCGTGTCGGCGACGCCGGCCCGGCCGATGCCGCGCAGGATGGTGAGGTCACGCAGGCCGCCGGCGGCTTCCTTGAGGTCGCCTTCGAGCAGGAAGGACAGCTCGCCGTGCGCGGCCCAGCGGGCGGAGGTGATTTCCTTGAGCTGCGGGAGCAGGCGTACGGCCGTGCGCCGCCACTGGTCCGAGGAGGCGGAGACCAGCTCGGCGGAGAGTGCGGCGTCGCCGGCGATGTGCCGGGCGTCCAGCAGGCCGAGCGAGACCTTGACGTCGTCGTGGGCGACGGAGAGCGCCTCGGGCAGGGTACGCACGGAGTGGTCGAGGCCCAGCCGCGCGTCCCAGATGGGATACCAGAGCGCGGCGGCGATCCGGTCGATGCCGGCCATGCCGTTGTGCAGCAGCACGAGGTCGAGGTCGCTGTAGGGGGCGCAGTCGCGCCGGCCCAGGCCGCCGACCGCGACCAGGCTGACGCCGGGCAGGTGGCTGGGGAACATCGATTCCAGCCATTTGTCGAGCACTGCCGCCCGGTTGACCCGGGCGGCAGCACCGATGTGTGCACGCAGCGTGTCCAGCGAGCCGCCGGACGGCACGTGGGGTGCCGCCGAGGGCTCGCTGACCACGTAGCTCACTAAATCAGCAATCAGAGCGCGTCTAGGCCGCGCTCGCCGGTGCGGACCCGGACGACATCCTCGACGGAGGTCACCCAGACCTTGCCGTCGCCGATCTTGCCGGTCCGCGCCGAGGTGACCACCGCGTCGACGACCTTTTCGACGTCGATCTCGTCGGTCAGCACCTCAACCTTGATCTTGGGAAGGAACTCCACCGTGTACTCGGCACCCCGGTACACCTCGGTGTGGCCCTTCTGCCGTCCGTACCCCTGTACCTCGCTCACGGTCAGGCCCGCCACGCCGAGTGCGTGCAGAGCCTCCTTCACCGCGTCGAGCTGGTACGGCTTGATGACCGCGGTCACCAGCTTCATGCTCAGTCCCTCCATCGCAGCCATCAGGCGAATTTAACCGGCGACCTTAGCGCTGACGGGAGCCTTCCCGTCAGTGTTGCCCGACGGCTTGATACCGGCCATCGCGAACGCGCCGGCCGAGCCCGTGGAGGGCGAGTTGTCGTACGCGCTCTCGGCGTGCTCGGCGACGTCGATGCCGGTGACCTCAGCGTCCTCGCTGACCCGCAGGCCCTTGGCGGCCTTGATCACGAAGGCGATGGCCGCCGCGATCACCAGGGAGTAGACGGTGACCGCCGCGCTGCCGACGAACTGCCGGCCGAGCTGGGCCAGGCCGCCGCCGTAGAACAGGCCCTCGCTGGCGCCCAGGCCCGGGTCGCCGTTGATGGCGGCGTTGACCTGCGCGGTGGCGAAGAAGCCGATCGCCAGCGAGCCGATCCAGCCGCCGACGAAGTGCACGCCGACCACGTCGAGCGAGTCGTCGTAGCCCAGCTTGTACTTCAGGCCCACGGCCAGGGCGCAGACCGCGCCGGCGATGAGGCCGACGACGACCGCGGGCAGCGGCGCGATGAAGCCACACGCGGGGGTGATGGCGACCAGGCCGGCGACCGCGCCGGACGAGGCACCGACCAGGGTCGGCTTACCGTCCCGGATCCACTCGACGATGATCCAGCCGAGCAGGGCCGCGGCCGTCGCCACCTGGGTGTTGACGAACGCGAAGACCGTGGTGCCGTCGACGGTCAGCTCGGAGCCGGCGTTGAAGCCGAACCAGCCGAACCACAGCAGGCCGGCGCCGAGGGCGACGAACGGCACGTTGTGCGGCTTGAAGCTCTCCCGCGGCCAGCCGGCGCGCTTGCCGAGCACCAGGATCAGGCCGAGCGCGGCGGCACCGGCGTTGATGTGCACCGCCGTACCACCGGCGAAGTCGAGCGCGTGCAGCTTGCCACCGATCCAGCCGCCGCCCCACACCCAGTGCGCGACCGGGATGTAGACCAGGGTGAACCAGGCGAAGGCGAAGATGACCCAGCCGCCGAACTTCATGCGGTCCGAGACGGCGCCGCTGATCAGCGCGACCGTGATGATGGCGAACATCATCTGGAAGACCATGACGGCGTAGGTGGGGATGCCGGTGCCGGCGCCGAGGAAGAGCCACTCCTCGGAGATGGTCGCGGTGCCGGTACCGAAGTACTGGCTGAAGTTGCCGATCACGTTGTTGAGGCCGGCGTTGTCGTTGGTGCCGAACGCCAGGGTGAAGCCGTAGATGACCCACAGAACGGAGATGAGCCCGATACACGAGAAGCTCATCATCATCATGTTCAGTACGCCTTTGGACCGGTTGAGGCCACCGTAGAACAGCGCCAGGCCCGGAGTCATAAGCAGAACGAGCGCAGACGACAGGAGCAACCAGGCTGTATTGCCGGTGTTGATCTCCACGCTGCCTCCTCTCGGATAAAGGTGTCCTCCCACACGGCCCACCAGGCAGCGTCGCCATGTTGGCCGGTTCGGGCGGAAGCCTCCCGCCCCGCTGTTTCGCGCATGGTCTACGCACGATTTCCGACGCGTGACGGGTTGTTTCGTACGTGTGAAGAAACTCTCACACCGCCCCGGACGAAATCCCCTGAACTGGGGCAATGGGCCCAAGCGGACGCGCGAAGAAAGTCATCGGGCGATCAGCGGCGTGTCACCGCAGCGCGTACTCCAGGGTGTGCCGTTCGTAATCGAGCAGCCTCAGATCACGCATGGGACGCCGCAAATGCCCCTTGTGCACGATTCGCACGAAGGCCGGATCGCCGGCCGCGGCCATCCGGCGGATGCCCTCCACGTGGTCCACGATGCGCTTGCGGATCGTGCGGATCAGCCGGTGCCGGTCGCGCGGGATCAGCCCGTAGGCGTCGGCGAACAGCCGCAGCCGTCGCGGCCTGTTCGGCCGCTTCCAGCCCAGCGTGTAGGAATCCCGGTCGCTGAACAGCGGCACCCAGGTCCAGGCCGCGTACGCCACGTCGTAGATGCGGGCGCCGGGCGAGGCCAGGTCGAAGTCGATCAGCGCGAGCGTGCCGTCCGGGCGCCAGACCACGTTGTGCGGGGCGGCGTCGTGGTGGCAGATGACCTCGGTGTCCGGCGGCGGCGGCCCGAACGAGCGCCAGACCGCGCCCGGCGGAGGCTGGAAGCCGTACTGCGCGTCGTGGAACATGCGCAGCATCGTGGCGACCGTGACCAGCGCTTCCTCGGTCGTCCAGTGCGGGGCGAGCGGATACTCGCCGCACTCGCCGTCGAGATATGACAGCACCTCGCGGCCGCGGTCGTCCATGCCCAGGGCGTGCGGCGAGCCGGTGAAGCCCACCCGCTGCAGGTGATTGAGCAGCGAGTGCACGGCCGGGGTCCACGGGCCGGCGTTTCGGCGGACGGTGTCGCCGACCTTCGAGACCGTGCTGACGTTGCCGCCGTGGAGCGGGATCTCGCGAAGGTCGCGTTCCTGCGTCACCCACGACCTCCCCTAGAAGTGCCCCTCGGTGCGGGCCTGCCGCCCCCGAGACTACGCGTCGGTGCCAAGCAGGGCCTCGACGAAAGCGGCGGGCTCGAACGGCGCCAGGTCGTCCGGGCCCTCGCCCAGACCGACCAGTTTCACGGGAATTCCCAGCTTGTTCTGCACGGCGATGACGATGCCGCCCTTGGCGGTGCCGTCCAGCTTGGTCAGCACCACGCCCGTGACGTCCACCACTTCGGTGAAGACCCGAGCCTGCTCCAGGCCGTTCTGGCCGGTGGTGGCGTCCAGGATGAGCAACGTCTCGTCGACCGGGCCGTGCTTCTCCACGACCCGCTTGACCTTGCCCAGCTCGTCCATGAGGCCGACCTTGTTCTGCAGCCGGCCGGCGGTGTCGATCAACACGGTGTCGATCCCGATGTCGATGCCGCGCTTGACGGCGTCGAACGCCACGCTGGCCGGGTCGCCGCCCTCGGGGCCGCGGACGGTCTCGGCGCCGACCCGCTCACCCCAGGTGGCGAGCTGCTCGGCAGCCGCGGCCCGGAACGTGTCCGCCGCCCCGAGCAGCACCGTACGGCCGTCCGCGATCAGCACCCGGGCGACCTTTCCGCAGGTCGTGGTCTTGCCGGCGCCGTTGACCCCGACCACCAGCACCACCGCGGGCCGGCCGTCGTGCGGCGCGGTGCGCAGGCTGCGGTCCAGCTCCGGCTCCAGCGCGGCGGTGAGCTCCTCGGCGAGCTGCTGCCGCACCTCGGCCACCGTCCGGGTGCCCAGCACCCGGACCCGCTCGCGCAGCCGCTCGACCAGCGCCTGGGTGGCCTCGACGCCGACGTCGGCGGAGATCAGGCTGTCCTCGATCTCCTCCCACGCGTCCTCGTCGAGGTGATCCCGGGAGAGCACGCTGAGCAGCCCCTTGCCGAGGACGCTCTGCGAGCGGCTGAGCCGGGCCCGCAGCCGCACCAGGCGGCCCGCGGTGGGCTCGGGCTTCTCGATGGTGGGCGGCGCCTGGACCAGCGGCGGCAGCTCCTCCGGCAGCGGCGGGAGGGTGGGCTCCTCGACCGGGGCGGCCGGGGGGCGCTCGATGGTGGTGGTGGCGGACCCGTCGGCCGGCGGCAGCTCGCGCCGTCGGCGCCGGGGCACGACCAGACCGATGGCCCCGACCACCAGCACGGCCAGCAGGATCAGGGAGGCGACCACGTATTCCATGCCGAAATCCTGACAGACGTGCCGCCGGCGCGTGGTGCCACCCGCCCCCTCCCGATGAGTGCTGGCGGAAAATTGGATCGCTGGGGAGGATGGCAGCATGCCCCGCCACCCGGTAGACCGTTGACCGCCCATCTGCTGATCGGTCCCGTGCTCCGCCGCGTCGTGGGCGACCGGGCGACGATCTGGGTCGAGACCACCGCGCCGGCCCAGGTGCGGGTCGAGGTCACCGGCGGCGGCGCCGGCTCCGCGCGGACCTTCTCGGGGTACGGGCACCACTACGCCATCGTGATCGTGGCGGGACTGCTCCCCGGCGCCGTGAACGAGTATGAGGTGTGGCTCGACGACCGGCGGGTGTGGCCGCAGCCGGACTCGCCGTACCCGCCGAGCATGATCGCCACCCGGGCGGCCGAGGACGCCGGCCAGCCGGTGAGCATGATCTTCGGCTCCTGCCGCGAGGCGACCCCGCACGCCACCGGGCGCAAGCTGCCGCCGGACGCGCTGGACGCGTACGCCCGGCGGTTGATGACCGACCCCCGCTCGCCGGAGCTGCGTCCCGACCTGATCGTGCTGCTCGGCGACCAGGTCTACGCCGACAACACCTCGGCGAAGGTCCGGCGCTTCCTGCGCCGGCGGCGGGCGGCCGGGCACCACGGCCCGGTCGACGAGGTGGTCTCGTTCGACGAATACACCAAGCTGTACCTGGAGTCCTGGCGCGACCCCGAGGTGCGCTGGCTGATGGCCACCGTGCCGAGCGTGATGATCTTCGACGACCACGAGATCATCGACGACTGGAACACCTCGGCGTCCTGGCGCCGCGACGTGTCGTCCCAGCCCTGGTGGTCCGAGCGGATCTCCAGCGGCCTGGCCTCCTACTGGGTCTACCAGCACCTGGGCAACATGAGCCCGGAGCAGCTCAGCGCCGACCCGCTGCTCGCCAAGATCACCGCGGTCGAGGACGCGACGGAGCTGCTGCACGACTTCGGCATCTCGGTCGACTCGCCGTCCTCGGCGGAGAACACCGACCGGCCGTACCAGTGGAGCTTCGCGCTCGACGTCGGCCGGACCCGGCTGGTCATGCTCGACAACCGCTGCAACCGGGTGCTCACCCCGGGCCGCCGGGAGATACTGCCCGCGGCCGAATGGGGCTGGTTCGTCGACCAGGCGCACGGCGACTACGACCACCTGGTGGTCGGCTCCTCCCTGCCCTGGCTGATGCCGCCGGCCATCCACCACCTCGAGGCCTGGAACGAGCGGCTCGCCGACTCGCCCGGCGCCCGGCGCGCGGCCCTCGCGGAACGGATCCGCAGGGCCTTCGACCTGGAGCACTGGGCCGCGTTCACCCGCTCCTTCGACGCCCTGACCGAGCTGTTCCGGCGCCTCGGCGAGGGCGGGCCGGAGGCACCCGGCCACCGCGTCGGAGCCGGCGGGGCCTATGCGGGCCCGGCCTCGATCAGCGTGCTCTCCGGCGACGTGCACCACTCGTACGTCGCCCGCGCCGACCTGGGCCCCGCCGTGCTGACGCCGGTGCACCAGCTCACCTGCTCCCCGATCCACAACCAGGTGCCGATGTTCATGCGGCCGCTGATGCGCCTCAGCTGGTCCCGGCTGGCGGCGAAGGCCGTGCGCGGGGTGGCCCGCGGCGCCGGGGTGCGGCGGCCGACGCTGCGCTGGCGGCGGCTGGCGGGGCCGTATTTCGGCAACGCGGTGAGCACCCTGCGGCACACGGGGGCGCGGGCGGACGTCCGAGTCGAGGGCACGACGCGGGACGGCGAGCTGTGCACCGTCGCGGACGTCCACCTGCAAGACGGCTGACCAGCTCGAATATTGATCGATTAGGTTCCTTCGATGCTGCGTTGTATTGTACCTACAACGCGACGGCATGACCTTCCCGGGTGGGTGATGTCCAATCGCGGGTCCAGTCAGTATGATTCGAGTATGACAAGGCGGATTACCGTGAGTCTTCCCGACGATGTAGCCGAGTATCTCGACAAACATCCGAACAGTTCAGCAGTGGTGACCGAGGCAGTGCGGGCCCGCATGGAACGTGGGGCTGCCGTCGCGGCGGCCCTGCGCGCGGCCGGCTTCAACCTCACCGACGAGGGCATCGCCGCCGCCCGCGGCAAGCTCCCCAAGTTCACCGAGCAGCAGCGTGCCGAGTTCAGGCAGTGGCACGAGGACAAGGCGGTCGAGCGGCGAGAGGAAACCCGATGATGCCTCTGCTGGACGAGCCACCCACCATCCAGGCCGTGCTCGACCGGTCGGCCCTGCAGTCCTACGCCCGAGGGCACATCCACGTCGGCGAGCTGCTCATCGACGTGGCAGACGAAGGGGCGGCCATCGCGGTCCCGACGGTGGCGCTGATGGATGCCTATGTCCAGGCACTGGGCAACAAGCACGCGACCGCGCTGCTGAACCTCATCATCACGCTGCCCGGGATCACCGTCATGGATCTCGACGCCAAAACGGCATCGGGAGCGGCCGAGAAGGTGCCCTGGTCCAAGGGCGACCTTTCCCGGTCCCATGCGGTGTGGGCGGCCAAGGCCCACAACGCCTACTACCTCACCACCGAACCGGTCGAGGTCGTGGACCTGCTACCTCCCGGTCAGATCCACGTGATCCCCAGCGAGGACGCGTGACCGGCTGACGAAAATGTCGTAGGTGTGGTCCAGGATGTCCTCGTGACTTCCTGGACCGCGCCTGCGGCGCATCGCGTTAGTGAGCCCTTCACCGGCGACGAGCGGGCCATGCTCGAGGGCTGGCTGGATCTGCACCGGCAGACCCTCTTGACCAAATGCGCCGGCCTGACCGCCGAGCAGCTCAAGCTCCGCTCCGTCGAGCCGTCGAGCCTGACCCTGCTGGGCCTGCTGCGGCACATGACCGAGGTGGAGCGGGGCTGGTTCCGCATCCAGGCCGCCGGCGAGAAGCTGTCCTTTCGCTACTGCTCCGACACGAATGAGGACGGCGACTTCGACGACGTGGCCGAGGCGGATGCGGCGGCCGACCACGCCGCCTTCCTCGCCGAGATCGAGGCCGCGCGGGCCGCGGTCGCCGGGGTCTCGCTGGAGCACGAGTTCCCCACCGAGCGGCGCCCGGCGATCAGCGTCCGCTGGGTCTACCTGCACATGATCGAGGAATACGCGCGACACAACGGCCACGCCGATCTGCTGCGCGAGCGCATCGACGGCACCACGGGCGACTGAGCCGGCTCAGTCGCTCCGGGGCAGGGCCGAGACGCCCTGGTCGTCCAGCGAGAAGGTCGTATCGGGCGGGGAGTCGCCGAGTTTCTCGGCGACCAGCCCGGTCGCCCCCAACGGATGCCACTGCAGGAAGCCGTCCCGGTTACGCACCGCGTAGGTCGTGCGGCCCTCGTCGTCCGTGCCAGACGGCTCGAAGGTGAAGAGTTGCGTCGGGTCATCGGCGCTACAGGCCGCGGTGACGATGGTGAGCGGGTTGGGGCCGGTGCCACGCACCTGCAGGCACAACGGCTCGCCGCCGGCGCGCAGCGTGCCGGTCTTGATGAGGCGTTCCGGCGTGCCGCCGCCCTTGGGCACCGGCACGAAGAGCGCCTGGTCGGCGTAGCTGTCGGTCACCTGGAGCCGGCCGCTGGCGGTGACCGCCAGCACCGAGTAGGGCAGTTTGTGGTCGTCGATCCGGGGCAGGAAGAAGACCTGCCGCTTGCCGTCCAGCGCGCCGGCCGGCGGGGGCGCGCCGCCGAGGCCCGAGGTCGCGCTCACCTCGGCAGAAGGAGCCGCGGAGGCAGGCGCCGGGCCGGAGACAGCGGCGTCGCCGTCCGCGGAGCAGCCCTGCAGGGCGAGCACGCAGACCGCCGCCCCGAGCAGAGTCTTGACCATCGACATCCTCTCAGCCGCGGCCAGCCTACGTCGCCGCCACGGCACGGGGCCGGGCGAGCGGCGGTCAGGCCGGCAGGGCGAGGGCCTTGCGCAGGTAGGGGAGGTTCTCCGGGCCGCTCCACCGCAGGGAGGGCAGCTTCGCCGCGCGGGCGCCGCGGACAGTGCGGTCGTCATCGTCCACAAAGAGCACCCACGGTGCCTCGACGTTCAGGGCCGCGCAGGCACGCTCGAAGAACTCCGGGGCCGGCTTGTGCACCTTCAGCTCGTACGAGCTGACCACCGCGTCGAACTCGCCGGTCAGGCCGAGCTGTTCCAGGTCGCCGCGGAGCAGGTCGGTCGCGTTCGTCGCCAGGCCCACCGGGCGGCCCGCCGCACGCACCTCGCGGACGAAGGCCAGCACCTCGGGGTCGACCGCGCCGCGATACTGCTGCCATTCGGCGACCGCCTTCTTCGCCTCCTCCTCCGGCAGCGGCAGGCGGGTCGCCACGAGGTGCATCCACTCGGCGTCGGTGATCTCGCCGGCCACCGCGGGACGCAGCAGGTCCCAGGACATCGCCGTGCTGAGCAGGGCGCCCGGCTCCAGCCCGGACGATTTCTCCACCGCCGCCGGCACCGTGGGATCCCAGCGGCGGAGCACGCCGTCCAGGTCGATGAGCATGGCCTGGGCCGGTTGGCGGAGCATCGGGGTCTAGTCCTCCGGTTCTCGGTTCAGCCGCTGGCTGATGACCTGGGTGACGCCGGCACGCATGGTCACGCCGTAGAGGGCGTCGGCGACCTCCATCGTGCGCTTCTGGTGCGTGATGATGAGCAGCTGGCTCTTCTCCCGCAGCTGCTGGAAGAGCGTAATCAACCGGCCCAGGTTGACGTCGTCCAGGGCGGCCTCGACCTCGTCCATGATGTAGAACGGGCTGGGCCGGGCCCGGAAGATCGCGACGAGCATGGCGACCGAGGTCAGCGAGCGCTCGCCGCCGGAGAGCAGCGACAGCCGCTTGATCTTCTTGCCCGGCGGGCGGGCCTCGACCTCGACGCCGGTGGTCAGCATGTCCTCGGGGTCGGT
>Ga0307516_10001713_pt1 | contig 30119 bp, 54 predicted proteins | sample 19_EM_MG_FD_203310 | JGI IMG/M metagenome (GOLD analysis project Ga0307516, IMG submission 203310) | Populus trichocarpa ectomycorrhiza microbial communities from riparian zone in the Pacific Northwest, United States - 19_EM | ecosystem: Host-associated > Plants > Roots > Unclassified | place... | reverse complement strand
GATCGGTCCGGTTGCTTCGGCAGACATCGTGATGTCCGTGAGGCCTGAGTTTGCGCAAAATTTGGTGTGTCAGACGAAAAGCTTGGCGTTTTCAGCGATGCGTTTCAGTGTCGAAGGTGTGGTGGTGGGGTGGGCAAAGCTCGCATGGCATCGGCAGGCGAGGAGTAGGGGGACGGGGTGCGCTTTCCTTTATTTCTTTCCCTTTGTTAAGTTCCTTGGGCGCGTCTACTCTTTCTTGGGACAGGCCTGGGCGGAGGGCAAAAGGGGAGCTTGCAACGGGCCGCCACTGCGCGGACTGCGGACAGGAAAACCGGGCAAAATGTACGCCGCCATGATCTATATAGGTCGAATGCGAGTATGATTAAACCAAAAAAAAAAAAAAAAAAAAAAAAAAAAACGTTCGACAAGATCGTGGCCTGTGCCAACAGCTCGGCGCTGAAATCCGGGCCCTCCAGCATTACGAGGGGAGATCTGGCAATACGTCTCACCAACCGCGCCCCTCCCAGCGTCAGAATCTGCCACGTATCTATACGCTGGTGCCGAGCCACACCACGAATACCACCAGGCCCGAGCCGATGGACCCGAGTGCTAGCCGAGGGGCATTTCAGAGCAGGAGCGGGCCGCCAGACTTCGCGAGGGGGGTTGCCTGTACTGCGGAGGAGTCGGAGACATGGCTAAGCACTGCCCGGACAAGAACAAGAATCCCTTCCGTGCCTCTGCCGCCCAGGTAACGTCGCAGCGGGATCAGAACCAAAATCCGAACCCGAGTGCGACTCCTCTCACCAACCCGAACACGAACCAGTACCTTAACCCTTTCTGTGGCCGTGGCGGGAGTGGAGGAAATGGTGGAGGTCGGCCCATGGGCGGTGTTCAAGGTCAGTCGGGAAATGCCTAGACCAGCAACTGTAACGGGCAAGGCTCGATGCGGCTTCAAATAGCACACCAAGGATCGGGACGGGGGCGTGGAGACGTGGACGGGCAAGGGCAAGAATGGGGAGCCGGAACGGGCAAGACGGGGACGTGGAAGAAGGGCTGGTGACGGGAATAGTTGCTAATTGGTCGAGGCAGACTATGGGTAACAATAATTGTGTGAAGAAGAAACATGCAAGACAGACGGAAGGGCACCCTTATATATGTACAATGAGTGCGATCCTCACCATACACGATGCGACATACAGGACAGATCCAGATCCTTCTTCGCGCCGCGCAATCCAGAACCTTCCTCACGCCGCGCAACCAAAACCCGAAACCTGCTCGTCGCGACGCGCAATCCAGAACCTTCCTCACGCCGCGCAACCGTGCTCGGAGACTCGGGCAGCTGTCGTCTCCGGTCCGTCATCTCGGGACGCCCATTATTCCGACCTGTGGCGTAGGTTAAGGTATCGGTCTTGGGGGAAGTTTGTCCCTAGTGCCTTGGCGAAGGCGGAGGTAGCTCAAGGTTCGGGCTCTTGCCTTTAGACTTAGGAATAGACATCGTTGCGTGCAGTGTCACGTTCCCCTCGTACGGATGATGCAAAGGAACGCAGGAGTGAAGGAGAAAACGAAACGTCCAGTATAGGTATAGCAACAAACAGCAGCAGAGGAGAAAAATACAGCGAAACCCGGTATCCTCGAATGCCCCACTAAAACCATAACCGTTTATAAAAAATCTCATGGGAAAACCCACGGACATAGGAGAAAGAGTTCATCCACTAAAGAAAGAAAGGAGAGGGGAAGAAAACCTGTTTAACCGCCTGCCCGTGCTTCACCGGAAGCTTCCCGCATAGGTCGCACACGAGTATGAATAAACAAAAAAAAAACCGGAACTTCCCCTGGATACCAGGCCGATTCCTGGGCCGATCCTTTGGATAATCTGTCCATTTGTCAGCTTTGAGAGTACACAAGAGTTCCGTCAACATCGAGCGCGGACAGCAGCTCCGGTATGGAGCGCCACAGTAGCTCCAGCATCACCGAGAGCGCACACAGCTCCGCCCTAACATTTGGGGCCCAGGAAGCATACCTGGAATCGGCTACGAGCCGTGAGCGACAGCCTCGCTCGGGAGCCTGTACAGAGGGTCGCTGAGAGCTTCTTTCTTCTCAGAGCCTTTCTGCCTCTTGCTTCACCAGGCAGCCACCTTCCTTGTGTCCTTCTCGTGTGCAGTAGAAGCATCATGGCACTGTGTTGCTTAGCCTTCCGTACGGCTTCCGATTGCCGTAGCCACCATAGCCCCGTCGCTTGCCGTGCTAAGTTCTTACTGTGAGCGCTTGTCGGGTAGTGCCGGCGGTGTTGAAGTTTGAATCGACTTGGTCGTTCCCCCGTGCGAGCAATGTCTCTTCCTCAATAAGGGCTGTAGTAACAGCATCCACAGTTTTGCGCTTCCGAAGGTTTGTTGTTGGGAACACTGACGACAAAATCGAACGATCGTGGTACGGCTCGAAAAGAAGGTGGCAAACGACGGTGGTATCCGAGTTTCACTTCGTCGGTTACGGCCGGTTCCTGGCGGACGGCGAGTAGGCTCGAGACGTATTCGACGACCGAATATAGTGAAGGCAGAGTCATAGTCCTGGCTAGGGATTTCCCAGACGCGGGCTGCAGAACCGATTTCGTTCGCGGGAGGACTTCGGATGAAGGTTCGAATCGTGGGTTCAACCGATAGGTAGATCATCGAGGCATCGCGGTCGTCGCACTGATTGTAGTCACGGCCTCCTCGGCGGTAGGGAGTGATTTCGTGTTCTCCACGAGCGGTAGTTTCGGGCGTTGTGAAGGTTGGTGACTGTAAACGTGACGCGTTGTCTGGTTGAAACCATCTTGGCGATGGCGTCGGACGCGACGCGGCTCAAATGGTTGAGGCTTAAAAACGGGAGTGCAGGGATGAGGTGGCGAAAAACGGCGGGTTGCAAATATCGGCGGGTTGCGGATTGGCAGAGCGTTCAAGCCGGGCTCATAACCTGTTGGAAGATAGGGATCGATAAAGATGAAGACAGTGGATTGATTGATTGATACATCGCCGATGGAGGAACATTCTTTCTATATACTGTACATACAACGGGTCTGACGGGCGCGCCAGGGGGAAAGGACGGAAGACTGTCTCCCGAGCCAGTGCTCGGAGACTCGGGCAGCTGTCGCCTCCGGTCCGTCATCTCCGGGCTCCCATTATTCTCACATAACAGTCATAAGGCCTCTTTGCCGGATGCCTCAACGAACTGGTGAATCGACACCGGAGAAGCCAGGTCATTGCCGAACGGCTCACCGAACGGCGCACAGAACCCGGGGCGTTCTGCCGGAGACGTGGAATATCATACAGATCGCTGGAAGCGTTTTGTCGGAAAGGTGGAATATCTCACAGAAGGCCAGAGAAGATCAGAGAACGCCGGAAGCGTTTTGCCGGAGACCTGGGATACCTCACGAAATGCCGGAAGCGCTTTGCCGGAAACGAGGACCTATACAGATTTCAGCAATTGGCGGACACTCATTCCGAACCAAAGAAAGATCCAATGAAACCGCGACCCCCTCCTCTACTCCTCCTCTGTGAAGGCCATGAAAGAGGGGCTCCGGAAGGAAAAGCGGTTCCTCCCCCCCGACACCCAACCCCCTCTGCCTCTGTCACTCGACGGTCTGCGGAGCTCAAAAAGGAAGTCTGAAAGTATGATGTATTATCATCTCAACAATCGGAACAAAAAATGGGTGCAAAGCCTCTGCCAAGGCGCCAAGATCAACCATTCTAAATTGGGCTAGCCGTAGGCACGTGCTTCATGAACGTTCACTACATATCAGCCACTATCTACCCCCACGCCTCTTCCCGGAGATCCCATCCCGACGCCGGCCCCCCCGCGTCTTGCTCGTCCGGGACTAGCCTTCCAACATCCGTGGTGGAGAGGAAGTCTACATAGTACCGAATGGCTGCCTCCATCGGCAAGAATCCCGGACCGTGAACCGGTGCTTCCCCCTTCTGGTCTCCTTCAGCACCTTCGGATCCGCCCACACGATCTCCTGTTGGACCGTCTATTCTGGGCACACCTTGAAGAGGTGATCCCGCGTCTGCGTCTGGCACTGGCACCACCAGCATCGAGAGGTGGGGCGGTTCTTCATACACTGAAGGCCTGCCCGGAAAGGCAGAGACCTGTCTTCACCCGGTAGAACCTCGAAGCGAGCCTCTCGGAAGTCCACCATGCCGTCCAGTCTCTGGCTCTCCGGCATCCTGTACTTCTTCTTGGAGGTCCGGCTTCTGGCCCATCGCCGTTCTTCTGCCAACTTTTTCGTGATCTCTGCTTCCCATGTGCGAGGGATCCGGGAAGCGGCATCGCGCGCGCCCCCTCCTAATCCCAATAGCGCAGCCATTTCACCCCATGGGCATCTAGCTCCTCCGCCGCGAGCTTTGCCCATTCGTCAGCCTTCTCGTTTCCTGAGGCGGACTTATTTGCTGGGCGCCACCGGATCTCGATGGCGATGTCCGGTCTGGCCCTCCTCAGCACTGCGATGTGCTCTCTTGCTTGGAGCACGTACCCCAGGCCGGGGCCAGGCTCCTCCGAGGCCGTCCGCCTGATGGCCGCCTGTGCGTCGGTGAAACCCGGGACTTGTTCCGGAGTCGTTTGTCTTCACAAAGAAGTCTCCAGCGCCCTGGCGGGGCAGCGCGCTCCGCACCGTTGGCCTCCTGGCTGTAGCCCATATGGGTTTTGATGCCCACCCAGGATTACGCATTCCACAGCACCCGCGTCCCCGTCGTCTTGTCGTGACCCATCCGTGATGATGGTGAGCTCGGGTCGTGACTTCTCCGCCTCAGCCTTGGCTTCGGCCTCCTCCTCCTGCAGCAGTTCCGCGTCAAGGGTTTCTGGTTCCTCTATCTAGCAAAACTGTCCTCCGTCCTTCGAGGGCCTCCGTGAGCCTCCGCCCAATCGTTGTTGAGGCGCCAACGATCTCCCTTGCCTGGTCACCCGGCGGTAGGCTGGGTAACAGAACTCCGAACCGCTGTCTGTTCCCCGGCTGCGCTGCTGCTCGTCTGAGCCCGGACTCCTTCGACAGGGCGCCGTGGTTGGTTGTCCGAAAGCAGCCTGTGGTCGCTCGCGCTTCTCGGTCGACCAGGATCCGCAACTCGTTCGTCTAGTGCCTTCGGCAGCCTAAGCGGCGTATCTACTTGTCGAGTGTGCTGGGCATGTGAAGCATCCCCAAACAATGGACAATTCCAGGCTACGTAACCATGCCGTCACTGCCTGCGGTGGTGGTGGCTGGGGGGGTATAAAGCAACAGCATGTTCTCCCCCAGCTCCATACCGTATAGCATCGCCGAACGAAAACGAACACCACTGCCAATAAACCGCAACGACAACCGCAATCTCCAGAATGGCTATCCCCGCGTCGATGAGCACCCTCGACATCTCCGGTCGCTGGACCTGAACAAGACACTGTCGGACGACACCACCGACGTCCTGATGCACGTGCGTATCCCGTTCTCTCCCCTCCCCGTCCGCTCCGCCCTGTCCCCGTGGCTAACACGCAGCCGCAAGGTATCGGCTGGCTGACGCGAAACGCGATCTACTATGCGACGATCATGCTGGATGTCAAACACTACAAGGACGACGCCGGGGTGGAGCACATCGACATCAGGCAGACGTTCAGCGGGAGTGTCGCGGGCACCATGGAGCGGCGCACGCTGGACTGGGCCGAGCGCGGCCACCGCGACCATCTCTTCGGATCCGTCGTGGGCCAGTCAGGCACCTGAGGTCGAGATGGATGACGTCATTCTGGAAAAGAAGATGGTCTACGACTATGTCGGACCCGTGCCTGCGGACTAGGGTGGCCCGCGTCGGAATACCATGACACGATTTTCCCGATTGTTTTGTAGTCGAGCAAAGTTTTTGTCTGCAGACTCTCCACCTAGTGTGATACATAGGGTATCCCGAGTGAGGAGCAGTGAGAATAGTTTGTGGAGAACATGTGAATTGAGCCTTGAACTATGTGAATCTCTTCCAGTCCCGTCCACTATGCTCCACCAAGCTCACCATAATCCCGAGCACCCACTGATCGTCTAGTGTGCACATGCCCCGAAAAAATCAACGGAATAATATCGTATTGGCAGTAATTGAAACGAACAGCATTGAGTACAACGGGCATAAAAAAAACGGCGATACCAGATCCACCATAAAAAAACGACCACAGCAGACCGGACAAGCCCGGGTGGCGAAGTTGGTGTTTATAAACCCCCCCCCCCCCCAAAAAAAAAAAAAAAAAAGTCGTACCTTACTACCGCCCGACATTGGGCACTGGAAAGAAAACAGTGACAGCCCGCACGGGAAAATAAAAGCAAACCCAAAAGGAAAAAGGGGGGAAAAGGTGAGGAAGAAAAAAAGAGAGAAAACCATCGCTCACCAGATCGAGCGTACCTTTTGGGTGGAAACAATCGCCTTAACCAGGCCAGAATGAACGCGCATGGGGAGAGAAGGAAAAATGGAATCAGCTCGGTGGGGATCAGGCACAGCCCATCCAATCACGGGCTGTCAAGTTTACAAGACCGGCGAGATGAACACTCGAAACCTCTCCATCTCCCAACGGTCTAAGCCGCTAGGAAGGCTGGTACCCTTCTTCTGTAGGGCCTGTGTGACTGCGGTGACGTCGATGGCGTTGAGTACGCCGGGGGTGAGGCGGATGTAGTAGACGGGTTCGTTCTCGCCCTGCTGGTTTGCTTGCTGCACGAACTTGCTGGCCCGAATATCGGTCGACCAGTGGGCGACACGGACGATGTAGTGCTCGCGGCTGATCAAGCTCGTGGCAAGAGTTGGCACAATCGTCACCGAGTCCAGATCGGCGGACAGATGAATGTAGTACTGTGCAGTGACCTTGCGGTCGTCTGGCTCCAGGTCAGTCGAGTATGGCTCCGCAGCGACGTTCATCGATGACACCACGGAGAGGTGGAGCTTGGACATCAGAGCATCCGATTTATCTGCAAGAAATGTCAGTCTGCGTCCATATTGCTTGGGGAATGACTCCCGGTGGTGCGCAGACCTTTCCCTTCGGGTCGAACCGTAGGTTCCAGATGTTGGTAGGGGGCCTGAGGTGCCGGAGTTGGACCAGCAGCAGGTGCAGTCCTCACCGAAGGGCGATAGGGCGCGCGCGAAACCCTCGATCTCCTAGGAGCCGACTTCATATGCAGTACGGGAGGTGGAATATGGGCGGGTTGTCGCGGTTCGGTGGAGATTCAGATACTCCGGGGTTCGGGATTCGGACACGAGGGGGTTCGGGATTCAGACACGAGGGGGTTCGGGCTCGGTGCGCTGTTCACGGGTACACGGGGAAGACAACAATGGGTAGCAGTATGTTTGCAAGTAGAGACAGGAGGGTGAGCGAAGAAGGAAGAAAGAAAACTCTGCACACGCGGCTCCCAGCCGGCTTATATATCCCTCAACCGACAAACTACACTTTCCTTAGATACGCCCGCTAACTCTGGGCGAGCAAATAGCACTTTATGCAACAGACAACACTTGGGACGTCATTCTTTGCTAGTGGTATCGTCGGTGCTTAGAAATCAACTCGTGTGATAGGCCTGCTGGCGGGTGTTTGGTGCTGGCCGTGGCATACGTGGAGACATTGTTGACACGGCTGCGGTCCATGATGCTTTACTTTCATACTCGCATTCAGTCTATCTAGACTATGGAGGCGCACATTTTGTCCTGCTCCCCTCCGCTATCTGCGCGATGGCGGCTCTTTGCAGGCTTCCCGTAGGAGCGGGAGTTATCTGATGGTTGTGGACAATCCGGGGCGGAGGCTGGCTGAGGCATCGGGTCCCTAACCTGCTGCGACGTGCCTCTGATGAACCGCCATCGCTTAACACGGCTCTGGCCCCGGTCTCGGCATCTGTAAGAAAATCATCCTTTCCCAACGGAATCCAGAACACATCAACGGAACCTAATCCACAGAACCCAGACCACATCGACGAAACCTAATGGTGTCGAGGCCACGTACACAACACCCAATGCGCCAACATTGGTGCCGAGGGTGAGGAACAGTCACTGTTCCTCGCCACTCCCCCCCCTTCATGGCCTGCAGGAAGGTTATGACGGCGTGCATTCAATCGGTCACCATGTTCGGATCGGAGCTATGGTGGAAGGGCGGCCACACCCGTGGCGCCATCGTCCAGGCAAACGAGTTACGAGTTACAGCCCTGGTTGGCCGGAAAGTGCGAGCGACGACAGGCTGCTTCCGGACAACCAATCTTGGCGCCCTTCGATGGAATCTGGACTCAAAGCAGCAACAGCGCAGCTGGAATCAGGCAGCGGCGGTTCGGGCTTTGGCTTCTCAGTCTGCCACAGGGAGATCAGGTGAGGAAGTTAGTTAGCACCCCGACAGCCATCAGTCGGAGACTCGTGAATGCCCTGACATACGCGGGCAGGACGGAGAGAACAGTTCTGCCAGAGGAGCCTGAGACCCTCGACGCGCAGCTACTGCAGGAAGAGGCCGAAGCCAAGGCCGAGGCAGAGAAGACACGGCCTGGACTCACCATGTTCGCGGGCGGGTCGCGACTGGATGGCAGGGCTTCCGATTACGCAGTGGTATGGAAGAACAGCCAGTCCTGGGTGGGCATCAAAACTAACATGGAATTCAACCAAGAGGCCTACGATGCGGAGTGCGCCACCCCTTGCAAGGGCACTGGAATCGGAATCGCGAAGGCAGACGGCCCCGGAGCGGGTCACAAACTTCACGGACGCCCAAGCCGCCATCAGACAGATGGCCTCGGAGTAGCCTGGCCCCGGCCAGAAGTACGCGCAGGCAGGAAAGCAAATCGCAGTGCTACGGATAGCCCGGCCGGATATCATCGAGATCCGGTGGTGCCCAGCACACAAGGGAGTCCCAGGGAATGAGAAGGCGGACGAATGGGCCAAGCTCGCGGCGGAGGAGCCAGGCGCCTGCGTGGTCGAATGGCTGAGTTACATGGGCCAACCGGGGGCACGCGCGATGCCACTTCCCAGGTCCCTAGCGCACCTCAAGCGGGAGATCGCGGAGAAGAAATTGGCAAAAGCCCGGCGGTGGGCTGAAGGCCGGACCTCCAGGAAGAAATACCAAATGCCGAACAGCCAGAGGCCCGATGGCACGGCTGTGGTTAGTTCCACGAGGCTCGCCTCAAGGTTCCACCAACTGAAGAAATGTCGCCGCTTATCCGTGCAGTGCTTACATTGGACGAAGAACCGCCCAAGGGCCCAGTGCCAGCGGTGCCGATGTCAGAAGCAGACGAGGGACCACCTCTTCAAGGTGTCCTGAGTGGAAGGGCCAGTAGAAGATACTGCGGGCGGAGGTGCCGGAGAAAAGCGGGAGGAGGAATTACCAGTTCACAATCCGGGACCTCCTTGCCGACAAGAGGTGCAGCCAGGACTTCCTCTCTACTACAGTTGTGGACGGCTAGTGCCGACTGAGGAAGACGCAGGGAGCGAGGTGTCTGAGTGGGGCCCCCGGGAGCGGGAAGAAGAGAGGCGGGCGGAGGCGGAAGAGCTGGGTGCCGCGGGGGAATTGGGCGCTGGCAGGAACTACCGCTGTTCCTACCCACGCCCTTTTCCATGTCATCCGCAGACGATGACTGAGGGGGCAGGACTCGCTTTCCTTCGTTCTTTCCTTCTGCGCGGATCCTGTTTTCTTTTGTAATCTCTTTGGCGCGATTCGCGTCCTCATGGGACGGGCCTGCGCGGAGGGAAAAAGGGAGCTTTCAACGTGCCGCCTCCGCGCGGACAGTGGACGGATAAAAGTGCGCCGCCATAGTCTAGATAGGCTACATGCGAGTATGGGTAAACGGGGGAAAAGCCCCCCTTCATGGCGGCTGCAGAGCAGAGAGGAGTAGGAGAGGGTCGCGGTTATCTCTTAAGGACAAACCTGGGCTCGGACGTGCCGCCTTTTCGCGGACTGAGAACGGACTTTATATGCACCTCATCACGATCTATCGGGTAGGCCGCATGCTAGGAATTAATAAATAAATAAATTAGGAAAAGATGGTTACTTAATACATGAGCACTTGCTTACGCAGCTCGGTAGGGGGTATGACGTCGTTGCTCTGCAGGGGTAGTATCTACGACGTCAGGAATAATCTCAGTTCAGGACTTAAATGGTTCCGCGCGGCATCCAGAATCAACCACCCACGGATCCCGGCGCTGCCGACTCTCACCACCGTCGTCGCTGCCTCTACGCACTCGTATCTATCGTCTTTTCTACACACTCGCACCGCAGAATCCGTACCGACCACCCCGAACGTCGTATCGCTAATCGCGAGCAAACATGGTCGAGACTCTCGGCGCGAGCTCCTCGTACAAGAGCGACGATCCTCACCTGATGGCGGTGACGACCGGTACTTCACCTTTTTAGTAGAACTGATCGTACGAAATGCGTGGCATCACTGCCGGGCGGTACGTGCAAGGACTTCAAGAAAATGCTAGATAGCCATATCTACTCTGCTACTGCGAGGAACTGACGTGGTGGCGCGCACCGCACAGGACCGTCAACGACTACTCTCTTCTGCCAGCACAAGGGCAAGCCGGAAGAGCACGTGGGTGAGCACAGTCACTTCGTCTCCAAGAACGACCCTCCACCTGTACCCCCGTACCCTCTCCTCGCCGATAAAGCTATTACGGATCCCGGAAGTCGGCCTGGGTCACGACATTGCACCATACCTGGCCACGAATTGGTGAGAGTCCTCGCCTACAATCGGGTTTCCTCATACTGACTCGCAACCGCAGGGGTAGTGACAGATTCGAAGTGCACGCGCAAACGCTTACCCCTCATCCGGATGTACCAGTCCACGGAAGCCTCAGCGGACAACCGCCGAAACCTAGTCAACTATTCGGCGTTTCACGGAGCTCGCAAAATGTTTTGCCGGTTTCGTAGTAAGGGTCTTCGCAGCATGCATTACGAGATATTCAAGCGCTTGTCCACTGCAGACCTCGGATGTCCGCCTGATGCCCCGCTACTGAGCTCCGGAAAAGGTTGGTTGCCGCGTTGGAACACGTAATGCCGAAGCCGGGCGATGGACGTGACGTGTGCTTCGCGATACTGGCGGAGCACCATCTCTCGATCGTTGACTGCGTAAAGAATCTGGAAGGCGCCCTGCCGGCGCTGCGCAACATGCTGGAACAATTCCTGCAGAAGCACCAGGCTCCCTCGGTGGACGTGCTGCTGGCTACCTTGAGGAAGATACGCTTTTTTTTGTTTAATCATACTCGCATACAGCCTATCTAGACCACGGCGACGTACATTTTATCTGTTTGAGGAAGGTACGCGATACTCTTGCGCCGTTTCGGATGCCCGCGTGTCACTCAGGGCTCTTCGAATGGTGATGATGATGATGATTCATTAATCGTGTGCGACCCTACTGGATCATGACGATATTATATACAGTCCTTTCCTGTTCACCGTCCGCCGCGACCTCCCACAGTCCGCCGACGGCCCGCGGTAACTCCCCCTGCCCCCGCCTGGCCTTCCCACTGAAACTGAAAGAAAGAAAGCACAACACGCCCTGGCTCTTCGAATGGTACATCTCAGTGGAGTGGCTCCAAGTCGGCCCTCCGGGTCACCGGAGATGAAGTCGAAGATGAAGACGGCGATTTCAGAGTTGCCGAGGAACCGCACCGCCGCCAGTCAGCCTCAGAGCACGCAGAAGCACACCGGAACCACCGAAAGACTAGGAGGACGCCGCGAAGGAGCGGGTTTACTGGCTGCAACTGGTGGCCGTGCCTTTGTACTACAGCATCATGTTGCAAGCGTACAGCGAGCGAAGAGGCAAGAGAGTGCAATTCGTGTTTCAGGTGGTCGACTGCCCCCTGGTATCGTTGCAGATGAAGCCGTGTCGCCAGGCAGTCAAGGACCGCTTTCCCGAACCGAGCGAGCACCACATCACCACCAAGGAGCTTGCGCGACGTCTCGGAAGCCGCAGCAGCAATGTCATCTCGGACCCTTCATGTACTTTCAAAGGATACGTTCACTGTGAAGCGATGCTCGAAACACCGAGTCACGCCGCCTCTCTTCACCATGCTGGAAGGACGGAGAGCACAGTTCCGCTGGAGGAACTGGAGACCCTCGATGCGGAGCTGTTGCAAGAGGAGGAGGCCGAAGTCAAGGCCGATGCGGATAAGGCTCGACCTGGACTCACCATTTTCACGGACGGGTCACGAATGGAGAACCGGGCTGCTGGCTACGCGGTGGTCAGGAAGAAGGGCTCTTCCTGGGGGACATCAAAACCCACATGGGTTATTAACAGGAGGCCTACGATGCGGAGTGCGCGCCCTCGCAAGGGCGCTGGAATCAGCTGCGAGAAGGCAGACCGTGCCAGAGCGCGTCACAATCTTCAGGGATGCCCAAGCCGCCATCAGACGTATGGCACCGGAGGAGCCGGGCCTTGGCCGGCAGTACGTCCTCCAGGCGAGGAAGCACATCGCCGCGCTGCGGAGGGCCAGGCCAGGCATCATCATCAAAACCCGGTGATGCCCAGCGCACGAGGATCGCCGGCAACGAGAAGGCCGACGAGTGGGCAAAGATTGCGGCGGAGGAGCTTGACACCCGTGGGGTGGAATGGCTTAAATATTCGGACCGGGCGGAAGCACGCGCTATGCCGCTCCCAAGATCTCTTGCGGACCTGAAGCGGCATCGCCGAGAAGAAATGGACGGAGGCGCGCGAGTGGGCTGGAGGTCGGACTTCCAAGACGAAGTACCGAATGCCGAAAAGCCAGAGGCCGGACGACACGGTAGCTGGGAGCACCAAGATGCTAGCCTCGCGGTTCTACCAGATCGCCTGACCGGGCAGTACCTCAATTGGACGAAGAATCGGCCCATCCCGCAATGCCCGGTGGTGCCGGCACCGAGCCAGACTCGGGAACATCTCATCAAGGTGTGTCCGGAGCGAGAGGCGCAGAAGATCCCGTGGGCGGAGGTGCGGAAGGAGACTGGGAGATGGAAAGACCGATGGAAGATCCGGGACCTCCAGGCGGACGATAGGTGCGGGCGGGCGGTACTAGCCTTCCTCTTCACCACGGATGTTGGAAGGCGGGTGCCGGCCGAGGGAGATGCAGTGAACGACGTGTCGGGGGTTGAGCGGCGGGAGTGGGAGGGGGAGCAGGAGGCCGAGGAGCTGGGCGCCGTGGAGGGACCGCCACTATCCCTGCCCACACCTGACTTCATGGCGTCCGCAGAAGAGGATTAAGGGGAGGGATGCGCTTTTCCTTTGCTTCCTTCCTTTGTATCTCACACCCTTTCGGGATCCTTTCCTTTGTAATTTCCTTGGTTCGCTCTTCATCTTGTTGGGATAGGCCTGGGCGGAGGGCAAAGGGGAGCTTGCAACGTGACGCCACCGCGCGGACAGCGGACAGGAAACGGACTGTACATAATCTCGCTATGATCTAGATAGGTCGCATGCGAGTAATAATTTAACAAAAAAAAAAGCCTCTCTTCACCATGCATTCGCGCAGGACGGGGTATGAAATGTGGTCTAGTCTGTATTCTCGTCATAATCTACTGAGTCCTGACCGACCGGTGTTCAGGACTCTATACCGGCTGGGACCGTGCAAGCGCTGAGATCCTCGCCACCGTTGATTGTGCCTTCGAGGAGATGTTGTCCGGTTTGCGCATCGATCGTGGACGGCCCTACGGACGGCTCCCCCAGTTCTCCTACCTGCAGAAACCACTCGATCGTGTACGGATGTACTCTGAATCCTAGCTTGCCGGACTCCGTATGCAAAAGGGTGTTGGGACAACGTCATGCACGAACGTCGCATGTCCGGTCGTTCGGTCCAGAGCGAGGCGCCCTCTGATGGTGATGTCGACGCCCCAGCTGAAACAGAATTCATGGGATCCCTATTGAACGAAGACACCCTTCGTCCCCAGCTCCAAAGCACTTTGTAGCGCTAGGTGGTCGTGTCAACGGCTATCAGTTTCCGGGCAAGGCTACAGATATGGACGTCAATCAATGGTACGGTATGCTGCAGGCCAGGAATTGGTACGATGTGAGGCAAAAACTTTGGCAACCGTTCCCCCACCAACATCACCCCGAACCGGTATCGTGAGACGCTATCAGGGAGATGGAGAGTGCCCTCGGAGGGATGTTAAGGGACTGGAACGATCAGCGACAGGCGCAAAGGAGGTTCGCGGTGCAGAAGTGCGTCGAAGCGGCACTGGGCCATTCCCTGATACCGTTCACGTCAGACGACTTGAAGTATGAAGTTCGCCTGGCTATCTTTGGCGGTACTGATATGGACATCGATCAATGGTACGGTGTGCTGTAGGCGGGAAATTGGTACTACCTATGTGTTGCAACTTTTGCTCGTACCATACGAGGAGAATGCCACGAGTGATAAGTGGCTCTTCCGCCGCAATCGTTGCCCATTCGTCGGCCTCTTCGTTCCCGGCGACTCCCTTGTGTGCCGGACACCGCTGAATCTCGATGGTGGTGCCCGGCCTGGCCCTCCGCAGTGTGGCGATGTGATTCCTCGCCTGGAGCGCGCAGTGCTGGGACCGGATGTTGCAGCGTTCCAGACCAACATCCCGAACGTCGAGGTCTGCACCATGACAGCCTCCAGCATACGGTGCCATCGATCGATCTCCATGTCCGTAGCGTCCAAGATGGCCTCGTCGACTTCACTCCTCAGGCCCACCAACACAAATGGCGCCAGAGAATGGTCTAGTGAGGCTTCGACGCGATTCCGCAGTATGGATTTGTTCTGTACCTTTTGATGACGATTCCAGTCGTGACCTTCTCTTGACTCTCCCAATCACTGATAGCGTCTGATGATGCCGATCTGGGGGACGAGATAGTCGTCACGATGGTGAGGGCTAGCGGCGGCGTCGGTGTCCTTAGAGCGCCAGCCAAAGAAGACGAGGCTGTAGTGTGCGGCAGTAGCTGTGGCAAAGCAGGGGCAGGTTCGAGGACAGTGAGGAGGGCAGAACCCAAGGCGGGGAATGGGATGAGGCAATGACGAGGCGAGGGCGAGACGAGAAGAGAAGGCAGAGAAACAAGATGTTCATTCAGTAACCCAAGGAGGGGAAAAACGGTTCCTTCTTATAGTTCCCCAGCAACCTCACTAGCTAACAACAGCAACCAGGCCCTAGAACCCTTAACATAACACTCCCAGACACCAAACAAAGCATATATCCTACACCACATCAAATGTGACTGCTGCTCATCCCGCTTCGCCTCTTGTCTCCACTGAGTGTCCGCAGGAGTGGGTGGGTTTAATTATGTTGTGCCTGAGGTACTGTTGAATATCGGTCTGCAAGGAGGGCGCACGGAGGAAGAGATCTTACCAAGTTTTATATTTCCTAGTTGAAAACCAAACGGCGATGTTTTGCAGCTCTATTTGCTACTGCTAGCGTGTCAGTGCTTTCTCTGCCATGGAAATGTCATTCTCGACCAACACTGCAGACCTCTTTTTCACCCGTGTGGAACGGCGTCCAATCGTCTGTTGCGGGCGGGGCAACCTTTGAACCAGGTTCTGTAGTGGCAGCAGTGTCCGATGACATTGGAGATTGGTGAAGGGAGTCAGCGATTTCTGGGGCCTGAGATGGATCAATGAATCTGCAATTAACTGCTTTGTCCAACCGGCTAGAGGCGGCCATGCGAGGAGGGCAACGCCTCAACCTCTTGGTAGGAGTTGCAGTCATGATGGGAGCCTATGGTTGTACTGTCACTATCTTTCCTCCACTAAGAGGTAATGGATACTATACCACTTCCACATGCTCCTTCCGCTTCCCCATCCTCTTCCCAGACGGCAGATTCTCATCAAGAAATCCGACATCATCAGAAATGATTGGTTTGTGGCCAGCGGTGAGTCCATCAAAATTCTCGGAAATAGCAGCCTTCCCACTCTCCTCTTTAAGGTTGGGTACCATGAAATCGTCATCTGGTGGAGGGGAAAGGCTTGATTCATGACTGCACCGGTCCTTTTCCTGTGAATCTGACTGCCCATCAAAACCGGCTTTTTCGCGAATGGGATGAAGCCCGACAAAACCCTATTCGATGTTAGATACATATGTCAACACATTAAAAGAAGGATGCAAAAACAAACACTGAGATCCTCAATATTATTCTTGTCTCCGTTACCGACCCAACTACTGGGGACCATCTTAATATGCATATGCGTAGAGAGGGGACCCATGGCTTTAAGATAGTTTGACTCCGAGACGATAGGTTTCCACTCCCCCCAGTCATTGCACTTACCAATCCACCCCTCCGTATCCGTATCCCTGATGGGTAATTGGATGTTCACAAGGGCTGAGAATGCCACAAATGTCTGTCTACGGTCCCAGAAAACCACCCCAGCTTTCCATATAAGTAACTTAATCATATATGGACCATGGGGAGCAGTATGCGGGATTCCCTGCGGTGCTATCATGTGCCCAAGACGAGGTAACATGTGGAACTGGGAGGTGTGCGAGGACGAAGGACCAATAGATGAAACGTTGGCCAAAAAAGTGTTTTCAGGTGACGGGACACTGAGGTTGGCAAAAGACAGAGGGCCGACAACGGCAGACAACGAAGGATGAGGGGGTGTAGGCGAAGAGGATTGTACAGCAAGTTCCGGCTTCTTCCTGGCAGGTTTGCGAAGTGGGGGTGGTTTCTTCTTGACTGGTAGGGCGATTTTCGGTTGCGAGACGATCGGGGGAGAAGCATCTCCGGACTTATGAGCCCTCAACTGGTCTCTTTTAGCCTGTCCACGACGGTTCCTAGCAGTGTCTGAACATATGCACTTCATCACCTTCTCGCAAGTCTCCCTTGTCCACCCATAACGCTGGTGAAACTCAACGGCAACTGCATTCAGTAGCAGACCCCAGGACTTTGGAATCCAGTCTCGGTACGGTTTATCTAGCGTCTTGTTGAATCCAAGGCAGAAGTCGATAACTTCCTTTCTTCTGGCTTGAACTGCAACACGGTTGGTGGGATCAACCCCCATAGCTTTGTTAAGGGAAAAGCGGGTGTTGCCAAAGTCTTCGTCCGAATTGTCGCCATTAGACGGCGGCGATTCCGGCAGTGGGATTGACAACAGATTGCCATTGCGGTTGGAAGCGGGGTCGGAGGAGGGAGCCGCTGGTAAAGCAGTGTGAATATCGATGGCCGTGGGTAAGGATATTGCGGAGTTTGAGGGTGGAGCAGGAGAGAGAGCGGAGTTTGTATCACCTGCTGGGGGGAGTTGCTGCCGCTGCTACAAGAAAGCGAGAAACAGAGTTGCAAGTTGCTGTTGCTGCGGAGACATTGGAAGCAGTCCCGGTTGGTTAAAGAGGCGGAAAGGCGGGCTGGAAGGCATGGTGAAGGGGGATGTGAGCGAAGAAAAAAAGTTTTGATGAAGATAAGGGGTTTAGATGATGGTAATTAGAGTAGAAGGGAGAGAAAGGCGGAGTGAGCGGGGATTGTAGGTGAAGCGATGTGATGTCAATGGGAGTGGAGTAGAGCACGCCTTGGTGCGGGGTCAAATGCCATCGCGTCGAGTTGCCATATGTTGTTGGGGTTGATGGTCCGTGCGGTTGTTGCTTGGATTCCGATGACATGCTCCCGTCAGGCATGAGACAAAGTTGCCTTTCGCTAAGGAGGGCGGTGAGTGGACGGCGCTCCCGGACAGAGAACAGACGAGCTGACGGCACTTACTGAGAGTGAACGGGTGAGCCGACGGCGCTCCCAGACAGAGGACGGACGAGACAGGAGGCGGATGAACAGACGGCGCTCACTGACAGAGGAAGGACGAGCGGACGGCGCTCACTGACAGAGGACAGGTGAGCAGACAGCGCCGCAGAGATGAGCGGAGACAAGAGAGCATGGCGAGGACGAGGAAGGAAAACAGACACTTCTCTAGACGAAGGAAACACTGCAAAACAAGATCCGACGAAACAAGACAAACAAGTTGTTGCGCGAGGAAAGAATGAAAAGAAAGGTGGACGATGGCTCCTTATAAGGATATCCGGCAAGCTTCCCGCATTTCCTGCCCTTCGTCCCGCATTCCTTCCTCCCGCATTCCGAACGGCACCAACACTTCCTTACCCATCAAAGCCGCCCGCCTGCAGTGGAGTCGGTTGTTTTTGCCCCTGTGTTGTACAAAATTTCAATCAAGCCATATTGGGGCAAATGGTTGAGAACTAGTTCAAGTGCACTGACCTTGGAACACTGCATGCAGCTACAGTTTGACTCCTGTTGAACTACAGAAATTTGGAATGATCAAGAATCGAGGGGCCACCTAGCTAGTCTAAGTGGTTGAGAGGGTTGCCGCAGCCAGCCAGCTATTAATTCCCAGTGTTCTCCCTTTTCAGGTGTGCGAGGGATCTGGGAAGCGGCATCGCGCGCGAAGGGGGTATTTCCCCCAGCTGGAGATTCCATTGACAGCAAATTTCTTGATTCCTAGTTTGCCCGTTCGCCTGTTGCATTACCTGGCCCTCCGCGCGGACTCACTTATGTGAAAGTGGGAGGAAATCTAGATAATGGGTTCGGCGGCGGGATTTCCTTTGGAATTTTTTGGAATATCTTTGTCGAAAAGGTGGGGGAAGGTAAGAAGGGAATGTAGTGTTTGATCCAGTTGTACATATTAAAGAACGGATGGGCGGGAAATCTCCAGCTGGCGGAAATACTCCCCTTCCTATATAAAATCCCTTTCCTGAAGAGGGGCGGTCTCAAAGAAAGATCGGTCAATTCCGACCAGAAAGGAATCCCTCCCGCTAGATAGTGCAGTGTGGCACACCACAAAGGTCCCTCAATACAAGGAAACCAATTGTTGGAATATATGGATCGATAAAGCGTCAAGATATCTATTACAGTATTATGCAGGCACAAGATCTCTCTATATACAGGAGGGCCGTCAGGACAAAGGACGGAAGACTGCCCCCCGAGACGGTGGTCGGGGACTCAGTCATGTCCGGATGCCACCTCCGGTCCGTCATGTCCGGACGCCACCTCCGGTCCGTCATGTCCGGACGCCACCTCCGGTCCGTCATCTCCGGACGCCCATTATTCTGACACTTCCCCTCGTACGGAAGATGCAAAGGAACACAGGAGAGAAAGAAACAGAATCCTCGGATGCCTCGTTAAAACTCGTAACCGTGTAAAAAACCCTTCGAGGGAGAAACCACGGACATAGGAGAAAGAGTGCATCCTCCAAAGAAAGAGCAGGAAGATGAGAGGGAAAGGAAAAACTATTTCAACCGCTTAACGCGTGGTCTGTCAACCACTTCCCCTGAGTCCCGGCTTACGAGCCCAAGCCCGTGAGCATGCTTCCGGTGGGTGTCTTGAGGGAGGTTCTTCATCATGATGTCGGCGAGCATGTCGGATGTCGGAAGGTATGTTGTTTTCATGGCGTTCCGTTCGCAGGCATCACGGAAGAAGTGGAAGCGGACACTGAAGTGCTTGGTGCGCTCATGGAACTTCGGGTTCTTTGCAAGTTGGATTGCACCTTAGTTATCGATGAAGATTTACTGGGGCTCGGTAGCCTTACAGTCGTTGTCTGAGCATAAGCAGTGGGAGCATTGCTCGGCATACTTGTACAGGATCTTGCCATATAATATGCGAGCGTATAAGGAGCGAACCCAGATGGCTTCTTTTGCGGTGTCAGAAGCACCTATGTATTCGGCTTCCACCGTTGAGAAAGCGACAAGTGGCTGCTTACGAGCACGCCAGGTAATAGCGCCTTCGGCAAGCATGAATACACAGCCAGATGTTGATTTTCGGTCATCAGGATCTCCGGCGAAGTCTGAGTCGGTGTAGCCGATGGGCATGGTGGCTTCGGAGTCCGATGCATTGTACTGGATAGCGAGGTTGGCCGTGTTTCGCAGATATCGTAGCGTATAGGTGGCTGCTGACAAGTGCTCGGTAGTCAGGGTGGAGGAGAATTTGCTGAGCATGGAGACGGTGAATGTGAGGTCCGGCCGAGTGCATAGCATTAGCCACATCAGGCTGCCAACAATTGACTGATACCGTTGTTTACCATCTGAGTCAAGAGTCTTTGCTGTGCCGTTTGTCGGATTTGACTCTAGATCTGATCGTTGGAGCTTGCTTCCAGTAGGCTGTGGTGTCCAGTGGCCGTTGCAGTCGGAAAAACCATTTGTCGCAAGCAGCTTCCTGACAGCGCGCTGTTGGTGGATATGCAGTATCCGTCGTGATCGGTCATGCTCAATCTCTATACCGAGGAAGCAGCGAACTGGACCGAGGCTGGTCATCTTGTACTTGGTGCGGAGGAGGTGCTTGATTGTGGTGACTCGGTTGGCCGATGGAGAGAAGAGTAGCATGTCATCAACGTACAGCAGCAGAATTATTGGTGCGTCGTTCTGAGCCGATCGCTTGGAATTCCAGATGGCCAGTGGGGGATCGGTTCGATCGGTTAAGATGGTGCTTGCCGAGAGATAGACATTCGGATCGTACTTGTATCGCTGGAGACCGAGAGATCTGAGAAAGTGGTCAATATGCTCATACCAGAGACGGGGGGCCTGCTTAAGTCCGTAAAGCGACTTTCTCAGCTTGCAGACTTGAGGTTTGTCCGCCTCAATACCCTGCGGCAGAGCCATATAGACGTCACCGTCAACTTTGGGATTCAGGAAGGCGGTGACAATATCCATTTGTTCGATTTCCCAGTCGTGGACAGCAGCGAGGGCTAGCATCATACGTAGGCTTGCAACTTTGCTACCGGAGCGAAAGTTTCATCGAAGTCGACCCCCGCCTGCTGTTCAAAACCTCGGATAACAAGCCTGGCCATATACCAAATGCCGCCTCCTGGCAACTCCTTGGTCTTGAAGACCCACTTGGAGCTAATGGGCGTGACACCGACTGGAACGTCTTCCAGCCCGACGTAGTCCCAGGTTGAGTTTTCAGCCAAAGATCTGAGTTCCTCATCAACCGCATCAGACCATTTCTGGCCAAGCCTCGGGTGCGCAATGGCTTCCAGGTAGGACACCGGATCTGCTGAATCCATTGGTTCCTCTTCCACCCGGATCCGGTGGGCGACCGCTCTAGGTCTCTTCCGAAGATCATACCGGCCGGTGTTTCCTTCCAGATTGGCAAGACTTCCACTCAAGGCGTCGAGTCCGAGTCCGCCCGAGGAATTGAGTCTGCTCGAGGTGCCGAGTCCGAGTCCGACCACTAAGGCGTTGAGTCCGAGTCCACCCGAGGAATTGAGTTCGCTCGAGACACCGAGTCCGAGTCCGACCGCCGAGGCGTCGAGCCCGAGTCCGCCCGAGGAATTGAGTTCGAGTCCATTCGAGGAATTGAGTCCGCTCGAGGTACCGAGTCCGAGCCAATTGCAGGAAAGTCATGACAGCATGCATCCAGTCAGCCACTATGTTTGGTGTAGAGTGGTGGTGGAAAGGAGACTATGCCACAGGCACCCAAGGGTGGGCGCAGGAGATCCAGCGGCTGATCAACCCAGAAGTCTGTGCAATAACAGGCTGCTTCTGGACAACCAACCTAGGAGCCCTCTCGATGAAGTCGGGTTCAGAACAGGAACTGCATAGCTGGAGAACAGACTGCGATGCTTAGGATTATGCCTACTGAGCCTACCTCTGGGAAACCAGACACAGGAGGTAGTAGGAGCCCCAACAGTAATCAGGAGGCAGCTCGCAAATGTAACGGCGGCGGTTTTTCCAAGGTACTCGAGTGAGTCCGAGTGACGCAAGCGAGAGCGGGAGCAGAAGCGGGAGCGGAAGCGGAACGTCTAAACGGAACGGGAGCGGAACGGGAACGGGAATGGGAACGGGAACGGGGACGGGAGCGGGGACGGGGACGGGAACGGGAACGTCAACGGACGTTTCCAACGGGAACGGGAACAGGAACGGACAGCGTCAAACGGACGTGTCGACAGAGACGGACAGCGTCAGACGGACGTGTCGGACAGGGAGACGGACAGCGTCAGACGGACGTGTCGAACAGAGACGGACGGCGCTGGACGAGCGTCGACGAAACGAAGGAATCAGAGGAAACGGAGGAAACGGAAGCGAGGTTGATATTCCGAATAGAATACAAGAGGTTGCATGAAGAGAAGAAGAAGACAAAACACGGAAGATAGCTCTCCTTATATACACAGTTCTCGCAACTCACGTACGTACTCATACTCACATGTGTGCTCATAACCGTGCAACTCATATGGCCTTCTCTTATGCAACCGGGCCCAGAACCGACACCCTTTCCCAGATCGAGACATCCGGAGCGAGGTGATGACACTCTTTCCAAGACCGAGACATCCGGAGCGAGGTGCCGGAATCAACCAAACGAACCTTCCTAACGTTACAACCAAAACAACCCAAACGCCGAGACTCAATCCTTCCGAAGGCCGACACCTGTGCCGTGACAGCAAACACCCCCGAAGACGGTGGACTGGCTCAGAGTACAGTTCTACTGGAGGAGCCGGAAATCCTCGACGCGGAGCTACTGCAAGAGGAGGAAGCCAAGGCAAAAGCAGAGTCATAGAGGATCTGACCTAGACTAACCATGTTTACAGATGGCTTACGGCTCGATGATGGGCTACTGGGTACCTGGTGGTATGGTAGCAGGACCTAACTTGGGCAGGTGCCAAAGTGCATATGGGTAACAACCTAGAGGCCTATGATACAGAGTGCGCCACTCTTGCCCAGGAATTGAAGCTGGTAGTGCAAAGGAGCATGACCCTGGAATGAGTCAGCATCTTTTCAGATGCACAGGCAGCAATCAGGTGGATAGCATCGGATGAACCTGGTCCCAGGTAATAGTACGCCATCCAGGCGTGAAATCACATCACCACACTGCGTAGGGCCAGGAAGGGCATCGTCATTGAAATCAGATAGAGCCCAGCCCACAAGGGAGTCGCTAGCTATAGGAAGGCTAATGAGTGGGCAAAGATTGCAGCAGAACAGCCGAACACCTATGGAGTGGAGTGGCTAAGCTCCTCAGGCTGGACAGAAGTGCGGGTGGCAGCTCTTCCATGATCCCTCACAAGCCTCAACCAGGAAATCTCGGCGACGAAGTGGGCGGAAATATATCAGTGGGCCAGAGGACAGACCTCGAAGTCAAAGTACCGCATGCCAAAGAGCCAGAAACCCAATGGTGCCATGGCCAACAGCAGCGAGAGGCTCACCTCGAGGTACTACCAGCTGAAGACAGGATACGCCTGCAGAGGATAATATTTATACTGGACTAAGGTCCACCCTGATGCCCAGTGCTGGTAGTGCAAGTGCCCCTTGCAAACGAGAGACCACCTCTTCAAGGTGTGTCCGGAATGGAAGATGCAGCAGAAGATTCTGTAGACGGAGGTGCTGAAGGAGACCAAGAGGTGAAAGAGCAGGTGGACTGTCTGGGACCTACTGGCCGATGGGAGATGTAGGTGGACAGTAATGAACTTTCTCTCCTCCATGGACGTGGAAAGGGTGGTGCTGCCATTGGAAGAGGAAGATGACGCCGGAAATAAGGTATCTGAGTGGAAGCTCTGGAAGTGTTAGGAGCAACAAGAGGAACAGGAGGGAGAGGCAGAGGTGCTGGATGTTGTGGGCAATATGGGCGACAGGGAAGAATTTCTGCTGTTCCTTCCCACCCCCTCATTTATGGTATTGGCAGGCAAGGAGTAGGGGATCGATCATGTGTTTCTTTTGTTCTCTCCTTTGTTAATCTCCTTGAACACGTCTACTTTCTCTTGGGATAGGCCTGGGTGGAGGGCAAAGGGGGAGCTTGCAACAAGCTGCTATTGCACGGACTGCGGACAGGAAAACCGGGCAAATGTACACCGCCATGAGCTATATAGGTCAAATGCAAGTATGATTAACCAAAAACCTCTGTATTGCGGATATCCAGCAATCGACCCACACAGTAGCAGGCTGGCAGCTGCCGACTCCCCTGGATATCAGCTCATGTTATCCAGCCCGTGAAACTAACTTCTGAAGATGGAAGGTCCCAACTGGAGGCACATGTCATTGATCCAGGGAGGTCAGCTACAAGGCAGTTGGGAACTGTTGAATGGTTATGAGCTGTCTATGTTTGCTTTTGATTAAGAAGAGAGAGTAGAAGGATCTTTGGAGGAGATGAGAGAGATCCGATTCTTCACTGTAGAGAGAGAGAGAGAGAGCCTGGCAAGAGTTGTACGGGACAATCCACTTTCTTGTTGCTATGTAGTAGGTTGTATGTCTATGAAGTCTCGCGCTGCTCGCTCGCCGCTATCCTACAGCCATGCTTGGCGCCCAGACTACACTAGTTGCTGACTCCCAGCGCCGGTGCCGTGCCTCCAGCGCTGAGAAGCTTTTCCAACAAGAACATCCGCCTCGACATGTGCCAAGACGGTGTACTCGAGCATTGTGCGATTTCATCCTTGTAATGAATCTGACCTTTCCTCATGTTTTTTGATGGCTGATGGTAGGGATTTAGATCATTCCCTTGCAAGCGCTCTTTTCCTTCATCCTTACAATTGAGTTTTTCGATCCATCCCTTGGGTATCACCTACTCGGCTCTGCAATCGATCCCATTTCCCCCGTGAGCGGCAAAGGTTTTACACCAATACTGTGGGCTTCCGGTACCCCTTCTTTCTAGCTCCGAATAAAAACTACGGTGCGCGATACGCAAAATAAACAGTCACCTTGATGCTCCGCTAACGGGGGCCGTGAGGAGGGGTGTGGGGAAAACTTGCAGCCGTTCCTCAACTTCAACATCCACCAACTCGGCTTCCAGCCTCACCGTCACAGCATTTTGACTCTCGGAGCTCCCAATCCGACGCCCCGATCAGGGCGTCTTCCGTGGCAGGACTCGGAACTCGCATGCCCACATCGGTGGTGGAAAGTAAGTCCAGCACCGCCTGGCTGCGCCTCGTCGGCGCAGAGATCTCGGAACTTGAAGCGATTCCTCCCTTCTTGGTCTTCCTCTTACCCCCACCCACTGGATTTTCTACCGGCACATCTACAGTGGGAAGTTCTAATGACGTACTTCCGCGTCTGGGCCAATCAGAGTCGGCCACCAGTGCTATGAGGCGGGCTGCCTCTTTGACAGAATGATGAACGTCCGGAGGTAACAGACCAGACACGGAGTCCGGAGATGACGGACGGGAGGCGACCCGTGCGCAGATGACGGCTGCACGAGTCCGAGCACCGGCTCGGGAGACAGTCTTCCGTCCATTCCCCTGACTAGTCTCTGAGGCCGGTTGTATACAGAGAGAACGTTCTTCCATCGACTATGGATCTTCAATCCAATTCACCACCTTCACTTCTACCAATCCCTACATATTTTCCAACCTTCTTCGTCTAGTGGAGGAACTGCCATGGTGTACAGATGTCACCCGCAAATCATGAGGTTCCCATAATCAGGTTGTGCCCGACCTCACGTGACAACACCACTGCCGGTATGTCCGCGGGATGTCGGTGCCGGGGGCAACATGCGGTGATTGATATCCTCACTCCTAAGACGGCACCACCCCCAGGGTAACGAAAATACACCCCGCGCCCGCATCCGCTGTCACCGCACTGCATCAGCCCTCAATCCGCTCGCACCCCTCGTGAATACACACCTTTGGTGTTCCCGCTTCCGGAGAAGCGAAACTCCCAGCGGAGACCGCTAGCAAGCCTGACACAGACGTCGCCGGTGCGGAGGCGGAGGAGTTTCTGCGGCTCGGCAGAGTCGGGATTGCAGCCGTCCAGGACGTTGAATCTCGCACGGGGGTCACCGCGCTGAGTCATGAAGATCTTGGTGGTGTTGTCGTAGGACGTGTACTGGCTCGTCGTCAGCTTCGGGGGATAGGTGGGGAAACGAGCGGACAGGAGGAGCGACCTCGCCATTGATGACTGCGCGGATCGTGACGCCGCCGAACCACCACTCCGCGTTCGTGACCACGCCCGAGACCAGCGTGTGGTTGCTCACGGAGTCCCCCGCCGGTGACAGGTACAGATGGTTATCGCCGCCCCCGGCCTTCCAGAAGCTGAGGCGCCGGTTGTGCACCTGCGGGTAGGACGAGTTGTGCACTTCGAGCGCGAAGGGAGCCGTGATCGTGTCGGGGATAGGAACTGGGTTCGGCACGCATTGAGCTTGGGAGTGTTGGAGGAGTAGGAATAGTAGTGGGAGGACGACGGGGAAGAGCATCGTTCGGTGCGTGAGATTCGGAAGGGAAAGGGGGGGATGAAGGAATTTTATAGACTGCCATTGTGGGCGGGAGGAGACATGTGGCGCCACTCTGGCATCATCGTTTTACACAGTTCGGTTTTCGCAGCCGTTTTGGGGGCGGGCTCGGCAGGTGCGCAAGGATGGCGGGCACCAGCGGCCGTCACAGTCGCACATCGAGAGGACGGACGCAGCTACCCATGTGTTTACTCATCGCTCCCGTTGGCGGGGCGGCACTTTGTGGAGCAGAGATCCGCTCATCACTGCCCACCGCCGCCGCTTCCCGTCTGCGCGACACTCATGCCAGCCGATACACCCGTCTCGCGACATTTCCCCACACATCTGCCGCCTGGGCCTCGGTGATCGTTCCCTTTGCGACCAAGTCGCGCAAGATCGTCGCCGAAGCCGTTCGCCAACAGTTCCACGCATCCTTCTGGCGTGCTCTATCGTCCCCCGCGTAACCGACGTTGCACACCGGCCAGTCGCTGGCCCACATGACTCTCTCGGGGCCGAAGAGCTCGAAGACGGCGGCGACCCAGGGGAGAACCTGCGTAGCGGCATCGTCTGGCGTCCACTGACGCGCGGTGGGGTCCAGCTCGGAGAAGACCCCCGACATCTTGACGGCGACCTTGGGGAATGCGGCGATGCGCGCGAGCTGCGTCTGCCATGCGACGAATGACGGATGCGTGCGTGCAATTTCATGGGACACCGTCAAGTCCGGCTTTGCCATGTGGTCTCGCGGCGGGTTAGCACCATTCACAGCCGGTGACGGGAGCACCCACCGAGCACCACCCAACCGCCGCCTCCGTTCGGCCGCTCGAACACGCGGTTGAGCAACACCACGGCCTCGTCCAACTGCCATGCCCCGCCGGACCGGAAGTCAACGCCGAGATCGAAGGCGAGTCCGTTGTGGAGAGCCCAACGTACGCCGCTTGCGGCCGCGGGCAGGAGCATGGTGCCGGGCGGCTTATCCTGGAAGAGGAATCTGACGCCCCGCACGCGCTGCTTCTCGTCGCCCAGCAAGTCCCACCATGCGCGCATCCCGGCCGCGCCAAGCGGCACTGGCGCGAACGCAACGACGCCGCAGCAGCTTTCGAGCGCGGCCGCAAACGCGACCTCCACCAGCGGCTGCGAAAGGCACTCCCTTGTCGCTGCGAGGGGATGTGTGTAGGCGCGGTCGGTCTCGACGAAGACGAACCCGCCGGTCGACGCGTCTCCCCGTGCGGCGCTGTACTCGCCTACATTGTGTGTGGCGTACAGCGCGTGCGAGGGCGTCATCCACGATAGCGACGAGAGGTCCGAGGATCTGAATAGATGAATGTGCGAGTCGACGATTTCGGCGGACATCTTTGGCGGCATGAAGGACGCGGGATGCCTTCGGGGTGGACGGATATTATATGCGATAATCGGGTGGTCGTCAGTATTTTCCGCGATCATTGGCAGTGCGAGGAAAGGTTGTATCCTCGCCTGACATTACTGGCGGATGATGCTTGTCTTGCCTGTGGGGGCGTGTTAGGTTTTGTGGGAGAGCTCGCATTGCTGAATTGCCGCTTTGTTTCTTCGTTTGCTCGAGCGAGGATATTATTCGGAAGAATCGACTGATAATATATTAAGCAGAGGCATAGGCTGGGTGTTGGTACGAGAGGCTTCCACTCCATTGCCACCCACTTCCGTTCATGGTACAATTGAAACCCCATCACGCAGATATCTGAAAAACAATTCATTAAACAATCTTCTCCAAAATCAACCCCAAGAAAGGCAAATAAGAAAGCGAAAATCGCGCGCAAAAGTCGGACTTCGACAAGGTAAACAAAACAAAAACCTGAATCAGATGCGAATTCAGAAGGAGAACTGGAGAATAAAACAAAAACAAAAACACCAAAAACTCAGTCGCCACCAAAAGCGGGTACCGAGAAACGCTTTCCTGTAAAGTGGTTATGTCAGGCATATTCATGGTAGACATACCTGCAGCACGACAGAGAACACCTTGCTGTTATCCTCCTGGCAATAGGTTGTCAGGATGTCTCCGATCATTTGTTTGATTTGCTTAAAGGGGGGGTGGAGGGGGCCGGTCGAAGCGGGGCGACGAGACAGTAACAGCAAAACGGGTACCGAGATGGAACCGCCCCTCGCGCGCACCCCGGAACGTGCGCCGCGGGGATCATCGACAGGGCATAGGATCCGGTGGATATGTTCCGGAGCGGCAGAAGATATGGACTGATCAGGGGGTCCGGCGGGTCACGTCCGCGGAACTTGCGGGCTCAAGGGTAGAGATGGTGGTGGATGAGATGTCAGGCCGCACCTGTAGTACGCCGTTCTCAGCTTACCAGGGCGCCTAACGGCTTTGTTTCTCCTTGTAGTAGAATCCTGCATCAAGATCAGTATATAGCAGCAAGAATCCAGGGCGCGATCCATGTTTACCCTTCAGTAGGATTGCTAGTACTTAGCTAGCTTGCGTTGCTCCGATAAGCAGGCGCACCCCTCACAAGCCCCCGTCACTCGCCTGCTCTCGGTGGGCGTGCGCGTATGTTGGGCTGTATGCGGTATCTTTGGATCGGGAGAAGTTCTCCTCATTGGCGACAACGCCGCTTCAGCTCCTGACGGGGTTCTGTTACGCCGGATAGAGATGGAGTTCGCTGACGGAGTTTCCAACTTGACATTCAATATAGCGTCATAATTAAAAGAGAATTCCAGATTCACTTCCAGAAGCTCTTGGAATAACGGGTGTGAGATCCAGCATCCCCGCTTTGTCATGGCGGGATACAGGTAGGATCCTGCATTTGCCGGACCGAGTTTGGCGGCAAGCGCCAGTCGGGCGACGTCGTCGCTGGTGGGTGTGGAAAGAGAAGAGTGAGGTAGTGGAAGAGTGGCTGCGCAGGAGCCATTGCAGCGGTCCACTTCCCCGGCCCGGGACCCGATGCGGTGGCGGACTATAATGTCAGCGATGGCCAGGTGATGAGCGAACCGGGTTTTCGAACTTACTCCTCTCACATTGCGAGATCACAGCCCGGCCGGGCCGCGGGGAGCATTTGCTGCCAATAAAAGGAATAGCCGTTAGATTGTAGGAGTGAGGGGAGAGGCAGGGCAAAAGAGATGGCCAGGTTCATTCTCGTGTGCGCTGGGATTTCACCAGAATGTGGAACCCTGCGTTTCGGGTCGAGGGGAACTCCGAGGGCCTTAAATAGCAATAAGGTGTGGAGTGCAGGAAGGATAGTGGAAGTGGGGTGAAGGATGAGCCGGAATATGAATTGGACGAATTTAGAGTGGATGGAAAAGTGGAGTTGAGGAAGAACGATGGGAAGCAGAGTAAAGGATGAGGAGTGAATATGCAGAGAGGGGACAGCACTAGATGTCGGGGGTTCAGCTTGAAGAGGAGAAGGTGGTGGAGCAATGAGTGGAGTAGCGAAGCCTGGGCCTTAACATCTTGTTGCTTTTCCGGTCGTATAAGACCTGTTCTGCTGTTGTGGCGGTGGCCATTGCTCCCAGTCACAGGGTCGGGGTACCTAGCACCAAAACCTGGATACACAACAGCAACCCAAGAAATGCCGACCAGGTTTCACCTACAGAATTTCTAGATAATCTTATTCCCCTTCCGTTTGCGATGCTTTACCATGTGTGAACGATTATCTAGCGGTTATTATGGCGATGGCCGAAAGCTTCCAGTTGTGCATAGTTAGTCCAAACCCCCGAAAACCACCATCCAAGATACGTTAGATAATGGGTCATGAGATCCTGCTTATTTACTCAACCAGCAGGCCGACCCAGTCAAGCCCAGGCCACCTTCAGAAAAGCCCGTTGGCCCACGGGCCATGGACTAGCTTGGAGTGCCTCACGCAGGCCAGTCCATGCCGAGGTCACGACTGGCCTTGCGAAACTATTGAGACCCCTGAAGTAACGGAAGGAGGAATAAAATGGTAAGTCAGCGTCCATTCCCCCGTACCCTCTTCGGTCAAGAAATTGGGTGAAAAGGGGTTGGGAAATTCGTCTGCGTCGGTTTTTTTTTATCTTATTTAAGGTTATTCGCATGCGACCCAGGTAAGATGGTGAAGATACGTATGTAAGTACTGTCAGTTTCCTGTCCGCAGTCCACGAATTGCGGCTCGTTGCAAGCTCCCCTTTG
>Ga0307516_10001712_pt1 | contig 30136 bp, 34 predicted proteins | sample 19_EM_MG_FD_203310 | JGI IMG/M metagenome (GOLD analysis project Ga0307516, IMG submission 203310) | Populus trichocarpa ectomycorrhiza microbial communities from riparian zone in the Pacific Northwest, United States - 19_EM | ecosystem: Host-associated > Plants > Roots > Unclassified | place... | reverse complement strand
ACAAACTGTATTCTTTAGCTTTGACCTAGGCTAATAACCTATTCTCTGTTCATCTGATCCACTCTCAAACTAAGTGCTCTTGTGAGAGACTTAGCTCAGCCGAACCGATATCAGTGATCACCTTAACCAGAGGGTCTCTGACAGAACTAGTGACCATCCGTATAGCGGGGCTCTAGCAGAACAAGTGACCGTCTGTATAGTGGGGCTCTTGTAGATTTAGGCAACCAGTTCGCACGCCTACGAAGACAGAACAGGAACGTGACTAGGGGATAGCAAAGCCGTTACAGATTTGAGAATTCAGTGGACGAGGGGGTTTGGGTACGTGTCTACAATCGACTTACGGTACTCCATCCGATTTACTAATGGCAATCATTCTCTATGTTAAAATCTGCATGCACACAAATGCTGCAGTCAATTTCCTGTTTTACTTCTTGTTTCAAGTGCATCACAACACGTTGCGAAACCCTTCTGTGTTTCTCTTGTCTTTATTTCATACATATTTTAGTTCTTTCGTATCATATACAGCGTGTAGTTGCTGAATAGATGCTCCCTTGTGCAATTGCGAGGGTGACTAGGTGTCGGGGGTTCGCGTGCATGTTTATCCCATTCAATGGCTGTTGTGTCATCGTTGAAACATCATAGTTCCAACCTGCTACTCAAGAGACTCTTTGCTCTCCACCTCCTCCCTATCGACTGTGGACATGGCTTTTCCATCTTTTGGCACGACGCCTCTTTGTTGGTCAAAGCACGACGGTACGATCCCGAGGGTTTTTCACATTGCCGTGACTGCTAGCTCATATTTGTGACGTCCGAGTGAAAATAATGGATTTGTCATCAGATAAGTGGGGGGTTCACAAATAGAATTATCCCTTGCACCGCCGACCCTGCGCTTCGCTGGCGTTTGTACGGAACTTCGCTGGGATGGAAGGTGTGAGTTCCCAGTATCTGCCTCCGGACTCCGAGAAATGGCCGAACATCTCGTAAAGAGACATCGTGGAGTAAGACACATGATAGAAGACGGCAAGAAAGAAGCCTTTCTGACTGGAACTTGGAAGCGGAGAATGGACTGACCTGCCAATTTATGTCAGCTGCGATAATCGGAGGATTGTTCGAATCCCTCGTATGTAGGGGAATTTCGGGATTTCAGGGCCATCTCGCCATAATTCGGATGATAGATACGAACCTGAAATTGCCCGCTTGGGAGGCGGGCGCTCGTTAGACCAATTGCAAGGATGGATCATGAATGAGGTGGACATCACTCCTGGGGGTTCAGTTGAAAATAGACCCAATAAAAAATGGAACCGCACTGGCAAGTGGTTTTTGAAAGATTCAGAGATGGAACGAAAAGACCCCTGATATTGGCGTTGAAGACCAACCGCCAGTGAGACACCCCGAGACCTAGCTCACAGGGGGACATAAAAACATCGTGAACACATTCTAATCCGATATAGTATTTCACAGCTCTGTAAATAGTGAAAACATTGATGGAATACATTCTGTCTAATCTCAAGTTGAGTGGCCAGTGTTATAGAAACACAAGGAGGAAGAAAAATTGAAAGTGATCCCTATGTTCGCAGGTTCCTTGAAAACATCGTGGCCCAGTGATCTTATTTTACTTGAGAAAATAATAATCCCTTTCAGATCCCATTCACTATTTCCTCACCCTTTGTCTTCGTGGAACATAGGGTGCTTATTTTGGGACTGCTGTCTTGTCCCACTGACAAAAATGGTGGCGCCAGGAGAAGTCATCACAAACGCTCTATCGCGTGGTAATCTTAAGCTTCAAGTTGTCACTCGTTTCCTTTCACGGTGTCCTCGTGTCTTTCTCTCTCCAACCTCCCCTTGATACTTTTGTCGCTCACTCAAGCTTCTCTGCTCCGTACGAAAGACTTCCTTGGCGGGTCGAGGTCTACGAAATAATTCTTTATCATCTAGTGGCCGGATCTTTCAATCCCGGGTTATCTTCATTTTTATCGAACACAAATAGTTAATCTAAGTGCTTGACCGGCTACAAAGCCGGCGCACAAACCAGAATCATGCACTGATCAAATCACTGTGATGTTACGGTGTACAAGTCTAACTTGTAACGTCTCCTGCCAGTGGTGAGAGGGAAGTTATCACTGCGAAAAGGATATCGATGATGGTTGCATGGAATCGATATCCCTCAACAACTGTGTGAGATGCACGCGGGGTTGATACGGGATTCATATTCCGTGGCTGTACTTTTAGAATTTACACCAGCGCAGCGTTGTATACTTTCGAACATGCCAGTGGACGGAATCCAGATTTCGGAACAACAGTATCGCAGCACATTAGTAAGTACTTAGTAGCGAGCTCTCTAACCAAGCATGTGCTCTAGCTCTCCTAGCAGTGCTTTCTCATATGAGGCGTCGCAGGGAAGGCCGCTCCCTTGCAACGCAATCGATGTCTCCATTACCCAATCTTGGCAGTTCCAGCTCGGTGTCTCGTTCTGCAGCGGCTGCTCCATCATGTCCTTGACCATCTCAATGTCATCCTGGCTGTCGATCTCGGATACAAGAACAAGTTTGAGGAGACGGCGGGAATCCTCGGGCGAGATAGCCTCGCAGATGTTCGGTTCAAGCTCCCCTTCTCCAACAGCTTGGTATATGAACTTCTCCGTGTCGTGATGTTTGATGCGAAGATACAGTGCACATTGCCTCTTTGAGTCAATAGGTTGCTGCGTATAGAAATCCCTGCACGATCTGTACTATTTATTCAGTCGATAGATACGATAACTGACTTTGGTCACGCACGGCTGGGTATTATATTAATGATTTTTTAGGATGGTGGACGCGGGGGATGAGGCTAAGCTTTGAAGATGTTGGAGATTCTGATGGATCCCGATTCCACATTCCACCTCTCGTAAATACCGACGGAGTTCCGTTCTGAGCTCATGAACCTTGAACTGAATGGTGTCGGAGTTAGGACCAGATTAAGAGAGAGAGTTAAGCTTTATCTTCTGACTGATCAGTGGCACCACACAATTCGCCGAGCGGGTGGGGCAAGCAGCAACCCATGTTCTTTGCATTAAAACGGAAAAATTAAACTTTGAAGTCTGTTCTTAACGTAAGGAGGCCCGGCGAATAAAGAAATCATGGCATAGTTAATACCTTAAATATCGAGAAACAAAGATTATCCATGTTAGGAGTTGAAATTTCGGGGGAATCGGTTGGCCATGATTTCATGCACCGCTCCCGTCGAGTGTATGTTGTCCACCCATATGGCGCCACCTTCTTCCGTTACATCTTCTTCAGTAAATTCGTACTCCTCGTGATCGTCCAATATGTCGCTATAAGCCGCGTAGGACGAAAAACAAAAACAGTGACTGCTTTGTACTCCTTCCCAAAGTTCATAGCGGCAGAACACAGGGAAGTATTCCTAGCATTAACCCGCCCCCGCATCATGTCTGCTAGTTCCAGCTCTGGACGATTAAAGTTCTCAGTGGGTTGGAAGTATGACGAAATCAAGTACTGACCGTCGGGAAAACGGTCCATCGGAGGAACGTCAATGATTCTCCTCCATAACCCTTGTCCACAGGAGTATTTACGATGTAAGAATCACCACTAAGGCCAAGAGTCAGCGGATGCTGGAGTCTAAAGGCGAAACTAAAAGGCGGACAAAATTACCACGCAAATCATCGAGCTAAAACTTGTTCAGTGCTCGTCGACGTGCGCTATGGGGAGTTCTCTTGAGGCATTACTCATGACCAGGCAATCGGGTACAAGTGAGATGAGAGTGTGCGGCCATGGTACATTGGTAGTAGTAAGTCGGGTCCTTGCACGTGATCTTCGTTGCTGATAAATTTCAGCATTGTGTGGACCGGGACTGGACAACGACGACGCCCATCGACTTGCAGGTTCACGATGGCGACCACCGTAGAGAGACAAATGTCAACGTTCAGCGACACTTCGACCCTGCAACAGAGCCGGCGACATTCCATTGAAGTCATCGACGTCGACTTACTCGATGATTCTTCTCCGGTGGATAGTGGGACTCAGCAACCCCCACCCCATCCAGTTGCCCGGCAGATGCCAGAATCGATCTTGGTGATAGATAGTAGTGATGATGAGGATAATGAGCTTTCACAAGGTCAGCCCTTCGGACCAGAATGCACCCACAAATCAGCTGACGTTTTACAGGAACCAGACGACAGCGTCTGATATCCCCCCCTCCCCCTACATCTTCGGGGTCAAGCAGGATTCCACCCGTACCCAGCGTTCCAAGGCATTACTCTGCGTTGACCTCCCTTCCCAGACGCCGTGGGGTCCCAACTCCTTCGCCTCCAGTCAGGCCTATCGACCGGCCATTCGCATTTGAAGCAAATTTGCAGGGACCTCCATTACCCGTCGGTTCTTCCACGGCCCACCTTCATCCAAACCGGCACAGACGCTCAGCCCACCCGGAAACCCACGCCGAACCTCGGTCACATCACGTACCGGCACTCGGTTTAGGAGGTGCCCTCATCTCCCTCAACCGTGCTCAGGCAGACGCCCGTCTCCAACACCGCCTCGAGCGGGACGCGCAGACACGCAACCATGCGGCGGTGTTGGCGGCTGCAGCGGCCGGTCCGGGCTTTTTTGGCCGAGCGTTTCATCGGGTGTTCTCTTTCTTGAGGGACAACGAAAGCGAAGACATACACGTGCAGGATCTCCTTGCAGAGGACCTTGGCCTTGGATTTGACCACCCCGCCCGCGCCTTCGCCGCAAGGGAAGCTTTACTCCACCACCCGACCCGTCAGATGGAGTACAACTCCGAATTCACGCATCCTGGTAAACCGGAGTCAGGATTTGTCTTTGACTTTGCGCCTCCTGAACCTGTGGAACATAAATCACCCCCTATTGTCATTGACCTCTCGGACGATGAAACACCAGACGCTGGTCCCAGCACCAACAAACTTCCCGACCCACCCTCTCCAAAGCCAAGCACCCTCCTTGTTTGTGCGCGATGTCTTGATCCTCTCGTTCTGGGAGCCGGGCTTCTCGGCGAAGAAAGGCATAAGAAGAAGGTCTGGGCCTTGCGGTGTGGACATCTTATCGACGGCCAATGTCTAGTTGTGATTGGCGCGCCGAAAGAGGACATTGATATTGCGGATCAGGAAACGGAGGTCGAGCTGGAGGATGCATACATTCCGAGTTCACGAACGGATCATAGATGGAAAGGGAAGGCAAGGGCCGTGGAAGGGCCAGGCACGATTCCCCCTGACGATAACCCTATCCGGTCAAGATTAAGGTCGAAAGGAAGCGTACCTGGGCCTGTTCTATCCCCGGCCCCGCCCCATGTTGAACCTTCCTCACCAGCCTCTCTGCTCGGCAAACGCAAGCGGCCATCCAAGACCCGCGTCGAGCCATATGAATGGTGTTGTCCTGTTACGTCTTGTGGCCATATGCACGTCAGTGTCAAAGTTGATGGAGCCTGGGTTCCGGAGCCAGCGCGAAAGTCTTCCAATGGAAAGGGGAAAGGAAAGGGTAGATGGATTCCGGAGACGGACGCTGCCATGACTGGTAGAGGCGCCATTGCCATATTCGTTTGATTTCCCTTCCCTCGCATTGTCGGTGTGTTCGTGTAGCTAATCTGATCATCTTTCTGCGCACACCTGATGCTGTTGACTTCCACTTCTCTCTTGTCCATGTAGTGCGGAATCGGCACCAGTATGATTGAGGTGAGGTTGATTCAACGTGATGCAGTCTATCGAGCTCAAAGAACCTTCATTTGGAAGTTGACCGTCGCCACCTTCGAAGCAAAAGATTCATACATATGTTACGAAGTGTTCAAAAAGCTACAATACAACGATACAAATACAACCGACAATCTGAGGCTCAATAAACCGAACTATCGCTACATTTGGTACTTCAAAACACCTGGCCGTTCATAACTTCGTTAGTCCTTCAAATTTCAAGCAACGGTAATCTTCTTGGGCGGCTGTTCGGGGCCAGACTTGGGAAACTGGACCTCGAGGATCCCGTGTTCCATCTTGGCCTTGATGTCCGACTCCTATGTAAATGTTGGACATACCTCTCACCTGCAACAGGGCTGCACATGGGTTACCCACCTTTACACCTTCCGGGAGCTGCAACGTCCGCGAGAACCTACCGTACCTCCTCTCGCGGATGGCGTGCCCACCTTCCTCGCGGTCGGACTCCATCTTACTCTCGGCAGAGACGGCAAGACGTCCGTTGTTCACCTCAATGTTGACATCTTCTTTCTTGACCCCAGGGAGCTCCAACGTCGCGAGGACGAAGTTGGTCTTGGGGTCTTCATATAGATCCATTCTTGAAGCAAGGAGAGGCAGAAGAAAGGTTTAGCATGCCTTTTGTGAAAGAGAGAATGTCGATGACGTACGCGGGTCTTGCAGTGCGAGAGACGGTGGTGTCGGTGTCACCACGACGGATTCTGCGCCCCGTGGGGGCGGCTTGGACAGGCCAGGCCGTGCTCGGCCATTCAAACCAGTCACCGAAAATTCGGTCAATATCAAAGGGTTCGTAGGGCGAAAGGGCCATAGTCTCGATGGGTTGTTTTCAGGTGAGGAAACCATGTTTCGGTCGCCCCACCGTTTTTTATTGCAGCGTTCGACGATGACGACGCATGTTTCACCTTTTCTACAGTACGTCAGTCGTCACGTCAGTTCGAAAAGAAACGGCTCTGGAACAAGATCTTGCTCGATGATTTGATATCCTATCCTACCGTTGTGTTTGTGTCAGTGAATTTTGCCTCGTGGGGTTCTAGAACATGAGCGCGTTTTTTTTTGTTTTTTGAAATTAGGACGACTCGAGGCATGTTATGCATGGAGGTTGAGCAACAATAAGCCTCTTTGTGGCGACAGATTCGCTGGCAGACACCCCATATATATTTGGCACAGAAACGGCGAGGACGTGACGAATCCACTTTCCAATTGGGATGCAGGCGGCGGTGGCACGTCGATCAGTCACATGCATCTCACCTGTCTACCTTGACTTTGACGGTTTAACTTTGAGGACTCGAGCTCTCCCGAACAGGTCCCCGGCGGCCCTAAACTTGTTTGATGCGCTGCGTGTCTCGATCATCGGTGTCATCGCATTGGATTGATAGATGGCCCGCCCGTTATCGATCCATTCTGGCAAACATCGTGAAAATCCTTGGGTTTGGATGAAATCCGAATCACTGGTCCAGGGCACAACGAACAATCGCGGCGAATGCGGTCACCATACCCCCGCTTGTCTTGTTTTTTCTCGAACTCTGGAAACATTCTTGCATGATCAATTTCTGACTCACATCTTCCTGGATGGGCGGAAAGAAGCTGAGGGCCGAGAAGGTGACGAATCGCTGATCATGTTCATACCTACACACTTCTCGAAATCGGACCGGGACCTTTCTTCTGGAGCCTGGCCGGTACTGATTACTGTTCCTCCCTTTGTCTTCAAGCTTCCAGGAAGGTTATTCTGTTCAATTTTCCAAACTACAAGCTCAATTTGGCCCAATATGTGGTTATTATGCAACATCTCTTCTCCTCAGATTGTGGACTTGACTTTCCAGCGGGTTTCTTGCGTTGTGGTAGTGAAAACGGTCAAGGAAAGGCGGAGAATGAGGAGAGATGACTTGCAATTGTCTTCGCGCGCCATAACCTGCAGAGGTTCATACACGACATCCGACTGCACGGCAGCAATGATACCAGCAACGCCTAACGGTCTTTTCTTCAATTTGCTTCGGTTGATGGTTTGTGACTCTGTTCTTTTGGTTTTGAAGAAGGGAAACTTGAAGACCCCCGCCTCCGCTCTTCAGGCTCGGACTCGTTCGCCGACTTCGGCTTTCCATGGGCTACTAGGCTTATACTGGAATCACCGACTAATGACTTATTTTTGCGTCCGCGTCAACCACTACTTATCGAGCTCCCAACGTATTATGTAAAAACTAGTACCCGAACTGCAGCAGCATCACTCAATGGTTTATCCGGGGGACTGACATTGGCCGCCCCCGCCAAGGGCATCTGCACACGCATCCCCTGACACCAAAGGCGACTCGACAGCTGAAACTGAACGAACCTACCCTCGCGCGGCGGATCCCAAGCTGCCGTCTCCTATCGCTTCCCGCCATACTGTACGTTGTACACCGATATGGCTTTCCGCTGCCTCTGAGACGATGAACCATCACCATCCTGAGGTACATGTCAAACATGTCAGTTATTGGTGCTGTGATCATGCTAATTGTTCGTGTAATCAGCTATTCGTTTCGTCCTCGGACCTCGACTGGTTTTTGCATTTTGTTCAGCTGACGGGGTTGGGCGCGCACGGACCCGATGATCTTTGAAGACTTGCCCAATTCCCATTTTGTTGACGAACGCAGGAGACTTGACGTTGAGGATACGCGTTCTTGCATGAGAGTTGTGTTTCGCTTCTGGAGGTAATTCGTGGCCAACATGTTACTCATGACTGGAGAGTTCAGGGAGGTGAGGAAGGCGGGAGAACTCATCGTTTCATGCGTGTCTCATTACATAGAAAAGTCGTGTTGGCAATAAAGGTCGCAATAGTACAATACGCCCTACAATGGAAGTTAGGATCGATGGATGGTAGAAGTGTACGTCAAATCCGAGCGCAGCGCTTCCATGGGGTAACTCGCGTAAAGGTAATTCTGTAGATTGTGTCCTTGTGACGTATCACGAAACAAATGATACAGGGTACTGCAAGGAATTGAAGATTGAATTCGTCGTTGTTCGAGGAGTAGAATTGTGGTTGTGCTAGGAAGGATCGCCGATATGGGCCGGTAAAAGAGGAGTCTTGACAGTCGCATGACAAAGTTGGCTACAAGATTTAGATATCAGGCGTGGCCGAAGTCCCGTGGGCGTAGTAAGCGATCCCGAATGTCGTCTACCACAGTAGCAACCTTTATCATCCACACGAGACGGTCGATCCACACCCGGGCAGTCCGTAGATGTTTAGCACTTGCATCAAGCCAAGAAGCCGGCTGTTCGGCCTTTTGTATAGCCCGGGAGGACGCAGAAGACCCTGAGGAGACCGCTGTCAAAGATGACGACCAGGGCTTTGGACCAGGAGCGACAACCATAGACTTTGATCCAACGGAGGAAAATCGGACTTCACGTGCAGTCCGCCGTCCCGTCTTCACGTAACGGCGGGTTTTCACTGGGTTTGAAGAATTGGCAGATACTTTCCGTTTCTGGATCGACGCCCTGCACGATAGCGGAGATGCCGAGGAACACGACGAGGAATAGCCAGAGGAAGACGAGGAAGAGTCCCATTCCTCTTCCATAGAGCAAAGTTCTTCCATTTCCCGTACAGCGGCTGTCAAGGGCTCTAGGACGTGGACACGAAACAAGGACTTGACATCGACACCACTTCCATCTTCAGTACCGTCAGCAAGAGGAACCCGGTCGCGCACAGCTGTTGAATTTGAAGGTGCCACCTGTATGCGCCTCGCTCCATCCTTGGAACCTTCGCCTTTATGTGAATCTTGGGACTGGGCGTCCTGGGTGCATTGGTGAGAGAGTGGACCCAAAGGCTGCTCGTATATGCGGTCGGGAACAGCCGTCATGCTGAGCGAACGGCGGCGTTTAGGTGGCGATAGTCGTATGTCATCTTCTCCCCTTGCACGCTTCTTGCCTTGTAGCAGTTCCCTAGCTTCCAAATTCCTGCAAGGGAGATGGATACACAGTCAAAGCGAGGTTAGACGAAGATAGTCACCGTAAAGTATACAACCGAACAAAGACATCCAAAAGTGGGCCCAAGTTGGCTTGCATCCAGCGCTTTCGACTACCTTCTCCATGCTGTTGAGTGTGGACGGCTAATCGATGAAGTATGTAGAGGGGGCTCTCCTGGAATGGACCGTGGTCGGCAGGGGGGTTTATCTTGTTCTTCTTCAGCAGCCTTTTCATGGTTCCAGGAGTTGTGATCATTTCTTGTATAATCTAAAAGACGCCGGATGAGAAAATCGGATTTGGCGAACATGAGAAATGGCGTACCTCGATTTCTTCCTGGAAGAAATCTGGATAGCGCTCACGAAGCGTTTCGCCGACGAAATGGTGGAGTTGCGAGAGAGCCTCTGTCTCCGAGTTGATGATAGCTGGGAAACGGCGAGAAGAGAGAGATTTGAGGTCCAGCCTCGAGTCGGGTAGGGAAAAAGTATAGGAAGGATCTGTGATAGTTTTGTGTAGATGGGTCTGTAGCGATTGACGTTGCGGGTAGCGCTGGTCCATGTTGTAGGAGAGAAGTAGAAACTCAATTCGAAGCTCCGCTCGAGAATTGGCCCCGGCATCTTCCGGGGATAATCGCGAGCCGACCAAAGAGATGATTGACGTCATTGTATTGCTATAAATACCGCGTCATTACCTCCCCTCCATGTCGGTCCTCGTCCAGCGTGCGGGCAAGAAGCTGTTCGCGCAGCATCTCGACCAATACACGCCCCAAGACCCGCTCTACGAGTTTTACACCGACAAGAACGGCAAGTCCAAACGTCGCAAGGTAACTTCATCTCTCTCTCCTTCTCCCCCTCTCACCCCCCTCTCAGCGCCCCGCCCCCCCAGGCCTCTCAACCCGCGACACCAAAGTCCTCCACTCCGTCCAAAAACGCGCACACTACCTCGACAAATCCTTCGCCATCTGCGGCTTCCGCTTCGGCTGGGGCCTTTTCCTCGGCATAGTCCCCGTCATCGGCGACGTCGTCGTCGTCGCCCTCAACTACCACCTCGTCGTGCGCAAGGCATCTCAGGCAGAGCTCCCAACCTGGCTCGTCCGCCGCATGCTCTTCCATCTCCTCGTCGCGGGTGGCATCGGGTTCGTGCCCGTGCTTGGAGACGTCGTCGCCTCCATGTATCGCGCCAGTAGCAGGAATGCGGCTTTGTTTGAGGAGTTTTTGAGGATCAGGGGGGAGGAGGCGCAGAAGTTGGCGGATGGCGCGGAGTTGCGCGAGGATCCAGGGAGCAGTGGGAATGAGGAGAGTAAGAAGTGGAGCCTGAGGAGGAAGGGAAGGTCCGTGGTCAGTAAGAGGGATGCAGAACAGGTGAAGCCTGGCGCGGGTCTTGAGAAGGGAGAAACCATCTCCACTTGAGCCACAATATACCATTTGGACATCAGCGGGGACCAACGAATCCGAGACCTTTACAATATACATGCCCTCTATTTCACTTATATACTACCAACAAGGATGGATAACAAAAGCTTCAGACAAAAACAAAACAAGTTATCACCAACGGAGTAAAAAAAGAGCACTCATTTAACCCAAAGCTCCACTCCAAGAAGCAGAAGCCCACAACACAGCTCGAGTCGCAGCACTCGGCGAACAAGCCGCAACACCCAATCCATCCTTCGGACCTCTCCCCTTCACACTCCCCTTTGCCGTCGTCGAAGCAGATACCGACGAAATAATCTCCGGGATATCCGACAAACGTCTTCGTCCAATCGGCCGACGGAACGATTTCCCAATCCCACCCAACGAGTCATCTTCCCATCTTGATCTTTGAATCTCAGGAGAACAAGAACCACCAGCAGGAGGAGCATAGACGACAGCAGCAGCAACAGCACGTTCAAACTCGAGAGCAAGGCCTCTCAAAGTCGAATACGAATCGTCTTCTTCATCTTCCCCCCAACCCGTTCCAGGCGGACTCGAATACGACGTCGGCATTCCAAGACCCAGTCGCTTCGTCGTGCGTTTCTTGGACGACGACGGACCCAAAAGCGGCGAAAAAGGACCATAAGCCACTTTTAAATTATCACGGCAAAGTTCATGCGAGTCAGAGATACCAGCAGAAACGCGAGGAGACGTCTTGACAGAATTGTCGAAACCCAGTCCCAGCGCTGCAAAAGACCTCGAAGCCGAAGAAGGCAGAGGCGACCACGGAGACGGAAGCGGTCCAGATATGGAGGTCGTCAGTCGGTCAGCCTGCATCACCAGCGGGGTTTCTTCTCTCTCGATAGCGATAGCTACGGACGGCTCTTCGGAACCACCTCGGAGTGCGTTTGGAGCTGGAGACAGACCAGAGGGAGATAGAGAGAACCGGCGAGTGGAGGAAGACAAGAGCGCGGAGGGGAGAGGAAAGATAGGAGAAGGCGAGTCCGTACCAGAGAGGGGTAAAAGCTGGGGTTTGGGAGGGTAGACGACGGCGGCGGTGGCGCTGCTGTTGTTGATTCCAGCGAGTGGGCGCTTCAGAGGTGAAAGAGGGGTGCGCTGCGAGAACGGGAGGGGGTTGAGACTCGTGAAGGAAGAGTAGAAGATGGAGACGAGAGCGTACAGTCTTTTCTATTATCCCTTCCGTCCACGCCGCACTGACAGCAGCAGCAGACGACACGCCTCGCTTCCGTGTCAGAATCTTTGGCCTATTCCTGTTCTTCATCCCCCCTACCAAGGGACCTTCAAGTTCACGCTCAGATTCGTACCCGCCATCGGGGTCTTCTTCAGGCGGACCCACCTGCGCCGCTTGTTGAACCCTCGGGGTCTTCTCGGGCTCGAGTTCAAGCGAGTCCACCAGCCGAGCAACGCAGGGTTGAGCAGACGACGATAATCCGGGTTTGGGCGAATCAGGAGGTGAACATGCAGAGTCGGTCGTCTGGGAGCTGGAGGACGAGCGCTGGGAGCTGAAGACAGAGGGAGACGATGACGACGATGAAGAGCTCGTCAGTGCCAGCGAGGAGAGATGAGGGACGGACATCCGACGACGGGTTGCGGTTGCAGTAGCAGAGGACATGACTCGATGATAGGGGTGATCACCACCAGTGATCACGAAAAAGACATACATGGTCCGTGCGCCTTCCCAAAACCTATATAAACCCCGTCGCGACATCCACACACTTCATACTTACCTTGATGGCACAAGCCCCTTCACCTACCCGGGTTTGTGGGCCGTGGAGACTCTCCATAGCACGGCGACCTTGTCCATACAGGGAGTAGCCGCGGCTTGTATGGGCTTCGGCTCATGCACCGTCTCAATATTTTCCTGTCCCGCTTCGGCCACTCTGGCTGGGTGGGCTTCTCTTTTTTTTTCGACTTTGTGTAGTCCTAACCCTAACCTTAGGAACCAGGTTTTATAATTGTCTTGTGACTTGCATATCCTGAAATGATTAAGTTGTGACCGAGGTATTAAAAATCAGAATTCTACGGCAATGGGAACTTCGAGAGACAAATTGGTGTTTCTGAACGTTCTAGCATGCTAGTAGACTCAAGTACTGGATTGGTGCTGCTGCTACAAAAACGACTGGTAATGTATTGTACCCGTGATAGGAATCAAACGCTAAGCTCTCCTGCTCAAATGTTCACAGAGCCAATGCTGTACCTCCGGACATCGTGCATACGGAAATGTGGACCAGTGGGGTATGTCAAGTCCAAGTCTTGTAATGGAGTGCGGGGTACTAACCACAAGAAGTTACTTGCGAAAATGAATCTCCTTTCGAAAGGTTCATGCGTCCCCATTTGATCGAGGTTCTCTAGCTCTGCTAGGCGCGCTGAAGAATCAAGTCCTTCCGGGGCTTGTATCAAAGACCCATCCGCCTTATTCTGTGTGTAACTCCACCTCAGTTCGCCCTGGCACCCTGGGGGCAACTCATCGGCTACCTCGTGAATCCTGTTCATAAACGAGGGGCTGCGTGTCGCAAAGGAAACCGTCCGACTTCCATTCTTAACCTTAGGGGGTCAACTAGAAAAACGGCCTCGTCATAATCATCCTGACAACAAACAACACGCCATGCAGTCATCAAGTCATACCCAAGTTTCCTTGGATGCTCCGATAAATCACAGCGTTCACGTTATGACAGAAAACTAATCCCGCCGGTTAACGCGCTCTGAGACCATAAATGGACGCCCTCCGCCATGCCTTTACCACTCGTTGTAGTAATGGTTGGTGATTCCATTTCTGGTATCGGAGCGTGTTGACCGGCATATCCAAGTAATAGGAGCCTTTGCGCGTCCCATTCATTAAGCCCCGAGAGGACCGGCAGATCCAACTCATAGGAGCCTTTGCGCATCCCGCCCAGTCGGAATTCCGTGCCGACATTCACTAAACCCCAAGAGGATGCACCGAAGAACGTTCGTCATTCATGCATTCTCTCCGTCGCTCTCGCAAGTGCGCGTCGAGGGGAAGTGATGACACACATTCCCTTCTCCTTGGACCCTCCCCCTCTATCTCGAACTATAGAAGCTCTCTCGTCCATTCGAGTCCCTCAAGCTCATTCGAGTTCTATCTTCTTCCACCCTCATACGAGTTTTGTTCCAACACCATCCACAATGGTCCCAGTCATCAAAACAGGCATCTACACCATTAAATCCGTCGGGCACATCACCCAAGTCGTCGACCACAACGCTGCAGACCAAGGTTCGGTTTTCCCCATTTCTCATTCCCTTCGTGGAATTCACGTCTGTTCCCCCCACTCAGCCGTTGGCGAGAAAGAGAGGCACATCCCTAGGCAAGAGGTACGTGTTGGAGCTATGAATTTCGGACTTGAGACAGAGCCAATCAACTCGTCATTGTACAGTGGCTCGTCACGAATCACGGCGGGGACATTTGCACCATCCAGAACATTGTGAACAAGCATTACCTTGCCGTGAAAGGCGACCACGTCGTTCTTTCTGGGAAACCTTCCAACTGGGACATCGTCTGGGAGAACAACGGACGCTGGAAGTAGGAAGTTGGCGCTGGCTTTGATATTGCCCTTTTGTTGACACGTACATTGTCAGGGTTCAAGCCAACGGGATTGGAACAGCTTGGACGCTTTCCAGTGGTCACGATGGCGAACCCATTGTTCTCAAGGGCTTTACCGGTGCCAGCAACCAACTGTGGCTCTTCCAGCACCGGTAAGATATATTGCCATGACTTTTGTCCGTCTCGGACTGATTCCTGATAGTGACCACGCTGATTGATGATCGTCACCGATGATACATTCAAGCCGGACACAGGCGAGGATTGTTGTTTTGTAAGAGTGTTCCCGGAATTGCCACAGATGTTTTTGTACTAGACGTTTCAATGCTTCGAATGATACTTGATTGACCCTGAATCTGGCCAAACGTGCATGGCAGTATTTTTTATACTAAAGCATCCTTGGTGTCGGAGGATAGGACTTCGCTTCTGAACACAAGAAAGCAGGAAAAATTAAAGATACAATATCGATTAATACAAGAGCCAAGATCAGGATTATTATAATCAGCATTGCCTCGACCGTCCATAAAGTACACCATGATCCCATCTAAATTTTATCCAAAAACCCAGCCTTCACCCACGGCGGCGAGCACAGCGCAAAATTCACCAGACTCGTCCCCCACTCCTCCGGCTCCCCCGCAGCCCGACTACACTCCTCATTCTGCGGTCGCTTCAAGTGCCGGCTCAACGACGAACTCCGCACAAACACCTTGCCACACGTCGGGTGCGGACACCTGAACCGCCCAGGAAAGTGCGTCTCCCGGTGCTTGTAACACTCGAACCGCGTCTTCGCAACGTGTCGACACCCGTTGATGCGGCACACGACTTCGGGGTCGGCGGAACGGGTTGCTGTGGGTTTGCGTTTGGTGGTCTGCGGGGTCGGGCATTCGGGTTGATGCTGTGAGGAGAACATAAGAAACGGCTGACGGAAAGGATGGAGATGACACCTACGGAGGACGGGCGCTTCTGCCGCTTCGGTGCTCTCAACACGCTCAACGTGGAATAATCCGTTGGCTGGATATCGGTGACGATGGGAGGCGGTCTCTTCCTCTGCACCTTCTTGCAAAACCGAGACGGGTTCTCAATCTTCATCGGCGAATATTCGTCGTCGTCATTACCGTCATCATAATCAGCATCATCTCCAAACGAACGCCGCGAATCTGAAGGGTGGTGGTCAAACACAAACGTCATGCAGGAGTTATCTTCTTCCCAGAAATTAGCTTCAGGAGTTCTTGGCAGCGTGCTGGAACATGAAGACGAAGGCGAAGATGAAAATGACGGCGAGGGGACATCAAATACCATCGGCTCAGAGAGGTCCTGAGGCGGCGATACGCATCGCAAGGAGTCCACTTCATAATCATCAGGCGTAGGCGTCGATGCAGGTGTAGGAGCAACCTCAAAGGATCCATTTTCCGCCTGAGGTTTCTCAAAACATCAATAAAAGGAAACCCCACAAAACAAAATAAAAAAGAAACCCCTTCACCTTTTTCAACAACTCCGCCTTTTCCCTCAGCTCCTCCAACACCGCCAACTTGTTCTCCATCCACTCGTCATAGCACTTTCTCAATCCCTCGTGCTCCTCCATCGTCGACTCGTTCTGCAAGTCGGAGAACGAAAAGCCCATGGGGGAGGACAAAGAGGTGCAGGGCGGCGTCACCAGGCCTGCTTTGAGCGCGTCGAACTGCGCCGTCGTGAGGAGGAGAAACGGAGCAGGGGAAGAAGGTGGTGACGGTGGCGACGGCGAAAGTTTGGCGTAGGACCAAGGCCAGCGTGGTGGCGCGAAAGAGTGACCAAGGGTGGTGCTTGGTTGAAGCGGTGGTGTTGCCAGCGGGTCCAAGGAGGAGAACGAAAGAGAGAAAGTGTCGATGGAGATCGTGTTGGTTATATTAGTCTGTGAGACGCGTTGAGAAGATGGATATGAGGTGAAAGAAGGCGACGGACCATTAGTAGAGAATCCATCTTTGGCTCCTGGCCCTAGTCGTGACGTGAAAAGAGAGAGAAAGGACTGGTCAACAGACAACGAGAAGAGAGAGAGAGTGGGGTGGTCGACGAGAGCGGTCATTTTGTTTTACAAGGCGGTATACTTATAGTTCGACAATCAGGGTCGACGTCTTTGACCAAAGATTTTGCTTTGTCGTCAGTGGCGGTGCACCCTTTGATAACGCAGAGAAGGGCCTTTGTCAAGATGTGTGTGATATCCCAATATTTTCGCATGTATCTTACACCAAAAGTTAAGTGATTGAATCCCCCTTTCACCATTTAGCATACGGCAGGAATTTCCCACTATCGACACGAGTGTTAGGCACACACCGGAACAACGAGGCTAGAAAAACGCACTCGAAAGTCAACACGACTCGGTCGCCCTTTGGGTCAGGTTTCTTCTCCACGTGAACGCTGCAGTCAATCATCGACATGATGCCATCCCCGTGCTATAACCCCCATCCAGTCAGTCTCACCAGGATTGAATTGAATTCACGCAGGACACGACCTTTTCATGAATGACAGCCTGAAAATGCGTCAACAAAGAGGCCATCAAAATCAGAAGACGCGATTCACCTTGATAGCATCCCCGTACACGAGTACAGCCTGATAAGCGATCAACAAACACGACACTCCAAATTTCGGTGTGATACCTCACCTCGTACAAACGATAGATGACAGGATCGGTGGGAGGCATCGGCCCCAGGCCGCGCTGAGGCCACCATTGGTCCCCTGCCGCAGCCATAATGTCGACTTCAAGACTGAGGACCTCAAGCACCTTCCTCAGCTCCTCAGGCGTGAATTTGGCCTGTCCATAGAAGGCAGCAGCCACCCAGACCTCATCCCGACCAATGGCTTTGCCGATCTGATCGAAAGTCAGGCCTGAATAAAAGAACCTCGGTATCGAATGGCGGGGATGGTATGATTCAGTGCTGATCACCTTTGGCTGCTTTCGCCTCGAAAAGACGAGTGCTAAAGTCGGGGAGAGCGCTAGAGGACGGTGTGTTCGTCTATGATGTATAGTTGGTTGGTGAGTGTGTCATAACGAAAGAAGGGCCTCGACATACCGCCGAGATGTGGGCTGACATTGTGCGGTATTGATATAGAATTTCAAGATGATGATGGTGCTGAGGATGATGGATGAGTGATAAGACATGCGGGTCCGGCTCTCATAGGATCAGATAGGACAGATTAGCCCGCGGCGGTCCCGAGCAGGAACAGAGTACATATAGTGGAGTTGCCACATGACGCTCCGATTGACTGGTGAGATGCCTTGGAATTATGGGGCGGAAGTAGGTCGGGAGTTGAATGTTCCTTAAACCTCAGCCTTCTCCTGAACGCAAACCGAACAAATGTGTATTACGACTGGTTCTCTGGTATCGGTTTCCATACATCCTTCGTCGCATGCATGAGCTCATAAAGCTGTCCAAGCTGCTCCGCCGACATCTAACCAGATATCATCAGAATAGGGCACCCAAGAAGCAGAATAAAAGGACTCACCTTCTCAAAGACCGTAGTATCTAGCTTCTTCCCAGAGAAGGTCAAGGTCCCTCCTGCCTCACCTCGGGGCATCTGGTCCAAGTACATCTTCCACTGCGACAGAAAACCAATGACATGTGCGGGATTCGAGACGTCCTTGTGATGGCGGAACTCTACACCGGGTCATTTCAGGGCACAGACGGGAGAGGAATTCTCAGGCTGTACCTGCTTTCACATAGTCGTCGCCCAGAGACCGCATTTCAGTGGGCAGATGGCGGTGTGCGCGCAAGAGTCTACGGTATAGCCTGGGGCACGTCCGGAGTTAGGCGATGTCGACAGTGAAGATGGAGAAGCGTACGGAAGCGGAGGGAGGAGGGTCGCGTTGGCTTGTCGAAGGTTGAGCGGCTTCGTTGTGACCGATTCAGCCAGCCGCAGAAGAGAGGACCGCATTTCAAGTCGACCTTGTTTGATGAAGAGGAATATGCCAGACGCCTTTCAATTTCAAAGTGTTCAAGAGTCTACAAGTAAGATATGTTTTAAAAGATCGCAATTTTATGAGAGGTTCCAACGAGGGGGGGTGGAACGAACCCGGTTTACTGTGGGTCCGAATGAAATGGTCAGTGATGGGTGCACAATTCAGCGCGGGTCAACGGTGGCTCTCGTGAGTCATGGACGAACGGAGACAAATCGGACATTCGTTCAGGGTCGGAATTTGCCGGGAGTACCACATTGGGAATGAGCTGAGTTATTTTTATAAAGGATTTTCGGTTCAGCTCTGTGGCGTCCTTGAACTCTGTCCACCACATTCATCATGTCGTCGTCGCGGGAGATCATCAACGTCCAGGTATACAAACACTTGCAAAGTATTCGTACATCAACTCACTTTCAGCTCGCTAGGCTGGGCAAGCAGGAAACCAGGTACGTGGCACCCAGCGATCGATCGTCAACATACAACTTCTCATTAGCATTCCAGGTAGGAGAGGCCTTCTGGAATATGCTTCTAGCAGAGCACGGTCTCGATCAAAATGGGGTGCGCAACTCGCAACTCGACTTTGCCTCTTGTAACACTTCTGTCATCAGCTGTACACGGGTTCGGACCCCCTCCAACTTCAACGCGTAAACTTCTCCTTGATTTCCGTCTCCCGCCAAGTTTCTTATGAATCTAAATAGGCTGGAGTGTATTTCACCGCGATCGAGTCCGAGAGAGCCACAAAATATGTGCCCCGGAGCATCCAGATCGACCTTGAGGCTGGTGTTTGCAATCGAGTGCGTTCATCGTGTGACTTCTCTCGCTGGCGTCTCTCTTACGTTTCGCTGCAGCTTCGGAGTGGCCCACTTGGCGGATTGTTCCGTCCGGACACGTACGTGCACGGAGAGTCGGGGGCGGGAAATAACTGGGCCAAGGGCTGTGAGTACCCTGATGACATATGACGATGCTTATCTAACAACACATTTACAGTCTATACTGAGGGTCCGTCATCAATCTTTCCGCGTGGCTTTCCGCTCACCATTAATCAGGCGCAGAGTTGATTGAATCTATCTTGGTATTGTTGAGTGCCTGGTCAATGGTCGTCATGTCTAATCGTACCGTCAGGATGTTGTAAGGAGGCAAGCGGAACCTTGCGATGCCTTGCAAGGCTTTCAAATCCTTCACTCCTTGGGCGGAGGCACCGGGGCTGGTCTAGGGACCCTTTTACTGTCCAAAATACGCGAGGTTCGTTGCACGATTCGAACACATCAGGAGGACCGACACCTTTCTTTGTAGGAATTCCCCGATAGAATGCTTGCTACATTCTCCATCCTGCCGTCTCCGAAAGTAAAGTCCACGGACATCGACCTCAACTTCAGCCTTTAGCTAACACCAGATACCCTAGGTATCCGAAACAGTTGTAGAGGTACGTCAAGCAGTATTGTTCATAAACTTGGTAACTGATTGGGGCTCTAGCCTTACAACGCGCTCTTGTCTTTGCACCAACTGGTCGACAATGGTGACCTCACTATATGCATTGATAACGAAGCCCTGTATGTCCCTTCTTCGATCGCGCCATTTGTCGGTCGGCTTAAATGCCACAGGTATGATATCAACGTACGAGCATTGAAGATTCAAACGCCGACCTTTGCAGATCTGAACGATGTACGTTAGTTCTGTGTATCCATGATGAATCAATCGCTGATCACCTGTGGAATAGTTGATCGCGAGAGTGATGTGTGGTGTCAGCACCAGCCTGAGATTCCCGGGTCAGCTCAACGGGTCAGTTGGGTCGTTTCAGCGGTCTCCTGTGAGTCTGAAAGTTGTCCCTAGCGATTTGCGCAAGCTTGGGATGAACTTAGTCCCTTTCCCTCGCGTACGTCGCTCTGAATTATGAAACCTACACCCTACTGACGTACAGTAGCTGCACTTCCTCATGCCGAGCTACGCCCCCTTCTACAGTCCAAAACAGAGATCCTTCCAGGGTACCTCGATCCCAGAGCTTACTAAAGCGTAAGTTCCTATCATCCCTAGCTTTCTCATTGGCAATATTCCACTCATGCCAGGTTGTTCGATCGGAGAAATTTGCTCGTTGCTTGTGATCCAGCCCATGGGTAAGTGTTTATTCGGTCCCAAAAAGGGAAATAATTGAGAGATAAACTGGCAGTCGTTACCTCACTGCGGCCACCATTTTCCGGGGCAAAATATCCTCCCGAGAAGTAAGTGGTTCATTGTGAGACGAAAAGGACATGATGACATTTGTACCTCAACAGGCAGAAGTACGTTGATTACGACCGATCGGAGGGGAATGTAACTTGATGCACTACAGGTTGCTGTTCATGACCTGCAGCAGAAGAATTCTCAACAGTTTGTCGAGTGAGTGATGATATTGCCGAGTGGACGATATCACCACCTGACTCGCCTTGCAGATGGATCCCTGACAATGTTTCTGTCTCTTTGTGTTCCGTTCCTCCCGTCGGCCAAAGCCAGGTGTGTAGTGAATTCGAATTGGGAGCTCGTTCTTCATCCCTGCATGTTACAGTCGGCGACTGCCTTGACCAACTCGACAGCTATCCAAGAAGTCTTCAAGAGAAGTGCTGCTACAGTACGTGTTATAGTTGCGGTCATTCCTCCAGCAGGCTCCACAGTTCTTTTCCCCCTCCTAGTTTGCACAAATGTTCAAACGCAAGGCGTTCTTGCATTGGTAAATTTTGACTTTTCCTTTTATGGAAGATTCCTGACTTGAACTCGCCCCAAGGTACACCGGAGAGGGCATGGACATCATGGAGTTCTCCGAAGCCGAGAGCAACACTCAGGATTTGATGTAAGCTTTGATTTACATGGACAGCGAACCGATGCTTAAAATCGTTTGAATGTCGACAGTGCCGAATATCAACAGGTGGAAGGACTATTATTGAATTTATCTTTTGTCACTGACATTGACGTTTGTGGTATTTCAGTATCAAGAAGCCATTGTGGAGGAGGAAGAGGAAACGGAAGCTTATGAACCGACGGACGAGTCTGCGGCGATTCAATAGCACCGGCTCGCTTGTGATGTTCTCCTCAGTTTTTGTGCAGTATATTAGGTCTATTAATGCGCTGTTTTCGTGCTCCCTTCAATATCGTATCACTGTCGGGTTTAGATTTAAATCACCGGTACCATTTTGTTCACGTTCAATGAGAAAGAAAACCAGATAACGACGGAGGAATTTCTAACCACCATCGCCATATTTTTGGGTGTCTGAGTCTTTAAATTTGAGAGCCCAAAACGTAATATGGTATGTTAGAGGCGGAGCCGGTAATTTATCATGTACATTGCGTGGATTTCTATGTCTGGATATATGCTACAGATAAAATAGGTAGTGATTGCCTTTGTACGAGTCCTTTGAATGTATATCCGAAGACGATACCCAATCATCTTGTCTGGGTATAAGACTGGTGGTGTGGTTAGAAAGAGCAAGGTCCAATAAAATCCAACCAACGCACTTCACGTCTCCACTGAATCATAGCTTCTCTCGAACGGACAAGCAGAGAAAATCCCATATCGTCCGTGGCACCGAACCCAGTCTGTTCACTCAATAAACAACATCCCTTCGCCAACGTTTCCTCTTTCCGCTCAATGCAAGGCCCCATCAGCTCCTTGTGGCATTCGCTCTTGTATCTCCGCAAGGCCTCGAGCAGGACCTTGTCGAACCAAGCGAACAATTCTTCTGCGGAGTGGACAGCTTCTTCCGAGCGGCCGTCTGTGCTCGAGTCGTTTGACTCTTCGGCGAGGGTCATGACGAGCGGGTCGACTTCGAGGGGTCCCACGGGGTGACGGAAGGACCAACCGTCTTGGTGGGCGTTGACTTCGTTTAAAAAGCTGTCTAGGATGTGGTAGAGGGTGCCAAAGGAGAGTCGGCCAAGGCCAGAGACGCGTCGACGCGACCCGGGAACTTTGGCCGCGAGTATGGACTGGGGGATGGAGTGAGTAGAGCTCTTCATAACCTCAATATGGATGGAAGCAGGAGACGCACCTCGATTGCGGTAAAGACGAATCCGATACTTTGAAGCCACTTCAGGTACAGCTCGACTTGGAGGATTTTCCGTCCTTCACGGTCGATTTCTTCTTTGACGGAGGCTTTCGCGAGATCAATTATTTTCTGTGTCATGGGCACGATATCTTGCTCTTCTGGAAGCCCAAAACGATGTCCGTTACCACCTCAAGAGACGCGTTGAGGGGTAAGTTGTGACACGTACTGCTGCCCAAGCTCGTCAGATCCGTGATGACCGAGTAGTCTAATGAGTCAGACAAGCGGTGGCATATTAGGTCCATGAGGTCGAACTCGGGCCGTTTCCCTGCAAAATAACAAGGTTGGGGGCCCGTGTGTGGACCGCTGAGATTCCGCCGCTTACTACTTGGCCGTGATTCTAGGCGTTGCCGCTTCTTAGGGGGCGAGCATTCCGTGTCACTGGAGTTTGGGAGGCTCGAAAGGATAGAAAGACTGCGCGCTCTCGTGATTTTGGGTGTACAACGGGGTGTGGGTACTGCTGGCATTGAGAGCTCTAGGAGACGTGACAACAGGTGAACTTCAAGTTAACCGCCGGTTTGTTGAGCAGAGTTCAGGGCAGGTGAGAGCGCGTAGAGATCACGTGCACCTGCACCTTCGAACAGGTTGAAGTTCAACGTTCAATTTCGACTTGCCACAGCCAGCGATACCACGTGGGTGACAGCCAGGCCTATTATGACCTACCAGCCTATCACCGAGTGCGCTCAGAATGAGTAGAAACCTGCCAACTCGTCAACTGGACGTTCTCAACCAATTACGGGGAAGTTTGAACTTCGAGGCCACGGCCATGATGAGGTATATTCATTTAAATTTCAAGCGCTGAATCTATCTCTTCCAGGGACTCCCAACCAGCCGGCGAAGGACCTCAAATATCCAAGACGCAAGGATGTCCAGTCTGGTGAACGCCCTCCTTTGGAGTTTTGGATAGCGAAAATTTGACGTCCTTGGGCCGTGTCATCTTATTTTGGAGCAAATATTCAGGGCCACTGCCAAGACGAAACAAAGCCTCTTCTGGTCTGGCGGTCTGGCCAGTTCGCCGCTCCGAAAGCGGCCACTGAGTACCGGGCAAGCGCTAAGCTGGGTCATTTACTTCTTATGGAACTGGCAAAAGTAAAATTTCTAGGACGGTGATCTTTGTTCCGAAATCTCGGGAATCAGAACGGATCTCAGGATGTACTAGGTAGTGGCGTACCTCGGGATTTCGCGACGTACCAGTTGAAAGCAAAAAGGACTGAAGAACCAATATTGACCTGGAGGATTCGATCCTCGAGCCCCCGCCCATTGGCAAAGGGTATTTCGCTGCTGCATCCCAAGGACAAGGGCCAAAGGTTCCCAAAAAATCTTACAACGTATACATGGCATACGTGGCACTAGAGGGGGTCACGGTATCATTCCAATGCCTTGAAAGAAAACGAGGTACCAAGACGGTAAAGCCAACGTATCCCGGTACTTCTCTGCCTATTTGAACCTATTCTTATTACATATTAGAGTGATTCAAGAGGTGATCATGAAATGCACACCTATCGAGGAGATAGGATTCCTGACCCTTTCCCGATAAAGTTAACTCTTGATGCACGAAGGGAGCCGAGTTCAGGTTGAGCCTCGACCTCGACCTCAACTGGAGCGAAGGCATAAGTTTCCAGGGAATCCGTGGAGGAAGGTGTAAGATCAGGACCCAGAATTCCGGATGAGCCAAAACAGGACGATTAAGATCGATCGTTTCGATAAATCACTAAACGTCCATGAATGTGGAGTAAATACTGAAAACCGAAGTCCTACAATTTGAGGGGGGAACTGGAGACCCTTGCAAGATATCTCGCCCTACCATATCAAACTTATGACGTCGAGCTCCTTCTCCACCATTTCTATATCCGGCCGCGACGATGGCTCACGGGCCCAACAGCTTTCCAACAAAGTGGAGAGAGGCTTGGAGTTGTGGATCACAGCATCATCTGGGCGCACAGGTGATACACCCTGCATGACGTCCTGTATCACCCTCCAATCGTGGAGGTAATGTTCGTAAGGAATGCGTCCGGTCAGAAGCTGTGGCGTGTGCGTAGGTAGGTGGGATAGAGATAAAGAGTGGAGTTTACCTCATATGCTGTACATGCGAATGACCAGACATCTGACGCCGGCGATGCAATTGGCGGTACGGAGGAGATAACACCTTCTTCGTCCTCTTCAGGATCGAACATTAGCTCTGGGCCTTGCCATCGGATTGTCCCGCCATGCATGGCAGTCGTATTTCCCGATGGACCAGCCAATTCCTCGATGACTTTTGAAAGGCCAAAGTCAGTCAAGAGTCCACGTCCATCATCACATACGAGGACGTTATTCTGCAAAGGATGATAAGGCTGAGTCAGAATTCAGTTTTGCGGAAAAAAGAGGTTCCTACGCCTTTCAGATCACCGTGGACCACGGGTAACGGTAATGTGTGCAGATATTTCAAACCTCGACAGACATCTTTGACCTTTACATGAGGTACAAGACAATGTGAATGAAGTAGAAATGAAATAATAAATGTCGACTGACAATTTCCAGACGACGTTCATTGGGTTGGGACGATAGATAGTTCGGTGCGGCGCCATTTTCATACCATTGCATTACCAGTGCAGGGCGACCACCAAGCTGGAAAGAAACACCATAGAACTTGGCTATATTCAGGTGATCGAGGCGGTTCCACACGTAGACTTCTCTGTTCAGACGCTATGTGGCACAACGAACGCCAAGTTAAGGAGGCGCGACTAAGGCGTGTAGCACGAGTGTATGAACCATACCTTTCTTATACGCCCGGAGGTGGCGTCCTGCCTGGCAAACACGCGGAGCAATTTAATAGCGACCTGTGTGGGAGATCAAGTAAGGGTCGAGGCTATAGGCGAAAAAACGTTGCAGACCTGAGTATTTTTTACAGCCGCTCTCTCAGCGTCACCCACTACTTGAACCCACTCGCCGCGATGGATATCTGCAAACCCCCCGTGGGCTATGGCGTTGGGGTCTATGATTCTGATCTGGTTCGTAAGGTCTACAATGGGAGCCGCAAGGGTGGGACTGGATTTAGGAACCGCTGGTTCATCAGATGGTTGGATGATGGGTGTCCCTGGCGTTTGGTCGTCGGATAGCTCTCGAGTAGGCACTCTGGGCTTTTTGGGTCGGTTTAAGAGAATTTTGAATGATTTAAATGCCCGGGTGGTGCTCCACAAAGGATTGAACGCTCGGAGCGGCGTCATGGCGGAAAAAGAAAAGTCCGTGCTGATGAAAGCGATGGATCTAAGGGTGGTCCAAGGTCCCGCTACCCTGAACGAGAAGCCCTCTGGTACATTTATGCGTTTCTCGAACTTGAAAGCCTTGACCAGGCGTTCGATGTTGAAACATCGCAGGACGATTGCCCGCAGATGATGGTGGAATTCGAACCATTGTGTTGATGGTCGTGTTAGAGATTTGGAACACTGATCGGGGTGGATCGGAGGTGCCATCAAAGGCAATGGTAACGATGAAAAGGATAGGACCACTCAAGGACCATGCGATCAGGAATTCAGGTATATCTCGAAGATCCAAAAGCTTCTGTTTGGTAAGTACCGATATTATACATAGGCTGTCCACGTGCTGGAGGGAGTTGCGAGCTTCCAAAGTCTCAGGGGGGCACTAGGCACTGAAAAGCAAGAATCAGGAAGCTCGTCCAACAAAGTAATTACTGTCAGAGAACACCTACACGATGTAGACCTCAGACGTCAATCGCAAACACATTCTAAAATACATTCGAGGTCCTCGTGGGTGGTTCGAGGCTTGCAATGTGTGTTGGGGGACAGGATTACTGTTCTAAAACACCAGCAGCGTCTGCGCGTTGCAAAAGCTCGAAGTTTCGTGGGGGATTTCCTCAGGAAACCCTTGTTCGGAGGGGGTTCGTACAACGCGTACCAAAAGCCGATTCGGAGAAAAATGACAATCATGAATCTTCAAAGGGTCTTCATCCTAGGTGACCGAAGGATAGCGAGTCTCCAATAAGCCCATTCTGCGAATGTAACAGCGACCAGTGACTGCAGCTGAATGCGTCAAAATGTAAGTACCCTTTAGATCTCCGAATCTCCGCTTTAACACAAACTTAGCTGGAGGAATGTTTCGGATATCACCACCCCGATAACAACCCGTCCCGCGATAACAATCACTGTTCGCAAGTATACAAACTCCACCCCAGCAGAGGGACTAGCAGAAATAGCTGCTTTTTTATCCAGGTAAGCTTTTCTGTCCGCGAGGGACTGGAATTCCCATATTTTTTTCCTCGCCGTCGATTTTTTGCCGAACAAAAACAACAAAACTCACATAACAATTTTTTATTTCGATAAAAAGCCTCACGGAAATGTCGAATATCCCAAACTCTGAACCCAACCAAGGCTTTCATCCGAACAATGATCACCAAAATCACGAGCTGCCCCAGGGAGCTAGCAGTTCTGAAACACCCCAGAAGCGACGACCGGGACGGCCCAAGGGGAGCACCAAGAAGACTGTTACTGGCGATGGCCCAGTGCCCAAGATGAAACGGCCTGTGGGGAGGCCAAGAAAGGATGGCTTTCCCGCTGGTTCTGTCACTGCTCCCCGCCCGCGTACTGCGAAACACCCTCGTCATTCAACCGGGGTAAGCTGCATGTCCATTATGGTGTATGAATCCACCTGAATGCATACATACTAGAGCACACCATGGCCTACTGCATTAGCGGGAGTAGGGTATCCACAGCATGGGGCATATCCTATCCCAACGAACATGGCCCAACATGTCCCTATTGACCCGAATCTCCAGGTCGACGACTGGGGCGTCCTGGCGCGTAACAACCCCAACGCCTTTCTAACCGCCCTCCTGGCGGCCCTCGCTGCTCCCAACCCTGTCTCGACAGTTGGTCCTACAGTCGAAGAAGCATTTAGATCACACCTCGGATCCCTCGCACCTAATGCTTCGCAAACACTCCCTATCCCCTCGCTCTATTACGTCCTCAAGACCTTCTGGCTTCCTTCTTCTCCATCATACTTTTCCCTTACTGCATCCGCCTCCACCGCACGCACCCCCTCGGAGCACCGATTCCTCTACTGGGATCCGCAGCCACTCGTTTTCAATGGTATCGCCTGCCCATCCTGCTCAGCACCGCTACACAACCGCGGACGTATCAGCACAGGGCCAATCAAGATCTATGATATCGAGAAGCCGTTCTTCATCATCGGGTGCGAGTATATCTGCATTTCACCCCCGTGCACGACGCCTGCGACGCCCGAAGGCCGCAAATTTGCGAGCACAGACTCATCGATCTTCCGATCTCTCCCGCAGAAGCTGAAGGACGAATTTCCCGCGCGACTTCTGTTTGGCGATTCGGATGCAGGGCCTGGGCCGAATATCTGGAATTGGAAAGCGCTCGGTGTGTCGAGAAGCTTGTGGAACCTGGTGAAAGGATGTTTGAGGGCTGGAATGGGTAGGGATACGATTTTACAGTTGGTGCATGTGATGCAACATGGTGTGCCAGAGGATGAAGAGTTGGCGACGGGAGCGGTGGCAGTGGGTACGATTGGGCAGGAGGAAGATGGGGAGGAAGAGGAGGAAGACGAGATCGAGCAAAATATTCTCAGTGCTGAGCACCGGGGCGGGGATGTTGGTGAGAAGGTTGGAGAAACAGGTGCACAGCAGGAGATATCGACGACCCATGTGAGCCGTTTCGGTTTTGGCTCATTCGAGGGAAAGGGGTTGATGTAGACTCTCAAGTTTTTGCAGAAAATCATTGAAGCGTATACAGGCGGAGATAATAATCAGGCGGAAGGTGGACCCAGTGGCGCTTCTGCTACTCCCCAGATCCAAGTCCAAGGTCAAATGCCGTCTCCTGGTCCAGCTGCAGCTTCTCCTCAGGTCTACGACTATGCGAAGCCATATGGGAACCTCCCGTACGCGTTCTTCCCGCCCACTGGGTCCCCGCAGGTACCTGGGCAACCTGAACAGCCTCGTGCTCAAGCCCAGGGTCTCAAGCGTGGTTACCCTTTCACCGGAGACTCGGGTGCGGGCGAGGGAGAGGGAGAAGGGACGACGACAAAACGGAGCCCGCGACACTGTTGCAAGTGCGGGTCGCAGGAATGTAAGGGAAAGGGGGGGAGGGCGTTTTGTCAGAATGGGTGTCAGGATTGCGGCAAATTGGATTGTAAGGGGAGGAATAGCCGGAGGCCGGACAAGAAGTGCGATGAGGGGTGGGTGGGGATGTAATTCGGGGAGAAAATGTGCTATGCAGCTGGGACTGGGTGCATTTCTGAAATTTCTGTCTCTTTCTCGTCGCCACTCTCTTTTTTTTCGTCGTTCGATTCTTCGTCACTTTTCGGTCTGGAGGACTTTTCCAGAATGTGCCTCGGTGTATTTTGTAGCTATTCATTTTGTGAGCGAATGCCGTCATTAGACCTCTTCCTGAACGCATTTGTTGAAGCGGAGATCGAACGTTATTCTGGTATATAAATCTCTTTCTTTTCTTTTGATCTTCACTTGAATGACTGTCTCGCGAGGTAAGTCTCAGTTGTTTTACGCTTTCTATACGCGATGATTTCCACCAAAAGGCGTTAGGAAGTGCCGTCCGAAGCGCTCTCCTTCGTTGAGAGCTGCCAGGTCGATATACGGTTCTCTGATTCTGTCTCTTTTCTTCTGATTTGATGCCAGTCGACGACCGTTGCTGACGACGTCGACCATTTCAACAGGTGCGGAATTTCCAAGAATGGTTATGTGGCGTCGTAATATGACGGCGCGTCAATACTCTCGTTGAGTGCCGTGCTTTCCTTCCCATCTGGTAAGTCACGTATTCCAGTTGCGTCTCCATATCCCTGGCTCTTTTCTCGTCTTCGCCTCTTCGCCTGCCCACTTCGGTCCCATCGGAACCTTTCTTTCAATTCACCTTTATATAACCTTCTCACCCATTGACACACACTTCGGATTCGCTCTCCCTCTTAGGTCAGCTACATCTGTCCCCGTCGCCCACACCTTTGTTGCCACCCGCCTCATCAACTCCAAGAGTTTATGCAATGGATGAGGTGTGGAGTGCGTGCCCAGTTCGACGACGATGACTCTTTCGTAGGAAGCGGAGGCATGCATCGCGAGACTTTCATTTTGCAGAGAACGTCTTGGAGAATGCGGTGCATGAGAAGCGAACTCTTTCGCCGTTGTCTCTGGATGATGGTGTTGGAGATACCCTCCTAATACATCAACATTGAGTTCGACCTTCCTTTCTCCGTCTTCTTAAGCGTCAACATTCCAATCTTCGATTTCATTTGCTCCTATGCCTCGAAAATGGAGTCTGCTCCTCCCACTACCTCACCTTTGCGTCGATGTCGTTAATCTCTTGGTCGTTGGACGAACTGATCGTCGCGTTGAACTGACGATCGATTCGTAACCTTAACACATAGAAACCATGTACGGCAAATTATATACAAGTAGACTTCGCGCTTGTGATGAATCAGACCCCGAAGTGAACGAATGATACCCATCTTAAGAGGGCCATTTCTGTTGCCTTACGCTTCTCAAGCTCC
>Ga0307516_10001711_pt1 | contig 30137 bp, 42 predicted proteins | sample 19_EM_MG_FD_203310 | JGI IMG/M metagenome (GOLD analysis project Ga0307516, IMG submission 203310) | Populus trichocarpa ectomycorrhiza microbial communities from riparian zone in the Pacific Northwest, United States - 19_EM | ecosystem: Host-associated > Plants > Roots > Unclassified | place... | reverse complement strand
ACAAGAGGAACGTCCCCGGGACCCGCAATTTATATCCCAAGAGAATGACCTGTAATGACTAATTCGCTGCGCCCTTGGCGCCCTCATTTTCCCCAATTAATGCTCTTGGCACTTCGGTCCCACAGCGGGTGACTGCAGGCGGATAGTTTAGCTGCAGTATTTTTGGCATGTTTCTAAATGAGGGAATTAGTTTCGTTTGCTGTTTGCTGGAAAGACTAACTAATCATTCTACGGAGGTGTTGGAAGATCTGGAGGGAGATAAAAAGGGCTGGAGACAAGCAGTTAGCCGAGTTCTTGTGGAATGATGAATCGTGTATTTCTGGGGAGCTAGCGCTTTACACAACCATTACTTTTGTTTCGTCGTTGAATAGTAGGACAGTAGTAATAGAGTGAGAAAAAGATTATCCATCCAAAAGAGAGCAGGGCATCGCGAAACCAAATATATGGTCACCACACTAGCCACCACACAACAGCCACCACATCGAGATCCGGTGGTGTCCAGCGCACAAGGGGATCACTGGCAACGAAAAGGCTGACGAGTGGGCGAAGACTGCGGTGGAGGAGCCTGATACCCGCGGGGTGGAATGGTTGAACTACTCCGACAGAATGGAGGCGCGGGAGATGCCTCTCCCAAGGTCCTTCGCCAACCTCAAGCGGGAAGTCTCGGAAGAAGTGGGCTGAGGCGCGCCAGTGGGCTGGGCCAGACCTCTAAGACGAAATACCGGATGCCTAGGAGCCAGCGGCCTGACAGCACGGTAGCTGGAAGCACCAGGAGGCTTGCCTCGCGGTTCTACCGGCTCAAGACGGGGCACTGCTTGACCGGGCAGTACCTCAACTGGACGAAGAACCGACCCACCCCGGGATGCTGGTGGTGCTGATACCGGACGCAGACCCGGGACCACCTCTTCAAGGAGCGCCCCGAGTGGACGCCGCAGCAGAAGATCCTTGGGGCGGAGGTGGAAAAGGAAACTGTGAGGTGGAATGACCGGTGGAAGGTGTGGGACCTCCTGGCCGATGGGAGGTGCAGCCGGGCAGTACTTGACTTCCTCTCTTCCATGGATGTGGCGAGGGGTGCCAGGGGAGGAGGATGACACCGTGAGCGTGGTGTCTGAGCTCAAGGCGCGGGAGTGGATGGAGGAGCAGGAAGCGGGCACTGAGAAGTCGGACGGGGAGGAACCACCGCTGTTCCTTCCCACGCCGGACTTCATGGCGTCCGCCGGGGAGGGCTAGACCATTTCCTTTTCCTTTGTACTTTCCTTGGTGCGCTCCACATCATTTTGGGACAGGCCTGGGCGGAGGGCAAAGGGGTGCTAGCAACGTGCCGCCCAGGATCCGGACTGACATAATCCCGCCATGACCTCCATAGGTCGCACGCGAGTAATGAATAAACAAAAAAAAACAAAAAAAAACAGCCACTACACAACAGCGATCGCATCTTGCCGGGCTCGCTTAGGCTAAGCCGGCTGCAGTTGGCCGGCCAGGCCGGGAACCGATCATAGTTATCAATTTGTCGATGCATATGTAGAAAGCAGTCCTCATCACCACGTCACGGGAGTACTAGTTATGAAATACATCGCGCGAAAGCACTAGATAGATCTTACGACTCCAACAATTAGTACAGAGCCAGAACGGACTTTCAGTGCTGCGAAGATCACCTCTGGCTCTTCGGTATCTTGTATTTTTTTCCAGGAGTTCCGGCCTCTTGCCCATTTCCGTGCCTCTGCGCTTCTTCTCGGAGGTGTCCCGCTTGGGATGCGAGCGGTCTTGGGAGAGGTATCGCGCGCGCCTCTGCCCGGTCGGGGTGGCTCGGCCATTCTGCTCCGCGGGTGTCTGGCTCCTCCGCCGCAATTCTGGCCCATTCGTCGGCCTTCTCGTTGCCGGCGACTCCCTTGTGTGCCGGGCACCACCGTATCTCGATGATGATGTCCGGCCTAGCTCTTCGTAGCGCAGGGGTGTGCTTCTCGCCTGGAGCGCATACTCCTGACCAAGGCCAGGCTTCTCCGAGGCTATTCGTCTGATGGCAGCTTGGGCGATTGTGAAGATTGTGACCCGTTCCGGGGTCGTCTGTCTTCGTGGAGCCGATTCCAGCGGTGTCACTAGGGCCGCACGCCCCGCGCAACAGGTCTCCTGGTTGTATCCCATGTGGGTTTTTATGCCCGCTCAGGACTGGCCTCGCTTCCATACCACCGCAAGCTGCCGGCAACACGGTAGCCGGGAGCACCAAGAGGCTCACCTTGAGGTTTTACTAACTGAAACCTCACTGGGCAGCACCAACGCTAGGCGGGGTGAATCACTCAGTGCTAGTGGTGCTGGTGCCCGACAGACAAGGGACCACCTCTTCCAGGTGTGCCATGAGTGGAAAGCTCAGCAGAAGATTCTATGGGCGGAGGTGCTGAACGAGACTGTGGGGAGGAAGAGCCGGTGGAAGATCCGGGTCCTCCTCGCCGATGGGAGATGCAGCCAGGCGGTACTAGAATTCCTCTCCACTACGGATGTGGGAAGGCTGGTCCCGGTTGAGGAAGACTCAGGGAGCGAGGTGTCTGAGTGGGAGCGCACGGAGCGGGAAGAATAGAGAAGGGCGGTGGCGGAAGAGCTGGGGGGGGGGGGGGGCTACCGCTGTTACTGCACACGCCTTCCTTCATGGCATCCGCGGACGAGGAGTAGGGGGTGGACTCGCTTTGCTTTGTACTTTCTTTAAGTATTTCCTTAGTGCGTGATATGCCGTGCTGGGACAGGCCTGGGTGGAGGGCGAAGAGGAGCTTGCAACGTACGGCAATCGCGCGGACAGTGACAGGAACCGGTCAAAAAAATGTGCGCCGCCATCGTCTACATACCTAGGCTGAATACGAGTATGATTAAACGAAAAAAAAAAGACACACCTGAGCCCTCTCTGCTGGTGGTTCTAGCCAACCTGGATCAACAGGCTATCATGAGGAAGATTGAGGCGAGTACATATCCTCGGCTCACTCTTGTTATCAGCTTCAACGACAAGCAAAGTATGTGCTCCACTGGACACCGAGCGTCTTAGCGGCACCACATGTTGGAAATGCTTCTCGCGCGTTGTTTAGATTTGTCACTTGAGCCTTAGAGTTTGTTGACGACACGATTGTGTAACGCGCAAGCGGGGGAAGTGTCAGCGGAGGATATTTGTTCTGCGGGTTCTTTCTCTTCTCCTTCTACTCAATACTCATCGAATACTACAACGAAGTTGTGAACCACTCGAACTAGAAGTATCGATACGCCTTGTGTTTCCTCATCTCATACAGCATTAAGACCGATCGAACTCCTATCATTCATTTCTATCCTCATCGCTAATCGGTATTCTTTCAACACCACAAGCACCACGGGCACAACGGATGTACGTGTCATCAAGGACAAACGGAAACTGCATGGCAGGGGTGAAGGCCGGGCGATCAATGCGACCGCTATCGAGATATCCTCGAACCAACGCGGTGCATCAGGCTGACGGTCCTCTACAACTTCTGTGCAGAACTTGCCAATGCCCGAGGACTGCCCCTTTTTGGGCTACAAGATCGGCGCCGTTGTACTCCAGGCACGCCCGGCTCCGTTCAGAGGGCGCGAGTGGAGGTGTCAGTCTCAGAGATGATGAAAAGGGCGGGTATGGACGAGTCGGGATAGGCTGGGGAGAAGGGTTGCACTCCTGGTCAAATATGTACTTAGCTACATACTGTACTTATGCAGCAATGGAATGCTAGTAGCCAGAGAGCGTATGGAACAGCGGTTGTTAAGCAAATGATTTGGCATTGTCGTCCACCAGGAAAAGTTAAAATACAGCACGGACGAGTGCAAGGATAATACGCTGCGTCAGGGAACACTACACAACACGGGTAAGTCACCCTGGGCCAGGCGAAACTGGCGGGTGGCGGGCATGAGCCGGGTCCAAGCGGCCCGACGCGAGCTCAGGCGCGCCATACGGAAGGCAAAGCGGGACTGCTGGAACCGATTCCTGCAGGAAGCGGAAGGAAACGACGTCTGGACCGCAACAGCGTACACCACACCGCGCATTGACAAGGGCGGGCAAGCACTGGTGGGGGAGGACGGATCGGTGGCGGAAGGGAGGCACGACCGCGAACAGGCAATCCTGAAGGCGCACTTCCCACAGGGACCTCGGGGGACATATGAGCCCAAGGACGGAGGGAGGGCGTTCGAGAGGATCGACACGCAGCTGGTAGTAGCGCTGCTTGGCAAGGCGGCGAACACTTCAGCACCAGGAGACGACAGGATCTCAGCGGGGATCATCAAGGCCTTCTGGCAGTGGGACAGCCTACGGATCACCCAGCTCGTTAGGGCGTGCATCCGGCTTGGACACCAGTACGTCCCTAGCTATCCCTTTCTCTCTCTCGCGGTACCAAAGGCTGACGAGGAGTAGTCCCTTGCAAGTCAAAGGTCGGATTCCCATCGTGAACAAGGGAGACTGCATGTGCCACCACAAGTACTGTGAACACTTGTGCAAAACCCAAGTGTTGCCCGGCAGTGGAGACAAATCTGAAGGCTCCTGGGGGATGGGGGCTCACACTACCGTCTCTTTCCTATTGACGGTGGTCACCTTCTGGACAGTTCTCTCGCTGCAATTGTAGGACATAGAAGGCTCTCGCTGGTAACAGAATTTCAACGATGCGGTTCTTCGCGAAACATTTTTAATTTTTTGCTCTGCGGTGGAACTTGCGGAACGACTTGCGAAGTTGCTGTGTGAAGCTTGACTGTATTATGGAGAGTAACGATGTATTGGGCGACTTACCCGTTTTTTGTTTGTTTATTCATACTGGCATGCGACATATATAGATCATGGCGACGTACAATTTGCCCGGTTTTCCCGTCCGCAGTCCGCGCGAGGCGGCTCGTTGCAAGCTCCCCTTGTGCCCTCCGCCCGGCCCTCCCGAAAAGTTATTGCGCACCAAGGAAATAGACAAAGGAAAAGACAGAAGGAGACACCGCCCGACCCTACTCCTCCCCCGCCGATGCCATGAAGGGTGGGGTGGGAAGGAACAGCGGGGATTCCTCCCCGGCGCCCGTCTCGTCCTCAGCACCCAGCGCCTCCGCCTCCGCCCTCCTTTCTTCTTCCAGCTCCGTCCTCTCCCGGAGCTCCCACTCTGACGCCTCGCTACCTGCGTCTTCTTCCAGAGCCGGCACTATTTTCCCCACCTCCGTAGCAGTGAGGAAATCCAGCACCGCCTGACTGCACCTCCTATCGGCGAAGAGATCCCGGATCCTCCACCGGTTCTTCCACCGCCCCGTCTCCTTCCTCACTTCCGCCCAGAGGATCTTCTGCTCCCCCTTCCACTTGCGACACTCTTTAAAGAGATGGTCCCTTGTCTGCGAGGGGCACCGGCACCACATCACTGGGCTGTCGGGCGAACTTTCGCCCAATGCAGGTGCTGTCCCGTCCGGCAGTGCCCCGTCTTCATCTGGTAGAACCTCGAGGCAAGCCTCTTGGAGCTCCCAGCCACTATGCCATCCGGTCTCTGACTTTCCGGCATCTTGTATTTCCTCTTGGAGGAGCCGACGTCCGTGCTTCCGCCCACTTCTTCTCGGCGATCTCCCGCTTGATGTTTGCAAGAGACCTGGGGAGCGGCATCAGGCGCTCCCCTGCCCGGTCCGGGTACGTCGTCCATTCCACCCCGCGGGCATCAGGCTCATCCGCCACGAGTTTGGCCCACTCGTCCGCTTTCTCATTGCCTGCCACACCCTGGTGTGCTGGGCACCACCGGATTTCGATGATGATGCCCGGTCTGGACCGCCGTAGGGTGCGGATGTGTTCCCGGGCCTGGAGCGCGTACTTCTGGCCGGGGCCAGACTCCTCCGATGCCATCCGCTTGATGGCCGCTTGCGCGTCGGTGAAGATCGTGACCCGTTCCGGGGTTGTCGCCCCCCGTGTGGCGCTTTCCAGCGCGCGCGGGCGAGGGCGGCGCACTCCGCATCGTAGGCCTCCTGGGTGAAACCCAGGTGGGTCTTAATGCCCGCCCAGGATTCTCCCCTCTTCCATGTGACCGCGTAGCCCGCCGCCCCGTTGTCCAGTCGTGATCCGTCCGTGAACATCGTGAGCCCTGGGCGAGCCTTCTCCGCCTCTTTCTTCGCTTCCTCCTCCTCTTCCTGAATCAGCGCTGCGTCAAAAGTTTCCGGTTCCTCAAGCAGGACTGTTTCCTCCGTCTCCGTCCAGGTGTACTCCAGGGCGGCTGCTAGCGTCTTGCCGATCGCCGTGTCAGCCCCGACGACCCTCCTGGCCTTCTCCCCTCGTGGGAGGCTGTTGAGAATTGACACGACCACGGTGAGAGAAAGGAGTGGGAGAGAGAGCGAGACAGATAGTGGCGATGGTGGTGGTGATGGTTCAATGCGAGAAGAAGTAAAATGCTCGTATTCTATATGATGTCTCAGGATGTAAGAGTCAAGAAGAAGAAAAGAGAAAGACGCCGCTATGGAAGAATGCCAAGCCATTGCACAGTGCCTCCCCCGCCGTTGCCACGGCGTCGCTCCCGTCGGCGTCACTCCCGTCGACGCACCTACGCCGGAGCGGAGAGAAGCATTTTCAACAGAGGCTCAGGAGCCGTAGCCCGAAGCGGCGCTGCCTGTTCTCCAGCTGGTTGTTCGCTGGCCTGAGCCCGGACTCCATGGCCAGTGCTCCCAGATTGGTCGTCCGGAAGCTCCTGTTGTAGCCCTTGCCTGTTGGTTGACCAGCCGCTGCATCTCCTCCGCACGCCCTTTCGTCCCCCGGGCCTGATCTCCCTTCCACCACAACTCCGACCCGAACATGGCGACTGACTGGATGCAAGCCGTCATGACCTTCCTGCAGTTCGCCGGGGCGAGGCCCAGCTGCCCTGCAAGCCGACGCAGCCGGGTGAGCGCGTTCCTCCCGTTCTTCGTTCTGGTGGCATGGTGCTCTTTGAGTGTGAGTTGTGAGTCCAGCCACACCCCCAGCCACCTCGTCGCCTCCTTGTTAAACGGGACTGTGTGTTCCCCGACCGCGACTACCGCCTCCGGGTCTGCCTTCTTTCGCCGGCTGAATAACGCTGCCTCCGTTTTTCCGTGGTCGAAGGCCGCCCCATTCTGCGCTGCCCAGTCAATGGAAGCCGCCGCTGCCTCCGACACCTGGCTGCCACTGCCTCTTCGTCCTTGCCCTCGGCCCACCACCCGATGTCGTCCACGAAGGACAGCCCGCTGACCCCCCGGGACTACCTTTTCCACCTCGTCGAAGATACCGGATAGGTAGGTGACAAAGAGGATGGGGGCCGCTAGCGATCCTTACGGAACCCCCGTGTCGACTAAGTGGGCCTCCCCACCTCCCCATCCAGGGCGATCTTCACCTGTCGGTCGGACATGAAGCTCATTGTCCACCGGACCAGGTCCGGCTCGACCTCCAGTGCCTCCATCCGCTTTCCCAGCAGTGTCTTGCTAACATTGTTGAACGCCGATTTGACGTCCATGAACAGTGCGCCTGCCACCTTCTTCCCCCCCATGCTCGCTGCGTGCGGTTCATGAGGATCGCGACCGCGTCGTTACATGATCTCCGCTTCCGGCATCCAAACTGGCCCTCGTCCAGTCCCCGCTCTTTCCGCTGTTCCAGATGGTCTGCGATGAGGTGGGCCGCTGTTCGTTCGAGCAGCTTGCTGATGACGTCCAGCAGCGAAATTACCCTGTAGGCCCGGACCTTGGTGTAGTCCGGCTTCCCCGGCTTCGGGATGACCACTCCTTGGCTGTCTTCCACATCTCTGGGTGCTCGATCACGTGGACAACGCCGGACGCGCTGATCAAGTCGCTGCGAACGATGCGAACGTCGTTGATGAACAGAACTCCATCCTTGACGGTCAAGACGAGCTGGTCTCCGTGGACTGTGATCAGGGTCGTGTGATCTGGCTCCGGGGGGCGCGCGCGTGGCGAATCAAGTCTGGCGTGAACAGAGTTACATTTTCGACAACGTGGTAGCTGGTTTCCTCGGCCAGTAGTGTACTTGGCGGTGACACGAGGATGGAAAGTCGGGGGAGGAGCCAACAGACGCGACGAAGTCGGCCATTTCAATCGGGTAAGACATGATTTCCATGTGCAGCTGTTGCGGTACGAACACGGTAGTCCTTGAGTGCTCGTCGAGAATCGTCTTCAACTTGGCTTTATGCAGCACCTCGGTGAAATTCTTGAGTCCCACTTCAAACGCACGTCTCGGACACTGACACTGGTAGACTCAAGAACGAGTCGACGATGTGCGTGATCCCGTTTCGTAACTCGATACCCTAGCCACTCGCATGACATTTTAGCAAGATAAAAGCCCCAACAACAGAAGATGGGAAAGACGCACACTACTGCGCAGGAAGGTAGATTCCGTTCCGCCACTCTAGATGTAGTCGACGTCGTTGTCGATTCCTGCCTTTACGACCTGCCCATCGCCACCGAGGTTCGCGTGAGGGCCACCGACAAGGTAGGTGGGGAGAGTCTGAGGTCCTTCAAAGAGATCGGAGGAGTTGTGACGTCCGTTGATCGTGTGGTACGCAAGCGGCTCGGCGTAAAGGGCGGTCTGATTCACATAATCTGCACGACGAATCATCAGCATGTCATCCAATATTAGCTGTGGGCAACAGCCGAAAGAACTTACGGTTTCCGACACGGTCGTGAGTCCCCTCCGCGTCTGTGCGTCCCGTTAGCAGCAACGCCTCTACCTTGCCCCCACAGTAGCGGTACGAACGCTCAAGCAGCTTGCGGAAGGCGTCGTCACTGGGCGCCAGGTATGTAATCTCAGCGCTCGCGTCCTCGGAACCGGAAAGGTGAGAGATGTTGAAAGGTTATGGCCGTTTTGTGTGTGTGTGGGTTCTTGAGACTTCTCCCAGCTCGACGAAATTCCTCTATTCGCAGTGGTAGGTAAGAGAAGAGAGAGAGAGAGAGCGACGAGATTCTTCACGGTCAGGATGTTGGGGGTGACAATCTTTCGTTGCTATGTAGGAGGTTGTAAGAGTGCAGAACAGAAGAAGCTCGCAGAACCAAGAGCACTAGGTACATCCACACTGCCGGCTTGCCCCATCGTTCCCATGGTAACACCACCCTCTCCACTCTAGCAGCACCCATATCTCCAGCGCCGAGAAGCTTTTCCAACAAGAGAACAAGCATGGATTCATCTCGACGAGCGAGGTGAGGTTGCGGAGACTGTGGCCCACAGCCTGGGCGGCCATGAGTCTGGATATATCGAAGAGACTTAGACACTCTCCATCAGCCACCCTCAGGAGAAGAGGGATCAGGGCAGCGATCAGAGTGAAGATATGCATTATGTTTACGTTTGTTGATGTTTCGGTGATGAGCAGAAGTAGATGAAGCCAGAGCGCGTGAAAGTGGGTAGGTAGTAAGAGGAGGGAGAAGGGGAGTAGGTGAACTAGAAGGGTGAGAGAGCATGTGCACAGGAAAGAGTGAGAAGAGTGGGGCAGAGAGCGGGAGAGCGGAGCAGGGAGAGAAGAGGTAGAGGGAAAAGATTTGAATCGTGGTACCCGAACAAGCGTCGGGCTGGCCGAGACTGCGAGTGCGAGTTGATGCAACACACACCAGCCCGACCGTAGTGCTTTCACGGCAGGAGAAAACATCTGACAATTTGCCAGTACAGAGCGGAAATGCGGCCCCCATGAGCCCTCAACTCTCTCTGAATCGTGCACAACTCGCGATCGGTCGTGTCTTTGGAGTGGACTTGGCTATCACCATCGCCGCATCCCCGCTCCCTTCCCGCGCCCCCGCCGCCAGCTCGCCATTGCTCACCAAAATTCGGGCAATTGGATGCAGTGGCCAATCGCACAGGCGTCCCCTCCTGTCTCATCGACACGGCGATCTGACTCCGCTAACGCTGTCCGTGCCCGACTGGCACTATTATGTATCATAGTTTGGGCCCGCGATAAAATCTCGGCAACCTCCGGCACAGCCTCCGAAATCCAAAGTCGGTTCCTATTCGGACAGGCCGTGAGCGCCGAAAAGTTGGAAGATGCGGTCGAAAATAGTGTTCGAAATGCTCCTCGCTACTTGACCTCGTATTGGTGTAGTTTTTGATTTGGCGCTTGCGCCTCAGAGTTTGTTGAGGACGCGATTGCGAAAGCCGTGACGCGCGACCGGGGAAGTATGCACAAGAGAAGGATCTTTTGTTCCGTTGATTCTTCTCTTTCTCTTTTACTTCAATACACTCAACAAATATTACAACGAAGTTGAGAGCTGTAGGATCGCTCAGAACTCATTCGCCCGGTGTCTACTGGTTTCGCACAACATCAATCATATGGCACCCTAAACCTGATCGAACTACTGTCCTCGATCTCGATCCTCATCTCCAAACTCGGTATTCTTTCAACAAATAGAGTCGCGATATGAAACGTGTGAATGTTACTCATATTTGCTAATATTACCGGCGAACTGAAGTGCTGGACCGGAAGGCGGACGCTTGTTAACTAGTCTGGTCTACCCATCACGGATCAGGAGGGCGTCCTGGTGGGAAGTGCTGCTCGGCTTCGGCGGAAGTCGGAGTGGCATTTGCAAGTTTACCCGACTGCGTGGTCTAAGCGAGGGTTCGGACCGAGCAGGTGTCCAACGGCGGAGAGGACTCGCTCGAAGATGCGGGGAATTGGCCCAGGAAGAAAACAAAGAGCCGGTACCTAGATAGGCACCTCGCTCCATCAAAGCGAGAGGGCCTTAGTTACTATGAGTCTCCCACTACGTTCCGTCTTCCCGATCGTTAATTTTCGATATCAGTCTCCGTTTCTGAATCCCAGGCCCATACCCTTGCTGGTTTTGGTCTCCTGGAACCGTATGTATGTACATACCCTGTAGAGATATGGAGAGTATGTCAGCTTTAGCTGCATGGAGCTCGCTTCGGAGCTGACGTGCTATTAATAACAGCTGAAATCACTGGTCGGTGGTGCGAGGGGTTAACGAGTGGACATTCGACAGGGACCCATCCGGGATTGGCGCGAAATGTCTGTGGAACTCCGTGTTTTGAGGGGTTGGAGGATTCTGGCAAAGGGAAGGATGGGGATTCGGAAGCGACGGGAACGAGCGATTTGCACGGGCTGCTGTGCTTTGGGATCGCCCGCGGAGCTCACAGACGGACGGTACTGCAGAAGTTAAGGCCGTGTACGTGCATATGTACTCGTACCTGCGTCGCCACGCGCAGCTTGTGACTCACTGCGTACATATGTACTCTAGGTACGGGACCAAGCAGTGCATTCTCGCTACATATGTACATAGTAGATATGAATAAACAGAAAAAAGAAAGAAAAAAGCGTGTTGTATGTAGCGACCTCATGGCTCGGAAAGCCCACTAACTGGCATTCGCTCGGAGAGGTGGGGCGGCGCTGCGCGTGGGAGGGGGTGCACTATGAGCTGCGGCTGAGATCGACGTGCTCACGGTATTATTTCTTCCCTTCTGCCCCATACTGCCGCCGTGCTCCTTCGTTCTTTGTTCGTCTCCTGTCGCCGGCCCGCCGTGTTGCTACTCTTGGTTTTCGAGCCTTCTGCGACAATCTTCACCGTCATCGAGCTCGGCCTCTGCGAAGGTAGGTACATCTTTCCCAGTCCTCGGCACCGACCCCAGCTTTTCATCGCAACACTAAATTTGCCTAGAAAATGTCGACGGCACCCGTATCGTCGATCACCGACTTCACCGACCCGTTTGATCCCACATACGCCCACCAGACCTGGGACTCGGACGACGGCGTGCCCGCGAGTACATCGCACCACTCTCGTCCATCACTTCACCCCAGTGAGCACTCCGATTATCACTTCCCGGGACTACCGCTGTTGTCCAGCTCAGCCCTCCCCTCGCGCGACTACCAAGCACCGCCGCGGGATCGCGCACCGGACTACAACTACAAAGTCGGCGAAGATGATTACCGACACCACCTGGTATCGCCGCGCGAGAGGTCCCCGGAGCGGCAGCCGCTGCAGCGGAGCCACTCGGTCGTCTCGGCCATGGATGAGGTCGAATACACCATCCCGATAGCCCCTCCACCTCCACTGGTACCGCCCGATACCGATATCGCCGACTACGATCGCAGTGGCTATCAGTACTCCAAGCTCGAATTCGACTCCCATCCCGACTCGGGGGCCCATCCACTGAATCCATCTTCCTCAGGTCGTGTCGCAGGCGTAAGCCACCGGCCTAGCGTCGCACACCGGCTTGGTGGTGCATTGAAAGGCGCCGTATCCCGGACTCGATCTTCGGCGGGCAACCGGCGCTCGGCGAGGAGGAGTCGACCGGAGAATTACACCGGGCTTGAGGGTGTCGAGGAGAAAGATGAGGCCTTCAACGTTTCCGGATTCGATCTGAGCACAATCGAGGCCGAATTCGTGCCCGCGCCGGCGATCAAGGCGATGAATGAGCATCAGTTCAATGAGGATATGGCGTACACAGGTAGGTCTACGAGAGCGGCTGGTGCTTCGTGCTAGGAGCTGACATGGAGGTGCGGCTATCCAGGTACTGGACAGGCCATTGATTTGTCGAACCTGACCGGGTTGGACTACGATGACGGTGTGAAGGATTGTGAGTGAAGCCCTATCTTCTGCCGCGCGTGTAGTTATTGACACCTCCCAGCCGAAAGATGGTCAATTCGAAGGGGGAATACGAACTTTAGTGGCGGAAATGATCAGAGTTTGTTCTTTTCGACAGGTATTCCTCCCGCTGTTTCTCTCTCGTGGAAATCCCAAAGCTTACCCTGTTCCAGACAGAAAGATTCCCAACTGGAAACCGGTGGTCCTCCAGACGTGGTACCTGGTGACGCTGATCATCTTTACGCTCGCTCTAATCGCCGGCGTCGAAACCCTCTACTGGCTCTCCGACAAACACGTGCTGCGCAAGGGTAATGGCAAACCCCGAGACGGCGGAGGTCTTATCGGTTATTACTCGGTGGAAAGTCTTAGCGTGTTAGAACTCTTCATGTGGAAGTATCTGCCCACTTTGGTCGGAGTCATCTACGGCATCGTGTGGCGGGTCACCGATGAGGAGTTGAAACGGACCGAGCCCTACTACCAACTGTCGAAGAAGGCGTCTGGAGCCCTTGCGGCTGTATCGCTGAACATTGAATACAACAATATCTGGGCTCCGTTCGTGCCCATCACCGCGATCAAATACAAGCAGTGGGTGGTTGCGGCGGGAGGTGTCATATCGCTTCTGGCAACCTCGGCGGTACCGGTTTTCCTGTCGGTAGTGGTGCGTGTGGATCCGAGTCAGAAGGAGAGGCAGAAGATGGAAAATCCCGAGGATGTTCTCAAGAGGCTGGTGGTCGACGCCCTTTGGACGAGGCTGCTGGAGTTGACACTCGCGATTATCGCCATGTTCGCCATTTACATCGTCGTCAAATTGAGCAGTCGCAGATCGGGACTCCTCGGCGATCCGTCGGGTATTGCGGGTGTCGCCGCTATGGCCAACAACAGCCACATGCTGATGGACTTCAACGACCTCGACCTCGCAACGGAAGAGAAGATCCACAAGCAGCTAAACAAACGCACTTACATCCTTCACAAAGGAGCACTCTGGCAAGCTAAAGCTCTACGCGAAGATGAGCGCGACCAATCTGCACCGAAGGCTATGAACCCGCACCCGCTCCTCCTCCGCATGGAGGGGATGGTCCCATTCCTCGTGTACATCCTCGCGGCAGTCGTCTTCGTCCCCCTCATATTGTACGAGAAACACTTTGACATCGTCATGGAGAAGTTTCCCTGGGTTATGCCCGGTATGGCCGTCGTCACCAAGTGCGTGTGGGGAGTTCTCGAGGGGGAGTTGCGCATGCTGGAGCCATTCTGGATCCTGTTCAAACGGAAGGCGCACAGCTCGGTTTTGACACTGGACTACACCGTGACCATCCCGGGCGCGATCATCGTCAAGGCGCTGAGCAAGGGCCACTGGCTCCTCGCGTGGGTAGCGACGGTCTCGATTTTCATCGAGTTCCTGACCGTGCTCCTGGGCTCCCTCGACAGCAGCGCCAACTCGGAGGAGCCGCGCATCTTCCTGAAGCTTGCGCCAGCCATCTCCCTCACAATTTTCGTCATAGCCTTCGCCACGGGTCTGCTCGTGCTCAAACTGCGGCGACACCCGTTCCTGCCGCGCCAGCCGGGCACCATCTCGTCTGTCCTCGCGTTCATCTACCAAAGCAAGATGCTGATGGACTTCTCGGGCACGGAGCAGAAGTCGACGCTGCAGCGGAAGCGGAAGCTGGGGAAGCTCGGAAAGCGCTACGGCTTCGGATGGTACCTGGGACGCGACGGCAAACGCCACCTTGGTGTCGACCAGGAGCCGCTGCTGGATGTGTACAAGTTCGGCTTCGACCCCAGGGAAGGCGTGTTCGATGGGCCCGGAGATGTCGGTATGGTCTAACGGGATCAAGGGGGAAAGGGGAGGACTGAAGGGTGTTGCATACGCATATGCGGGAGTTTTGATGGTGCGGTACATTGGGAGCGAGATGGTGTTATGGGAATCGAGTTATTTACCTACCACGATTGGTCTATTTCACATACAATTCTAGGGAATATTGATGACAAGCTGCTCGAGGCGTTATTTGTGACAAATGGGAATGAATGGCCACTACAATGAGGGCACGGAGTGTGATGGGTCTGTGGAGGAATCACAATGGATGTTCCCAGGAGTGTGCGCGGGGTAGTCGCAATGGAAGGTATATAGAGGAGTAAATTTGAAGGTAGCATTTCCAATGGCGCCACGCGCTATGTTGAGAGTATCGTAAAGAAAGTACCGTCCCGACCAACAAGCATGCACGGGCTGCACCTGGGAATGAGGCGGAGCACAAGCCCAGCGACTCCCCGATAACCCCCCGCAATGCAGACAGCGGACAAACATCTCAGGCACCGGTAGTAGATATGGCAATCTTGGCGACGGCTCCCATTCAGCATCAATTCTCGATGTCGGCCGGTGAAGAACGGAACGGGATAAACACTACACTGCGGCACAGCCGATTGATGGTCTTTTGATTGCGCTGGTTCTCGATCGAACGGGGGCGTATTCGTTCTGCTAGCGGATAGGGTGTTAGGTCGAGGAGGATGTCGGTAGACGGGCCGGAGTTTTTATGGGCGGAGATGAGTATGCTGCGGACGAAAGGTGCTCGGGTGTTGCGCAGAGAAGGCGTATTTTATCGCGGTAGTATGTCGAGGGTAAGGAAGAAGAGTGATGTCGTCGGTGTCGTACTATGGAGGAGGGAAGGAGTAGATACGCAAAGGTGTAGGTAAGAGGGAAGACTATGGTGCGAGGAGAAAGTCATCACCGCACGTCGACTACGGTTGGTTCGAATATGGGCTACGAACATTACTAGCGATGGGAGCAACAAAACATACAAAACATGTTGGACGTAATCCCCTATCTAGCGATTGGACGACATTGCACATACTACAATATTTTTTCGTAGCATACTATTCCCTGGCAAACACCAGTGGTAAAGTCTGCTACACACCCATCCTGCTCGTACTCCCCATCTATCCGGATCAGGACACTTCGAGAGCCCCAGCTGCTTATACTGTTTGAACATAGTTCACATGCGGGTTTTTTTTTGTTTATTCATTAGATACTCGCGTGCGAGTTAGATCGATAGATCATGGCGAGGTAGATACACAAAGTCCGTTCAAAGCATGTTGCTTGCAACTGTGAGCCGGTATAGATGGGTCAGCTGACATTGAGGCTGAACGCGCACATCCACTCATCACACTGGCGAGTGGGGTTGGAGAATCATCCTTCCTGCACAACCACGACCCAACTACTATCGCGTACGTTCACACCCAATCCATCGATCGAAATGTCATTCGGGATCAGTGTCGGAGACTTCATCGCAGTTGGCCAGCTCGCTTGGCGGCTTTATCAGGACTGCTACCGCGTCGCGCGCGGAGCTCCGCACGAGTTCAGGCAGCTCATTGACGAGCTCAAGACGCTATACACGAACATGAAGCTGTTCGAAGGCGAACTCGAAGATCCGAATTCTGTGCTGGTGAAAGCCGGAGAGGAGCGGCTGCAGATGGTGAAGGATTTGCTGGAAAAGGTTAAGCAGGTGCTGAAAGGTCTGAACGATTCTTTCAATAAGCATCGCAAGCTGGGAAATGTCACCCGGAAGGGTTTGAAAGCGATGTGGGATCAATTTCAATGGGCTCGGTATGCAAAGGACGTCGACGGCTTGCGACACAGGGTAGGAGCCCAGATAAGCACCTCTGGCTGGGACTGAATGCTACCAAATACTGAGTGAATGGCTGTAGCTTTCCTACCTTAATGGTCTCCTAGCTTTGCCCCTGATATGCGCCGGCAAGTGTGTGCACCCAGATGGTGATGTGAAGACACATGCTGATGACATCTCTTGCGATCAGTTCGTCTCTCCAACGCCTGGAAGACACGACAAAAACCATCGATACCGGCGTTCGGGAAATAAAGACCATCCTTCAGCAGACGGAGATGCGTGCTCGGTCTGTGCCCGTGCTGTCCGCTCTAGGTACTGGGGATAGTGAAGCCATGATCAATTTCAGCCAACGGTGTATGGTGGCGGCGGAAGCTTCTCGGCCCTGGACTGATATCGGTATCGAGGATTGGATCAAAGCAGGGAGGTGGTGGCTGCTTAAGGTGGAAAGCCAGCCGGTACCGTTATCTTGCCCGGAAGCGCGTGGACTGACCACTGGTGGCACAGGCGCACATGGAGCTTCGAACAGCAAGTGCCACTGTGCCTAGCCAGGCGTATGTCAACCTGCTTAAGGCGTCATGGATCTTGACGGATTTGATAGCCGTCCATCCGCAATTCCCCAAAACGAACATTCAAGTCGTGGGATATGATGTCAAGCAGCTGACAGAGGCGAGATCGACTACAAACCTCAGCCAAGTTCTCTCGACTAACATCCAACCTAGGCAATCAAAGCGGAATTTGCGTACATCGAGACCGAAAAACTTCGAGCCCCCGTACTAGACGACGATGAGGGCGATGTAGGGATCTGGGAACCGCAGCCAACGAGCGTTAACCCGAAGCCACGCCCCACCCCGGGACAGCGAACGTGGGTGATGAAAGACGAACATATCCTATTTCAGAGGTATGCGGACCTACTACCGGCGAAATCGTGCCGCGCTGCTTCGGTTAGTCCACATCATTAATCCATTCTAGATTTGCCCAATATCGGGTCAATCACCAGAAGCTACCCGTCCCGTCACTGGTGCTGCTCCTGCGGGACAAATTTTCGACAAAGACACGCCTAGTCATACACGACCAGAGCTGGAGATGCCTAGCGGACATCCCAGGTACGCAACTGAACAAGATGGGTTCGTTTTGATGCACGGCTGACTGAAATAGTCGAGGCCATAGCCAAAACTATAACCGCTCACGCACCTCAGGCTGACAGTACGGTTGAAATGGAGGGTGCCCAGATCATCCTGCCTACTGTTCTAGGTACGCTTGCCCCCGGGTTGGCTATTTAGGGTAATGCTGACGAGGCGTGCTATATAGATGCTAAACTGCTCCGTGTTACATTTCTCGCTTTCAAGCAACACATCCTCCGGTCGACTGATCTTCGCTCCGACGTAGCCATCTACAATTCGGTCTGCCTGCTAGCTGCAATGTACACAAGAGATGCTGATGGTATTCGGCATTTTCTCGATGTCTTACCACCACCAGAAACAGGCCTTGACCCGTTTGTGATCGATGTCATCAGAGCGGGGCAGCGATTCCAGACACAATGCCAGCCCCTCCCAGCAACGCCACCTGTATTCGCGGGCGATGAGGTTTCTTTGCTCTTAACGGTGATCAAGTGGGGCTTCTGTGACGTCGGACGGCATATGTTGAAGCACCGGGGCTGTTCCCCACTTGAGGACAATCTTCGCGCGTGGTTGTGCCCAGCGGACGCGGCATGCAAAGGGCGACGCGGGGCGCTTAGTTTCATCTTGGACGAAGGGTATCAGATAAATGAGATTGACGAGGACAACAGGACATTGTTGCACATAGCTGCGCGAGAAGGACATACAGAGGTGGCACAGCTCCTGATCGATAGGGGCGCCGACATGTCCGCCAAAACGAAGAATTTGAATACACCGCTGCACTGGGCGGCTGGTAATGGGCACGAGGCGGTGGTGCGGTTGCTTCTCGACAGGGGCGCTGACATGTCCGCCGAAACGGTGGATCGGAGCACACCGCTGCACTGGGCTGCTGGTAACGGGCACGAGGCGGTGGTTCGGTTGTTTCTCGACAGGGGCGCCGATATATCCGCCGAGACGGAGGATCAGAGTACATCGCTGCACTGGGCGGCTGGCAATGGGCATGAATCGGTGGTGCGATTGCTTCTCGACAGGGGCGCCGATACGTCCGCCATGACGAAGATTATGAGTACACCATTACACTGGGCAGCTAGTTACGGGTACGAGGCGGTAGTGCGTCTGCTTCTCGACAGGTGCACCGATATGTCGGCCAAAACGGAGGATGGGAGTACACCGCTGCACCGGGCGGCTAGTAACGGGCACGAGGTGGTGGTGCGGTTGCTTCTCGACAGGGGCGCCGATATGTCTGCCAAGACTAAAATTTTGAGTACACCGCTCCACCTGGCGGTTAGTAACGGGCACGAGGCGGCGGTGCGATTGCTTCTCGCCAGAGGCGCGGATATGTCCGTTAGGAGCATTTTCGGGAAAACACCGCTGAACCTCGCCTCGGGGAGCAAGCTGAAGGAGTTGTTTCTTCCCGAGCGCACCAACCTCTCCACCACTGGACTACGGAGGCGCCGCTCGTGTCGGTAGGGGTGCAGGTACTCACTGTGGGCGGGGGCACGCGGTCCGTCGGTTTGCGGTCGGTACGTGATTGTTGGATGAATGTTGGTGGCTATATTCAAGGTCAGAGTGCGGCAGGTAGTATCACTAGATCAGTACGTACTTTTATACGTGTTCAAGGACAGGTTACACGATGTGGACTGTTCTCTCGCTGCAATGACGCGCTCCGCTGATGCGAGCGCTACCGCTGTCGAGATTCGGAATCAAACCCCGACACTCGCGAGCCATCTTGTGCGTTACAGGAAGACAAGCTGTTCAACCAACTGACCCATGCCAGCATTCAGCTGTCTTGACCGATCCCCCTGGGAGCTCCCGGTTGCAAGCTCCACTTCCCAGTTTCTCTAGCTTTCCATCGGTTCTGTACGTGCCGTATTGTAGTAGAGAGACGTTCCTGTAAGCAGGCGCTCGTAAGCAGGCGCTCGCCACGGGCTTCATAAAACATCAAATCGGACTTGTTACTGCACTAGTGTGAGAACGGGCAGTGCCGGGTGGACATCGGAACTCAAATGGACTACACCCAGGAGGCCTATGACGCAGAATGTGCCGCGCTTGCCAGTGTTCGTTATTGTCTCGTCGCCCCGCTTCGACTGGCCCCCGCCGTCCCCCCTCTGTAAGTAGCAGCAAGGCGACGGACACAGACAACCCCCGAGAGGGTTACGACACAGATGTTCATGCCGCCATTAAGTTCGGAGGAACCTGGCCCTGGCCCTGTCCAGATATACATATGCGATTCGGGCCAGAAAGCACCGGGCTCTTCGAAAGTCAGACCGGATATCGCCATTGAGTTCCAAAGATGCCCTGTACACAAGAGTTTTGCAGGAAATGAGAAGGTTTATGAGTGGGACAAGCTGGCAGAGGAAAGCCTGGGTCCTACGGAGTGGAATTCCGGAGTATGAAGACCGATACGGAAGACGGGAAATGCCCCTTCTTAGGTCGCTTTGCACATCTCAAGCGCGAGATCTCGGAAAAGAAGCGGAGCGAAGCCCAGCAATGGGTACAAGTCGGATCATAGTTAAGAGGTACAGGATGCCGGACAAACAGCACCCGACCAGAGTGGTGGCTGAGTGTTCGGAGATGCTGGCCGGCCGGTTTCACCAGCTGAAAACCGGGCACTGCCACATAGGGTAATACCCTCATTGAACAAAGAACCGGCCAGCAGCCGAATGCCAGTGGTGTCAATACCGGACCCAGACTCGGGAGCATCTCTTCAAGTGCTGCCCACACTGCAAGCGCCAGCGGAGAATTCTGTGGGCTGAGGCGACGAAGCAGACCGGGAGAAGTACACATCGGCTTAAGATCCGGGACTTCTTTGCCGATGAGTGTTGAAAGATTATGACCGATTGTGGAGTTTGCGGTAGGAAATTCGGCACGAGTGTAGAAGTAGTCTGCTCACTACAGACGCAAGATTAGCACTGTGTAAGAGAAGACTTGTAGAGACTTAGAAGAGAGTGGTTATTCTGAGAGATGTTTGTAGGTTGGATGATCACGGCAAAAACGGCCACAGGGTGGAGCAAAGGCGTAGCGAGAGCGATGGTGAAAATTCTCTTTATTTGTATAAAGAAGTATGGAACGGAAAGAACAAGTGGAACAAAAGGATCCTCTTCTTCTACTTCCCCGCTCTCTGTTACGCCTTCCGCAATCGTGTTCTCAACAAACTCTAAGGCACAAGCACCAAATCCTCAACTACACAACTTACTCTCAGTAGCAGCTGTTACCTCTGCCACTACATTCTCCCGCCTTGTCTCACCTGATGCAGACTTGCCCTGCCTCGGCCATCCTTGCCTGGAACTGCAAGTTTCCTTCTCCTGCGCGTCCTCTCTCGTCCGGTCTTGCCCGTTCGTTGACTGCTCACCCTACCTTGCCCGTTTGAACAACATTCTCACCTACATATTGCTATCCTTGGTGAACGGCTGACTCTACTGAGGCAACTTGACTGCGGACACGGTAGTTGAGGTCAGAAGTGCAAAGGGAAATCATAGCGTATTCTGTACCGGTGAAATGAAGAGGGTGAGGGGTTTCCCGGGAAAGGGCGCTGCCCAGGGATGTGATTTACACTGACGAATCGGAATCAAGCATGCTGACTATTTAGTTTCCCTCAGTCCATCGAACCCACATCGCATGTGACAACTCGATCTAATTCCTGCCCGGAGCCGAATCGTGAATGTTCTCTATATCTCTTATAACTTGACCGCCTATAGTCCGGTCGCTGAACCATCTTGCTCCTCCTGTCGGTGCCAGCCGTCAGCTGTTGCCCGATTGTATATTCGTGCGGGTTGAGGTTGCCTATGGGTCCCCACAAAATCCATCAAAACGTGAAGTGGAGGTGCAATGCTGTACACCTGGTAGTTTTACTTTTCCTCTACCTCTAACGCGTGTATTATGAATTCGTTTCGCCCCACTTGGCCAAAAAAGTTTGTGAACTGAGCAAATCTTTTTTTAGAACCAGCCATTCCGGTCCACGAGCTACAGAGTTCGTGGATTGTTCGGCACATATATCGGTTCGGGCGGCGGAGGAAGTTGCAGTCTCGCGCTTCTTTAGGTAAGCAATCTCCAGGGCTGCGTGGGAATTTTGGATGAGATCTGTTTGGGATTATTTTCCAGCGTTTTAATATTCGTGTCAATCTAGGGACGTTTCCTGTATCCCATTCCCTTGATCTCAGCCAGTGCTATACATAGACCGGCCCGGAATAATTATTGGGGTTTTTTTTTGGTTTATTCGTACTCGCAAACAGCCTTTCTAGTCTATGGTGGCGAGATTTTTAGCTACCACTCTGACACCTCGCTCCCCACGTCCTCCTCAATCGGCACCAGCCTTCCCACATCCGTAGTGGAGAGGAAGTCCAGTACCGCCTGGCTGCATCTCCCGTCGGCAAGAAAGCCCCGGATCGTGAACCGGCTCTTTCCACTACCACTTTCTTTCCACACCTCTGCCGCTTTCTTGCCTGGGGCGCGTACATCTGGCCGGGGCCGGCCTCCTCCGATGCCATCCGTCTGATGGCAGCCTGCGCGTCAGTGAAGATCGCGACCCACTCGGGCATGATCTGTTTTCTTGAAACAGTCTCCAGCACCCGGGCAAGGGCAGCGCACTCCGAATCGTAGGTCTCCTGGGGATAATTTTGGGTAAAGTCGGGCCTGTCAGCAGACGTCGGGGTGGGTCTGTCTAAATAGCGTTGATTTTGCAGAAAAGTTCCTTACACACGCGAGGCACCCCCTCCCCCCCAAATTAGATGTGGTAATTTTTTTTGGTTTATCCATTACTTTCCTGTCCGCTGTCCGCGCAGTTGCAAGCGCCCCTTTGCCCTCCGCCCAGGCCTTTCCCCGGAAGATGTGACGCGCACCAAGGAAATTACAACAGAAAGGAACGGAGAGGGAGCATGGAAGACAAAAGAAATAGACAAAGGAAAGGAGCACAGCCCAGTCCGCCCCCTATGCCATTCCCGCGGACGCCATGAAGTCGGGCGTGGGTAGGAACAGCGGTGGTTCCCCCCCGGCGTCCGGCTCCTCGGCCCCCGCCACCTGCTCCTCCATCCACTCCCGCAGCTCCTCCTCGGGAACCTCACTCACGGCGTCTTCCTCCTCAGCCGACATCCGCCTTCCCACATCCGTAAAGGCGAGGAAGTCTAGCACCGCCCGACTGCACCTCCCATCCACCAGGAGGTCCTGGATCCTCCACCGGTCCTTCCACCTCCCGGTCTCCTCCTTCACCTCCGCCCACAGGACCTTCTGTTGTGGCTTCCACTCAGGGCACTCCTTGAAGAGGCTCCCGAGTCTGGTGTGGGTACCGGCACCAACATTGCGGGGTGGCCCGACTCTTCGTCCAGTTGAGGTACTGCCCGGTCAGGCAGTGCCCAGTCTTGATCTGGTAGAACCGCGAAGCGAGCCTCTTGGTGCTACCGGCCACCACGCCATCGGGCTTCTGGCTCTTCGGCATGCGGTACTTTGCCTTGGAGGTCCGGCCTCCAGCCCACTGGCACGCTTCCGCCCACTTCTTCTCGGAGATCCCCCGCTTGAGGGTTGTGAGGGATCGCGGGAGAGGAATCGCCCGCACTTCCGACCGGCCGCCATAATCGTAATTCAGCCATTCCACCCCGCGGGCGTCTGGCTCCTCTGCCGCAACCTTGGCCCATTCGTCGGCTTTCTCGTTGCCAGCGACGCCCTTGTGGGCTGGGCACCAGCGGATCTCAATGGAGATTCCCGGTCTTGCCTTCTGCAGCGCAGCGATGTGCTTCCTTGCCTGGAGCGCGTTTTGCCGTGGCCAGGTGCGTCGGATGCCATCCGCTTGATGGCGTCTTGGGCGTCGGTAAAGATCGTGATTCGCTCCGGCGTCGTGTTCCTTCTGGCTGCTTCTTCCAGAGCGCGGGCCAGGACAGCGCACTCCGCGTCGTACGCCTCCTGGTTGTAGCCCATGTGGGTCCTGATGCCCACCCGGGTTTCACCCTTCTTCCACACCAATCAGAGGTGGCAATGTGGTATATTCAATGCCATTTTCGGGTAAACATATATGTCTCGACCACTCTCTCTTTCGTCTCTCGAAGGCATTAGGAATAGATTCATCGTCCATCACCTCTTCAACTGTCTCGGTGTCATCGCAGGGCTCTCGCTCAATCGTATACTGCTGGGGGTCAAACGCGTTGAGAAAGGCTTCTCGCCGCTCGGTATGGGGCGCAGAGCGTACAACATGATGGTCGTCACACAAGCCTTTCTGTGTAACGGGATAGTGTAATAGCTTTCCCTTTCTCGTTTGTTCTCTTTCTTCTTTACACTTCACGACAATAGCGAGAAATACACGTTCATCTCCACAACTCCATCGTGATTTCCCTCAGCACGAACTCTTGCCCTCTCCTCTCGCGCCCCATCGGCAACGACTCGTTCAACTGCAATTTCGTACCTTCGTAACAAAACGGTGACGAGGAAGATCAGTCTACTTATATCCCGACCGACCACCCCTTTGTCTGGATCGGCTTAATTTTATTCAGACCGACTTAGACCGGTCTGCCGACATGTCTGGTCAATGTAGAACACTATTAAAAAAGCTGTGAATGACGCACGCTGATTCGATTCATCACCACAGTTGTCTCACCCACACTCCACTACATCATGTGGTGCTGCTACCCGAACCAGACTCGGGAGCACCTCTTCAAGGTGTGCCCGGAGTGGAAGGCCCAGCAAAAAGTCCTGTGGGCGGAGGTGCGGAAGGAAACTGGGAGGTGGAAGGATAGGTGGAAGATCCGGGACCTCCTGGCGGACGAGAGGTGCAGCCGGGCGGTATTGGACTTTCTCAAGTCTACGGATGTGGGAAGGCGGGTGCCGGCAGAGGAGGACGCAGTGAGTGAAGTGTCAGAGGTGGAGCTGCGGGAGTTCTTGGTGGAGCTGGGAGCGGAGGTCGAGGAGCCGGGTGCTGGGGGGACTCCACTGTTCCTCCCCACGCCTGACTTCATGGCGTCTGCAGGCACGGTTGAGGTGGCGGGCACGCCTCTCTTTTGTCTTTCCTCCGTCTTTCACGTTCGCTCTCCTTTCTTTTCAATTTCTTTGGTGCGGAGTACATTTCCTCGGGACAGGCTTAGGCGGAGGGCGAAGGGGAGCTTGCAACGTGCCGCCACTGCGCGGACAGCAGACAGGAAACGGACTGTACGTAATCTCGCCATGATCTGATAGGTCGCATGCGAGTAATGAATAAACAAACAAATAAAGAACTCCGCTACATCATTCCTCAGATGCCCTCAGCCCGAGGAGAAGGACCGACAGAGGGATTATCCGATTCAACGCCGCGTATTGTTGTTGCAACGGACCAGCGCACGAAAGAAAGGCAGGCGACGGCGACGATGTTGTATTAAATAATGTATGTGGGTGCAAGTCTAGGTACAAGAAGTAGTCTTCTATGCTACTCGACAGCGGCAAAAGTTGCGCCGCCGTCAGTGCCGATCTCCTCCCACGACGAACAAAAAGGTTGGCACCCCTAGTGCGGGCCCAATATCTTGATGACACGAGGCGCACCTTGTGGGTCTCGGCGTGGTACCGGCCGTCATGGAGGCCACTAAACAGCTGGTTACGCCGCGAGAGGATACGGAAGATCTCAGACGGCGACCGGTGGTCGTAGATCCAGGTGAGTCGTGACTTCGCCGGGGATGTTTGCCTTCGCTCTCGTCGGCATACGCGGCATTGAATCGAAGATAATCCCTTCACCGGTCCTCCTCCTCGTGCTAGGCATCTGAGGAATGATGTGTGGAACGTAGGCTAGAGTACTGTGGTGATGAATCGAACCAAGATGAGTTCTTATTCACGCCATGGACGCAAAATCTAGTGCTCACTTCTCCGCGTACTGCACGTACTGTATCATCTCCGCCAGAGTAACACCTCCACCATACGCGTACTCCCAGCCACAGAGCTTGGAGCTGTTCCAACCAGCCTCAGTTGGACATTTTCCCAGTACATACTGGAGTCCCCCCCCCCCCCCCCCCTTTCTCCCCATGTAAGTATCGGCAACTGGTGTGTGCCGGGCGCGCGGCGTCAAGATCGGGCCAGGACAGCGGCCACGGGATTAGCCGGGGGAGAGTGAAGACGGCGGACCGGGGTCCGGCGTCGGTGCCAGTGACAGTACTGGTGAATTTGGGCGTTCTCAAGTCGCTGCCGCAGCGTGAAATTGAAGCGTGCAGCAGAAGCTGCGAGCACGCAGAAGGATGGACGACTGATGCCGTGGGATGTGAGTCTCGAGAGACTTCATCAGCTGCTGCTACCGCAGCCTATGCTAGTGCGACATTCGCTCCTGGCGCTCCGCTTGTTTCTTCTTGCACTTTTTTTTAGTAAGGTTGCTACACATTAAAGTCAGATCTCCCACATACCAACGTGGGGGGAAGGGAGGTTGCACCAGCCGTGACTTCCTTATCTTCCAGATCCATGATCCATAATCTCTTGGGAAACCAATCTGACGATATCCGGAGAGTCGACACTGTGCAACGCCTTCTCCAGGGAAACGATTCGGTGTCCCTGGGCAACGAATGCCGTGGCTCCGAAGCCCCCCCATTCCAGGTACAGGCAAGCTTCTTTATCTCACGGAAGCTGCAGAACACTATATCCCTTCGTTTCATCTCTATTTAGAGATGGGCTTTCCCAGAGCGCCACCCCAAATTAGTGTGACGTTATCGGCTTTCAAGCTCACAGCTTATAGTGTTCTATTCTTCTAGACATCGGTCCAATCCATTACTACTTCCACGGTCGGTCCATCTGAACATTTTCCTTCTGGGGGAACGGTGGCCCCCTCGGCATCGGACCCGCATGCCTGGAGGCAGTGGAGTGCAAATTAGCGGACTGAACGGGATTACAGGTACTCGATAGAGCAACTCACTTGACGGTACTGGTAGTAGTACCTGCAACTGAAGTGCAGCCGTTGCGGTTGGGTGCAAGCAGTATCCCATCATGTCCGCAATAATTCCACATTCCTTGGGATCTCATGATCGTGGGTTCCAACTCCTTGGCGTGAGTGCCAAACTGCTCCAGTGTCAAGCCGGTGCACATGAACGCTCTGATCTGCGGCGTAATGTATGGCCAGCCGCGCTTGCTTCCCTAAACATCTAAACATCGGGGATGCTTCAGCGGTGCCCGACGGTGACGATTTCCAAACGATACGCGCCCCCCAGGTCAGGGAGGCCGCACCGCATTTCGTCTGATAAGAAGGGATAGTAGGTTGAGGGGAAGACGCAGGGGGCGCCCTGTGGTTAGCGACTGGGGCAGGGGAAGGGGAAGTGCTATATGGAGAGAAGAAATTGGGGCTGGCGGAGACGTTCGTGCGGATGAGGCGTATCGTCTCATTCGGATGGCTACGTGTCGATATCCCCGAACTGGTGCAGTTCGAAAGATCAGGTCAGAGCGGGTTATGGTGATGCGGGGGACCTCTGCAAGATGAAAAGTGAGTACTTTTATCGGAGACATTTTCTGTGCTCGGGAGGCAGTCATACCAGCATATGAAAACGAGAACATGACACCCCCGAAAGATGGTTCCTTTGTGATGAAGGACTGGGGGTAATTTATACTGCTTGTCTCACACTAGCACATGCCGAACGTGGCGGCGATAACCTAGGGCTGTGACCTATCGCGCCAAGACTCCACCGACAGTAATTGGTAAGTCTATCGGCATTTCCCCACGACTGGATACTACAATCCCGTTCCTACTATTCGTTCCACAACGGCGATACATACCTGGTCGAACAGCCACTAGGCTCCCCGTTTTATGCCCCACCTGCCTCACCGTCCCGAAACATCCTCTCCCCTCCACTACTCTTCCCACCCCCTCTTCTCTCGATTCTATTCTCTCCACTCTTTTCCATCCACCTCCTTTCGCTTCGCCACTCCCTACAGTGAGCACGCACTTGCTACTCAGTCACCAGACGTCGCCAGCTCCACCTCACCCCTGGATCCTTTCGACAAACTTACACACCCAACCGGGTATGCCTTCAATCCGCCGCCCAGCTCCCGCCCGCCTCGCGGCCTACATGATGTAAGTCAGACTTTTTCCTTCGATTACCAGTTGTCACTGGCGTCATCATAACGCACTCGCATTGGAACGAATCATAACTCATGAGCATTGTGACACTCTAGACACTGGAGTACGCGAAAGAAATTATTGATGCGCCGCTTCTTCTCTCACTCCCCTCCCATCACTTCCCTTCCCGCCCTGGGCGCGCACCAAATATGGAAACTTTCACTCACCCGATGTAGACCGGGTCACCGGGTTATCTGGCTACAACCGCTAACGGCTCAGAGATCCCTCGCACGCCTCAAGCAAGAGATCTCCGAGAAAAGTGGGCGGAGGCCTGACAATGGGCTCGAGGCCGGACCTCCAGGAGGTACAGGATGCTGGGCAGGCAGAAGTTCAAGCCGGACGGCACGGTTGCGGGTAGCTCGAAGAGGTTCGCCTTGAGGTTTTACTAACTGAAGACAGGGCACAGCCTCAACCGGCGGTGCCTACACTGGCCCTGGGGTAGGCTCGCGGCTCGGTGCTGGTGGTGTCGGCGCCAGGTACAGACTCGGGATCACCTCTTCAAGATGTGCCCGGAGTGGAAGGCCCAGCAGAAGATCCTGTGGGCAAAGGTGCGGGAGGAGGCGGCGAGAGGGAAGAGTCAGTTCAAGATCTGGGACCTCCTTGCCGACGAGGGGTGCAGCCAGACGAGGAGTAGAGTTGGGGTTGGGGCGTGTTTTTCCTTTCTATTTTGATCGGACTCGTATTTTTTGCTATTTCATTGGTGCGCATCACATCTTTTGGGACAGGCCTGGGCGGAGGGCATATGGGAGCTTTCAATGGGCCGCCATAGCGCGGACAGCGGACTGGAAACCCGGAGAAAATGTGCGCCGCCATAGCCTAGATAGGCTATATGCGAGGATGATTATATAGGAAGAAAGAGAGACGAGAGAACTAGAAGCGCCAAGCTGTTACACAACGCTGATTCCAGTCTGGTGCCCTTGCTCCCGTTGGCACGAGTCCAGAACACACGTGATTTTCGCAAGCATCCATTTGAGCGGGCTGGGCGAGCGACCTGGCCAGTCTGTGAGGAAACAATGTTGGAATGTATGGATAGATATGAAGATTGTTTTTCCGGTATAGATAACATCGTCACCGCGAGTGTTTGCATTGGAACAGAAGATATAACGGATGATGGGGGTTTTTTTTTTGTTTAGGCTCCTCTGCCGCAGTCTTTGCCCACTTGTCGGCCTTCTCATTGCCTGCGATTCGCTTGTGAGCCGGGCACCGTCGGATTTCGATGACGATGCCTGGCCTAGCTCTGCGCAGAGAGGCAATATGCTTCCATGCCTGGAGGGCGTATTGTTGTCCAGGGCCAGGTTCATCCGATGCCATCCGTCTGATGGCCGCTTGCGCATCCGTGAAGATCGTGACCCGTTCCGGGGTTGTGTTTCTCCTCGAAGCTGCTTCTAATGCGCGCGCGAGGGCGGCACACTCTGCGTCGTAGGCCTCCTGGTCGTAACCCATATGAGCTTTGATGCCCGCCCAGGATTCCCCCTTCTTCCACACCACTGCATAGCCGGCCGCTCCATCCTCCGGATGGTGGGGGTGAGATTTGGGTGTGTTTGGAATCCTTGGCCATCGAGATATTATTCCTAGGAGGCGGAAATACAGTCTCCAGCACGCCAGCGGCATTCTTGCGTACCCCTTCTGATCTCCCGCTCGCACACTGGGCGTGGCTCCGCCAACCTAAGGCCACCCAGCGCCGGCTTGTGTAGCATGGGTCACCGCTCTCGCTCCGGTTCTCGCCGGAGGAGTTTGCGCCTCATCATCGAAGCCCGGGCCGCGTCGCCCGCACGACTGCCGACCGCCTTGAGATTGCCGTATATCTTGCGCCGCCACACCCGCAGCACGCAATATGTAATCCCCACCGCCCACCACAAACGCACGGCTCCGCTATGGCCGAACCACCCTCGCGACTACTCTTGATCAGAATGATGTCTAACGGCAACCGTACCGTCATCGAAGAGGGTCCCGATGTGCGCTCCTGCTTTCCTCCTCCGTCAGACGCGTCGCAGACATGCTGCCAATATCAAAGAACGAGCAGTGCTTTCCTGAGTATCGTCCTTGATATTCGTCGTCGAGATGTTCTGCCACGCCATATTCTCCCATAATGAGGGAACCTGACTGTACACAATTTTTTCTTCAGCTTTGCTCCGCTAGGTAGTTAAGATACCGAAACCAATATTTTCTCGCGTACGATCCCTCTAGATTTCTTCGTCTCGTCGCAGAATTTAGATAGGAGAAACAACTCCGTCCCCTCGCACGGCGGCTAGGAGGGTCGGTGTTATTTTGTTAAAGAGGATAAAACCTAGAGGTTGGAAAAGAACCCCTGGCGAACTGTCTTCGACGCGTGTCTCGTACTGGTACATGTTAGCTTCGAGAACAGTCAGTGGAGATGATGATGGTCGGGGATGTCGGGTGCCAGGTGAGCATCCGGATAAGGTACGGCTGTTGAATTCAGCTGGCTTGCTTTGGTGCCCAGGACGTACTTGAGGCGGTACTGGATGAAACTACACTCGGTGAGGATGGATATACTGTGAGGTCGTGGGTGCCACCGGACGTATCGACGTGCTGTTGATCGTACCCGTGCCGTCCCCCGACCCGTACACATGGCCGTGCTTGAGAGGTTGCTGTTGTTGAGCCCGCAGAGGCTACCTCTCAGATTGGGGGGACTCGGGCGAAGGATAGCTGATCAGCGAGTCAGTTTGGACATCGCCTTTTTTTAAAATGTTTAATCATTACTCGCGTGCGACCTATCTAAAGTACAGGGACAAAAGTTTCCGTACAGGGGCCGTTTTACACCAAAAATGCCCGTTTTCACACAACCAAAAACCACTCTTTACTTGACGGAAAAAAACTGTGCCTTTCACAGACGTCTTA
>Ga0307516_10001710_pt1 | contig 30160 bp, 37 predicted proteins | sample 19_EM_MG_FD_203310 | JGI IMG/M metagenome (GOLD analysis project Ga0307516, IMG submission 203310) | Populus trichocarpa ectomycorrhiza microbial communities from riparian zone in the Pacific Northwest, United States - 19_EM | ecosystem: Host-associated > Plants > Roots > Unclassified | place... | reverse complement strand
GGATAAACTTCTTTCGTCCATCCACCTTTGACAATACGATCTCCGCTGCTGTTCTTTGACGCTTGCTTTTTCCCATTATATCGTAATGACGTGTCTCATACTAAGAAGTTATCCGATCCACAGCCTCACTTCTCTGAAATGCCACCTTCCCTATCGCAAAGTAGTAGGACACCACCCCATCCACCAAAGCTCTCCAGTCATTCATTTCGACCCAGTGAGCCTGATCTTTAGGAGTTCTGACAGGCCTTTTGGCTAGCTTAGTGGCCTGAGTCATCAGTGCTGCTGCCGCATACCCCGATAATATGTGGTCAATCAGCCGAAACCGGGCATTGAAATCTCCAGTCTCTTCCGTGATACCTGATCGGCCCAGGACTGCTACAAATCTTGCCAGGGATCTTGGATTGTAACTTCTGGATTTGCCCCAGTTGCAGCGCATGACAGCATCAACATTTGCCATTGACATATGGAAGAATGCCGCCTTTGCACAAACTCCGGACGGTCACTTTGCGACTCACGGATATGCATCTCTTTCAGGGAACTCAGATTCCGACAGGTGAGGAGATCGCCGTAGCTGAGAACTACCCATCCATTCAAGGCCGTAGACTGAATATTGACGTACTCCAAGATCTTCTCGTATACCTCCGCCGTTCCGTCGAGTGTTGTCTCATCGAGGCACATAGTCGGACATGTATGAAACTCGGACTTGAAGGTATCCAGTTCAAGGTATTTGGCAACTTCTGAAACATCCGGTCGTTTAATACTCTGACCGTCCAATTGGAATTTGTTCTATGCTTCTGGACCACATAGTAGGTTGAGGATGTTCCTTACGAGATCAGCTGCAATCAAAGGGATATGTGCCAATATGAGATCCTTTTCAAGAAAACTTCTAGGATGAACTGCAATGCTATCATAGTCGACTGGGAGAAACATTAGATCAGCCGGCAATGTACCATTGACTCCGTCTTGATGGCCATACTCTGAGAAATGGGTATGGTTTGCTGGTATCGCTCGTATGATGTTTGAATGAACTATAAAGTCCGATATAGGGGAATTAAGCTTCGGTGGTGGGATGTGTAGTGTGAACATCAGGGCAGAAGTGTTCTGCTGGATCTTATTTCCTGGGTTCAGCACCGTCGGTTCAGCCTTCTTGTCAAATCTGACAAGATTATCCCTGCAAATTCCAATAGGCCGATCTCTGAACTTCTTTGCTAGGCTTAGGCGATTGGAAGCCGCATTCTCACGGAGCCATAAACCGGACGTCTGATATGCTGTGCAGAAGCCTATAGTGTTCAGGAACTGGTGCATAACCTAAGGAACCTTCATCGCTCTGCAGAAAATCGCAAGCCTTCCAGTGATTCCATTGTTGTGTAGAGACCTAGCTGCCATCAAAACAGACATACACATCACTGACATGAGTGCTTTAGGTCTCGGTCTTCTCTTCTACGGGCTCGACCTGTGGTCACTACATCAGGAAAAAAAAATCTGCGTTCCAACGGAGACGGTGTTAGATGCTTTGAGAGCGTTGGGTAAAATGTTAGATTCCAATTTGGCGTTGATACGCAGTTGGCATGCCGGTAACAGCCAAGACGTAGCTTCTCCGTCCAAACGCTACGCCAGGCGTGGCATTTACTATCTACGTAGAATACCTTACTCATTTCCGTTGGAAGGTAGTCCGGAGGTCGAATTATCCTGTCCACGTAGCGCTTCCAACCAAATGCTACACCGGGCAGCGCGTCAACAACCCACGCAGAATACCTTATTCATTTCCATTGGAAGGTAGTCCGGAGGTGGAATTATCCTGTACATGCAGCGCTTCCGACCAAACGCTACGCCAGACGGCGCATCTACAACCTGTGCAGAATACCTTACTCATTTCCGTTGGAAAGTAGTCCAGAGGTCGAATTATCCTGTCCACCTAGCGCTTCCGACCAAACGCTACGCCAGACGGCGCATCTACAACCGGCGCAGAATGTCTTAGTCATTTCCGTTGGAAAGTAGTACAGAGGTCGAATTATCCTGTCCACGCAGCGCTTCCGACCAAACGCTATGCCAGGCGGTGCATCTACAACCCCCGCAGAATGCCTTACTCATTTCCATTGGAAGGTAGTCTGGAGGTCGAATTATCCTGTCCACGCTCTGCCGAATACACCACCTGGTGGGGTGTGTATTATTCTGGCAATACGCGCCTCTCGGCCATTAATTCAGTACTTGACGCATGGCATTTGGCACCGCAAGGTTGTTTTAGACGTAATACAATACAATAAGGTAGCTGACTACAGTCAAAACAGAGCAATTGTTCAACACAAGGAGAAATGCCATTCCAGAGGCTAGTAAACCTCATTCCAAGTAGCTAAATCAATGTGGCTGTTCACGATCCATCCTTTATTCGCGATTCCCAAGCAGTCGGATTCTTCTGGAATTAGATACGCTGCGCCAGCAATGGTATCACTGCTGATCACAGCGTAGCCTCTGCCCGCTGAAGGTGTAACTACTTTCACCATACCAGACGCTCTTTCAGGCGAACCGCCTGCAGCTGGGGTCGTTGTTTGGACGAATGCGCACCAAAAGTGTACTCCGCTGGCAGAAAGCTTGAAGAGCTTTAAAAGACGGTACGGCAGGCACCCTTGAAGCGCGCCATATGCCGGTTCTTGATCCTGACGTTGGTTGGAAGCCTTAACCCACACCCAGTCGTGGCGAGCTGGGTGACCGTAGCTGGATTTTTCACCTGTGCATCGAACATATTGAATCTTCTGCTCACCGTACATATTGCTGAGGGGGACTCGTATTCCGTGGTAAATGTTTAATGCACACTGAAGCAGGTCTTTGGGACCAATTTTGATCTTCCTGGATTAAAGAAAGCGATTCGTCTCGTGGCGTATCGTATTTTGAAGGTGGTAATCATGTAAAGATTCGAGTAGCTTAGCAAAGGTGACGATCTTTGCCTGTCCGGAGAAGTGTTGCTCCGAAGTAAATTTCACACCAGGTAAGGAATCTTTAATGGTGTCTCTACCACTCTCGGTTTTTTCGCCTCTTCTCGCAGCAATATTGAGTCGCCGTACAGCAAATGCGTCACTCCGTTGGTAGTATTCAATTATTTGTCAGTAGTTATCGTCAGACTGGTTTGACTTGTTGTATGGATCCTTCAGTTGTGTACGGTGCGAGCTTTCTCCAGTCTCGGTAGACCACTGCTTGAGAGATCCATATCGTCGTATCTGCTCCCCAAAATGAAGTAGCTGATGAATCTTGGGAAAGTTAAAATCACTATCTTCCTCGTGGTATTCAACCATTTCAGTGTCGATAAACGTCTGCCACTCCTTGCGCAGTCTTTCCTGCTCGGTGCCCCCTTTTCCTTGCATTGCCGTATCTCACTGCTGGACCAACATCTTCCTATGCTCCTTTCCCTGGTCGGATACCTTCTTAGGGACCCGGAATTGGTGGAAGATGCGCTTGGAGCTGTGAAAGCTTTTCAGAGCCTTGTCCATGAGTCCCAATGTCTCTTCATCAAGGGATTCGTATTGTGCATAGAAGTAAAACTCCACGAGATACTCTATTGCCTCATTGAAAATGCCACATTGGGAAGGGGATGGATTTCGTAGAGAGCAGCATAACACCCCAACCAGGAAGCGAGACATGGTCTTGATCTCCTTACCCTGCCAACTCAACACCTCCCCGTATGCCTTCTGAGGTTGCGCCATATCCAGATATGGCTGTATCGATAGCCGGATGTTGTTGAACTCCTCAAGACATTTATGCTGCTTGAGAAAGTCGTGTAGCCATCCCAGGAGGTGCTTCAACATTCCCAGCTGCAGTGTATGCAACAAGTCGGGTTTTGGGAGGTCACTGACAACGCAGTCGAGATGCCAGAGAACATTCGAACCTTGATGGACCCCGTGACGAGTAACACGTGCCTCTGCTGCTGGGGTATCCATATCGTAGAGCCTTCTGTATAGGGTGTGATCCGACGCTCACAAGGTTTGACCGGAAATTCAGCCATTTCTTCGGGTGGGCATTTGTACCAGTAGCAAATGCCATTTTTGATGTTGTGAAGGTCTTGGTGTTCTGGGTAGTCAGCGATCCAGGCGGCGACCGATGCAACACAATGCCTGAAGTAGCCAGCGGCACATCTGGCGTAGAATACGCGGCGGTTCGCATCCATTAAGGGTCCGAGAACATGACGTAAGATGTATTGCTGTATCTGTGACACTGGGGTTGAATCGTAACCGGAGTGCGGGTAGAATCAGAAGTAATCAGGCTACTTTCGATAATTCACAACGGAATAATCTTAGTTCTTGTGTGTGGGTTCAGTGGTAGTGTAGGTGGGGATGTTCGCGCTGATTTTCCTTCCGTCGGGGCGGAAAACCTCAGTCTTATACCTGAGTGACGGTGGCATGAGAGGTGGTGACTCGGATTTGGATTCCCCCGAGGTGCATGGACCTCGTGGGCGACTCATTGGTCCTGGCTGGGTGTAGATAAGGGAGATGAGCTCTTCATGCAGCTGAGCGGGGAACTTTCTTGCTCCAGTCTCGTACGTGGCCTCCCCCGCAGGGCTCAGACCTCTTCGTACGTGGTTCCTCCGTAAGGACTGGGATCTCGCGTACGAGACCCCTCTGTAAGGAGCCCATCCAGCGTCTGCCAAGATTCTTCTTTGCTTCGTTTGCACTTCGACCCCTCATCTTGGAGTTTATTCTTTTTTACGACCGATCTTCTCAGCCGCAAGCTAACTCCGGCTCCTTAACTCCCGCATAGACTGTCTGAGTGCGTTCTGTCATCCTTACGTACTCCTCTTTAGCTTAGCTACGCACTCGAGATATTTCGGGTGTAACACTACCTCCCCTCTCCCTTAGTCTTGTCCCGAGCGCTAACACTTTCTCTCTATCTAGGTAGCCCGTCTCTTACTAGATGTGTGTCTTTCGTGGGGTAACTTCTTGCAAATGTGGTTACCGTGACTGTAGTCCTCCTCCCCTACAGCCCTCCCAGCCACCGGATCAGAACATGACTCTGTAATCCGTCGAAATGGCTGGGCCCTCTGAGTAGGCCGGTGCGTACTCATACTGTTGTGTCACATTGAGCCATACTCGCCGCCGCGCTGCGTCAAGGCGTGGCCAGCTCGGTGGAGTTCTAGGGTCACGGTCGGCACAGGGAATCGGGAGAGGCATCGTGTCCTTCGTGCTAGTAACCCGTAAACTCGACAGTGACTGCGCCCACATCCTTCCGGGGGGAGACTAGTATGCTGGAGCAGTGACAGCGCTGTCGGGGACTCACTTCACCACTTATGTGCCGCCCACACTGGTTCTGCCAGTCCAGGTCGGTCGCCAAGAGGTCCATACGTCTGTTCTGAACGGTTTTCCTGACCTTGAATGTTTTTCGTTCGCGTGCACTCTGCGCTGGGCGCCGGGTCTGTGGCTTTTTCGTGGCTGCCCGAGAAGCGGGTCTTTTTCCAGTCGATTCGGTGCCCGCGAGGCCGGTCATTCTTTGGGTTGCTCCTTGTTTCGGACTTCAGTTCCGGGGTTGATTCGAACCGAGCTTTTTTCGTGTCGGGAGAGCCTATGGTGCCCTTTGTGCTAGTAACCGGGATCCTGGTAGTGGCCTCCTGTGGGCGTGCTGAGAAGTGCCTGCGCTGTCAGGGGTGGGGTGCACCCGCGGCCCAGGATCCGAACCACCAGTTCCTTATTCCGAAATTTGGTCACCCGGGTCTTGCTTCGTGTGTGCGAGATGAAGTCCTCCAACCCCTTCATCCCGACTACCGCTGGTGCTTTTGGCTAGGCGTCGGCGTGTCGGTAGTCCCTCGGCACGTCTGGATTTCGTTGGTGAAACTCCTGGAGTTTCTCCAGACCGCCTACTGAGAAGTTGTCGAATGGTTCCTCCGTCCAGTCTTTGCGTTCCGCATAGTTGAGCCACTTAACGAGGTATAGGATCTTTTTGTTATTTCCACGGATGCGTTCGACCGAGGACATAACTTTGTTGACATTGTATTCCTCCGACTGTTCGATGTCTTCAGCCTCTCGGAGCACCTTTGACGGGTCCGGTAGTGCTCGGTGCTCGCTTGTTCGGTAGGGTTCAAGCAGCGAGACGTGGAAGACGTTGTGGATCTTCCATCTCTGAGGCAGCGTGAGGCGGACAGCCAGGGTAGAGATGATTTTCACGATCTGGAAGGGACCATGATTCTTGTGGTCCAGTTTCTTCGATGGGCGGCGCGTTTTGATGTTGCGCCCGTTGAGCATCACCAAGTCCCCTACTTGGTATGCCGGGGGTTCCTTTTGCGCCGGGTCGGCATATCGGCGCATTCGCTCCTGTGTGTCTTCCAGCCCTTTCCGGGATTCGTCGTGCACAGCGTGCATCCAGTGGGCATAGACTTGGCTCGCTGGGTTCAGAGGTTCCGTTGACACGGGGTCCATGGCTGCTGGGTGGAAGCCATAGTTAGCTTAAAACGGAGACATACCATTGCCCGTGGTGGTCGATTTGTTGTAGGCGAACTTGGCCATCGGCAGCAGGCGTACCCAGTCGTCCTGTTCCTTGCTGACGAACGCTTGCAGGTAGGCTTCGATCGTCTGGTTGAGCCGCTCCGTCTGTCCGTTGGTTTGTGGATGGAACGCAGTTGACATTCGGGGCTGGATTCCCGAGAGTCGTAGGAACTCCTTCCAGGTCTCCGAGGTAAACCTGGAGTCGCGGTCTGACTCAATATTAGCGGGGAGGCCGTGATACTTCCATACCTCTCGGGCAAAGATGACGGCCAGATCTGCCGCTGTCTTTTCCTCCGTTGTCAAGGGGAGAAAGTGCGCCATTTTGGTGAATCGGTCGATAATCACCCAAAGCTGGTCGCAGCCTTCTGAGACTGGGAGTTCTGTAATGAAGTCCATTGCTATGGATTCCCATGGGGCGTTGGGCAATTCTAGCAGGGAGGACAGCCCGTAGGGTTGGTGTCGTGATACCTTATTCTGCTGGTATTCCGGGCTGCTTCTAACAAAGTCGATAATTCATTCGTTCATTTTTGGCCACCAGAAGCTTGGTCGGATCAGCTCGATGGTCTTGTCCTGTCCCATGTGTCCAGCCACCTTTGCGTCATGTTCTGATTCCATAATACTCTGCACCAGTCCCTTTGGTACCCAGAGCAGGTTCCGTCTGTACAGTAGGTCGTTTTTGCAGCTTAATTCCCTGACCTTTTGGTCCTTCGACGACGGGTCTTCCGTCGCCGCTTCCTGTTTCCTTGCCTGTTCATAGGCTTCGTCCTTTTTCCCTTCTTCCCTGACATTTGCCAGGAATTCCTCTGTCCACTTTCTTTCCGGGAGTGATGACAGCCATGCCGAGGAGCAAATGAACGATCGCGTTAGTGGTTCCTTGAAGTGATTTTTTCTCAAAACCGTAGTTATCGGCTGTTTTTCTACCCCCCCCTTTTCAGGGCGATACTCCGAACGCCTCGATAGTGCGTCTGGTTTTCCGTTCTGAGTGCCTGGTCGGTAGTAGATTCTGAAGTTAATGCCGGCCAGCTCTTGTGCCCATCTTGCTTGGTGTCGGTTTAATACTTTAGTTGTCGTAAAGTATTCCAAGTTCTGATGGTCTGAATAGACCTGGACCTGGTGGGTTGGGCCTTCACAGTATCGTCGCCAGTGTTTGAAGGCGTCCACAACTGCCAGGAGTTCCTTGTTGTGGATTTCGTAGTTAATTTCCACAGGTTGGAACATCCTGGAGTGGAATGCCACTGGTTGGAGGCGTCTCTCCTCGTCCCGCTGCAATAGTATTGCTCCTATCGCAAAGTCCGATGGGTGGGTTTTGATGATCACTTCTTTTGCGGAGTCGAAGTTTGCTAGAATCGGGGCCGTAGTGAATTGTTGTTTTAGTTCTGAGAAGGCTGCATCCGCTTCCGTATTCCAGGTCCATTCCCTGTCTTTCTTGGTCAGCTCTGTAAGTGGTCTCGCGACTCGGGAGTAGTCCTGGATAAAACGTCTGTAGAAGTTGGCGAACCCCAAAAACTATTGCGTTTCTGTCAGGGATTCCGGCGTTTCCAGGTGAGTATTGCCTCCACCTTTTGTTGCGACATTCTTATCCCGTTCCTCCGATAATATAGCCCAGAAATTCCAGTTCCTGGGCTTTGCATACATATTTTTCGGGCGAGACGGCCAGACCATTGTATTGCAGGCGTTTCAGGACTTCTCTGACCGTTTCGTCGTGCTTTTCCTCTGTGTCGGCGTAGACCAGTATGTCGTCCATGTATGCCAATGTCCCCATGTCGAGCATGTCGGAAAAGATATAATACATCATGTCTTGGAAGGTGGAGAGGGCATTGGTAAGCCCGAACGGCATAACTTGGAATTCGAAAAGCCCGTATTGGGTTCTGAACGCTGTTTTCCATTCGTTCCCTTCCCGGATTCAGATCAGGTGAAATCCATTTTTGAGGTCCATTTTCGTAAACCATTGTGCCCCTCGGACCCGATCTTGCAGCTCCTGCATGAGAGGTAGTGGGTACCGATTTGGGATCGTGATCCGATTCAGGGCTCGGCCCTAGTCCACACATAGGCGTAGTCCTCGTCCGTGTGGTTTTAGCACGAAGAGGATTGGTGAGCCAGCTGGGGATGTGGAGCGCTTGATTTTCCCCGTTTTTTCCATTTCTGTCGGCCATTCTCTCAGGGTCCAGAGTTCCTCTTCTGAGAGGGGGTAGATGGGCCACCATGGCACCGTGCTTCCCTCCTGGAGATCGATCTTACAGTCGTAGGGTCGGTGTTCGTGGAGTGCATCTGCCGCCTCTTTTCCCATGATTGCGAGGTATTGAAGGAATTCCATTGGAACAGCCTTTAGCCGGTCTTCCTCTGCTGCTGCCAATACGTACCTGATAACTCGAACGTTGGGATTGGTTGCGATTGATTCGTCCCAGGTTAGGGAGAAGGGCCCCATTTCATACCGGGTGCATTTCGGTATGCATTCCGCGCTGTTGAACTATACTTCTTCGTTTGTCCAAGCCCCCTGCAGCGGGTGTTGCTCTATCCAACTAAACGTAAGGAAGATGTCGATAGCTGCTTCCATTGGAGTCACTTCGAAGGTTTCCTTTGAGAAGTGCTTCCGATGTTGCAGAGGCATTATCCCCGTGTAGCTCTGCCAAGCTCATTCGACAACTTCTCCGGTGAAATTCTCGATGGTTCGTGGGTTTTTGTGCATTTTGGTCTGAATTCCTAGTCGCTCAATCATTCGTTGGTTGATCAGGGTGACTGAGTTCCCTGTGTCTAGTAGTGCCTTTACCGGGTGCTGGCTTTCATTCCAGTGGAGCATCATGGAGATTATTGGTCGATCACTCTTTTTCCTTTTCTTCCTTGGCACCGAGCCTTCCAAGCCCGGCTCCTTCCTTTCCCTCTTCGAGGTGCCGCATACAAGGTGTCTTACTCTGGCTCGCGGCGGGGCGGAGTTTCTCAAAAATCCGAGTCTTCAGAATCGGCCCAAAGTGGTGGATCCGTGGCCATTTCCTTGACCACTGCCACCCTCTGCTGTTCTGCCGCTGGGGGTTCCTCCAGTTCGTCTTCTCTTTTCCGTATCGTTGTTTCTACGGCCGCGACCTTCCACGGTGCTGGTGGCATGGCTGTTCCATGTACCGTCTGGAAGGAGAAGCAGTCGTAGGTCCTGTGGCCTGGTCGGCCGCATCGCCAGCAGTCTTCCCGGCTCTTTCAGTATTCCTTTGCCGCTTTACTTGGCACCCCTTTGAGGGCCGCATCTTGCGACAGCCAGGAGTCCTTTCTCGGTGGCCTAGTGTTGCTTGACCTGGGTTGCGGAGCTCCTTCCTTGGGACTTGGTCGTTCGTCGCTTTTCTTCCCGTCCTCTTAGGGTGGTCATTTCTCATGCCGTCCTTGTTGGGTGTTGCCCCACTTCTTATTGCTTCCTTGGCTGCCCTGAGCGCCTTCTTTTTTTCCACCTGTAGGCCAGCTTGGTGGGTGGCCTGCAGGAAGCCCTCGTCGTCTGCGAAGTCCACAAGGTAGTGGGCGAATCGCTTGTCCAGTACCGCATCGGGCATGGCCAGGTCCACTTTTTCTCTTAGTGCTTCCCCGGTTGCACGTGCGAAGTTATTGAGTGCTCGAAACTCCGTCAGGTAGGCGCGGATGGACATTTGGTATTTGAGCTGCCCTAACTTGAGTTGGGCATCTGCCATCTCCCATTCGTTCTGATACTCCGTTCGGATAGCTGCGGAGTAGTTGATCCTGGTGTTGTTTTCTCCCAGTTCTCGGTACTGGTGGAGGTGTCATACCAGGGTGGTGTCGGTTAGAAGGCTTCCGACCCAGGTGATTTTCTGGCGATCGACCATTTCCGGGTAGAATCCCAGATACATTGTGACTGGCTCCCACCATTGGTTGAAGGTGGATGAGCTTTTCCCGTCGAATTTCTCAGGATTTTCCATTTTGAGCCTTGAGGTGTGTATGCGGTCTTCTCTCGCCAGCTGTCCTATGGCTTGTGCCGCCGCGATTCCGGCTCCTACTAACTGGGCTATTTCTCCCGGCGTAAGCATGGTTGCTGGCTGGCCCTGGGTAGGTTCCCTGGTCCCTGGTGGGGGCCTTCCTGTCAGAAGGTTTCGTTCGTACAGGTCGTTGTCGTCCTTGCTAGGAGGGGGTGAAGGCGAAGGCGATGCTCCCGTTCGCGGAGGTCTCGGTGGGGGTCCACCCCTTTCTACCCCTCCTGTGCCTTGGGGTCTTTGCAGTGGGACCATAGCCGGGACTGCCAGGGGCCTTTGTTGTCGTTGTTGGGTTCCTCCGAGCAAGGGGCTCCCCAGCACCAGTCGGGTTGGCGGCGCCCCTGGGCTTTGAGTGGGCCGGGTCCGTCCGGCCGGTGTCGCGGGCAGGGGGACTGTAGTTGCTACCCGCAATAATTCGTCCTGTGATTGGGCCAGCCATTGCTCGAGGCTGGCCATTCGATTACGGTCCTCGTTTCGTTGCCGGTTGAGCGTTTCTACCTTCTGTTGGTGGTCAGCAGCCCATTTCTCCACGTTACCCTGGAACTCCATCAGGTGGACGCTTCTTGCCAGGTTTGCTTCTGACAGGAAAGCCACCGCGTCGTGCATTCGGGCTACTTGTGTCGCCTCGAGTACCCGATGTAGATCACTTGTCTTGGAGTGCTCGATAATGGCTTCCCAGACTTGTTTCGTGAATGCCTGGCACGCGTTAGTGGATCCCATAAGCTCGTTTCTTACCAAGTCTCCTGAGATCTGTTCCTTGGCTTCCATCTGCTCGTAAACATATTGTGCTCCTTGTGCCAGTCGGTTGTAGGCCGCTTCAATCCACCTGATGCGCCGGTCCGTATGGTCCAACGTATTGCCGCAGACATCTATTAGCTGACGTAGGTCTTGCTCGGCCTGCTGCTGGTGGTTGGCCATCGCCCGCATCCACCTGACCGGGTTGGCGATTTCCAGTGTTTCCTCCTGCGTTTCTTCGTCGTTGGTGATCTGGAGCAGCCCACGGGGCGCCTCCAACCGAAGAATGTTATACTCGGACGAGGTAGACATTTCTTTAATATAGGTCAAGGAAATGTCCTGTGTAGATGGTTTCGTCGTCGGTGAAGTAATAGTCGCAGAGATCCCGGAGCTCATCTTCAGTGAACTTGGCGTTCTCATGGTTGTAGGTGCAGTTGAGCCAGTATTGCGTATACGAGTTCCAGGGCTCATGGTCACCTTCTTGGTAGGGAGTAGGGATAGGACCGTCACTGAATGTGTCCCACAGTTCATAGTCGGTTAGGTTTCAAGAGGGTAGATAGTTCAAGTAGATAGAGGTGGTCTTCGAAATAGGTGTTGTCGAAGTAGGGTATTTGTTGCGTTCGATTCGTAGGGTGATTTTTGGATCAAAGATTAGGGTGTGACACTGGGGTTGAATCATAACCGGAGTGCGGGTAGAATCAGAAGTAATCAGGTGTTACACCTGAAATATCTCGAGTACGTAGCTAGAGTGGGAGAAGGGTACATATGGATGACAGAATGCACTTAGAGAGTCTAGGAAGGAGATAAGGTCAGGAGATAGGTTTATGGCCGAGGCGGACCTAAGACACCTATATCCGGAGGTGAGGGGAAGATTGCAAACGGAGAGATGCTTGCGCTATAACCCCTCCCCCGAAAGGAGGGAATGCCACGTCACCTGCTGATGGCGTACGGAAGAGAGTCCGGTAAAGGAAGGCACCCCGCCTGCTTGCATGAAACCTCATCTCCCCTTATCTACACCCTGCCAGGACCAGTGAGTCACCCACGAGGTCCATGCACCTCGGGGGAATCCAATTTCGAGTCACCACCTCTCACGACGGCACCCCTCAGGTATAAGACTGAGGCTTTCCGCCCCGATGGAAAAGAAACCTCAGCACGAACATCCTCACCAACACTACCCCCAAAACCACACACAAGATCTAAGATTATTCCGCAGTGAATTATCGAAAGTAGCCTGATTACCTTCGATTCTCTCTACACTCCGGTTACAATACAACCCCAGTGTCACACTATAATCTTGATCTCAAAATCACCCTATTTTCATGACTTACTTCAACAACACCTACTTCGAAAACCACCTCTATCTACTCGAACTATCTACCCTCTTGGAACCAAAGTGGCAATACTCCTTCGACTGCACATTCCAACCAATCGATAGTGGGCTAGCCAACTACGAATGGTGGGACACATTCAGCGATGGTCCTATCCCTACTCCCTACCAAGAAGGCGACCACGAGCCCTGGAACTGGTATACGTAATACTGGCTCAACTGCGCCTACAACCACGAGAACGCCAAGTTCTCAGAAGATAAGCTCCGAGATCTTTGTGACTATTACTTCACCGACGACGAAACCATTTACACCGGAGACTACCTCGACTGCTATTGTGACACTGGGGTCATATCGTAAACGGAATGTAATGGAATCAAAGGTAATCAGGCTACTTTCGATAATTCACAACGGAATAATCATAGATCTTGTGTGTGGGTTCGGTGGGTTCGGGTCGGTAATGTTTTTGAGGGTGATGTGTCCAGGTTTTTTCTCTCGTTGGGGTGAGAAAACCTCCTTCTTTTATCTAAGAAGGAAGGGTGTGAGATCTGATGATTCGGTGTGAGAAGTGGTGACTCAGGTTCAGATTCCCCCGAGGTGCATAGACCCCGTCGGTGGATCATTGGCCCTGGCCAGGGTGTAGATAAGAAAGATGAGTTCGTCATGCAACTGGGTGCGGAACTCTTGTGTCTAGACTCGTACGTGGCTCCCTCCGCAAGGATCCAAGCCAGTCCCCGCGAGGACTCAGATTCTCTGCGTACGTGGTTCCTCCCGACAAGGAGGCTTAACCAACGTCTGGCCTCTCCCCGCAAGGAGTCAGACCATATCTGCTAAGACCGCTTCGTTTGCACTCAGACCCCTACCTCGGAGTTCCTTCGTCCGATCGCTGCAAGGTTCGATCTCTCCCGCAAAGTTCGATCTCTCGGCCATAAGCTACCTCCAGCTCCTTAACTCCCTCCTAGACTCTTGATCCCTCATCTGTCACCCGCTAGCCTTCCTACTACTCTGTCGCTAAGTAATCTGGATACTCTATGTACTTCGTGGAATATTCAGGTGTAACACTACCTCCCCTCTCCCTTAGCCTCGTTCCGAGTGCTTAAATTTTTTTTTTAAGTAGCCCGTCTCTTTTTGATCATATGATTCTTTCAACGCCGAGTTCCTTTCAACGTCACGGACTGCAGTCCTCCTCCCCTGCAGCACTCCCAACCACCGGATCAGGTCATGTAGTCCCTCGGGACCCTCTGTAATCTGTCGAGATCGCTGGGCCCTCAGAGTAAGCCGGTGCGTACTCTTACATCGATGGTTGTCCCGCTGGGCAGCCGCGTGATGTGGAGACAAAGGGGCCGGCTTCTCAGTGCGCATCCTGGCGATCCCCGGCTGGGGCACGTGGAACGAGTGACCAAGCCCGAGCAAGCCGAACGAGCCAATGGTGTGCACACAGAGGTGTCCGTTCGTCGCCAGGATCTGCCGCCTGTCCGGAGGCACTTGTCTTCCCCGGCAACTACCCCAGCGCGGAGTTGTTCGAGCTGTCATTCGGAGGGATCAGTTGTTCGCGGAGGAGAGCATATGACTCTTTTTCGACTTGGGACATGTGGAACGTGTGACCTTCACGGCCCAGGGTTCGTGCCTGGGAGACCTCCTTGCCTCCCCTGTAGGTGTACGTGCAGAGGTGTGCCGTACCGAGCGCCTACGGCTCTCGTCTGATCGAGTCCGAAATCTCCTAGGACCAGCTAGGCGTCGGCTAGTCGGTAGTCCCTCGGCGCATCCGGGTTCCGCTGGTGAAATTCCCGGAGTTTTTCTAGCCCTCCTTCCGAGAAGTTGTCGTATGGTTCTTCCGTCCAGTCTTTGCGCTCCGGATAGTCGAGCTATTTGACAAGGTAGAGCACCCGCTTGTTGTTGCCTCGTCCTCGTTCGTCCGCCATCATTACTTCCTCGACATCGTATTCCTCGCATTGCTCGACGTCGTCGGCTTCCCGTATTACTTTGGATGGATCGGGCAGAGCCCGATGCTCGCTGGTTCGGTATGGCTCGAGTAAGGAGACATGGAAGACGTTATGGATTTTCCATTTCCTGGGGAGCGTTAGCCAGACGGCGAGAGGGGAGACTACTTTTTCGATCTGGAAAGGACCATGGTTTTTGTGATCCATTTTCCTCGATGGGCGGCGTGTTTTGATGTTGCGTCCGTTGAGCATGACCAAATCTCCTACTTGGTAGGCCGGGGGAGGCTTTCGGTCCGGGTTCGTATATCGACGCATTCTTCCTTGGGCGGCTTTCAACCCCTTCCGGGCCAAGTCGTGTATGGCGGTCATCCAGTGGCCGTACAGTGTGCTGGCCGGGTTGACTGGTTCGTCTTTTTCGTCAGGCAGGTTTATCGTACAAGGATGGAAACCGTAGTTGGCATAGAAGCGCATGACCCCATTTCCCGTTGTAACCGAATTGTTGTACGCGAATTCGGCCATTGGAAGCAATCGTACCCAGTCGTCTTGTTCGTGTCCTACGAAGTCTCGTAGGTATGCTTCAATTGTCTGGTTGAGTCGTTCCATCTGACCGTCCGTTTGTGGGTGGAACGCGGTTGACATTCGCGGCCGGATATCCAGGATTTTCAGGAATTCCCGCCAGACTTCTGATGTGAAACGCGAATCTCGATCTGACACGATGTCCGTAGGTAGCCCGTGATTTTTCCATATTTCTTTGGCGAAAATTCTGGCTAGGTCCAACGCCGTTTTCTCCTTGAGCGGTATGAAATGCGCCATCTTTGTAAATCGGTCCACAATTACGCAGAGTTGGTCGCAACCTTCGGACTGTGGTAGTTCCGTGATGAAATCCATTGCGATAGATTGCCATGGCGCATATGGCAGTTCTAGTGGCGAGGACAACCCGTAGGGAGCGTGGTGTGATGACTTATTCTTCTGGCATTCCAGGCAGCTTCTGACGAAATCGATGAGTCGTTCGTTCATTTTGGGCCACCAGAAGTTTCGTCGAATTAGCTCGCTGGTTTTATCCTGTCCCATGTGTCCTGCTACCTTCATGTCGCGCTCGGATTTCAATATTTCTTGGATTGTGTTGTCCATGACCCACAATCTTCCTTTCCTATACAGGAGATCGTCCTGTATTTCCAACGTTCCTTCTTCCTTGCCCTTTCGGACCTTCAACCCTGCGTTCCCCAGGATCGCTTCCTTTTCTGATATCCATGCTTGTTAATATACCGGATCTTTTCGCGCCGCTTCTCGGACCTTCTTTGCGAATTCTTCATTCCATTTTTTTGTTGGTAGTGACCCTAGACGTGCCGAGGATACCAGGAACGATTGAGAGAGTTGTTTCTCGAAGTGGTTTTTTCCCAAAATCGTCGTGATTGGCTGGTTTTCTACCCCCCCCTTTTCGGGGCGGTACTCCGAACGCCTGGACAGCGTGTCTGGTTTTCCATTTTGGGCGCCTGGGCGGTAGTAGATCTTGAAGTCGATAGCGGCCAGCTCCTGTGCCCATCGCGCTTGACGTCGATTTAGCACCTTTGTTGTAGTGAAGTATTCCAAGTTCTGGTGATCCGAAAAGACTTGGACTGGGTGCATCGCTCCTTCGCAGTATCGTCTCCAGTGTTTGAATGCATCCACCACAGCCAGTAGTTCTTTGTCGTGGATCACGTAGTTGATTTCCGACGGCTGGAATTTTCTGGAGTGGAAGGCTACCGGATGAAGGCGATTCTCCCCATCCCGTTGCGACAGGACTGCTCCGATGGCGAAATCCGATGCGTCGGTTTCGATGATAACCGGTTTTGTTGTGTCGAAGTGCGCTAGGATTGGGGCCGTGGTGAAACGGGTTTTTAGTTCTTTGAACGCTTTTCCCACTGCCTCCGTCCACGCCCATTTCGTTCCTGTTTCCTTTTTCGTGAGTTCGGTCAAGGGTCAGGCTACCTTGGAATAGTCCTTGATGAACCGTCGGTAGAAGTTGGCGAACCCTAGGAACGACTGGACTTCCGTTAGGGAGTTTGGTATTTTCCAGCTGAGCACTGCCTCCACTTTGGTCGTTGACATTTTGATTCCTTTTCTTCCTATCGTATACCCTAGGAATTCTACCTCCTCGGTCTTCCATACGCATTTTTCGGGTGCCACTGCTAATCCATTTTGTTGCAACCTTGTAAGCACTTCCTTGACTAGCCTATCATGTTCTTCTTCCGTTTTTGCATAGATTAGGATGTCGTCCATGTAGGCTAGTACTCCCACGTCTAGTATGTCCGACAGGACGTGATTCATCATATCTTGGAACGTTGATGGTGCGTTGGTGAGACCGGAAGGCATTACCTGGAATTGGTATAGTCCGTATCGAGTCCTGAAGGCTGTTTTCCATTCGTCGCCTTCTCGGATTCTAATGAGGTTGAATCCGTTCTTCAGGTCCAGTTTGGTGAACCATTTTGCTCCTTGTACTCGATCTTGTAGTTCTTGCATCAAGGGAAGCGGATAACGGTTCGGGATGGTTATTGCGTTTAATCCCCGGTAGTCCACGCATAGTCGTAGTCCTCTTCCGCTAGGTTTAGGAACGAAGAGGATTGGTGAACCAGCTGGTGAGGTAGACCTTTGAATTTTTCCGGACTTTTCCATTTCTTTTAGCCATTCTCGGAGGGTTTGGAGTTCAATATCGGAGAGGGGGTAAATGGGTCCCCACGGGGCTGTCGTTCCTTCTTTCAGGTCGATTTTGAGATCGTACGTTGGGCGCTCTGGTAGCGCATCCCACTTCCTTTCCCATGATCCCCAGGAATTGCCGGGATTCCCCGGGAACCTTATCCAGCGGGTTGTCTGAGGCTGCTGCTACGTGTCCCAGGAGTCGCACTGTTGGGTCGATGGCTACCGTTTCGTCCCAAGTTAGCGAGAATTCAGCCGTTTCGTGTCGAGTGCATTTTTCCAAACAGCCGCTACTGTTGAACCGTATTTCCTCCGTAGTCCACATTCCCTGGGGCGGGTGCTTCATTATCCATTCAAATGGGAGGAACACATCGATTTCTGGGTTATTTCCCCGGTGTAGTTTTCGATACTTCGCGCCTGAGTGTGGCGTTCGCATTCGATCTTCCACCTGTCGATGGTTTGTTGGTTGATCAGGGCCACCGAGCATCCCGTGTCCAGTAGGACCTTGATCCGCCTTTCCTGACCTTCTTGGTGCAGGACCATGTCGATTATCGGTCGGGTACCACTTAGGATCTGCTTCGCTTTACGAGTGTGCACTTCGCCGTTTTCCGCATTTTTTCGTTTTCGCGAGAGTCCGCATACAATCGTATAAGCCTTGGCTCGTGGTCGTCCCTGGCTTATCAAAAATCCGACTCCGAATCTTCCCATGGGAGGAAGCTGGCTTCCGTGTCCATGGTTTCCACCGCCGCTATTTTTTGGTTTTTTGCGGTGGGTTCCTGGGTCGGATCGTCGTTTACCCTTTGCCTCTTCGGGAGGGGTGTCGGGGCGAGGCTTTCTCCTACCGCCGCGGCCTTCCAGGGGGCTGCTGGTAGCGCCGTTCCTTGTACTGTTTGGAACGAGAAACATTCGAAGGTTTTATGGCCGGTCCTTCCACATCTCCAACAGCCGTCCTGGTTCTTTTTATGGGCGTCTATTTCCTGCTGGGGTACTCCTTTCAGGGCTGCCGCCGTATTTTCCCATTTTGTCGATCAGCCTCCGTCCCTTCTTGCCTCTTACCTATCTTCCCTGTGCGGTGGTTGAGGGTTCTTTTTCCGGTTGTCCCTTCGCTTTTCTTCGGTTCGGGTCACGCTCCCCGTGGGTCTTCCTTGCTCCCTAGCCTGCTTCAGGGCTTTTTTCTTCTCCACCTGTAGCGCCGCTTGGTAGGTGGCTTCTAGGAATCCTTCGTCATCCCCGAATTCCCCCATGTAATGCGCGAACCACATATCCAGCACCGCGTCTGTCATTGCTAGGTCAATTTTTTCCTGCAGACTTACGCCGGCGGCTCAGGCGTAATTGTTAAGGGCCCGGAATTCCGTCATGTAGGCCCTTATGTCTCCCGAGTACTTGAGCTGGCTTAGCTTTAGCTGGGCGTTGGCTGCCTCCCTGGGGTTGTGGTATTCTGTCCGGATATCCGCTGCATAATTGACCCAGGAGTCGTTTTCTCCCAGCGTGTCTTAGCGGTGTAGGTCCCAGGCTTTGGCCGTTCCGGTCAATAGTGTCCCTACCCAGGCTATTTTCTGCTGGTCACTGGTTTCCGGATAGAAGCTCAGGTACTTGGTGACCGATTTCCACCAGACGTTGAACGGGGTAGAGGGCTTTCCGTCAAAGGTCTCGGGATTCGTCATTTTAAGACGCAACGTTCGTATCGAGACCGGCGCGGGATTAGGCTGGGTGGCCAGAGCTATTCCTTCTGCTACCGCGCTGGCTACGGTCCGGGTGAGTTCTTCCGTAGTCAGGGTTCGTCGTGCTGGGGGAGGCGTAGGTGAATTTCGTCGCGACCTTGGAGGCGGCGATGGCGGTGGTGGAGGCGGCAGGGGCCGATTTGGCGGTCGCGGGGGTTCTCCTCCTCCTCCAAACATTGGAGGCCTTGGTGGTGGCGGGGACAGCGCGGGGCAGCGAGTTCTTCATTCCGGCCTGGGTGGCACTGTCGGTCGCTGGATCCTTTTGGATTAATCGTCCGCGGGTCCTGCGCAGAGTTGTCGCAGGGCGCTGGCCAAACTGGACGTGGATGGTGGGGCCGGACTGCGCCATGCTCCTGGTTCTGGCGTGGTGCGAACCGATGCCTGAGCCGGGGGAAGCGGAGCCTCTGGAATTCGAATTTGAGCGGCCAACTGCTGTAGTGCTGCTGCCTGGTGCTTCGTTTCTTGCCGGGCTTCTAGTAGTTGCTGCTCTAGGTATCCCACTCGTTTCTGGTGTTCTTCAGCCAACAATTCTACATTACCTTGGAAATTAGCCAAATGTTGGCTTCGCGCTATGTTGGCTTCGGCTAGGAACGAGATGGAGTCTTTTAGTCGGGCCAATTGGGTGGCTTGGCCGGCCTGCTTTTGCCTAGCTTCCTGGGTTCGTTCGATAATGGCCCCCCAGACATTTTGCGCAAAGGCCTGGTATGCCGTGGCAGCGCTTGCCAACTCGCTTCGTATCCAATCTCCTGTGATTGTCTCATTAGCGCGGAGTCGGTCATATATATACCTGGTGCCCTCCGACAGGTCGTGATATGCCTGCTCGATCTGCTTGATTCTTAGGTCCGTTCGATCGACCGTGTTGTCGCAGAGGCGGACTAGCTGCGTCAAATCCTTTTCTGCCTGTTTTTGTTGTTTGACTAAGGCACGGAGCCATGTCGCCGGGTTGGAGATTTCGAGGGCTTCTTCCGCAGGGGCGGTTCCATCCGTGATCTGTAGTATGTCATGAGGGGCTTCCAAGCGGAGCATGTTGAAATCGGTAGACGTCATTTTGCGGGTTCAGTATAGGTCAAGAAAGTGTCCTGTGTGAATGGTTTGGTCGTCTTGAAACTCGTAGTCGCAGATTTCTCGGAATTCGAGTCCGTTGAGATCGGTGCTTTGTCGAAGCAGGGCGCAAGTGGACCAGTATTGGGTATACCAGTGCCAAGGCGTAATGTCGTCGAGTTCGACAGGGGCCGGTCCGTTGACGTACTCGTTCCACTCGTTTTCTTCTCTTGTGGTGGTTGCTATTTCCTGGTTGATTGAGCCGAAGGTATAGTCAAATTGGTAGCTTGACTGGGGTTCGAGAATCGTGGCTAAGTCGAGCAAAAAGAAGTGATCTTGTTCGAATGAGGGCATGAAAGTAGGGTGATTTTTGAGATCAAGATTATAGTGTGACACTGGGGTCGTATCGTAACCGGAGTGTATTGGAATCAAAGGTAATCAGGCTACTTTCGATAATTCACAATGGAATAATCTTAGATCTTGTGTGTGGGTTCGGTGGGTTCGGGTCGGTAATGTTTTTGAGGGTGATGTGTCCCGGTTTGTTCTCTCGTTGGGGTGAGAAAACCTCCTTCTTTTATCTAAGAAGGAAGGGTGTGAGATCTGATGATTCGGCGTGAGAAGTGGTGACTCGGGTTCGGATTCCCCCGAGGTGCATAGACCCCGTGGGTGGATCATTGGCCCTGGCCGGGGTGTAGATAACGGAGATGAGTTTGTCATGCAACTGGGCGGGGAACTCTTGCGTCTAGACTCGTATGTGGCTCCCCCCGCAAGGATCGAAGCCAGTCCCTGCGAGGACCCAGATTCTCTGCGTACGTGGTTCCTCCCGGCAAGGAGGCTTAACCAACGTCTGGCCTCTCCCCGCAGGGAGTCAGACCATATCTGCTAAGACCGCTTCGTTTGCACTCAGACCCCTACCTCGGAGTTCCTTCGTCCGATCCCCGCAAGGTTCGATCTCTCAGCCATAAGCTAACTCCAGCTCCTTAACTCCCTCCTAGACTCTTGATCCCTTATCTGTCACCCGCTAGCCTTCCTACTACTCTGTCGCTAAGTAATCTGGATACTCTATGTACTTCGTGGAATATTCAGGTGTAACAGCTATTGAGACATGACGACCTCTTCGGACTTCAACATCCTCCGGCTCGAGGCACCCAGGGACCTGCTCCAAATCACAGAGGGAACACCAAGGCCGGAACAAGCAGTGGAGATAGCCAACCCCGCAGTCTGGGTCAGGACCCTGGTGCACCAGAAACAGCAAGGCGAGAGCGACTTACGACGGCTTACGGAGCTGTGCGGTCATGCCTACGATAGGACTGACCGGCGAACACGGGAGATTGAACAAGCCTATCAAACCTTGGCAGAAGGTACTAGGTACGTATGTGACTGAGTCAACGCTAATGAGAAAATAGTGGAATAATGGATACGTAGCGAGCTGTCAACAGCAGCGAACGCGTACCAATCTCTCGCCAGAAATGTCTGGCAGGCCATCATCGAGCGCACCAATGAGGCCAACGAGCGGCAAATATGTCAAGCCACTCAGCTGGCTCGGGTAAACAACGCCCAGTCCTTCCTGGCAGAAGCTAACACGGCCCGGAATCAACACCTGGCCAACTTTGAGGGAAACGTGGAACTATGGGCAGCTGCATAACAGAACCGCGTGTCCACCCTGGAAAACCAACTCCGCGAGGCAAGAGCGGAGATCCAACGCATTGCGACCAGAATCCCGCTACCCGCAACACCACCAGTGCCAGCAGGACCACCTGCATGGAGAAGCCCCGTCCGGCAAACCAGCACCAGTGCCCCATCAGCTCACTGACCACCAGCGCCCCATCGGCTCATTGACCACCAGCGTTGGGAAGCCCGCTACGTTTAAACCCGGGACCGATGCTCCGACGACAGAGACCCCCGGCACTACCCACAACGCCAGAAATGAGGCTGCTACTGGAGCAACTCCGACGCCGCATATCCCCAAGGCCACCTGTTCCCTAACCCACAGCAGGACAGCAAGGAGACCCCCCCTCGACACCACCCCGATCGTCCGCAGGGCCACCCTCGGGCCCGCTGCCCGAACCACCGCTACCTCCTTTCCGGCACCCCCGCTCTCCTTCGCTACCTAGGAATCCTGCACCTACAATTACCATGCAGGACCTCGTACGGCTGGTAGCCAAGGGAGTGGAGCGGGCTCGACAGGACCAACCGGCGCGACCCGAACGCGGCAACATTGCCCGATTAAAAATGAAGAACCCGGAATCCTTCGATGGGAAGAGTTCGACCGCCTTCAACCAGTGGTGGGAGGCAGTCACCATGTTCCTTGGGTTCTATCCGGAAACGGGGGATCAACAGAAAATCGCCTGGGTAGGAACAATACTTTCGGATATGGCTCTAGTATGGCACCTACAGTGCTTCCGTGAGCTAAACGGAAACGACACCTGGGTCAACTACGTGGCAGCCATTCAGGCAGAATATCGTAACGAAAGGGAAGCAGCCGATGCCCAACTCAAACTGGGGCAGCTAAAATACCAGGGGTCAATCTGCACGTACCTCACGGAGTTCCAAGCCCTGAACAATTTCGCCAGAGCAACGGGGGAAGGCCTACGTGATAAGATCGACCTGGCAATGCCAGACAGCATCCTGGACATGCGATTCAACAAGAACCCAGACAAGGCCACAGACGACGAAGGGTTCATGAACACCACCTACCAAGCAGGCATCCAGGTAGAAAAGAAAAAAGCGCTCAAAGCAGCTAGGGAAGCATCGAAAGGAGGACCTGCACAAGGGAAAAAGGACGACAAGCTCAAGAACGAAAGAACGAGGGACGACCCGAGCAAAAGGAGACCGGAGCAACACTCCGAAAAAGCCCGGGAATGGTGGGGAGCAAAAAACCACTGGGTCTCGAAGGAGGAAGCCCTGAAAGGCGTTCCGCAACAAGAACAAGAAGCGTACTTCCGAAACCGTGACGATTGCTGGCGGTGCGGACGGGCTAGGCACAAAACATTCGAATGCTTCTTGTTCAGCACGCTGCAAGGAACCACGCTACCAAAAGCCCCTTGAAAGATTGCAGGAGCCTCGGAAGGGAAACAAAAACGGGATGAAGAAGTAGAGGAGCACCCAGCAGCCAAGCAGCAGAAAGTGGCAGTGGCCGAGATCATGGATACTGACGCCGTTGCCCCGCTATGGGAAGACTCTGAATCGGATTTTTAGGAGGTCGGAAAAGCCGCAGCCTAAGACCTCGACAATAATATGCTGACCAGGAATCGAGGGAATGAGGAACCAAGTGCTGGAACCCTGTCAAAAAAACCAAGGACAGTCCCCAGTGGCACTCGCCCAATTATCACAATGATACTACACTTAGGTGAAAAGAAACACCCAATTCAGGTACTACTGGACACCGGTTGCTCTGTCACGATACTCAATCAACAGACGGTAGAAAAACTTGGGATCAAAAGGAGAGCCCATCGGCAACCTCACAGCATAGAAAACTACACCGGGGAAAGCATCAAGTGAGCAGGACAATTTTATACAGAGCCAATGCTCCTCCAACACCGAAGACACTATACCAAGGAGAAATTCGAAATTTTGCCAATGGAGACCAATATTGACGCCTTTCTCCCCTTCGACTGGATAACAGCGCACCCACCCCAGGGGACCTGGACAAACGAAGAAATTCGGTTCAACTGTGCAGAGTGCATGAGGAAATGCACCCGGTACGAAACAGCGCCCTTCTCCCTAACCTGGGACAAATCAATCGCAACCAATCCCAGCGCTCGAGTTATCGGGTTCGTGTCGGCAGCAGCGGAGGAAGACCCATTAAAAGCTGTTCCAATGGAATTCCGTCAATACCTCGGAATCATGGGAAAAGAGGCGGCAGATGCCATTTTAAGAACACCGACCCTACGACTGCAAGATCGACCTCCAGGAAGGAAGCACGGCGCCTTGGGGACCCTCCTACCCCTTGTCAGAAGAAGAACTCCGGACCCTGAGAGAATGGCTGACAGAGATGAAAAGGACGGGGAAAATCAAGTGCTCCACATCCGCGGCCAGCTCACCAATCCTCTTCATGCCAAAACCACACGGACGAGGATTACGCCTATGTGTGGACTACCGAGCCCTGAATCGGATCACCATCCCAAATCGGTACCCACTACCTCTGATGCAGGAGCTGCAAGATCGGGTCCGAGGGGCACAATGGTTCCCGAAAATGGACCTCAAAAATGGATTTCACCTGATCCGAATCCGTGAGGGGGACGAATGGAAAACAGCGTTCAGAACCCGGTACGGGCTTTTCGAATTTCAGGTTATGCCGTTCTGGCTTACCAAAGCCCCCTCCACCTTTCAAGATATGATGAACCATATCTTTTCCGACATGCTCGACACAGGAACATTGGCATACATGGATGACATACTGGTCTACGCCGACACGGAGAAAATGTGGAGGCAATACTCAGCTGGAAAACACCGGAATCCCTAAAAGAAACACAATCGTTTTTGGGGTTCGCCAACTTTTACAGACGATTCATCCAGGACTACTCCCGAGTGGCGAGACCACTTACAGAACTGTCCAAGAAAGACAGGGAATGGTCCTGGAATACGGAAGCAGATGCAGCCTGCTCACAGCTAAAACGACGATTCACTACGGCCCCGATTCTAGCGCACTTCGACCCCGTAAAAGAAGTCATCCTCGAAACCGACGCATCGGACTTTGCAATAGGAGCAATACTGTTGCAGCAGGGCGAGGAGAGACACCTACACCTGGTGGCATTCCACTCCAGGAAGTTCCAACCCGCAGAAATTAACTACGAGATCCATGACAAGGAACTCCTGACGGTAGTGGACGTCTTCAAACACTGGCGACGATATTGTGAAGGCATAACCCACCAGGTCCAGGTCTACTCGGACCATCAGAACTTGGAATACTTTACGACAACTAAAGTATTAAGCCGACGACAAGCAAGATGTTCACAAGAGCTGGCCGGCATCAACTTCAGAATCTACTGCCGACCAGGCACTCAGAACGGAAAACCAGACGCACTATCAAGGCGTTCGGAGTACCGCACTGAAAAGGGGGGGGTAGAAAAACAGCCGATAACCATGGTTTTGAGAAAAAATCACGTTGAGGAACGACTAATGCGATCCTTCATCCGCTCCTCGGTGCGGCTAGCATCACTCCACGAAAGAAGATGGACAGTGGAATTCCTGGCAACCATCAGGAAAAAAGGAAAAAAGGACAAAGAATACGACCAAGCGAGGAAACAGGAAGCAGCGATGAAAGACCCGTCGCCGAAAGACCGAAAGGTCAAGGAATTGAGCTGCGAAAACAACCTACTGTACAGACGGAACCTGCTCTGGGTACCGAAGGGACTGGTGCAGAAGATTATGGAAACAGAACATGACACAAAGGTGGCGGGGCACATGGGGCAGGACAAAACTATCGAACTAATCCGACGAAACTTCTGGAGGACAAAAATGAAAGAACGAATCATCGACTTCGTCAGAAGCTGCCCCGAATGCCAACAGAACAAGGCGTCCCGACACCAACCCTATGGGCTATCCTCCCCACTAGAATTGCCCTACGCCCCATGGCAATCCATAGCGATGGACTTAATTACGGAACTCCCAGTCTCGGAAGGCTGCGACCAGCTATGGGTAATCATCGACCGATTCACCAACGTGGCGCACTTTCTCCCCTTGAGAACGGAGGGAAAAAGGGCGGCGGATCTAGCCGTCATCTTTGCCCGAGAGGTATGGAAATATCACAGCCTCCCCGCTGATATTGTGTCAGACCGCGACTCCAGGTTTACTTCAGAGACCTGGAAGGAATTCCTGCGACTCTTGGGAATCCGGCCCCGAATGTCAACCACGTTCCGTCCGCAGACCGACGGACAGACGGAGCGGCTCAACCAGACGGTCGAAGCCTACCTATGACCGTTTGTCAGCAAGGAACAGGACGACTGGGTACACCTGCTGCTGATGGCCAAGTTCGCCTACAACAACATGACCACCACGGGCAATGGTATGTCTCCGTTTTACGCTAACTATGGCGTCCACCCGGCAGCCATGGACCCTGCGTCAACAGAACCTCTGAATCCAGCGAGCCAAGTCTATACCCACTGGATGCACACCGTGCACGACGAATCCCGGAGAGGGCTGGAAGACGTACAGGAGCGAATGCGCCGGTACACCAACCCAGTGCGAAAGGAACCCCCGGCATACCAAGTAGGAGACTTGGTGATGCTCAATGGCCGCAACATCAAAACGGGCCGCCCATCGAGGAAACTGGACAACAAGAATCATGGTCCCTTCCAGATCGAGAAAATCGTCTTCCCCTGGCCATCCGCCTCATGCTGCCCCGGAAATGGAAGATCCACAACATCTTCCACGTCTCGCTGCTTGAACCCTACCGAACTAGCGAGCACCGAGCACCACCGGACCCGTCAAAGGTGCTTCGAGAGGCCGACGACATCGAACAATCGGAGGAATACAATGTCAACGAAGTTATGTCCTCAGTCGAACGCGGCCGGGGAAACAACAAAAGAATCCTATACCTCATCAAGTGGCTCGACTATCCGGAACGCAAAGACTGGACGGAAGAACCATTCGACAACTTTTTGGTAGGCGGTCAGGAGAAACTCCAAGAGTTTCACCAACGAAACCCAGACACACCAAGGAACTACCTACTTGCCAATGCCTAGACAAGATGTCCATAGAAGGGTCTGACAAAGCATGAGTGGTAGTAGGGATGAAGGGGCTGGAGGACTTCATCTCGCACACACAAAGCAAGACCCGGTTGACCAACTTTCGGAATAAGGAACCAGTGGTTCAGATCCAGGGCCACGGGTGCACCCCGCCCCCGAAAGTGCGGGCACTCCTTGGCACGCCCACAGGAGGCCACTACCTGGATCCTGGTTACTAGCACGAATGGCACCATGGGCTCACCCCGCACGAAAAAAGCTCGATTCGAATCGACCCCGGAACTGAAGTCCCAAACAAGGAGCAACCCGAAGAAAGACCCGGTTCTCGGGCACCTGAAGCCCTCCCAGCAAAGGAAACCCGCGCCAGGTACCACACAACCCGGTAAAGAGGACTCTGGAGAACCCGAAGAGAGATACGGGATGACCGCTGAAAAGGCGCGGGCACTTCCTGACACGCTTGCTTCATCCGGATGAGTTGTCATGGCCTCTATCTGAATCCCGGTTTCAGCCCTCGGCCCACCGAATTCCTACCCGCGCTCTCGAAGAATCGAATCCCGGTTGGGACACGGCGCGGCCCCACCAAAGACCCCCCAGCAAACGACAGTATGAGTACGCACTGGCCTACTCAGAGGGCCCAGTCATTTCGATGGATTACAGAGTCATGTCCTGATCCGGTGACTGGGAGGGCTGTAGGGGAGGAGGACTACAGTCACAGTAACTACACTTACGAAATGTTACCCCACGAAAAGACACACACCCACAAAGAGACGGGCCGCCTAAACAGAGAGAAAAGTGTTAGCGCTCGGGACAAGGCTAAGGGAGAGGGGAGGTAGTGTTACACCTGAAATATCTCGAGTACGTAGCTAGAGCGGGAGAAGGGTACATACCGATGACAGAATGCACTCAGAGAGTCTAGGAGGGAGATAAGGTCCGGAGATAAGCTTACAGCCGAGGCAGACCTAAGACACATATCTCCGTAGGTGAGGGGACGATTGCAAACGGAGAGATGCTTGGGCTATGGCCCCTCCTCCAAAAGGACGGGATGCCATGTCGCCTGCTGATGGCGCGCGGACCGCCGGACTTGGGCTATGACCCCTCCCCTGAAAGGAGGGGAAGCCACGTTGCCTGCTGATGGCGTACGGAAGAGAGTCCGGTAAAGGAAGGCACCCCACCCGCTTGCATGAAACCTCATCTCCCCTTATCTACACCCTGCCAGGACCAATGAGTCACCCACGAGGTCCATGCACCTCGGGGGAATCCAAATCCGAGTCACCACCTCTGACGACGGCACCCCTCATGTATAAGACTGAGGCTTTCTGCCCCGATGGAAAAGAAACCTCAGCATAAACATCCTCACCAACACTACCCCCGAAACCACACACAAGATAAAAGATTATTCCACAGTGAATTATCGAAAGTAGCCTGATTACCTTTGATTCTCTATACACTCCGGTTCCAATACAACCCCAGTGTCACATCAGGCTACTTTCGATAATTCACAACGGAATAATCTTAGGTCTTGTGTGTGGGTTCAGTGGTAGTGTTGGTGAGGATGTTCGCGGTGATTTTCCTTCCGTTGGGGCAGAAAACCTCAGTCTTATACCTGAGTGAAACTGGCGTGAGAGGTGGAGACTCGGATTTGGATTCCCCCGAGGTGCATGGACCTCATGGGTGACTCATTGGTCCTGGCCGGGTGTAGATAAGGGAGATAAGCTCTTCATGCAGCTGAGCGGGGAACTTTCTTGCTCCAGACTCGTACGTGGCCTCCCCCACAGGGCCCAGACCGCTGCGAACATGGTTCCTCCTTGAGGACTGGGAGCTCTCGTACAAGACCCCTCCATAAGGAGCCCAACCAGCGTCTGCCAAGATTCTTCTTTGCTTCGTTTGCACTTCGACCCCTAATCTTGGAATTTATTCTTTTTTACGACCGATCTTCTCAGCCGCAAGCTAACTCCGTCTCCTTAACTCCCGCCTAGACTCTCTGAGTGCGTTCCATCATCCTTGGGTACTCCTCTTTAGCTTAGCTACGCACTCGAGATATTTCGGGTGTAACAGTATCATTCGATTGTGCTCCTTCTGAGAATTATATTGTGAGGTGGGAATGTTGTGCATCTTAAGTGGGATCGGTAGAAGAGCTATTAACAATATGCCGTGGTAGCTGGGCGCCATTCTGATAGTGGTTGATAGGTTTCCGATCGTCATATATACTGGCCATACTTTCTTGTCACAGGAAAAATTTGATAGCTGTGTTGCATCAGAAAAGAATATCATCGGTACGACGGTATCGCCATCATCTAGCGAGCTCTGTACAATTGTCAATAACCCGTACACACCTCCGAGAGTACTGATTACTAGGGAGGGTTCCAACCTGCCGTTCCCACCACCAGTCTGCGGTGTGCATCTTGCCATAAGTGCGTCTTCCATCCTCTTCAAACCATTGCTGAGGAGGGTATGAAAGATGATCCGCATATGCTGGCTGCTTGAGAAGCCACTGCGCACACTTGATAATGTCTCGATGCCAGAATTTGATCGGCTGTTTGGCATGCTTTACATTCCAAACGACATTTTTCAAGTGGCTTCTCTGCCATGAACTGGCTCCCAGTCCATCCTCCATTTGATCGAGCATCTGCCATAAACAGTAATTGGACTTGAGCGAAGCCTTTATCTCATCCTTGACTCGAACCCTCCCCTTTAGCATTTTGTCGATGCTCTTTGCACTGAACTTCTCCACTATCACCATCTCGGCAAAGTTGAACTCTTCTTCGTTGGCAAATGGGTTGTACGGGTCTTCGTTGGCGTGTGTGAACTCATCGGGTAGAGGTACGTAAGCGCAGGGAAGGCCGGCATTGGCGTATGTGTGCACAGTAGGGACAGCTTTCAACTCACCTGCTGGTAAGTTCGTGGGTTCGGTGCAATCGTCGTTGCCAGCTTTGTTAGTAAGTTGCCTATTCGGGAGCCAGGTATGTGAGGAAGAGTGTATGTGCTTCGTGGGCTAGTCTTTGTCGTGCGGAGAATCTGCTTGTCATTTTTTCACCTATAGGGGGCACATTCCCCATCCAATTAGATCTGGCGACGCACTTCAAATTCCGATCTAAGTTGATCGTAGCCACTCTGGCGGCTGCCAGCGCCGCCAATACCGGCAGGTAAAGTGACAATAGCAGTCGGTATTATGCAGTACTACTGTCGCGCTGGATTTTCGCTGCGGTAAAATCAAGTACCGCGACCAAAAATTTCCGGGTTTTTTTTTTCGAATTTCTTCCGGACCCTGGGCGGTACTGTATAATACTTTTCATTACTTCATCGTTTTGCAGCTTTAATAATTTTTCCTGTTGTACCGTGCCGTATGTGCCCATAGCTGACTATACCGTACACGCACTCTGAAATTGCGGGTATCGTCCAGTAAAGTACATTACCAACAACTACCCATGAACTGATAGCAGCATCACATATACCGCTACATACTGTGGCGGTACTCTATGGTAATGTCTATTACCGGTGTCAGGTCAGATTCTGCTGCGGTAATGTCTAGTACCGTGACCAAAAATTCAAGGGTTTTTTTTTTTTTGAATTTCGTCCGAGCCTTGCACCGTACTGTATAATACTTTTCATTACTTCA
>Ga0307516_10001709_pt1 | contig 30164 bp, 29 predicted proteins | sample 19_EM_MG_FD_203310 | JGI IMG/M metagenome (GOLD analysis project Ga0307516, IMG submission 203310) | Populus trichocarpa ectomycorrhiza microbial communities from riparian zone in the Pacific Northwest, United States - 19_EM | ecosystem: Host-associated > Plants > Roots > Unclassified | place... | reverse complement strand
GATAACCGGCTCATGTCACTGCGGCTTGATTGCCTACGAGGCAGACATTGATGCTCGCCGCGTGACCGTCTGCCATTGCAAGGATTGCCAGCAACTGACCGGCTCCGCCTTTCGCGTCTCCGTGGGAACCACAAGGAAGCAGTTCACGCTGCGTCGTGGCACTCCGGCCGTCTACGTCAAGATCGGCGACAGTGGCGCCAAGCGGGCCCAGGCCTTTTGCCCGGTGTGCGGATCGCCCCTCTTCACCTACGACGTCGACAGCCCGGCCGAAGTGGGACTCCGGGTCGGATGCATCGACCAACGCGAAGAGCTGCGCCCGACCCGGCAGATCTGGTGTCAATCGGCGCTGGGCTGGTCAATGAACATTCAGGATCTTCCCCGCAGCGCCCGGGAATAGATCGAGCGCCGAGCGTCGAGCTGCAAGCGCCGCCACATCACTACCGGGAGTCGTCATGACAGATCGCATGGCCAAGGCCGAGATGCTCATTCGCCAGCCACCCAGCAATGTATTCGATGCCTTCGTCAAACCCGACATACTCACGCGCTTCTGGCTGGAAGCCGCAAGCGGGCCGCTGGCACCGGGCGCCCGGGTCACGTGGCGGTTCATGGTGCCCGGTGCCTCCGAGTCGCTCACGGTGACCGCGTTTGATCCGCCTCAACTGATCGCATTCGATTGGTCCGATGGGTTGCACGTGAGGCTGGGTTTCGCGGACCATCCCCCTGGAGCCACGCGGGTCACTGCGGAAGTGACCGGCTTCGCCACAGACGCGCGAGTCGCTGACATCGTGGACGCCACGGAAGGCTTCAGCATCGTTCTTTGCGATCTCAAGACACTGCTGGAGACGGGCCGCTCAGCCCACCTGGTCCGAGACAAGGCCATGTTGATCGCGGCCTCCCCCCGGTAACCCCGCCACGGAGCACCCCCACATGGACGAAGATCTCGACCTGCTTTCGCAGGCGCAGTTGGTCGCCGAGGTCGTCAAACTGCGCCATGCCATTCGCATGCACCGCGACTCCACCGGCCACGCGCTTTGCTGGCATCACCCCGACCTGTGGTCCTTGCTGCCGGAACGCACGCCACCCGCCATCGCCGTGCCTGCGTGGCCGCAGTTCATGCGCGGGTGCATCAAGTATCGCCAGTCGCTCGACGAGCAGGTGCCCCAAGCCCCGCGCACCCACCAGGAATTCGACGGCGATCCGGGCTCGACCGCCTAGCCGGGTGCCCCCACTCAAGCCAGCATCATCACCGGCGGCAGCGGCGGCAGTGCCGCCAGCACCCGTACCAGATCGCCCACGCTGGAGGTGCCGGTCTTCTGGCGGATGCTGCAGATCTGCGTGCGCACCGTGGAAACCGCCACCTGCGTGCTGCGGGCAATCTCTTCGGGGCACAGGCCGTGGCAGACATGGGTCAGCACCGCCGCCTCGGCGGAGGTGAGCCGGTGGCTGCTGGCAAAGAGCGCCAGGCTCACCTGCTCGCAGAGCTGGCGCCGGCCCAGCACCACCAGCACCTGCCGCCGGGCCGCCGTCGCGCTGCCGCCCAGCGGCACGGTGGCGAGCCACAGGCGCTGCTCGCCGGCATGCAGGTCCAGCAGGGTCCGCCGGCCGAGCCGGGCCATCTGCAGCGCACGCAGCAAGGCGTCGCGCTGCTCGGCCGGCACCCGCAGCTGCTGGTTTTCGACACTCACCACGCCGCTGCTCGTGCAGGCCCGCCGGAACGCCTGGTTGGTGAGCAGCACCCGGGCGTCGGCGCTCAGCAGCGCCAAGCCCTGATCGATCTGGTCGATCACCAGGCCCAACAGGTTGAGTGCGCCGTTCGAGTCGTCCGGATCGTCCGGCGGCAGGTCTGCGGCCACCCCCCATCCAGGGTGTCCATGGAGTGTCATCGCGGGTGCAAGGCTGTCCATCGCATCGTCCCCTTGGCCGGTCCGCACCGGCTGTGCCTCCACTGTGCGGCCCACCCGGGCTTCAGGTCTTTGGCATGGCGCTGAAACGGCGCTGAAGCTTCACGACTGCCACACCGGCCCGCCGCGCGCATACACAATTTTGTGGGTGTCAGGCGCCCCGCGCGTCGCGCAGGATGCGGCGCGGCCTGCTGATGGGCCGCGAGTGTGGTGAAGGAGCCAACATGCCGACAGTGAGGTCCGTGAACCAGGGGTTGAATCTGGTTCTGCCCATGGAGAGTCCCACGCGCCTGGCCAGCCTGATGGGCCTGCTCGGGCAGGAAGAGACCCGGCAGAAGATCGGCAGCGCGCTGCGGGGGCTGCACTACGTGCACTTCGCGCGCTTCCTGCCGCTGTTCGAGGTGTCGACCCTGCTGGTCATTACCGAGTTCGACGGCCGGCCGTCGGAGCTTGCAGGCAACGAAGGCCTGCGGGCCTACACGATGGACTTCGCCGCGGTGCTGTCCGACGAGTTCACCCTGATCCTCAGCCACGTCCGCGACAAGCCGCGCCTGCCGGTCAGGGAATTTCCCGAAGATTTCTGGCGCTATGTCGAATCGCATCACGACGCCAGGTTCCAGCCGTTCTCCGCCTACGACGACAAGACGGTGATCGACATCGTGGGCAAGCCGCTGGCCCCGCGCCTGCCGCCGGGCCTGCCGCCGCAGCAGATCGGCGTGGACGCCGCCGACGTGCAGGGCAACATCCTGCTCGGCTACCGCGCCACGGTGGCCGAGCACCTGGCCCTGGCGGTGGGCGACGACCCGCGGGGTGCCCGCGCGCTGCTGGCCAAGCTGGCGCAAGCCGCGCCCACCGACCTGCACATCAGCACCGGGGCCACCTGGCAGCGGCCGGAGCCCGACCACTGCCTCACCGTGGGCTTGACGCATGAGGGCCTGGCCCGCCTGGGCGTGGACCCCGAGGTGCTGGCGCACTTTCCGCGCGCGTTCCGCGAGGGGGCGGCCCGGCGGGCCACGGACAACTGGGACATCGACGACGCCGGCCCGGCGCACTGGCGCATCGGCGGCACCGGCCAGCCGGCGGCGCACCTGCTGTTCTCGCTGATGGCCAAGGACGAAAAAGCCTTTGCCGCGCGGCTGGCCGGCTTGCTGGCCGCCTGCGAGGCCGCCGGCCTGCGGGTGGTGGGGCGGCAAGCCACCACCATGCTCTCCCGGCCTGGCCGCATCCACTTCGGCTACCAGGACGGCCTGAGCCAGCCGCGCATCGCCCTGGGCACCCCCGCCACCCCCACCGCCGAGGACGGCCAGCCGTGGGCCCCGCCCGGCGACTTTCTGCTGGGCCACACCAACAACACCGGTGGCGACTACCTGGGCGACCTGCCGGCCAAGCTGGGCCGCAACGGCACCTATGCTGCCTTCCGCCTGATCCGGCAGGACATCGAGGCCTTCGAGAAGAAGATCGCCGAGGTGGCCCACAACCATCCCTCGCTGACGTTCGACCAGGTGGCCGCCAAGCTGATGGGCCGGGCCCTGGACGGCCGCCCTCTGCAGCAGCCGGCTGCGGGCGCGCCGCCGGTGGGCGACAACCGCTTCGACTACGGCGACCCGCAGGCCCGCGCCCTGGGCGTGGCGCCCGATCCCCAGGGCGCGGTCTGCCCCTTCGGCGCCCACGCGCGCCGCGCCAACCCGCGCAGCAGCCTGGTGATGGGCCGCGCGTTCGCGCACCGCCTGATCCGCCGCGGCCTGCCCTACGTCAGCCGCTGGGTGCCGGAGCAGCCCTCGCCGCGCCCGGAAAACGGCCTGGCCGGGCTGTTCATCTGCGGCGACCTCGAAGAGCAGTTCGAGTTCGTGCAACGCCACTACATCAACGGCGACCTGGGCAGCGGCAACGCGCGCAACCTGCACGACCCCATCGCCGGGCGCCACCGGGCGGGTGAGGCCCGCTTCGTCTTCTCGCCCGGACCGGGCCAGCCCGACGTGACGATCGACAACCTGCCGCAGTGGACCACCACGGTCGGCAGCCTGTACCTGTTCATGCCGGGCCTGCAGGCGCTGCGCCTGCTGGCGCAAGGGGCCTGGTCGAGCGACCGCAAGCCGGCCGGGTATCCCGGGCGGTTCGACGCGAGCCGGTTCAACCCGCACGACCCGGCGTTCCTGGCCGACCCGTACCCCTTCTATGCGGAGTTCCGCCGCGCGGCGCCGGTCAGCTGGATCGCGGCGCATGGGTGCTACTGGGTGTTCAGCCACGCCCTGGTGACGCAGGTCTGCGCCCCCCGCGAAGACCCCGTGTTCCTGAAGCCCGGCAACCAGAAGTCGCGCAAGGGCCCGCCGCTCGACGGGGAGCGGCACTTGCCCGACGGCCTGTTCTTCATGAACCCGCCCGAGCACACGCGGGTGCGCCCGCTCATGGACCAGGCCCTCGAAGGCGCCATCGGCAACGCCCGGAACCTGGCTGCCGAGGGCACCCGCACTGCGCTGGACAAGGCAGCGGCAAAAGGCGAGCGCTCGCTGGAACTGGTCGGCAGCCTGGCCTCCGTGGTGCCGCGCGAGGTGTTCATGCAGGTCATGGGCTGGCCCGACGATCCCATGGGGATCTTCAGGGGCTGGGTGCGCCAGGCGCTGGATGCGCATGACCATTCCGCGGACCCATTGACCCAGCTGAAAGGCGCCACCAGCAGCATGGCCCTGCGGGCCTATTTCCAGGCACTGGGCCTCCAGGCACCGGGCCGGGGCTGCCCGGTGGCCCATGGGGCTGCGGGGGCCGGTGCCGCCCGCACGGCCGGCGGCATGTACGGCAGCCTGCAGGCCCAGGTCGCCCAGGGGCGCCTGGACCCGCTGGCACTGCAGGAATCGGCCCTGCACTTTGCGCTGGGCGGCTACCTCTCCACCGAGTTCCTCCTCACCACGGGTGTGCTCAACCTGCTGCGCCACCCCGAGCAGCTGCAGTGGCTGCGCGCCAATCCAGGCCGCATGCCGCAGGCCGTGCGGGAAATGCTCCGCTACGATGCACCTTTCCAGTTGGCCGACCGCATCGTGGCCAGGGACACCGAGCTGGGTGGGGTCAAATTGCGCAAGGGCGATCGCCTGGCCGTGGTCTACGGCTCGGCCAATCACGACGAGACCGTGTTCAACGACATCGATCCCGACCGGTTCGACATCCGCAAGCCCTCGGCGCATGCGAGCCGGGCCTATGGCTTTGGCCACGGCATCCATTACTGCATCGGCGCCCAGCTGGCCGAGATGGTGGCCGAGGAGGCCCTGGCCACGCTGCTGAACCGGCACCCCGCGCTGCGCCTGGGCGAGTTCGGCCCCTGGCGCACCGACCCCTACTTCCGCTCGGTGCAACGGCTGCTGCTGCTCACGCAGTAGCCCCGGCCCATGCCATTGCGCTCCCAGCCCCCCGAGGACGCGGCTGGAGCGCTGCCGCCGCACTTTTGTTTCGGCACGGCCGAGCTCTCGGTGCCCGACCAGCAATTGCGCCTGGCCGGCGTGCCGGTGGCGCTGGGGGGACGGGCCTTTGCCCTGCTGTGCGTGCTCATCACCCACCGTGACCGGGTGGTGTCGAAGAATGAACTGCTGGAGCGGGTGTGGGCCGGGCTGGTGGTGGAAGAAAACAACCTGCAGGTGCAGATCAGCACCTTGCGCCGGCTGCTGGGTGCCCAGGTGATTGCCACCGTGCCGGGCCGCGGCTACCGCTTCATGGCCACGCTGGCCGGCGATGCACCGGCCGCCCCGCTGCCCGCACCGGCCGACCTGGCCACGCCGGCCGGCAACCTGCCGGCCCGGGTGCCCGAGCTGTACGGCCGGGAAGTCGAGCTGGCGGCCGTGCAGGCGCTGCTGGAACACGCCCCGCTGGTCAGCGTGGTGGGGCCGGGCGGCATCGGCAAGACCCACCTGGCGCTGGCCGTGGCGCAGGCCCAGCGCCAGCACCACCCCGATGGGGTCTGGCTGGTGGCGCTGGCCGCGCAAGATGGCGGTGCCTTGCTGCCCACGCTGGTGGCCCAGGCGATGCGGCTGACCTTGCCCAACCACCAGCCGCTGCTCGATGAACTGGTGGCCGCGCTGCAGCCGCGCCACATGCTGCTGGTGCTGGACAACTGCGAGCACCTGCTCCCGGCGGTGTGCGCCCTGCTGGCGCGCCTGTTCAGCGACGCCCCCGGCGTGCAGGTGCTGCTGACCAGCCAGGAGCGGCTCAAGCTGCCCGGCGAGCAGGTCTATCGCCTGGCCCCGCTGGCGGTGCCGCTGGACGCCGGCGACCCGGGCGCGGCCGACTACGGCGCGCTGCGCCTGCTGGTGGAGCGGGTGCGTGCGCTGCAGCCCGGCTTCGTGCTGCAGCCGGCGCAGCTGCCGCCGGCCATCGACATCTGCCGCCAGCTCGATGGCCTGGCCCTGGCCATCGAGCTGGCCGCCGCCCGCGTGCCCCTGCTCGGGCTGCAAGGCGTGCGCGACCGGCTGGGCGAACGCTTCAGGGTGCTCACCAGCGGCACCCGCCTGGCGCCGGCCCGGCACCAGACGCTGCAGGCCGCGCTGGACTGGAGCCACAGCCTGCTGAGCGCCGATGAAAAGACCGTCTACCGCCGGCTGGGCGTGTTCGCCGGTGCGTTCTCCATGGCCACGGCGCAAGCCCTGGCCAGCGATGCGCAGATCGATGCCTGGGCGGTGCTGGAACACCTGAGCGCGCTGGTGGACAAGTCGCTGGTGCTGGCCGAGGGCGAGCCGGAGCCCCGGCTGCGCCTGCTGGAAAGCACCCGCGCCCATGCGCAGGCGCAGCTCGCCGCGGCCGGCGAGGCGCAAGCCTGGCAGACGCGCCACGCGGCCTGCATCCGCACCCTGGCCGAGCGCGCGGTGCGCGAGCGCGACACCCACGCCCTGCGCGCCGACATGCCGAACGTGCGCAGCGCCTTTGCCTGGGCGTGCGGGCCGGAAGGCGACGCCGCCACGGCGGTGTCGCTGGCCACCGCGCCGGCCGTGCTGCTGGCGGTGGATGGCGCCGTGACCGAAGCGCTGGACCGGCTGCTCGCGGTGGAGCCACTGGTGGACGCACGCCTGCCGGACGACCTGGCGGCGCTGTTCTGGCAATGGCTGGGGCGGCTGGGCGTCGAGGGCCGGCTGCCGAGCACGCGCTGCATCGCCGCGCTGGAGCGTGCCATCGACTTGTTCACGCGCCTGGGCAACCGGCGCCACCTGCATGCGTGCATGCGCCACCTGGCCGAGGCCCGCATCGCCACCGGCGACTGGCCCAAAGCCCGCAGCGCCTTGCAGGCCGCGCAAGCCATGGAAGATGCGCACTGGCCGGTGGCCGACGTCATGCGCCGGCTGCGCGTGGAAGCGCTGCTGTACGCCCACGCCGGCTTGCTGCACCAGGGGCTGGAAACCGCCCAGCGCGCGCTCGACATCGCCGGCGCCGCGCACATCGAGCGCTACCAGATGGTCCTGCTCGACGACATTGCCCGCATGCACCTGGACCTGGGCAACGCCAGCGAGGCCGAGCAGCGGTTCCGCGCCCTGGCCGGGCAGGCGCGCCGCACCGCCAATGGCGGCTTGACACTCAGCCATGCGCTCTCCGGCCTGGTGGCGGCGCTCACGGCACGGGGCGAGTTCGACGCCGCCCTGGCGGCGGCCGACGAGGCCGTGCCGCTGCTGCGCCGCTGCGGCATCTTCCTGGCCCGCGCCGACGTGCTGGCCTGCCTGATGGCGCGCCGGCGCAGCCACGACAGTGCCATGCGCCTGCTGGGCGCGGCCGACCGCTTTCGCGCCGCCTGCGGCAGCAGCCGCGACGTCACCGAGTCCCGCTGCCGCGATCAGGCGCTGGCGCTGTCAGAGGCTGCCTGCCCGGCGCAGAAGGTGCGGCAGTGGCAGGCCGAAGGCGCCGCGGCCAGCGATGACGAACTGGCCGGCCTGGTCACTGCAGCGCGTGCAGAGGCAATCCGGCGTTGAGGAACTCCGACAGCATCTGCGCCAGCGGCTCGATCACGTCGTCGTCGGTCCAGTAGGCAGTGTGCGAGAGCGACGTGGTGCTCTTGAGCAGCCAGTTCACCAGGCCGTGGCCGGCGCTGATGGGCCGGTCCTGCACCAGCTGCGCGTAGGTGTCGGACAAGGGCGCCAGGGGCCAGCCCAGCACGTCGTCCGGATCGTAGAGGTTGAGCCACTTGAAATCGGCACTGTTGCCCGGCGGCGGCTGGATCGGGCGGATGGTCATGGTCTTGTGCGCCGCCACGAAGATCGGGATGCTGCAGCCCGTGGTGATCCAGCGCCGGCAGGTGCGCCCCCCGAGGAACAGGCGCTCGGCGTTGGTGAGCGGCCGCCCGGCGATCTGCGGTGCGAAGGCGTCGATGTTGCGCCAGATGCCGGCCGCCACGTCCTGGCCGTTCCACAGTTTCTTTTGCGCGTCGTACAGGTAGTTCGACATCACCTGGCAGCCCAGTGACTGGCTGATCAGCACCACCGGCTGATCCGGGCCATGCGCCTTGCAGGCGCCGAACAGCGCCTGGGCGATGCGCAGCTGCGCCAGTTCGTACACCGAGCCGGGCTCGTCCTTGCCGGTCTCAAGGCCGGCCGCGTCGGCAAGGCCGAACAGCAGGACCTTGCGCAAGTCGCCGTAGTGCATGGGGGCCTGCCGGTCTGAACGGTCCCACACCGTGCGCTCGTTGTCTTGCAGCAGGTCCTGGTAATAGACCGGGTGGACACCCAGGTCGATCGCACTCCCACCCAGGCGCGGCTTGAGGCACTGCACCAGCGCGGCCTCGTAGCCGGGCCGGATCTCGCCCATGCCATGCAAAGTCAACAAAGCGGTATGCGTCATCTACAGTCCTTTCCGGCCGGGGCTTGCGGCGATGGGGATGGGGCCCGGGGCAGACGATGGCATCGCGGGGTCGCCCCGTCATCCCACGCGGAAGGGACGACTCTGCCGATCGACTTTTCATCTCCACTGGGGATGGCTGGCGCGGGGTCTCGCCGTACACATCGACCAAAATGTGCCCGCACGCACCCATCTCGAAAGGACGGCAACCCACATGTCTGTCACAGCGACCCGCTGTTCATTCTCAATGCTCTCAAGCCTTGTCACGCTGATTCTTCTGCCAGGCTGCTCGCACATACCGGCGATGACGCCGGAAATCGACAAGGCGACCGCGGAGTTCTACTGGCCCTATGCGGCGCTGGCCTCCAATGTCTATGCGACCAAGGGGTCGATCGACGTGGACACCAATGCGGCGCTGGCGTCGCCCTTCCTGCGGGCGGAGGTCCGCGATGCCAAGTCAGACGATCTGACCCGGACCTATATCAACCTGGACCGGAAAAAGCTGACCACGAAGTACAAGGACCAATTGCAGAAGGAATGCGGAGACGCGGCCCTCGAATCCAAGGACCAGGCCACCTTGCTGGCCTCCAATTGCAGAATCGCCCAGCCGGCGGACGGCCAGGCAAAGCAGCAGGAAGCCGAGGACCCATCGCCCACCGAAACCAACCGGCTGGAGGACGCCATACCCACGGCGCTGCAAGACTGCAACTACGAAGGCGACAAAGACCCCAGCGTGCCGATCCACACCATCAACAAGGAGTATGGCTGGACGGACGTGCCGGAGCTGCAGAAATACGCCCCCGCCAGGCGCTGGAGCCTCTTCGTGCCCGACCTGGCGATCGACGTGTGGCGGCGCAAGCTGGACGCCAGCCCCAGCTTCGAATATGCCATCGTCTATCGCGGCACCATCGGCAGCGGCGGCTGGGCCACCAACTTCCGCGGCCTGGCGGCCATCACGCCGGCGGTGTGGGACCAGTACCACCAGGCGCGCGACGCCACCAAGCTCATCATCAACCAGATCTATGTCTTGCACGCCATGAGCGATGAGATATTTCATCGCCCGGAGAAGACCAAGATCACATTCACCGCCGTCGGCCATTCGCTCGGCGCCGGTCTGGCGCAGTATGTCTATCTGAAAATGCCGCAAATCGACAAGGTCGTCGGGTTCGACCCGACGCCCTTGAATGGCACTTCACTGGTGCCCATTCGAGACAGGCAAGGCGTCATGGGGCAGCGGGCCGACCCAGGTGGAAAGCCGACGATATTCTTGCTGTCTGAGTATGGCGAAATGATCACCAAGCTGGCACCGTGCGAATCCGGTCCCATCTGGGGCGAGGAAGGCGGCCCCATCATCGCCTGCAGCACCGTCAACCTGAGCCGCGGCAGCCCGTTCCGCCAGCACAACATGCCGCAACTGGCCTGCAAGCTGTATGTGGTCAAGGCCAACCATATCGGCAGGGCCGAGAATGCGGCGCACTCCCAGAACACGGCGGTACAGCAATAGGATCCGGGCGCCGATGAGTCACCGCAGTGGGGTGGCTGCACCCGTCAACACCGCGGGTGGGCAGTGTTCCGGGCAATCAGCGCAAACCATCCCTGCCCCACCCTGATCTCGTCCATCACCTCCGCCACCGAATACGCATCCAGCCGGTTCGCGTCCTCCAGCGCCGCAGGCGGCAAGCCCTGCTCCAGCAGCAGCTTGTTCAACACCAGCACGCCGATCGTGCGGGCGTTGCCGTCCGGGAACGGATGCAGTTGCTCCAGGCTCCGGCAGCACAGGGCGATGGCCCGGAGCTTCACATCGGGGTCCTCGGCCGCAGCCGCGCAGTCCTTGCGGCATTCGTCCAGGCAGGCCTGGATCCGGCCCATCAACTGGACTGCAGTCTTGGGCCAGGTACGCAATGCGCGGGTGGAAGCCAGGCGGCCGCGGCCCATCGTTACGTGTAGGGTCACGCGGCACCAAGTTTCGCCTCCGGCCTGCAGTTCTTCCAGCCCCGTCACGCTTGCGTTGCCTCCCACGGTGAGGCACACGGTGGACGTTTCGTCCGGGAGCCGCAAACCCTTGCGGATCTGCTCGATGCCCTCCAGCCCGGGCTCGGCGACGTGCAACGCATCCCTCACGCCAAGGCCCTGCAAGGACGCCGGGAACCCCGCACCCGGCGCGGTGAACCCGGCGATTGCCTCCAGTGTGCTGGACCGGCACATCCCCAGCCCGTGCACCAGGGTGCTCCTCGCAAACACACCGTGCACGGCGGTATCGTGCAGGTCCACGAACGATTCGGCGCTCAGATCGATGCCCTGCATATCCTGCATGACCATCTGCGCCAGGGCGCGGTACATGCCCGCCATGTAACCCGGCTCGTTGTCGAAGCGCAAGCCGGCGTGAAGGCCATCGCCCACGGCCGGCTGGTCCACGCACAGCCGCCAGGCCTCTTGCGACGGCAAGACATGCATGACCGGATGCCGCGCCAGTGCCGCAGCCAGCGTGTGCGCTTCGCGGTGCATCTCGCGGACGCCATACAGCAGCAGCGCGGCCAGGCCACGCATCTGCTGGCTCAGTGGCGGGGCCTGTGGTGGGTCCAGCAGCGTCGTGCGCATCGCCTCGGCCGCAGCGTCCAGGGACAGCCCGGCCGATGCGGCCCCCTCGGCCAATTCGGCATGGATGTTCGCCATCAGCGAGCCGAAATGATGGCCTTCGAAGGATCCCCCGCGGCGCTCGTCGAAATGGCCGGGCCACCCCACGAACTGTGTCATGCGGTCCTTGCTGTGCAGCAGGGCCTGCGTCTTCTGCGCTGGCATCCCCGGCCCGGGGGCACCGTGTGCCGTGCCCCCCGGGGCAGGCAGGTTCGCCAGGCGCCGGGGCGGCTCGGCCTTTGCGCCCGCCTCGGACGGAGGTCGCGCGGGCGCCCGTGAGGCCCGCGCCGCCAAAGACGTAGGAGCGGCGGGCACGGGGTCTTGGGCAGGAATGGCGGCCGGCACAGGCCGCGCCGAAGAAGCTGCACGAACATCCATGGTGGCTTCGATTTTGCAAGGCAGTGGCGGGCCGGCATCGTCAGGCAGCGGCACGTGCGGGCCCCGGTCACGTGCGAAGCACCGGTCCGGCTTGCGAAGCGCATCGTCAGCGCCGGAACATCCTCCTGCGGGTGTTCTGGAACAACGGGCGCACGCGCGAACTCCAGTCGGTATGGCGCACGGCCAGCCATTCGGGACGCTCCAGTGCCGTGGGCGACGTCAGGTCATAGCAGGCCAGGTAGGCAGGCGAACCGGACGCGCGGCGGTACCTCGCCGCCCGCACCGTACCAGGCACACACGCCAACCCCGGCCGGGGCCTCCGGCGACACGGCCTCTTCACCCGCCGGCCAGACAAAGTCCTCGGGCACCACCACGTCGCGCGTCATGTGGTCGGTCAGCTGCAGCACCAGGCGCTCCACGGGGTCGAACACCGGGTCGAGCTGCACCATGCGGGTGGCAGCGATCTTGTTCACTCCCACACCGGCCTCCTGCGCATGCAGCACATGGGCCTCGAACTCGAACTCCGCGCCGTTGAGCACGGCCACGCGCAGGATCATCAGCTCGCGCAGGTGGGCCGGCACGCCCGTCTGCTTGCGCACGGCCGTGAGCAGGCGCTCCCAACCCAAGGCGATGGGCTCGCTGTGCAGCAGCACCTGGTAGAGCAAGGAGACGCGCCCGCGCTCGGCCAGGATGCGGCTTTCCACCTCGGCCAGCTCGGGGCGGGTGCCGGGCTGCACCAGCGGCACGCGGATGTGATCGGCCCCCATCATTCGGCCTTGATGTGCTTGGCCTGGATCAGCCGCGCCCACTTCTGCGTGATCAGGTCGGCAATGGCCGGTGCGGCGCCCTTGTAGGGAATGTGCAGCAGCTTCAGGCCGTTGGCATCGGCCAGTTGCTCGATGGCCAGGTGCGGGATGCTGCCGATGCCCGAGGAGCCCATGGCCAGCGGCTCCGCGCTCTTGCGGGCCGCCGCGACGAACTCCGCCGCATCGCGGGCCAGGTGGGCCGGGTTCACCACCAGCAGCTCCACGTTGTTCACCACCCGCGACACCGGCACGAAGTCGCGCGCCATGTCGTAGGGCAACTGGTCGTAGAGGGCCGGGTTGAGGGCCGCCGCTCCCACACTGGTGATCCACAGCGTGGCACCGTCCGGGTCGGAGCGCAGCACCTCCATCGCGCCGATGGCGCCATTGGCACCAGGCTTGTTGTCGATCACCACCGAGCGGCCCAGTTCCTTGCCCAGGGCCTGGGCCATGGTGCGCGCCACGGCATCCACCGGGCCGCCGGCCGTGAACGACACGACGATGCGGGTGGTCCTGGCCGGTTGTGCGGTGGCGCCGGCCGCCAGGGCCAGGCCCGGCAGGGCCTTGCTGATGGCATAGGCCACCTGGGCGCTGCCGGTCCAGCGCAGGCCGGAGGTGGAAGCAATGTTGACGAGGCCCCACATCCCACGCAGCCGGCTCCCGTGACGATGTCCACCTGGTTCTCGAACCGGCGGCTCACTGGGGTACCTTCGGCCTGTGGCCTCGGGGATTCGCCCTTCGGGCGGCCGTGCGGGCTCATGGCAGGTCCGTGAAGCGGTACAGGCGCTGCGGGTTGTCCACCATCAGGCGCTGGCGCTGCGCCGGCTCCGGCGCCATGGCGGCCATCAGGTCCACCAGTTGCTGCTCGTCCGGTGGCGGGCCGGCGTGGTTGGGGTGCGGCCAGTCGTTGCCCCAGAGCACCCGGTCGCCGAACTCGGCCACCAGCAGGCGCGCAAACGGCTGGGCGTCCTCGTACGGCGGGCCCAGGCGGGTGATGCGCTCCATGCCGCTGAGCTTGACCCAGAAGCGCGGATCTTTCATCAGCCGCACCAGGGCCTGGAAATCGCGCTGCTGCAAGCCATGCGAGGCATCGATGCGGCCGATGTGGTCGATGACCACCGGCACCGGCGAGCGCTTCAAGGCATCGGCCATGTCGGTGAGCAGGCTGGGGTCGCCATGGATCTGCAGGTGCCAGCCCAACGGTGCCAGGCGCCGTGCCAGCGCCAGCACCTCGTCGATGGGCGCCTGGTGCCCCAGGTGGCCCATGTAGTTGAAGCGCACGCCGCGGAAGCCGGCCGCGTCGAGCCGGCGCAGTTCGGCGTCTTCCACGTGGGTGGGCAGCAGCGCCACGGCGCGGTAGGCCTGCGGCCGGCTGGCCACGGCGTCTTCGGCGGCCCGGTTGTCAAAGCCGTGGCAGGCAGACTGCACGACCACGCAGCGCACCAGCCCGAGCCGGTCGTTCAGCGCGAACAAGGCTTCCTTCGGGGCATCGGCGGCCGGCACGAAGCTGGCATCCGGCGTGTAGGGGAAGCGCGCCCTGGGGCCGAAGACATGGCAATGGGCGTTGCACGATCCCGGCGGCAGCGCCGGTGCTGAAGCAGTGGTCATGGGCACCACAGTCTCGCCAGACCGGGCGCGCCGCAACAGCCTGCAGCGGCTCTACCAGCTATGCTCGTTGGCTATGGAGATCCGGCATCTGGAGTCGTTGGTTGCCATTGCCGACAGCGGCAGTTTCAGCCGTGCCGCGGTGGCCTTGAACCTGGCGCAGCCCAGCCTGAGCCGGCAGATCCGGCTGCTGGAGGCCGAGGTGGGCCAGCGCCTGCTGGTGCGCACGGGCCGCGGCGTGGCCCCCACGGCAGCGGGCGAGGCCTTGCTCGTGCATGCACGCGCCATGCTGGAGATCGCACGCCGCGCCCGCGAGGATTGCTCGACATGCAAGCCGACCCCAGCGGCCGCGTGCTGGTGGGCCTGCCGCCACGCGTGGCGCTGGGCTTGTCGGTGGCACTGGTTCAGGGGTTCCGGGCGCGCTTTCCCCGCGCGGTCATTGCCGTGCAGGAGGGGCTGAGCCAGGCGCTGCGCGAGTCGCTGATCGCCGGCCGGCTGGACCTGGCCTTGCTCTTTGACCCGCCGCCCTCGCCCCAGCTCAAGTACGAAACCTTGATGCGTGAACGGCTGCTGCTGGTGGCGCCCCCCGGCAGCCGCCTGCCGCCGCGCGCCAGCCTGGCCTCATTGGCCAACTTCCCCATGGTGCTGCCGAATGCGCCCAACGCCATCCGCGGGCTGGTCGATGGGGTGTTGCGCCCACGCGGCATCAGCCTGAACGTGCTGGCCGAGGTGGGTGCCGTGCAGACGGTGCTGGCGCTGGTGGCGCAGGGGGGTGGGGTGCACGATCCTGCCCGAGAGTGCGCAGGTGGAAAGCGCGGCATCGGCACGGCTGCCCCAGGCCGTCATCGGGCCGCCAGCGATCTGGAACAGCCTGGTGCTGGCCGTGCCGCTGGCGCGCCCAGCCACGCGCCTGACGCGGGAAACCCAGCACCTGCTGCGAGCGCTGGATTTCCGCAAGAGCCTTGCGGCCATGGCGCAGGCACCTGTGTCCTGAGGGGCGTGAACGGGGTGCGAGGTGTGAGCGGTGGACCCCGCCACCGTTCCGGGTTGCGTAAGATGCGCCGCCCAAAACCTCCCAACCAAGGAATGTCCAGGGTGTTAACCCTTTCGAATACCTGCCTGCTCGGTGGCCTCGTCACCGCCCTGGCCATGCCCGGTGCCGCCGCGGCGCAACCCGCCCAGGATCCTGACGACCTGGCCTTGCACACCTTGCCCGCCCGCCTGACGCTGGGCATCGAACGCCTGCGCCTGCCCGGCGACGAAGGCATGGGCCTGATGAGCGCAAACTACCTGCTGGAGATGCAGCCAGGCTGGTGGCTGGGCCCGGCCTTGTATGGTGCCGCCACGGGCCGGCGCGGTGGGCTCTTCACCTGGGGCGCCGAGGGCCAGCGGCGCTGGCGCCTGGACGAGCACTGGGCACTTGCCGCCGGCCTGTACGCGGGCGGCGGCGGGGGCGCAGGGGCCCCGGTGGGTGGCGGGCTGATGCTGCGGCCGCATGTGGACCTGATGTTCGACTTCGGCCCCTGGGCCACCGGCCTCACCGCGTCACAGGTGCGTTTTCCCAGCGGCCAGATCGACAGCGTGCAACTCGGCTGGCAGTTCGAGCTGCGCAACGACTTTGTATTCACGCCGCCCGGCCATCACGGCGAAACCCTGTCGTTCGACGGCATCGGCGGCGCCGGCGCGGACCGCATCGATGCCGTGCTGGGCCGTTATGCGTCCGGCTCCAGCCGGGGCACGTCGCTCAGCCAGGTGGGCATCCGGCTGGAGCGGCAGCTGGGGCCTGTGCTGTCCGGCACGCTGGAGGCGCGCGGCGCGGCCAAGGGTGGGTCCGACGGCTATGCCGAGATGACGGGCGGCATGCAAGCCTTGTGGCCGCTGGGCAGCGAGGTTTTGCGCCTGGGCGTTCATGCGGCACTCGGCCTGGGCGGTGGCGGCGGTGTGGCCACCGGCGGTGGCACGCTGGCCAAGCTGGGCGTGTCGAGCCGGCTGCAATGGAGCCCCAGGTGGTCGCTGGGGCTGGAGGCCGGCCGGGCGCGTGCATTCGGCGGCGACTTCAACACCCCGTATGCGCAAGTGTCGGTGGGCGTGACGCTGGACCAGGCACGGACGGGAGGCGCCAGTGCCACAACGCCGCTCAAGACCGTGCACGACATGGAGTGGTCCTTCAGCGCGCAGAACTACCTGCGGGCCCAGCGCAAGGACGGCAGCACACGGAGCCTCAGTACCGTGGGCCTCAAGTTCCAGCGCTCCTTGAGCGATCACCTGTACCTCACCGGGCAAGGCCACGGTGCAGTCACGGGCGGGGCGGGCGCTTATTCGTCCGGCCTTGTGGGTCTGGGTGTGACCACGCGCCTGGGCGAAGGCGGGCCGTGGCGCGCCGGGGCCGAGGCGGCGCTTGGGGCAGCGGGCGGCGGCGGCGTCTCCAATGGCGGCGGGGCGATTGCCCAGCCCATGGCCTGGGTGGGGCGGGACCTGGGGCCTTACGGCCGGCTCAAGGTGGGCGCCGGGGCCATCAAGTCGCTGCGGGGGGAACTGGCATCGCCGGTGGTGGATGTGAGCTGGGCGGTGGCGTTTGGGGTGCCTTGAGGCGCGGGGCTTGGGGTACCTTAACGGGCCACGTGTTGTCAATCTTTGACATTTTTCCGATAGATTGAGCATTCCTTGGAAAGGAAGGCGCAAGTCATGGGCATGAACGTGAACCTAACCCCCCAACTCGAAGAACTGGTGCGATCGAAGGTCAGCTCTGGTTTGTACACATCGGCAAGCGAGGTCGTGCGCGAGGCTCTTCGCCTGATGGACGAACAAGATCGTCTCAAGCAGGCCAAGCTTGATGAGTTGAGACGCGACGTTCGTCAAGGCCTGGCCAGTGGCGCCAGCGAGCAGTGGGACGCGGCGGCCGTGAAGACAAAAGCGCGCACCCGCCGTGCTGCCAAGCAGGCCGTCGCATAGATGGCGCACGTGACGCGCCGGCCGCAGGCGGAGGCCGACATTCTGGAGATATGGGACTACATCGCAGAAGACAGCCTCGTCGAGGCCGATCGCTGGGTGGACAGGCTGGATGAGAAGCTTGCACTCTGGGCCACTTAACCCATGATGGGACGCAGCCGCGATGAATTGGCACCCGGAGTTCGCAGCCTCCCGTTTGGTCGATACATCGTTTTCTTCGAACCAGTGCCCGATGGCATTGATGTCATTCGGGTGCTGCACGGCTCGCGCGACATTGACGCGAGCTTCGAGTTCTGACTTCGCGCGCGAAGTGCAACTCTGGCGCATCCACGGTGCCTAGCCGCCATCACGGCAGGCAGGGCTCTTCTCAAAGGGGTTCGGGCGGCGGGGAACTGCACTGCCTGACCCTGCCGGCCAGCCCCTCGCAGGCGACGACTTGAAAAAGTGCCCGTGATGCAACCATGACAGTGATGCAATCCAGACTCGACAGCCGGCCACCGTGGGCCGCACTTGCCCTCATTGTTGTATCCGCCTCCGTGGCCGCTGCCTTGTTTGTACTTCACGGAACAGCACCGTCGCGTGAATCTGAAATGCGCTGGACGATGCTCATCAACTCGGCCTGGTCGTGGTGGGTCTACGTCGATCGCAGGCGGCACCGCCTTGGCTACCCGTTCGAGTTTGACGCGCTGGTCTTCTTTGCCTGGCCCTTGGTGGCGCCGTACTACCTGCTGCGCTCGCAGGCAAGCCGCTCGCGCCCGGCTACCCTGCTCGTCTGGCTGCTGTACGCCATGCCGTTTCTCGTGGCCGGCACCTGCTACGTGCTCGCCGACTTGCCACAAGGCTCCTGACCGGGCATCGCCCGGCCGCATCCATGATGCGGCACTCAAGCCATGCCAACTTCCGCAATCCGCGCCCGGGCCGCAACCAGTGCCGGGTCGCGCACGGCCGGCCCCATCGCCAGGCCTTCGGCGGTGACGACACGGATGTCACTGATGCCAAGGAAAGTGAGCAACTGGCGCAGGTAGTCGACATGCGCCCGGCCTTCGGGCCGGCCGGCGTACTGCCCACCCGCCGTGGCGACGATGACCACACGCTTGCCGGTGGCCAGGCCTTCGTGGCCATTGGGCCCATAGCGGAAGGTCACACCCGCCACCGAGATGAGGTCGATCCAGGTCTTGAGCTGGCTCGGGATGCCGAAGTTGTACATCGGCGCCCCGATCACCAGCAGCTCGGCGGCAAGGAACTCGGCCATCACCGCATCGGCCTGCGCCACCAGCGCCTGCTGGGCCGGGCTGCGTTGCCCGGGCGGCAGGCCGCGCGCAGCCAGCAGTGCGCCGTCCACCTGCAGACCGAGCCCGGTGGTGAGGTCGCGGTAGCTCAGGTCGACCGCCGGCTCGGCCAGGCGAATGGCATCGACCACCTCGCGCGTCAACTGGCGCGACACGGAATGGTCGCCGAGGATGCTTGAGTCGAGGTGCAGCAGCTTCATGGAAATCTCCGGTTGGGACTTGCAGCGAACGTGAATGGATCGTAGATTCGACTCACACACAAGACTAGTCACCGGAAACAGGAATGATCGTTCCACTCATGAAGCCAATCATCCTGGGCGATCTGAACGACTACCGCTACTTCGCGGTGGTCGTGGACAGCGGCGGCTTCTCGGCCGCGGCACGCACGCTGGGGCTGCCGAAATCACGCCTGTCGCGCCGCGTCGCGGGCCTGGAGGCCCGCCTCGGCGTGCGCCTCCTGCAGCGCAGCACGCGCAAGCTCACGCTGACGGACGTGGGGCAGCAGGTACTGGGGCACTGCCGGGGGCTGCTGCGCGAGGCCGAAGCCGCCGAATGCGCAGCAGCGCAGCGCCAGGCCGAGCCGTCGGGGCTGGTGCGGGTCAGCATGCCGCCTCCGGCACTGGACACCCACTTCGCCGAGGTGTTCGGGCGCTTCCTGCTCGACCACCCCAAGGTCATGCTGGAGACGGTGCTGACCTCGCGCCGGGTCGACCTGATCGAGGAAGGCATCGACCTGGCCATCCGCGTGCGCACCACCGATGACGAGGACCCGCAATGGGCCACGCGCCGGCTGCGGCGCGCCAGCGCGCTACTGGTGGCGAGTCCCAGCTGCGTGGCCCGTCATGGGGGCGTGACGAGCCTGGCCGCGCTCCAGCAGGCCCCCGCGCTGGGTGCACCGGGGCCGGACCGCAAGGTCCACTGGCAACTCATCGGGCCCGGCGGCGAGCGGCGCGACGTGGCCCTGCCGGCGCGCCTGGCCAGCGACCACTTCGGCCTGCGCATGCAAGCAGCCATCGCGGGCCTGGGCGTGACGAGGCTGCCGGACACCTTTGCCGCCCCCGAGATCGCAGCCGGCCGGCTGCTCCCGGTGCTGCCGCAGTGGCAGTTTGCACCGAGCTACCTGCAGGCGGTCTACCCCAGCCAGCGCGGCCTCTCGCCTGCTGTGCGGGTGTTGTTGGATGCGTTGGCGGAGGCGGTTGGTGCGGGTGACGCGGAGGTGGGATGACGCGGGCGGCGTGGTTCGCCGTTCTCGCCGTCTCAGCCCCAACGGAAACCGCGCTATCTATCCTGCATGGGGACTTCGGGTTTGACGCACTGGTCTTCTTTGCCAGCCCCGTCGTGGCACCGTACCATCTGCTTCGTCATGGCAACGCCCGAATCCATCCATCGCCTGCTGTCGGTCGCCTCGACGCTGCTCGATCATGCGGCCACGGAAGTACGCGACGCCCGGATCGAGCCGGTGCGCACGAACATTGAGCGCATCGCCAAGGCCCTGGCGGAGGTGATGGAAGTTCGGCTCGAACTCTACAAGGCACAGCCGGGACTGGCTCCGCAGCATCCCGCCGAGCCTGCCGAGCTTTCGGCCGCCAACCGCCGGCTCACCGAGTACATGTACAACGCTTCCGAATTCGAGCTTGCAGGAGATATCACGCAAGCCGTCGCCACGTTCCGGGCGTTCCTCGCGCTGGAGTCGTCGCCGCTGCATCAAAGCATTGCAACCGGGGAAATTGAGCGGCTGCTTCGGGCAGGAGGCGCCTGACCCATGGACGCTCTCACCTTGCGTCTGGTCGCGGTTGCCGGTGAACTGCCGGCATGCATCATTGCGCCGTCACGATGAACATTCGCTGCGCGCATCCATCTTGGCAGTTCACGCTTCGCGTCTCGCTTGCGCTGGTCACCACGCTCGCGGCTGCAGCGCACGCTCAACTCTCCCCAGCGCAGCAAGCGGCACCCGTTGAAGCACCCGCGATTCAGGACCTTCGCGCCGAGCAATGGCTCCGTACAAGGGTGCTGAACACGGGCTCCGGGGTCGTTCAGCATACGGGTGACGACGTGTTTCCCGGCGGCACGATCGGCTTCCTGCGAGAGCGCCTGACTTCTGTGCTGCCCAGGGATGGATCGATGGCGGTTCAACTCAAGACTGCTGACATTCGGCTCTACGTTCCCGACGTCAGGGTCGACGAGGGGGCGGTGGGAGCCGCTCAACGCACGGTACCCGGGGATGCACTGCTCGCCGCACCGATCGCACTCCTCGTGTCTTCGTTCTCCAAGAACAAGAGCGCATCGGCAGTGTTCTGCGTGTGCATCGATGGCCACGACTACCTTGGCAATGACGCCCGCTTGTTCAGATTCGGAGCTGAGGGTGAACTCCGGGCGTCCATTGAAGCTGCGGCCACTGCCCTGGCCAGGAACATCGTCGCGGGCACCACCACCACGAGCCCGGCTTGTGCGCCTGGCTGGGAGGGTGGGCAGCCCCCTCACGAGTGACGCCGGACCTTGGGATGGACGGCCATGGGCGTCCCATGCGAGCGGCCGATGCGGGCTGCGTCGCCGGCTTCGGGCCTGCAAAGCGCGAGGCGCAGCCTGGCATCGGGAAGTGGGCACAATGTTTTCCTCCCACAGCCAACCACAAGTTCGAATATGGCAAACGTCGCAAACGTCGCAAACGTCGCAAACGTCGCAAAGGGCACATTCGCCGTCAAGGTCCTGCCGCTCACCTTCGAGGGCCAGGCAGACGGAACCAAACTGGGCCGGATGTCCATCGACAAGGAGATCTCGGGCGATCTCATCGCCACCACCAAAGGCCAGATGCTCAGCGCAGGCACCGACGTCAAAGGCTCTGCGGGCTACGTGGCAATTGAGCACGTCGAAGGCACGCTGAATGGGCGCAAGGGCACGTTCGTGCTTCAGCACACGGGCACCATGAACAAAGGGGCACCGAGCCTGTCGATCACCGTGGTCCCTGACTCTGGCACCGGAGACCTTGTGGGACTGAGCGGCGACTTGAAGATCATCCATGCCGAGGGAAAGCACAACTACGTTTTCGAATACTCGCTGCCGTAGTTGAAACGAAGCCAAGTCCCATGCTCACTGGAAGATGCTTGTGCGGTGGCGTCGAGTACACGGTCAAGGACGAGTTCTCGTACGCGCTGAACTGTCACTGCTCAAACTGCCGGCGCGCCACGGGGTCCGCATTCAAGCCGTTCGGTGGCATCGAACGCCACAAATTGAGCGTGACTCGCGGGGAAGGCAGCCTGCTCGTCTACGGAGACGACACCGCACACGACGCACATTGCAAAAAGTGCGGGTCGCTCTTGTACTCCGTGGTGCGCGAAGGAGCCTACGCTCACGTCACGCTCGGAACGCTCGTCGACTCGCCAAGCATCCGCCCAACTGCCCACATCTTCGTGGGCTCCAAGGCGGCGTGGTTCACCATCACGGACAACCTGCCTCAGCACCAGGAGTTTGGCTAGGCCCGTGCACGGCCGAGGTCACGCGGTGCCGACGCCTCACCCCCGCCGCCCCCCGAACCGCCGATCCGCCTGCCGCCGGAACTCGCTCGGCGTCATGCCCTTGATCTCCAGGAAGCGCCGGTTGAAGTTGGCCACGTTGTTGAAGCCCACCTCGTAGCAGATGTGCGTGACCAGGCGCTCGCTTTCCATCAGCAGGTGGCAGGCGCGGTTGACGCGCAGGCGGTTGACGAAATCGGTGAAGGTGTTGCCCGTGGCACGGCGAAAGAAGCGCGAGAAGCGGCTCTCGCTCATGCCAAGTTCGGCAGCCAGTTGCGCGGCCGAGAGCGGCTGCACCACGTCTTGCGCGATGCGGTTGACGATGGCGCCGATGCGCTCGGTCTCCGGGCCCTCTTCGCCCTGCAGGCACACGCTGGAGAGCAGCCGGTAGTCGGTGCAGCGCACCAGGTCGTCCAGGTAGGCGCAGAACGCCGCCAGGCGCTGGAAGCCGCGCGCCGCCTTGACCTGGTGCCAGTGCTGCTGCGCCCGCTCGGAAATGCCGAAGAATTCGATGCCATGGCGCGAGCGCTCCAGCAGCGCCAGCACCTCGGCCAGTTCGGGGATCTGCTCGGCCGCATGCGCAATGGGGCCGTGCGCGAACTGGATCACCAGGTCACGTTCGGCGACGCCGCCTTCGGGCACGTCCAGCGAGATCCAGTTGTGCGGCAGGCGCGGCCCACACAGCACCAGGTGGCCGGGCTGGAACGGGCCGATCCAGTCGCCCACAAAGGCCTTGCCCGAGGTGCACACGATCAGGTGCAGTTCGTACTCGTCGTGGCAGTGCCAGCGCACCAGCGGGGTCGGAAACCCATGCGACACGCAGCTCACCAGGCCGGTGTCCTCGGGCGGCTCGTAGCCCAGCGATGGCAGGCGCGCGTACTCGTACTCCATCACCGGCTGGCGCTGGCGGGGCAGGTCGTGGTCGCGCGCGGCCATGGTGGGTGGGCTCAGCTCATGACGTTGCCGCCGTCCACGTTCAAGGTCTGCGCGGTGATGTACGCGGCCTCGTCGCTGGCCAGGAACACGGCCGCGCCGGCCACGTCGGCCGGCCGGCCCATGCGGCCCAGTGGCACGGCCAGGCCCACGGCTTTTTTCTTCTCGCCGGGAGCCAGGCCCTCATAGCGGGCGAACAAGGCGTCAACATGCGCCCACATGGGCGTGTCCACCACGCCCGGCGCAATGCCATTGACGCGGATGCCGTGCGGCGCCATGGCCAGCGCCGCGCTTTGCGTGTAGCTGATCACCGCGGCCTTGGTGGCGCAGTAGTGCGACACCAGCGCCTCACCGCGCCGGCCGGCCTGCGAAGCCAGGTTGATGACCGATCCTTTCACGCCCGCATCCACCATCTGCCGCAGCACCGCCTGCATCACGAAGAACATGCCTTTCACGTTGACGGCAAAGAGCCCCTCGTACATGGTCTCATCGCTCTCCAGCAGCGGCGCCATGTCAAACACCGCGGCATTGTTGTACAGGATCTCCACCGTACCGAAGCGCTGGTTGGCCTGCTGCAGCAGGGCCGCGATGCTGGCGGCCTGGGTCACATCCGCCTGAGCATAGTGCAGGCGGTCGCCATGTTCGCGCATCAGGGCTTGCACGGGCACGCCGGGGGTGGCCGCGAGGTCGGACACCGTGCAGCGTGCGCCCTCGCGCAGGTAGGCCTCGGCCACGGCCAGGCCGATGCCGCCGCCCGCGCCGGTGAGCAAGGCGTGTTTGCCTTCCAGTCTTGCATTCATGCCGCCCCTTCCTTGACGAACTGTGCCACCCGCTCGCCGGCGGCGCGCACGGCCTCCACCAGCCGCATGTCGCCGGCCTGCGGGCCCCACAGCGCCGGGTCGTCGCACAGCGCGGCCACCGGGTCGGCGGCCGTGCAGATGGCATGGGCGGCCACCGGGTCCATGCCCTGGTCCACGTAGGTGTAGGGCAGCTCGCCGCGGTGCCAGCGCTGCAGGAAAGCCAGGAACAGCGCCGGCAGCATGGCCACGCCGGCGATGGGCTTGCTGCGGCCCAGCCGCTCGCGCACCGTGGGGGCGATGAAGCCGGGGATCTTGGCAAAGCCGTCCATTGCCACGCGCTGGTTGGTGTCCCTCAAGGCCGGGTTGCCGAAGCGGGCCAGCACCGTGTCGCGGTAGGTAGCCAGGTCGATGGGGCTGGGGCTGAGCGCCGGCATCACGTCGTCGGTGACGTAGGCGTGCGCAAAGCGGCGGATGGCCGGGTGGTGCGTGCCTTCATGGATGTAGTTCAGGCCCACCAGCGTGCCGGCCCAGGCAATGCAGCTGTGCGTGGCATTGAGGATGCGGATCTTGGCCTCTTCATACGGGGCCACCGTCGCCACCATCTGCACCCCCACCGCCTCCCAGGCGGGCCGGCCGTGGCAGAAGTGGTCTTCGATGACCCATTGCGTAAATTCCTCGCCCATCACCGCGGCCGCATCGTCCAGGCCGGTGGCGGCCTTCACGCGCTGGCGCACCTCGGGTGCGGGGCGCGGCGTGATGCGGTCCACCATGGCGTTGGGGCTGGTGGTGTGCCGCTCCACCCAGGCGCGCAGGCCGGCATCGCCCAGGCGGTCGATGAACTGCAGCAGGCCGGCGCGGAAGCGCTCGCCGTTGTGGCGCAGGTTGTCGCAGTTGAGCAGCGTCACCGGGCCGGCTGCAGCCGCACGCCGGGCACGCAGCAGGGCGGTGAGTGCGCCGTAGATCGTCTGGCCGGCCTCGCCGCGGCGGGCCCGCTCCAGGTCGGCAGCCAGGTCGGCAAAGCCCGGGTCCAGCCGGTCGTGCGGATCCAGGTAGTAGCCGGCCTCGGTGACGGTGAACGAGATGATGCGGGTGGTGTGGGATGCGCCCAGCGCCACCAGCCCCGGGATGCCGGGTTCATAAGGCAGCACCTGGCGCAGCGCGGTGATGCGCTGGTAGCGGTGTTCGCCCGTGGGCGAGATGGTCTCCAGCGTGTAGGCGCCGCCCTGGCGCACCAGGGCCTCCACCGTGTCAGCCAGGTCAGGCCGCAGGTTGCCGCCGGCCAGGGCCCAGCGCGTGTCGCCGCGGTCGATGAGGCGCTGCAGGTACATGGCCTGGTGGGCCCGGTGGAACGAGCCCAGGCCCAGGTGCAGCATCACCAGGGTGTCGGAGGAAAAGGCGTTCATGGGTTGCTCAAGCCGTGACGACGCGGCCGTCGTGGTTGAACAGGTGCAGTACGGCGGGGTTCAGCTCGATGCCCACCGCATCGCCGCGCCGCAGCGTCGTGCGCTCGCTCTGGCGCGCCACCAGCGAGGTGCCGGCGGCATCGACGTAGATCAGCGTGTCGGCGCCCAACGCCTCCACCAGCGACACGGTGGCCTGCACCTGACCCAGGCCGGCCGGCACGATGCGCACGCCCTCCGGCCGCACGCCCAGCGCGCCATCCCGCGGCAGGCGCCCGCCGCACAAGGCCGACAGCACCGGCAAGGCACCGGCCGGCAGGATGTTCATCGACGGCTGGCCGATGAACTGGGCCACAAACTGGTTGGCCGGCTGGTCGTACAAGGCCAGCGGCGCACCCACCTGCTCCACCGCGCCGTCGCGCAGCACCACCACGCGGTCGGCCAGGGTCATGGCCTCCACCTGGTCGTGCGTCACGTAGATGGTGGTGGCGCCCAGTTGGCGGTGCAGGTTGTGGATCTCCACCCGCGTCTGGCCGCGCAGTGCGGCGTCCAGGTTGGACAGCGGCTCGTCGAACAAGAACACCTTGGGCGCCCGCACGATGGCGCGGCCGATGGCCACGCGCTGGCGCTGACCGCCGGACAGCTCGCGCGGGGTGCGCTGCAGGTACGGGCCCAGGTTGAGGATCTGCGCCGCCCGCTCCACCTTCTGGCGGATGGTGTCCAGCCCCACGCCGGCCAGCTTGAGCGCGAAGGACATGTTGTCGAACACGCTCATGTGCGGGTAGAGCGCATAGCTCTGGAACACCATTGCCAGGTCGCGCTTGGCCGAGGGCATGCGCGTGATGTCGCGGCCGTCCAGCTGGAAGCGGCCCACGTCGATGGTTTCCAGCCCCGCGATCATGCGCAGCAAGGTGGACTTGCCGCAGCCCGAAGGCCCGACGAAGACGACGAACTCGCCCTTCTCCACCGCCAGGTCGATGCCGGTGATGGCCCGCACGGGGCCGAAGTGCTTTTCCACGCCTTGCAGTTCAAAGAATGCCATGGGGGTTCCCTGCTTGTTTCAGGTCACTTCAGGTCACTTGACGGCGCCGAAGGTCAGGCCCTGCACCAGCTGCTTCTGGCTGAACCAGCCGAAGGCGACGATGGGCGCAATGGCCACCAGCGAGGCGGCCGAGAGCTTGGCCCAGAACAGGCCTTCCGGGCTGGAGTAAGAGGCGATCATGGTGGCCAGCGTGCCGCTGCGGGCCGAGCTGAGGTTGAGCGACCAGAAGGCCTCGTTCCAGCTCAGCACCAGGCACAGCAGGCCGGTGGAGGCCAGCCCGCCCAACGCCAGCGGCATCACCACATGGCGGCACTCGGTCCACAAGGTGGCGCCGTCCATGCGCGCGGCCTCCAGGATCTCGCCCGGGATGTCGCGCAGGCTGGAGTACAGCATCCATACCATGATGGGCAGGTTCGACAGCGTGAAGACAATGATCAGCGCGGTCAGCGAATCCAGCAGCCCGGCGGTCTGGGCCAGCACGTACACCGGCACCAGGGCACCTACCGCCGGCATCATCTTGGTGGAGAGCATCCACATCAGCAGGTCGCGGGTGTGGCGGGTGCGGAAGAAGGCCATGGAATAGGCCGCCGGCGCGGCGATCATCAAGCCCAGCACGGTGGACACGACGCTGGTGATGAGAGAGTTCTGAGCGAACAGCAGCACGTCGCTGCGGCGCTGCACCTCCACGAAGTTCTCCAGCGTGGGCGTGAACAGCCAGTGCGGCGGCACCTCGATGGCCTGCAGCTCGGTCTTGAAGGCGGTGAGCGCCAGCCAGCCCAGCGGGAAGAACAGCAGCAAGGTGAAGAACCAGGCGGCCACGGTGCGCAAGGCAAGCATCCAGCGGGGGTGCATGGCGGGGCTCCTCACTTGTCCAGGTTCTTGCCGATCAGGCGGATCAGGAACGCGGCGGCAATGTTGGCCAGCACCACCGCGAACAAGGCACCGGCCGAGGCCACACCCACGTCGAAGTTCATCAGCGCCTGCTTGAAGATCAGGAAGGCGACGTTGGTGCTCTCATTGCCCGGGCCGCCGCCGGTGGTGGTGAAGATCTCGGCGAACACACTGAGCAGGAAGATCATCTCAATCATCACCACCACGGCGATCGAGCGCCCCAGGTGCGGCAGCGTGAGGTAGCGAAAGCGCTGCAAGGCATTGGCGCCGTCCATGCGCGCGGCCTCCAGCTGCTCGCGGTCCAGCGACTGCAGGCTGGTGATGAAGATCAGGCAGGCAAAGGGCAGCCACTGCCACGACACCATCACGATCACCGAGAACAGCGGGTGGTCGGTGAGCCAGTCCACCGGCGTGGCGCCGAACCATTGCCACACCTGGGCCAGCACGCCATAGATGGGGTTCATCATCATGTGCTTCCACAGCAGCGCATTGGCCGTGGGCATCACGAAGAACGGCGAGATCAGCAGCACGCGCACGATGCCGCGGCCGGGGAAGGGGTCGTTCACCAGCAAGGCCAGCGCCACGCCCCCCACCACGGTGATGGCGATCACGGCGCACAGCAGCTGCAGCGTGTGGGCCACCGCCGGGCCGAAGTCCGGGTCGCTGACGAAGTAGGCGATGTTGTCCAACCCGATGAACTCGCGCTCGCCGGGCTGCATGAGGTTGTAGCGCACCAGCGAGAAGTAGATCGTCATCACCAGCGGCACCAGCATCCACACCAGCAGCGACAGCACCGCCGGCGCCAGCAGGATGCGGGGCAGCAGGCGCACGCTGCGCGGCCCTGCGTCGGCCGCTTGTTCCTTCTCCCGCATCAGCGGGAGCGGCGTGGGGGTGAGGGTCTTGTGCATGGCAGACGCTCGCTGGCTGCAATCACTTCACTTGTAGTACCCCGCCTTGCGCATTTCCCGCTCGGCCGCCGCCTGCGAGGTCTTCAAGGCCGCATCCACAGTGGTCTTGCCCGCCAGCGCCGCACTCATCTGCTGGCCCACCGCAATGCCGATGGCCTGGAACTCCGGAATCGCCGCGAACTGCACGCCCACGTAGGGAGACTTGGGCAAGGTCGAGTCGTTCGGATTGGCCGTGTCGATGGCCAGCTTCTCGGCCGCCGCAAAGCGCGCCGCCTGCTGGAACTCGGGAATGGCATAGGTCGATTGCCGCGTGCCGGTGGGCACGGCGCCCCAGCCTTCTTCCTTGGCGACCAGGCGCACATACTCCTTGGAGGTGGCCCAGGCCACGAACTTCTGCGCCGCGTCGGTCTTCTGCGTGCCGGCCGGAATGGCCAGCGACCAGGCCCACAGCCAGTTGGCGCCCTTCGGCGTGGTGGCCGTGGGTGCCTGCGCAAACGCCACCTGTGCCGCCACCTTGCTTTGCTTGGGGTCGCTGATGAACGACGCCGCAATGGTGGCGTCGATCCACATGCCGCATTTGCCGGCATTGAACAGCGCCAGGATCTCGTTGAAGCTGTTGGCGCTGGATCCGGGCGGGCCGTAGTTCTTGAGCAGGTTCACGTACAGGTTCACCGCCTCGTGCCAGGGCGCGCTGTCGATCTGCGGCTTCCACGCCATGTCGAACCACTGGCCGCCATGCGTGTTCACCAGCGTCGAGAGGAACGCCATGTTGTCGCCCCAACCCGGCTTGCCGCGCAGGCAGATGCCGTACACGCCCGCCGCGGGGTTGTGGATCTTCTTGGCCAGGTCGGCCACCTGCGCCCAGGTGGGCCGCTCGGGCACCTGCACGCCGGCCTTGTCGGCCAGGTCCTTGCGGTACATGAGCATGGAGCTCTCGCCATAGAACGGCGCGGCGTAGAGCTTGCCATTGAGCGACAGGCCGCTGCGCATGGCCGGCAGCAGGTCGCCCACGTCGTAGGCGGCGTCGGTGCGGATCTCGTTCAGCCAGCCCTTCTTGCTCCAGATCGGCGCCTCGTACATGCCGATGGTCATCACGTCGAACTGGCCGCCCTTGGTGGCGATGTCGGTGGTGACGCGCTGGCGCAGCACGCCCTCCTCCAGCGTCACCCACTTGAGCTTGATGTCCGGGTTGGCCTGCTCGAAGTGCCTGGTGAGCTTTTGCATCGTGATCATGTGGCCGTTGTTCACGGTCGCGACCACGATCTCGGTGGCGGCCTGCGCCGCGCCGGCCGCCAGGCCCAGGGCCAGCACCAGCGTTGCCTGGATGTTCATGAGGGGTGTCTCCTGACTGTCGTTGGATCGGCGCTTCATGCGGTGCCGCGCCCGCTACAACCTCGCTGCCACGATAGGCCCGCACCGCCCCGGCTGCAGATACGCCGCCCACCCGGGCCGATACGCAGTTGCATCGATGCTTCAGGGTTTTCCTGGAAGCGGCGGAATTGCGTATTGGCCTGCTCTCCGCAGGTGCGTGACCCACCTTGCGCGCAAAGCCGGGGGCAGCGGTCGCGACACGCGGTGGCGGGTGTGGCGTACGCTACGCCACCTCCCTTGCGCACCACCGCACGCGGCACGGACCTCTGGCCGCGCTCATCCCCCAGCGGGCACGCCCCGCATCACAGGAGTACCGCATGAGCATCGTGAGTTTCTTCAAGGAAGCCGGCGAAAAGCTGTTCGGCCACAAGGACGCCGAAGCGACTGCACAGCAGGCGCAGGCCGCGCCGAGCAATGCCGACCTGCAGGCTGCGGCAGAAGCCGCCAACCAGAAGGCCGCCTTGTCCATCGAAGCCTACGTGGCGGCGCAGAACCTGGCGGCCGACGGCTTGCAGGTGGAGTTTGACGCGGCATCCAGCACCGCCACCGTCATGGGCGTGGCTGCGGACCAGGCCACCAAGGAGAAGATCCTGCTGTGCTGCGGCAATGTGCACGGCGTGGCGCAGGTGAATGACCTGATGACCGTGGCCCAACCCGCCGACACCTCGAAGTTCCACACCGTGGCCAAGGGCGACACGCTCTCGGCCATTGCCAAGACCTTCTACGGCAATGCGAACAAGTACATGGCGATCTTCGAGGCCAACCAGCCCATGCTGCGCCATCCCGACAAGATCTACCCTGGCCAGTTGCTGCGCATTCCCCCGCTCTGAGAGCCTGTGAAGAATTCCGCCAAGGCCGCTCATCCCGCGCCAAAGGCCCCACTCGGCGTTGCAAATGCTCGCCGTAGCCCGGGCTACGTCTGCGCTTTGCGCCTTGATTGGGACCTTTGGCGC
>Ga0307516_10001708_pt1 | contig 30166 bp, 42 predicted proteins | sample 19_EM_MG_FD_203310 | JGI IMG/M metagenome (GOLD analysis project Ga0307516, IMG submission 203310) | Populus trichocarpa ectomycorrhiza microbial communities from riparian zone in the Pacific Northwest, United States - 19_EM | ecosystem: Host-associated > Plants > Roots > Unclassified | place... | reverse complement strand
GCGCGCTCTCGATCGTGGAGTGCCCGCGGAGTTTTTCGAGGGTATGAAGAAAATGGGTGGGCACTAAACGGTACGCCTCCATACCCCATCATACGTTTGTTCCGTGTTGAGTTGGCCCATGGACAGCCCCCTGTCGAGAGTTCTTATTTCTGGCTCTTCCTTATCAGCCTTTCCTGTTGAAATCCAATCTTCGTGTCGTGCACTTCGGTCACATTTCTTTCTTGATATTTGTTTATTTTGGATAGTAAAATTTCGCCCCGCCTACTGTATTATTCGCACCTTGGAATTGCACACGCGCTGAATGTGCAGTGGCCGGGAACTTGGGTGTGATATCCCTCATCAAATCCCTCCGCTCGAAGACCGCGGTTCATAAAACTAGTGTGTCGACCCTGCCGGCTCTGTGGGACATCCGCTACGAGGCGGGTTGTCTGTTCGTTCCATTGAAGGACCTCCGGGGCCCCTTCCCGCCTGACCAGCCCACTGAACTGGACGCCCACGGTTTCTTGGACGATAACTTACAAACGGTCGACGGTGGCGCACAGCCGGCCATCAAAATCCCAGCGACCGCTAACCGCGGGTCACCGGTCACTGGTCACTGCGAGCCTGGTTCAGTTCCCACCACCACAGACTACGACCCACTCATGACCACAAGGTTTTTTGGCGACAGTGACTGGGACGTCGTCATACACGCGGATGGGTGGCTGTTCTATGTCCACAGTTCTGTACTCTCCTCCTCCTCCTCTTTCTTTCGAGGCATGTTCTTGTTACCCCAACCACCCACACAAGACCCCACTCTCCCCATCGTCGATGTCTACGAACCGCCGGAAGTCTGGGACCTGTTCATGCAACTCATCTATCCAGGAGCTATGATACAGATACCAGACGTACGGACGTTGGGAAGCCTTTTTACTGCTGCGGACAAATATCATATCCCCAAAATATGGTTGGGTTTGAGGTATCGGTTGAAGGAGTTCATGCCTTCTGACCCCTTTGGGGTTTATCTCCTAGCGTGTCGATGCAACTTCCTGGAGGAGGCCATCGAGGCCGCCGAGATGTCGACCGCTAACAGCAGGAACCTTAGGGACTACGCCGAGGAGGCCCGGCGGGTCTCGGACATGAATGTCATTCGGTTCCATCGTTTCGTCGGATCGAGGGAGAGCGGAGGAAGGTTGATCATCCGGGATACCGACAGTTGGACGCCAATGGGCCAATGGTTCTTCGACTGCGCCTGTAACGCCACCCTGGATCACTGGGACGAAGCAAGGAAACAATACGATGACTCGGCGACGACCATCGAAACAACATTTATCTTGAATCCACATCTGCGATCACAGGACCTTCTGCAGTTCGTCTCCCACCTTATCGGGTCTTCATTCGGCTGTGGTGCGCCCATCCCCCTCGAGGACCCTGGCGTCCGATTTTTCTGCCCCCTTCAATCAACCTTGATTCCGGCCAGTCTACATGAGCTCGCTCGTCTGTTGGACTTTCACAGGCACAGAGTACGAATGGAGAATTTTGGGACGGGCATCTAAAACAGACAGACGCTGAAAGCTGGCCCAGCATCTACGCTCTTTTCACCCGGTTCTTCCGTCGAGTTTCTCCTCTTTCTCATTGGAGCGCTGGCGCTTCCCACATGGTCCACCCCGAAGAACCTCTACGAACTCAAGCGCTCAAGGCTCGAAGCCAGACCTCAATATCTCGCAGTTCAGCCCATACCTTCTCCCTCTCTCTATCGTGCCTCTCCTCTTGTGCCTTCGCCACCTTCCTGCCACGTTCTAGCCTAGCCACGCCTACTCTCGACCTCTCCTCCAACTTCATCACATCTTGTTTTCCCCCTCGCTACGCCTACACAATTCCCCGCCCTCTCCAAGTTCTATCCCTGGCCTCCTGGGCCTCGCGCAACTCCTCCCACCCTACCCATCGGCCTCCTTGCGTCTCCTTTGTTCTTCGGCCGTTGCCGCGCCCACGCTTGGTCCGTAACGCTAGGATCTCATATGGAGGATCTATCATCTCCCCGAACCTCCCGAACTGGTTCCGTCGGAGGCATTCTGGTAGAACAGTGGTGGCAGCTCGTTTGGTTGTGGATGTCATCAGGAAATACATCACCCGGTTATTCGTCCGACTTATCCGCATTCTTCTGGACCGACACAGCTGAGGTACGTTCATTCCAGTTGCGGGCGCGATCCGCTTTAGCGTGGAGTAGCCGTGCTGACCGGTCACGTAGCCCTCAGATTCGAGCTCTCAATACGACAAATGTGAATGCACTTCGTTGATAGATGAGCCTGTCTCACTCCACCTATTTTACCCTTTGACCCGTATGGTCGTTGTGTCATATACCCCGATATTCAGATGTTGTATAATATATTACATCGCTACCAGTCCGGCACCGCCCCATCCTGCTCGCTTGATCAACAACCCATGGTCGTTCTGATTCAGACCGCCAGGTGACCCCCACGGTTCATTCTCTCAAACAACACGGCGCTTTGGGTGCCGTTTTCAGGCTTTCCCTCACCTGGATATTTTTCGCGACGGCCGCTGTTACGACAACGCTCAAGTCAAGGACCCGGGTCGAGGGACGACGGAAGCAAAGTGAACTGGTGGAGAGGCCGTGTTCGTACTTATTCCCACGTGAGGTACCACACATCTGCTCGTATCCAACATGAGTCCTCGGTGGAGGCGTCTGCGGGCACCTGTGCCCGACGACGATTGGCTGCCCGCAGACCCTGGCGGAGAAGTCTAACTGAGTTCCCGCGTCCGACCTTCAGTCACTGGGGACATGGTCGAAGCAGTTTGTTCTTGAGCGGATTGATAACCCGTCCGTCCGTTGTCAACCACGGTGACGTTTCATCTTTTGTATTCAGACCAGAATGAATTGGCTTGCCGTTCGGTCAGCTGCCTAATACCGTCGGCTGTAGTAGCCTCGTGGCATCCGCACCGGAATCTTACAGTGATGAGACGACAACTCACACTCAACTCTCACGACCACACCCACCGGTTAGCAAAGACATGTTTCGAAAACGGAAGCAAACGGGGTCTGGAACCTCTGGGAAATTTTTGGATCAAAGTCGATGTAAGTGGGTCAGGTGTCCTCCGTGGGGACAGTCCCCTGACTACTTGAATCCCACTAGCAAAGAAGCAGAGGGTCGTGGGTGGCGCAAACATACTCCTCGATATTGCAAAAGAGTCCTCCGATTGGTTCCCTCCCCTCAAGTCTGCCCTTGGAGGCGTGTGTGCACTCGCCAAGCATTATGAGGTGATTACCGAACAGGTCGTCGTCGTGCACAACTGACGTGGATGGTCGTAGCAATTCGAGGATGTCAAGGAGAACATCCAGGACCTCATCCTGCGCCTAAACAGGTTCAAGCAGAACGCCGACACAGCGTTTATCGACGGAGACCAGGCGGAGAAGACGCGGCGCTCAGAATTATCCAGGTACGCTCACTGGTTGCTTACCCCGCACGGACCTGTCGACGGCCCCTCAGCGCGTTGGAAGAGATCGAGAAGCGATCCCAGGCGTTGCTGGCGAAAGGTGTCGCGGCTCGATTTATAGATAAGGCCGAAGATGCAAAAGAGGTGGCGGGACTCTTGGAGCAACTCCGAGAGGCTATTGGCCACTATCAGGTGAGTGGGTATCAGGGTATTGTGTCGACTTTTGTTGAAATGGGAGGGCAGATCTCGCAACAGCAAGCGATCTATGACCAAATCACGGGTCTCACTGTAAGTATCCTCTGGCTCGTCTCGGCCATTCTGATGGTCGATCCTCCCATAAGTCATCTTTCGGTGTGCTCTTGAAACTCAACGAGGTGACGTAATACCGTGAGCTCATCGCGGTACCGGCTGACAATTGAACAGAGATCCCCGTTGGTGAAGAACAAGTTAGATTCAATCATGGCACGTCTGGGTGGGTTATGCTCACAGGGCGGTGACGACGCACTCCAGGGCGGCAACGAGCACGAACGATGGGCGAAGTTGTTCCAGTATGCGGTCGCGATTGGCTCTCACCCACGATTGTGCTAACTCCCACCAAGAACTCTCAGGGCAATTAGGGATAACAGCATTGTGCTCCACAATCGAGTCAGCTCCCAGGGGTACGAGGAGTGTCAAGGCGACATTCTGGCCGTCTCAGGAATGGCAGAGGATATCCGGGACGCGCTCCTTGAGTACCAGGTGGGTAGCGAAAGGGCCGCGCGGCGATTTTGTGACTGAAATTGCGATGTTTCAACAGACAACCCAACAGCGGGCGATATACGACCAGAATTGCAGACTGATCGTGAGTCGTTGAACCGAATCTATACTTTGAGAACGTATCTGACGTCAGTCGTGGTTTCCAGAATGCTGGTTCGGTCCTTTCGCCTCCCTCCCTGAAATAAACTCACCCGTGCACCATCGCAGTGGACACATCAGTGCTCAACAGCTGCCGCCGCGCTCGCCGCGTTACGTACCAACATGGCAACCGCCGAGGCTGCCTCCGGGGCACGCGGGAGGGTGTCCTGAACGAGATCGAGTCGTGGACTAAAGACTTCTCGAAGTCTCCTGTCTTTTGGCTGAACGGCCTCGCTGGGACGGGAAAGTCGACGATCGCTCAGACCGTCGCTGAGCGTGCGTTTGCAGATGGTCACCTGGGTGCCTCTTTTTTTTGTTCGCGAGACTTCGAGGACAGAAGTGACCTGCACTTTATATTCCCCACCATCGCTTTCCAACTGGCACACAAATACCCCGACTTCAGATCTCACCTCGTCTCTCTTCTCCAGTCCAACCCGGATGTCGTCGACGAGTCACTGTATGGTCAGATGGAACGGTTGGTCGTCGAGCCACTTCAATCCGTCGACGTTTCGACGGTCATCCTGATCGACGCTCTCGACGAGTGCAAGGACGACGAGCCATCATCTGCGATCCTCTCCGTGTTGGGGCGGCTCGTCGGGCGGATTCCCAGAGTCAAATTTTTCATCACCGGCCGACCAGAGCCTCGGATCAAGACCGGATTCCGTCTCCCCCTTCTCGCAGACGCGACCAACGTCTTCGTGTTGCACGACGTTCACCCCTCCCTGATCAACGACGACATCCGGCTGTTCCTGAAACACGAGCTCTCCGAACTCGCACGACGGCATCTGCTTGACGGATGGCCGACTGACGGGAGCGTGGATCTCCTGTGCCAAAGGGCGGCGGGTCTCTTTGTGTACGCCGTCACAACCGTCAAATACATCGACAATAAGTTCTATCTCCCCGACAAACGACTTGAGACCATCATCAATTTCCCAGACAGCACGGGATACGAGGGGAAGACATCCCTCGACCCGCTGTACCTCTGGATCCTCGAGGACACCTTTTGTGTGGATGATCCTGTCGTCCACACCAAGATTCGAACCGTCATTGGCGCTGTCGTTATGGTCGTAAACCCTCTCCCACCGTCAGGGATCGCTGAACTCATGGGTTTGGAGACCAGGGAGGTCCTGCCCTTCCTCACATCGCTCCAGTCACTGCTCGTACTCAATGAAGACCCAACCCAGCCTGTCAAACCATTCCATAAGTCGTTCCCCGACTTCATCACCGATCCTTCCCGCTGTGCCGACACAAGGTTTTACATCTCTCCTGAACGTCTACACTTCGAAATCATCACGAACTGCTTGAGGGTGATGAACGGTGCGTTGGAGCAGAACCTTCTATCACTCCCCGACTACGCCTTGAACTCGGAGGTCAAGGATCTGGAGGTGAAAGTCAACGATCGCATCGGCGTCGCACTGCAGTACGCCTGCCGGTCCTGGTATCATCACCTCCCCGGGACCGGGGGAGATGCTACTGATGTCATTTCCTGTCTACGTGTTTTCCTGGAGGAGAAATTCCTGGCATGGCTGGAGGTTATCAGCATCCTCGGAGCCGCAAGGGGAGCCGTTGTCGCGTTAGAACAGCTAGTCTTCTGGCTGCAGGAGGTTTGCTTTGGCCTTTCTCCAACATAATCTGAGGTTAACCCGTGCGATCAATTAGATTGCCGGGGATGAGGAGCTTCTCTACACCGCCACGGACTGTTTTCGTTTCGTGACCACGTTTTTCGAGCCCATCAATCTCTCAGCCGTCCACATCTATCACTCCGCGCTGGAGCTATCCCCTCTGTCGTCGGTTGTCCGACGCTTGTACTATCACCGGCGACACACCCCCTTTCCAAGGGTGGTGACAGGAGCCCAGGATTCATGGGACCAAAGTTCATCCACCCGCTTCGGTGGCGAGTTTGATCGCAGTTCGTTCACTTGGTCGCCGTGTGGTCAGCTTGTTGCTGCAAATTACCGAGGAGTCGCAGAGATTCGGGATCCGCATACCTCCGAGTTGCTCTCCACCCTCCAACCCACCAAACCCGTCTATCATCCCATATGTCCCCTCGCTTATTCACAAGATGGCCGCTCCCTCGCTGCTCTGTCGTATACTTCACTTATGGTCTGGGATGTCCAGACGGGTGGGATGGCAAGAGAAGTCGAATGTGATACCACCACACAGGCTTCGTTGGTGTGGTCGTTGGATGGACGGGCGATCGGTACCATCCTCTTGGACAAGGCCCACAACTACATTGTACGTGTGTATGACATTGATTCGGGAGCAACCCAGTCCCCTGGCGCACTTCGGTCGACAAGGATCCCGCACCTCTGGGCCCACGACAAATCCTTTCGGGTCATGACGGAGGGATGGGACGACCAAACTCGCACCATCGACATCTCCGAGGTTGGGTCCGGTATCACTAGGATCGAGTCCTTCTGCGTTGGGTCGTCGGAAAGAGATCAAAGGATCGACTCCTTCTCTCCAACCACTTATCGAATTTCCACTCTGGTTGGCCGTCAATTCGGATTTCGCATTTTCGACATCCGGAACTGGGAGTGCTTATTAAATGTATCAGGGTACTGCGCCTCCGTCGGCTCCCGCTGCTTTTCTTCCGACGGAAGGTTCTTTGCCACCTCTGCGGGGAGCGTCCGGATCTGGAAATATGCTTCCAGTCGACGTCGTTATACCTTGTGGAGGGAATTCCCAGCTCAACATACCGGTGCCTCTGCCCTTCGATTCTCGCCAGATTTGTCATCAATCGCGGGTTGGTACCCGGATCTTCTCCGGGTGTGGCGTTTGGATCATCCCCACGTTGACCACGCCGGCGATCCCGGTGGCAAACCAATCGGTGCTGTTTCTCACTGTGGCACTTATGCGGTGACTGGCCACTGTGGCGGCATCACCGTCACCATTACCGACCTCCATTCGCGAGGCCCTCCCCAGTTCGTTGATACGGATATGGAGATATTGGGGTTGACCTTTACTGGCAACGTCCTCCTTGTGATGGGTGGTGAAACGATCACTGCTTGGCGGGTCACGGAAGAGGGAGTGGTGGATGGAGTCCCTAGAGACGGGAGGATGGGCAGGAGCGATAGCATCTGGACTATACCACGATACAGAGACCTGGCGATCTCAATTCGAGATCAAACAGTGGTCATGGAGTTGAATGGGAATGTCACTCATGCTTACGAGACAGGAACCGGAGAGGTGCTGGACCCCGCCCAAGTACCACCATACCATAACAGCCGCCACTATACCCTCTCGGAGATGAAGCTTGGTCTACACTACCACCACCGCAGCTTCATAAAACCCAATGCTCATTCCGCAAACGATTGGCCGGTTTCGTGGGCGACTTTACGAGAGGGGTGGGTGAAGGATTCTGAAGGGAGGCACCGGGTATGGATACCCACCGAATGGAGGCTGGACCTCTCCCGTGCAAGCTGGTTCGACAACCCTATGGCCCGGTTGCTTAACCTTCAAGGTGGAACCGTCACCATCAAGTTCTAGTTGGAATCCCCTTGATCCGATCCAGGCACAGCTTCGGTACCACAGGTGTCGACTCGGGTGGTTAGCTTCTCATACCTTCCGTCGCAGTTTCATCGCATCGCGCCCCCACTGCCTTCGCCGTCTCAGACTTTCGTTGTACCGAAGCTTCGTTGCACCTTTTTTGTTTAGTTCTCAAATCCATGTAGCTAGGAAATGCAGTGGAACGCTATCGTGTGTCCGACTGCCCTCAGATGTAGGTGGTATGACAGCAGGGACTCCAGCACTCATATCCGGCCTTAGCAAATGCCCCGCACCACACAATCCCGGTACCGAGTCAGGTATCCGCCCTGGTTCAAACCAGGAACGCCTGTCGGCGGTGGCGCAATTCACTCGAGATTACTGTTGTCATCCGTTCAAGTCACTGGCCGGCCTGCTCGTGCGGGCACGGTGCGGGAAATAGATTCGACGAGCACTCACTAGTACTTACCAGGCGTCAGTCGGGTGGGTGTCGGGTGGGTATCATCAGGAAAATCTCGAGTCGGATTTTATGCGTATGTGTATAATCAATTCGCTTCGACCACTTACAGCCTGTTCTAGCCTCATGCGCTTTCGTTAAATACACGGTCAATATGGAAGCGCACCGACCCGCACCCCTCAAGTTATTTGTGCAACGTACAATTGAATAAATCAGTGCCTGTTCCAAGCACGAGTGAACCGGTGCACACCGAGCAAGCCAGGGAAGGCTTCGAGGAACTCCTCTTCTTCCAAGCACTTCAAAGTTCGTGGAAGCTGACTGGGGATTTCCCTAGTGTATTGGTACATGTCGCATCCAACCTGGTTGAACACCGATTTCGCTGGTAGTAATACAACATATTGTAAGTAACTAAAAATGATCAGGTAGGGGTAACATAGGCACAACGACGAAGCCGCGGAAACGAGACCGAAACCCACAACGCCCGCCATAGGTCTCTAACAGGGCGAACACCAAACCTTGGGGTTCCCTTGGCTTCATGCCCGGACTGAGGTACTGCGAGGTTTTGGGGCGTCTGCAAATTTGACACTGCCGGCCGGTCGGATCGTGCTCGGTGGGGGACCACCATGAGATTGGGGGACTGGGGCTGGAGCCAGTGCAGGGGTATTCAACGCGAAGTTATCGATCGAAACACCTACGACACAAACCGTTGGTACCGTAAAGAATGCATCGGGGATAGGTCACTCACTTTTGGTGGCGTTCGCCACCTTGTAGATCCCGATCAGGCGGTGGCTGACCTCGAACATGTCATTTCTAAGTGGCAACCGGAACGGTATCGTTTTGGGGGTGCGGGCGAAGGGGAAGGAGGACGGAGATAAAGACGCGGGGGGGTTGAACCATTAGATCAAAAGCAGAAAGGGGGAGGTAAGGGTGGGTAAGATTCGTACCTGAGGGAAATGATGATGAACTGTGCATTCTTAGTTCTGTCCTTGATATAGTTCGCGACAATGGACACGTTCCTGAAATCCAACGCGGCGTCGATCTCGTCCATGAAGTACAACGGGGTGGGCTGGCGTGGAACCAATTTCAGCCCGAGAGCTGTGCTAATTTCAGGTTCGCTCACCTTGTAGGCGTGAAGGGCGAACACTAGCGCGAGGGAACTTAGAGTCTTCTCACCACCAGACAGATTGGAGATATTCCTCCAACTCTTCTTCGGTGGCATGACGCTGAAGATGATACCTTCCGAGAAGGGATCCATGCTGTCCACCAGCTCGAGTTCTGCGTTTCCTCCGAGGGTGATCATCTGTTTTGACAGTTTCATGTGTTAACTGAAAGGCCGAGATCGTAGAAAAAAACGAACCTGGTACATCTCCTTAAGCTTGAAAGAAATAGCCGTAAACCCAGCCATGAACTCATCCAACCTCTGTTTCCTCAGCTGGTCGTAGTTTTGTTTCTGAGCGTCTCGCTGTTTCGTCGTGTCCTCGGCGTCCTGTGCCCGTCTCATATACTCTTCCTCCCGCTTCTTGTATTCCTTGAGGACCCCGAGGTTGGGCTTGGCCTTCTTCAACTTTTCTGTTGGATAAAAGGTGTTAGTGGACCGTATCTCGTATTATAACACACGCACCATCAAGCAATTGGACATCAGCGAGAAGTTGGTTGGGTTTAAGTAGCATCAGCTCGTCTTCGTGATAGATATGCAACTCGTTGGCGTCCTTGGACTTCTTGTTAACGCCGGGCTCTGCCTTGACCTCAGACTTGACTTCGCCCTCCTTCTTCACTTGTTCCTCTCCCGCCTCTTCCGGTTCCTCCTCTTCCTCCTCTTCATCGTCGTCACTATCATGATAAAGATCAGAGGTGGCCATAGGTGTGCGAAAGAATGCGACTGACTCAATATCTTCGAGTCTGAGTTTATCGTGCTCAGTGCTCCAGTGATCGATGCGCTCCTGGTTATCTTTTGCCTCTCCTTCAAGTTTCTGAAGCTTCTGGGTGAAGGCCAACTGGGGGAGAGACGGCTCAGCATGCTGGTCCCGTACTCAACGCGTCAACCTACCTCCTCCTTTTTGAAACCCCTGATCTTCTCCGACACATCGTCCAACTCGCCCTTGACTTTATCGAGGGTCGTTTTGGAGTTCTCCTCTTCAGTCTTTGCATCTTCAACCTTATCCTTAAACTCCTTGACCCCCTGCGCACACTGGGTCATCTCCAGATCCAGCTCTCCCAGGTCGCTCTCTGCCTCGGACAAAACATCCTTGTTGGTCTGGATATTCTTTGCGAGTTTGACGACGTCCTTCTCGGCTTTGGCTTTCGCAACCTCTGCCTTGGTGATCTCATCGTTGGCAAGGTTGATATGTAACTTGAGTCCGTCGACCTTGGATTTCTGGGTCAGAAGCCTCGCCCCACCGATGTCCAGGATCTTCTTCTCCAAGGTCTTGATCTCACCCTCGATGCTCTTAGCTCGATCGCGGACGTCCTCAAGTTCCCCAGTCACAGTCTCGATGGTTGCATCAAGGGCGGAGATTCGAGATTTGTCGGAGGCGCTAACTTGGTTTTTGGAACTAAGGTATCCGTCAGTTTTGCCCTAGATAGGTACCTCCGATGACCTACGAAAGTTCCCGTAACCTCCGTTCTGATTCTGCGATAGCCTTAGTGATATTCCGGACATCCATGCCGGCCTTTTGGAGGTTGATCTCGATCTCTGGGCCGGAGCGGATGAGAGCCTCGAGCTCAGATTCGATCGAGCGATTCTGTTCTTGAGACTCCCTCAGTTTGGCTTCTGCATCATCGCTTTCCTTCTGATAGTTCCGCAGAACCTCAGGAGAAACGACATCGGGGGAAAACTTCGAGCTCATCCCACCACGAGCAACCTGTTTTCCTCCTCCAGACATGGTACCAACGGCCTCGATTAAATCCCCAGCGAGGGTCACGACCTTCCGTCTCTCCCGATACGCGATACGATTGGCCTGGGTTAAATCCTGGGCGACCAGTGTGTCCTGAACAGCTTTGTAAAGGGCGGGAGCGAACTTGGACTCCTTGGGTTTAATGAGGTCGAAGAGTCGAGGGATATTTTCGGGAGTCTGGGCGGGTTTCGCGGGAACACGCGAAAGCTTCTCCAACACCATGAAAGAAGCACGACCGACGTTGTTCCTCCTGAGGTGTTCGATACATGCTTGAGCTTGTTCGACGGTGTCCACGACGAGGTTGTTGAGCGCGCCTGCAGCCGTTGTGACGGCAACATCATACTTCTCTGGAATGGTTCCGAGGTTCCCGAGGCGGCCCTACATAATGCGTAAGGAACATGCACCTCAAGGGCGAGTGGGACCCACATGGAATCCGCTGATGCGGCCGGTGCGTTGTAGCTGGGTGAGACTATCCAGTACACGGTTCTGGGAAGTGTTGGCAGCTTGCGAAGCCCTGGCTTCCTCTATTTTTTGCCGACTGGTGGATGCCTTCTGTCTACAATTCTGGAGCTCCTCCTTGGCGTGCTTGGGACGATGTCAGGGATATCCTCACCGTGGAACGGCCTATAAACGTACTTGGGAACGCTGTTTCAGTTTGTCGAGTTCTCCGTCCATTCCAGCTTTGCGTTGGCGTAGATCCCGCAGTTCCGCTTCCTATCACGCTGTAAGTCGTCGTGCCCGTCACACTGAAAGAATGGGGTCACACTGACCTTGGTCTCCTTCTCGCCCTGAAGTCGATTCTTGGTATTCTCCGCCTCTTCCTTGGCTTCTCTAACGACTTCGAACTTTCTCGCAAGGGTTTCGCGCTCGCTCTTGGCGAGGTCTATTTTCGCCTGCTTCTGATTGATCTCGATGGTCCAGGGCTGCAGCTCCTTCTGCTTGACCTCGATCTGGTCATGGAAAGAACGGGTTTTGTCTGCCGGTGGTACTGTCAATCGCAGGGGCATGGCACTGTCATAGTGAATACCTTTTAGACTTTCTTGAATCTCCTCGAGTGCCTTTTCCTCCCTTGTTAGGGCCTTCTCGTGGTCTTGTACTTTCTTGGCCTCGCGTTGAGCCTTCGCTTCGTTCTCTTCGATGGACCGCTCCGCTTCGGCGTGCGAGTGCTCCTCCTGCGTTTTGTCAGCGGAGTTCGTTCGTGTCCTCTATTTCAGCGCGTACCTCCGAGATGGTTTTCTTGAGCTTCTTTGTCTTGGTTTTCGCATGTTTGACTTTCTCTTCGAGGCTTACGTGTTTCCTCTCCTCCTTGGCCAAGTCCTTGTTTGCATCGGTCACCATTGCCCTGAGCTGCTTGTAGGTCTTTTCGCGCTCCTCGTAATCCGCCTGCAACATGTCGTGGTGCGTGAGGTCGTCTTTGTTTCGGTCTTGAAGGTCCTTGAGGTCTTTGGCAACCCGATTCTATGTCCCAAGTTAGAGCCACGACAAACTGGGCGCACTCCACTCACGATTTTTTGTTCGAACTCTTTTTCAATGTCCAAACACCGCCACAAGTTGTACTGCTGGAATCGTGATAAAGACTTCGTATGCTCGTTCTTCAACCTCAGGTAATCCTCGGCTTCCTGTTTCTTGTCCTCTAGGGCATCCCTCTCCTTTTCCGTGATCCTCAGGCGGTTGAATTTCTCTGCGCGTTCCTCAGTGAGACGGTCAACCTCGGCGAAGGCCTCTTCGAGGGGTTGTTTGAATTTTGAAGTCCCAATGATATCTTCCAGATACTCCAATAAACCGTCCTCGTGTTCCGAGGGAGCCTTCGGCTTCATGAGAGCGATGGCTTCGACTTCTCCCTGTAAAGCGTCTGGTGAACTCCCTACAAAAACGCAAATAGAATTGGGCTTACCTGCAAAATAAGGAAACGGTTATGGTCCAGGTCAATATCCTTCCCTTTGAGCAACGCTTGAACGTCCTTGTAGGAACTCGCGCGTGCATTAACACTGTAATCGCTCTTGTTCGACTTGTACGCAGTCCTGGTGACCACGAGTTTCGAACCGGGGACTAATTCGAAAGCGTCTGGGCCAGGCTAGAAGGAGGGGTAAATAAGGAGATGCGGGTAACAAAGTAGTGGCGGTATACCAAATCAATGATCTCCCGGAAGTGGATCTCCACACTGCATTGTTGGAGGTTGGGATGCTTGTCCGAGTTATGGATGAGTTCGGACAGTTTCCCTTGGCGCATCTTCGAAGCTCGATACCCAAAAACGAACAGAAGTGCATCTATGGTGTTAGACTTTCCGGATCCGTTGGGGCCAACGATCGCAGAGAATGACTGAAGACGGGAGTCAATCCAGCGGAGGATTCATATAAGAGTCTTCGTACCTTATGGAAGGGTCCAATTTCCTGACGCCCAGCATAACTCTTGAAGTTGACGAGTGCTATCTTGTGTATGACGAGGCGTGGTTGTGGACCCTCGGACTCCTCTGGGGCAGGCGGAGGTGGCTGAGTCGCTGGAACACGGAAGGGGGATCGTTCGGTCGAGGGTACTTCCTCGTCAGACTCGACGACAGGCGGAGGTGGGGTTTTCATGGGCGATGGTTTCGGGGTGGCTGGAGGGGGGCCATCGTCTTGGACACCGAGGGGATGGTCGTGGATGGATTCTGGCTCCGGTTCCGGCTCCGACTCTGGTTCAGATTCTGGTATAGGTGCTGGCGAAGGAGATTTCTGTTTGACTGGCGGCGCTTTAGATGGCCCTGCCCGTGAGTTGGACTTCCCCGAAGTGGACCCGCGAGTCTTGGCCTTCAATGAAGCGACTTCTGCGGCGGATATCTCGACGATATCTGAGTCGTCGTCCGATACGACTACTGGTTTCCTACCACTACGGGCGGGCTTCCTCTTGGGTTTCTCAGACGGTACGGCGGCGCTTGATGGCTCTGGTTTGGGCGGGGCGGAAGATCTTGCGGACCTGCGTGTCGGAACGGGCACCTCTTCCACTTCTTCTTCATCCCCATCTTTGACAACGACCGAGACCCTAGCCCGGCTGGTATTGGCAGAGGCCCTGGAACCCGTCGCGGGCCGACCCTTCCGCGGCGGCGGATCCTGCTGCATAGTATCATCGCTCACAGTTGCGGGCTCTTCCTTAGCTACCCCACGCCTGCGCTTCACTGGTGGAGGCGAATCCTCGACAGACTGCTCCTCTTCTTCGGTTTCGGGAACGCCTTTAAGGACAGTCTTCGATCGAGCAGAGGCACGGGTTCGGGAGGCAACAGATGGTGGTTTGGTAGTCCGGGAGGGTGGCTTCTCGACAATCTCCTTGGTGGCGTCTCCATCCACTTCAGATCGCCCTCGCTTCCTTCGAGACGTGGAGGCTTTCTCTTCGGATGGTACGGCCGATGCCGACCGTGTCGCGCGCCGGGGAGGCATGGGTGGATCTGGGGGCTAAAGATGGTCGGAAAGGGTTGGGAAAGATCAAAGACACGCGTCGCAAGGAGAATGGGTTCACGTGACGCTCTCGATCGCGTTTAACATATCAACGTGACCTACAGTCACGATCGCGCCGGTCACATACTCATCCGATAACCTCTAAGAACCAGTGCCCTAATCCACGCCCTCTCCAAAGCTTCTCCTCTTTGCAGAGTGTGTCAGGGTATAGCAGTGGGATGTCCCCATCACTGAACCACCGGTGCTGAAGTGCCTGAGTGGATGTTATCCGTGCGGACGGGGAGCACAGCAGCAATTCGTTCAGGAGGTCGAGCGGTGATGATTTTGGACGTGTACCGCTCGAGGCCTCATCCCGTAGCGAAGCCGGTATATGTGGGAGGACTCTTTCCAGGTCCACAGGATCGGCGTGCTCGAAGGTCAACAGTTTAGCGTGAGGCAGGGACAGAAAGTCCTAACGGAAGTATCAGGTCCTCTGATACGTGCCGAGATTCACAGCATTTACCGGCCAATTCGTCTTGTTTGGAGTGCCCCTGACTTTGAAAATGCTCCAAGCCAGCCCGATGTCACCTCTGTCCGCGTCGAAAAGTCGCAGGCGGCGCCACGAGATTATCCGCGATGGTGGGGGGTTTCGCAAGAAAATGAAAGGGGTGTCTGTGTGCTGTTCCCCTTCTTCTACTTCCTCCTCCTCAAGGTCGTCGTCCCACTCATCCACGTCATCGAGTTGTTGTTTCAACGGTCGGAAGAAGTCTGTAAATGTCACACCCAGGCTCCACATATCGGCGGCGAAAGCGTTGTAAGTCTTTGGTCCAAATAAGAGCTCAGGTGCTCGGTATGGTCTACGGATACTGAGCGGCGTATAACCACCTGGATCCGCGGACGTACCCTGTACCAACTTCCGTGTACATGTTTGTTTCCGGCTCAGGCCACAAACCCTCATCGTTATCGTCACCAACTTCCCAAGCGATTCCAAAATCGACCAATTTCACTTGACATGCTTCAGTGAGTAATACGTTACTGGGTTTGACGTCCCGGTGCGCAATCCAGCGGGAGTGCAAGTACCCAAGAGCGTCAAGGATCTGGTGTAGGATCGCCTTCGATATCAGGAGAAACCGAGACTCAAGAAAGGTGTCGCGCGCGGAGTCCGGGGTGTCGAAGGCGGTGAACGATGCAGAGTTCAGAAGGGTTGCCAGAGAGTGTGGGATGTACGGCATCCACATCCGAAAGTAGCCCGAGTTTTTATCACGATCTAGCAGCTCGATTATCTGCAGCCGTCTTTTGAGAGAATAATTGTACCCGCAGGGTTGGCAACCTACATTCGGACAAGAAAGAGTTGACAAGAGTCGGATTTCCTTGTGGATGTCATGCGGTTCCTTCGCAAACTTGCGGTCGGCTATCGAGACCTTCAGGGCTGTTTGCGGTGGGCCGGGCCCACGGTACACTGTTGAAAATGGGCCGTCGTGGATAAGTTCCCTGGGTTAAATGCGCCCATGAGATGACACCGGCTGTGGTCTCGTGGAAACGTACATATCGGAAAGTGTCTCGACAGAAGTAAACCACAGCAGGTGCAAAGTCGCGATGAAAGATGTGGCCAAGTTTTTGAGATCGACAAAAGCAGTGCGACTGGCAGCCGAAAAATATGATACAACAATGATCCCCATCTAGTGTAAATATGCGAATCATCCAAATCGTCACCTCCCCCCACCTACACCGACACCGAACCGTTTCGCACCAATCCCTCCAGGTTTTCTAGCGTTCGCAGGGTTGGATTCTTCTGCCTTCTTCTGCCACTGATCGATCAATCTGGTCACTCCGGGGTACGGCCGTTCAGGAGACGGAGATGTCGGCTCTGGAGTGTCATCTCCTGGTGAAAGGCACTGGGTTGGTTGGGAAGAACTGCTCCGACCAAGCTCTATTGGAGATCTCCTGGGGGACGTCTTGTGTGTGGGGGATGTCCTGGACACTGGCCGACCGATTCCGCTAGCTTCCGGGACGTTCAACGATAGTCCTTGCCTGATGACTGGCGAACTCGTCGGGGACACCTTGATAAACCTCGTGCGAGAGCTGCCGATATTCTGACTTTCGTTCTGATGAGGTCTAAACCCGGCAGATTTTGACGGCACTGAGGGAGAGAGTGGGGGCACCCCGGTAAGTGAAGGCGATTTCGCCGCCCCTGGCCCACCAACACCTTCAAATCGTTGAACCATGTCTGTGATCGATGTGCGCCGAGAGCGAGATATTGTCCTGAGTCCTTCTTTGTCTAGCGGGATGGCTAAGGATGGTGATGAAAGACCGGATTCTCCCCCAGCAGACTTGGATGAGGGGAAAATCATCATAGATTGTGGTCGTGACCGAGGTTGTGGTTGATCATTGGACGACGAAGATGGTCGCGAAGCCGGGCCGACCATTCTCAATGCAACCGTACTTGACGTGGGTTTTCGCTGTGGGTCAACTGCCGGCGAAATAAACCTCGACGAAGTGGGGGTCTTGTCAGTGGCAGAGAGTTGGAAGGGTGCATGAATCGGTGATGAGGGTCTCGGGAGACCCGTGAGCCCACTCGAAATGTCAGGTCCAGAAGGGAAGAACGAAGATCGACTGGTCTCTGGCTCCGGCTTAGTTCGCTTGTCCTTGTCCTTGTCCTTCTCCAAAAGGTTTGACCCTCCCCACAGGTCAACCAGATCGTGCACCGAACTTTGCCTGCGCTTCTGTTTCGAACTGACGTCAGCCTTTTTCCGCCCGCTCTTCCTCAACTCCTTCAGGGTCCCAAACCCACCGTCCGGATCCTCAGGGCCATCATCGCTACTAACAGACCCGGCAGACGGCTTTCGAGGCAGGTGACCCTTTGGCATCGCGGGACTGAGAGGGCTCCAGGTATCCGAAAACCCAGTTTCCTTCGCAATGACATCTCCGTTCACTTCAGGAAGACGAGTGCCCTTGTTGGTCCCAGGTCTGATGGGGCGGACCGCGGGGGAGGTGAAAGAATCGAAAGTGCTGGGGAGTACGGGCTCTGGTAAAACGATCTGCTCGACGTTTCCTTCCAGAGGTTGTGCGATGAGGTGGGGGCTTTTCTCGATGAAAGAGGCCCGCTTGCTAGGAGAATCTCGCAACACCGGTTCGCCCGGGCTCCCGTCCACTCCCGGCATACCCCCCATGGAAGTATTGAAGCGGGATATGATGTCAGCATTTTCCTGGTCATCGCCCGTGAGCCAATCTCGCGACGACGAGGATGTGGATACAGCCGGCGGTCGAGACAGGAGACCGGCGAGGGAGTCCGTGGCTGCCTTCGGGTTGTTATAGGAAGTGGAGGAGTGTTTCCCCAACGGAGGTCGCGAAGTTTGCAGCCGCCCCGTGACCTGGCTACTCGTAACCTCCCCCAACGCGCCACCCTTTCTATCCTGCATGGAGGTACCCGTAACCGTCTGAGATCTCGAACCAAACCCAGCCAAGATATCTGTCTGTGGTTTGAGCACACTGTTGGTTCCCTTAGAAGTAGATGATTGCGACGATCCGGTGGCATAGCTTGGTTTAGGCCCAGGCCTTCGATCCAAGTCCTCGATGGACGGGAATCGCTCCTCAGCGGGGGCGTTTTCGGAAACGGCCTGAGGGAGATTTGGAAGTGGTCGAATTTGAGGTGAAGATGGGGGTTTTGGGGAAAGTCTCCTTGGGGTAAACGATTGTTCCAGAGGGAACACGAGTCCAGTCCTTGCCGTCCGTGCTTCTGCGAGAGTTGGCGCAGGAGGTTTCTCAGCCAGGCCAAGCCCTTCGAATGCATCCTTCGCTTTGTAGCTGCGAGATATACCCATCCTGGGGGGCTCTTGGGGAGTAGGTAGGGCACCGGAGAGCTGAGGTTTGGGGATCGGGATTGGAGCGGCTTTCGACTTGTCACCCGAGACGTCGAGCGCGAGGGATGACCCTCCGAACGAGTCCCCAAAACCGTTAGTGAGGAAGTCGTTGTCGAACCCGGGGGAAAGTGTTATGGTATCTTTACCCTTCGAGCTGGGTTCTGGAGTTGTTGAATGCTTGACCTTCCAGGCCCCCGAGGTGACAAGGCCTGATTTATGTCCCCTAATAAACACATTGTCTTTGGGGGCCAACTTCCATGCCTGGTCCTTGTCGACGGGTAAGACGGTACCTAGTTCGGTTCCCAAAATCTTGCTCTTCGTAGGCTCCTTGCGCGGACTCGTAGACCGCGAACGAGACGCTGATGAAGCTTCTCTCCGGCCACGCCGCATTGGGCTGATTGCTTCGAGAACCTTCTCCCGAGCCTGGGTTCCAATATTCTTTGCTGCGGTTGAGATGGGAGATTGTGACTTATAGGTGACCAAGTCGTCGAGCGTTGCCTTTCTACCGCCAGCATTCATCGAACGAGGAGAAAGTGGTGTTTGTTCGGGGATAGCGTATGTGAATCGGGATTTTGTGCCCCGCAAACGATGAACGTTGTTCAGAACCTCGAAAATGGCCGGCCGATGGGCCCCGTGCTCCCGTAACATAGACGCTGGATGGGGATGAACAGAAAACCTCCAGCGTTGAGAGCGGGACTAACCAACTAAGGTGATCATGTGAGAGGAGTAAACCGGATAAGGCGGGACCTTGTACTGGGCGTTGAGGATTGCGAGTGGTCCATGCTCTTCAAACGGTGTTGTGTAGTAGCAGAGTTTGTAGAGGAGAACTCCGAGTGCCCAGACATCAGATTTCTCGTCTACCGGACGCCGCAAGAAGGGGTCCACCATTTCCGGAGCTCGGTATTGAAGGGTCGTGTGACGATTGAGATCAGCCTCGAGCGCTCGAATTTCTTGAGTGGTGGAAGGAGGCTTTGGGTTTACGATCGTTGCGGATCCGAAGTCACAAAGTTTGAACGATGTTGCCGAAGCCTGGAGGATGTTCTCGACCTTCAAGTCACGGTGCAGAAGGGGGGGCTTAAGATTATGCATCGCAGCGACTCCTTCACAGACGTCAACGAAAATGGTCAGGATCTCGGCTTCTGTCAGCCTCTCTCGTAGTCTCCTGTTCATCATGTCGATGATGCCACCACCTATTTTGAATCAGTTCCGGACCACAGGGGAGAGGTCGATCATTGCGAACCGGGGCAGAACTCCATGAGAATGAACACCTCGTAGGTCCCGTTCGACAGCCTGTGCCACGCAGCATCTATGAGATGCACAATGTTCGGGTGGCCCTTCAGTATTCGCTTTGGGCCGGATAAATGCGCCGCCGTCGCCACAGAGAAGTGGGTACTCACCATAATGTCGACCTCCTTCTTCACGTCCGTCAACATCGAATCGTTTGCGACGGCGATCCTCTTGAGGACATGATGCGTCGTTCCGTAGACCGGCGCCGAAGTCCGTACGAGATAAACGTGGGCAAAGCCACCTGTAATTGGGTTGTGGTTGGTGAGCGGTTGTGTTCCAGAACGGGCGATCGCAGCTGAGAGGGAGAAGCCCACCCTGGCTCAAGTATCGCTCCACTTGAACGGTGTACTTGTTGACGGAGATAGTTTGTCCCGGTGCTAGGGTCCCATGGGGCTGTGCGTAGGTTGGGATTGGGTGAGCCATGGACTGGCTCGACGGTGGGTTTGGTGGACGAACAAGATCTCACGTCGGTTGCGGTCTCACGTGGCAAGTGATCGTATAAGTAGAGTCCGCGTCTGGTTCACCCGCTCAACTTGGCTTCTACACAGACCAGATCGCCATCGCTCAAGATCGCAAAATGGCCGACACCCTTCTCAGTGCGCAAGACAGGAGAGATTCTTTGCCTTACTCTCGTCCAACCACCCCCGACCATGGTCGTCGCGTCGGTGTCTACGGATTGGGTGCCATCGGTTATCATGTAGCCAGGAACCTGGCCAACTCCCTCTCCCATCTCCCCCTCGTCGTCTACAACAGGACAATTGCCAAGTCCGAGAAGCTAGCCAACGAGCTCGGTCCAAACAAGATCTCGATTGCTCAGAATCTCACAGAACTTGTCAACTCTTGCGATATCATGTACGCTCTGTTCTCATCGGAGCCGACTCACACATTGACTTCTTGGCGCCAGTTTCACAATCCTCGCGAACGATGCGGTGGTCAAATCTGCATACAAACAGTTCTACCAGACCCTTCAGGTATAAATTCCGCGTCGTGGGTGCCCCAGCCGATCTCACGTCGTCGGATGACAAGGCCACACCATCGGGGACCCCCAAAATTTTCGTTGAGTTCAGCACTGTACGTTCTTTTGCCGTCGTCCTCCCGTGCTTCATAATTACTTCCGCCTAGATTTATCCCACAGTGGCAGGTGCCGGGCGAATCATTTTTCTTGCCGAGTGGTTACTGAATGATGTCATTGCATTCAGGCGAGTTGGACAATCTGATCTCCTCCGTGCCCCACACTCGGTTCATCACTTGTCCCGTCTTTGGCGCCCCTGCCGCTGCCGCGAAGGGCCTCCTGATCGCGGTGATGAGTGGCGACCATCGTTCGAAGAAGGAAGTGGGACACCTTCTCGTTCCTGCAGTTGCTCAGAAGATCATCGACCTCGGAGGAAATATCGAAAAGGGTTCGGGCACTCACTTTTGGTCACAGAATCGTCTGAACCTTCACACTAGCTCCCACATTCAAGCTTATTGGAAACTCTTTGATCCTCGGTACTATGGAAGTCATGGCCGAGTCTTTGACCCTCGCCGAAAAGGCCGGCGTCGATTCCAGCGTCGCCTTAACTCTCCTCAATGGTCAGTATACCAAGCTGAAGTCCAAATCTCCGCCTTCAATGCTCACGACCCGTTAGATCTGTTCCCTGCTCCGATGTACGCATGTCCGTTACACCTACAGTTGTTTGCTAACTGTGCGCGACGCTAGGATGACCACTTACGCCGACAAGATGGCCAACGATAAATTTGATGGGACCCAGGGCTTTTCCATCGATGGAGGAATCAAGGATGCCAGGTACCATTCTCCCGTGCATCATACCAGACCTTGCTCAGCGTAACCTATCTCCAGCCACATCCGGCGGCTCACTTCGGAGCTCAACTCCCCTATGCCCGTCGTTGATATCGCCCACCAACACATGCTTACTGCAAGGGCTGGACACATTTCGGACACGCTACAGGGGACTGCGAAACACGAAACACTTGACTGGAGTGCCTTGGTTTCCGGTGTCAGGGTCGCTGCGGGCTTAGCAGCGACGGGTAGTGATTCGGTGCGGCATCGAACACCTCCATTCCCACCTGAACAACAACCTGACCGTCATCACAGCACACCGGAGTCGTCCTCGATGAGTAGATCCACAGACAGTCAGTCCCGGAAGCGTCCGCCTGCACTCATCTCGCATGTAAATGTAGAAAATTACCCTGGTGTACAAAAAATGTACAGTAGAAATCGTGCAAACGCGTGGAACCTTTGCGCATAGATCCTAAAATACATTGGAGTTGAAAGGGAGGATCGCCGCACAAGGGAAGGGAAGTCGAAAATGCCCAACAGATAACGCGCGCACGACGGGCCGACGGTCCTCCGTCCTCCGTTCGGGATACAGCAGTTTCAAACAGCCCTCACGATGAATCTACACAATTTCGGCCGCAACGGTAATTGTGATGTGGCCGTAACTAGACACCAAGCTTCACCGAGAGCAGCAACCCTACAACCGCAGACCACGGCGATATTTGATGAATTCCACCAAATTATCTCTGACCTCTTCCCCTCTGCGCTTCAGCTCGATTCCACCAGACTTCCTTTTGTTAATCCCGCGAACCAACTTTCTGATGGGCTCGACGGCATCGATGAGCTTCCCAAGAATATTATTCTCCCGAAAGTTGATGTCATAAGACACCGTCTCATCTGAATAGATGTCAATTAAGGCCGAGGCCGCCTGAAGAGTCGACTCGATAGACGCCTGATTTGGGGTTCTAACAGGGAGCAACGATACGAGATAACTGGCGATGGCCTGTATTGGAAGGATTAATCACATGAACGAGCGGTTGCGAGGAGAAAGCGCATCCTACCCGGTTCGCATCGATTGACTGCGGATGCTGAGCCAAACACTCGAGGGTCCCTACGAGTTTCACCTTCATCTGGTCGTTCCCAGCGTAGGCGTCGGACAAACCCGTCAGGAGTTCCACTTGACCTTCTTCAGGAACGATGGCGCCCTTGAAGACGATAGATATTCCCCACAGAACACCGATCGCGGTCTCCCAAAAGGACTTTTGCTCTTTGGTGGATTTGGCCGCTCGAGGGTCCCCAACTCTATCCAATGCAGCCCATAGTGAACTCCATATTGTGGCACCTTGAGCCTTCTCGGTGTCCGTGAGAGATCGATGGGAGGTGGCGAGGGATAAGAAGAGATTGTTGAGGCACTCCAGAGCGCAGAGGTGGATCGCCCCAAGCGCGGATGTTGTCGGCGGGTGAATGGAGGGGGAACCTGAGGGTGGGAAGGACAAATGTGTAGGTTCTATCAGTGAGAGGAGTGGAGGGACCAGGAACGTAAGGTGGGAAAGATTCGGCTGGGGGGTCGTGGGGGTTTCGTCAGTTGCCATTCGGGCGTCTGGGTCCTCTTCACCATCCATCTCTATTTCCTCTTCCTTCTCCTCCTCTTCGTCACCACCATCACCGTCACCCTCAGGCAAGATTTCTGAGTCGGGTAATGTGGCACAAATGGATGTCAAGATCTCAAGGCCAAGTTGAATCGTCCGTAGCCGACTCTCAAAGCGTTCGAGTTTGAGCTCTACAGGAGATTTGTTATCTGACTTGGGGGTATGTTTGAGTGAGAGGCCCTCTATTTGCGGCATAGAAGCCTATCCCCTCTAGGTGAGATGCTGAACGAGTCGAGCGGGGAACACACACCTGTTTCTCGACCAACGCCTGGATCTGCTTGGAAGTTTCAGGGAGCGAGATTAAGGTCAGAAGGGGTTGTAAGAGAGGCAGCGCGATTTCGTCCTCGATGTGCACAGCAGAGGCAGCGGTGAGCGGTGGTAAGGGGGATATGTTTCGTAGCGTTCCAGTTGCGAGAACCTTCAGAGTCAGGCCTCTGATGTCGTCAGCTGCCGACTGCCCCCTAGCTACGGACAGGAGGGTTGATGTGTATGATCCATTCACCCGCAGCTCATCTGCAGCTGGGGGGTTATCTTCGGTCAGCACATACAGACACTGGGCTATGAAGTTGTAAGTAATGAGCCTGCAGGCGGATTGCAGAGCGCGACCTACCTGCAGAGGCAACTGCCGATAACGGTAATTTTTCCCGGTAAACCAGGAAAGACATTAAGAATGGTATCAAGTTGGCCTGGTTGATCGTGTTCAACGCCTTATTCGATGTTTCTCTGTTCAAAGTCGGCCCGGGGAACGCGCTTCAATCAAGTAATAACTCACGATAGACACCAGAACATGGTAATGACACTGTCGGCCAACTCGTACACAATCTTCTGGGCACTCTCAGGCGCAGATTTTGGGGTTTCCAGATACTGTGATAGGGTTTGGGCTATCTTTGAAGGTCAAGTCAGAATGTGAGACAGCGGGTACTAAATATTCCCTTGCCTTCGGTACAAAGGCCTTCAGAGGGGCCAAAACGTTCTTATTGTACATCTCACCGCAAAGCTCATGCCCGCCGTCAATGGCCAGGTTCCTGAAACCCAGAACGAGCATAAGTAATGGGTTATGTATGACATTTAAAAAAATAGCAGTACCTCAGCGCCCCTGCAGCCTCTACGACTACCTCTTCCTCACTGTCAGACAGACGCGTGATCAGGACACCGACCACGTTCTTTCCCTGCAGCAGACGTCGTGTGGAAGGATCGTTTTGGATAATGTTGGAGACTGCAACACAAGCCCACTTGCGCTCGGCAGGATCCGTACTTTCCATCTACCCGGGGGGTACCCAACCCTTAGTTGTTTTCGGATCCCGTTGTGGTACAGGTGCGCACCTTTTGTAAGATTGGCGGAATCTGGTCCTTTTTCTGGGAACTTTCCACCGCAGGGCCCAGACCGGGTGGCAGATGGTTGTCTGGGACCCGCATGGGGTTGTGGCGTCTCATCGCCTTTTTCTTCTGGGACTTACCCATCACTTTTTTTATATAGCTGCAGGTGCGGGCACAGAGGCAAAATTGATCGACAGCCACATCCAGAAAGGGAGGGCGGCGATGCCTTTATTACATAATCCATCTCGCGCCCTATCCACCGCTGGGGAGGGACGGTGCGTTTGTGCGCCATCCTCGTCTTCCCGCTTCCAACTCCTCGCCACATGCCTCCGGAGAAGAACTCGCCGCCCAAGGACATCTTCGACGATGACGACGAAGGGTGGGAGGACATGCCCATCGTCAAGGTGGACACCGAAGCCAGCGGACTCGATGAGGAGGATTACAAGAAGTACCGCTACCGATCCCCTGTCAAGATGACCGACGCCTCCAACGCCAGGGGAGACCTCATCGATTTCGGTGACCACGGAAGTGGCTGGCGTTCGAAACGTGATCAGAACGAGAGCGAGTATACCCGGCTGCGGGTCAAGGAAGAGGACGATACGGATGAGGTGCATCTGCGGACGAGGTATCTTTTCGACGAGGACAAGGCTATGACTCCGTTGAGTCAGATGCAAGCTACGAAGGACCTGCTGACCGAAGCCCAACGGATTGCTTATGTTGGTCTGTGTGCACTAACCACGAAGGAGATGTTGGATTCCCTGGCTTCGATCGGCGGGAAGGATACCAAACCTGCTGCTGAACAACTGAACCTATGGGGGTTAAAGATCCTTGGACGGTTGTATTACCACATGGAGCTCGAGACTGCAGGTATTTGCTGCTTTACTGCCGCCTTACATGCAGACGATTGCTAAATCCAAGTTCACCAGAGCAGAAGATGATTGAGAGCCTTGCTTTACACGGGATCCAGGCGGACGATCTCACTCATACGCTAATGACGACGCATACAGTGGCTAATCCAGAGTACGATCCCGAGGAGGCGAAACGCTTGGACGAGGAGAAGGCTCGAGAGCCCGACCACCCTGACGAGGACGACGAGGAAGACGAGGGTGACGACGGAAACCCGGTACCCGTAGGCCCAATCAACACCCCCACGAACGATGACAAGCACGGAAACGGCGACGATCCAACGTCTGTTCATCCCGAGAACCCACTCCCCCCCGAGAACAAGGTAGACGGTGATTCTGCCCATAAACCCCCCATGCAAACTACCGCTCGTGTGCTGGAGGAGACTGCTACGGGGCCTATGGCCGGTGTCTCTGTGTCACTCTCTTCTACCGATAAGAACGTGACGCTCGATATTCGTTGGACTGTACTCTGCGATCTCTTTCTTCTCCTCATCGCCGACAGCGTTTACGATGCTCGTTCTCGCGTCCTTCTGGAAAAAGTCGCACACAAGTTGGGACTTGGGTGGTTGGACGTTGTCAAGTTCGAGCAGAGGGTAACGGAGGCGCTGGAAATCCAGGAAGAGGTTGAGAACTTGGAGAACAACGAGATTATCGACGGGAGGCAGAAGTCATCGAGGAAGAGGCGGATGGTTATGCTTGGGTTGGCAACGTTGGGAGGCGGTCTGGTCATTGGTCTGTCGGCTGGGCTCATGGCGCCGCTTATTGGTGCGGGTCTCGGGGCGGCTCTTGGAACTGTTGGTGTGGGAGGGGCCACAGGGTTTCTTGCTGGGACCGCGGGAGCTGCAGTTATCACCACTGCCGGTACCCTGACGGGCTCCGGTATCGCTGTTCGTGGCATGGTTCGAAGAACCCAGCAGGTGCAAACCTTCGAGTTGCTTCCGTTACACAACAACAAACGGGTGAATTGCATCTTGACCGTCCCAGGGTTTGTAATTCTACCTCTTTCGGAACCCAATTCATCTCATGGATGGTTTGTAGTTTTATGAACAGTCTGCTGGATGATGTCAGGTTACCATTCACTGTCCTCGATCCGATTGTCGGAGATGTATGGAGTGTGTTGTGGGAACCAGATATGATTCGAGAGACTGGAGACGCTCTCAAGATTCTGACAACCGAGGTCCTGACACAGGTTGGGCAAACGGTTCTGCAGACGACTGTGATGGCCACCCTCATGACCGCTCTTCAATGGCCAATCGGTAAGCTGTATTCAGCGGAACTCGCCCCCGCTTGCGTTGACACGACTCCATTAGTCTTGACCAAATTGGGGTACTTAATTGATAACCCCTGGTCGAACGCTCTTGACCGAGCGAAGGCAGCTGGTGGAGTCCTCGCCGACGTTCTGATTCAGCGACATTTGGGGGTTCGACCGATCACGCTCATCGGTTTCTCACTCGGTTCTCGAGTTATCTTCTACGCTCTTCTCGAACTTGCCAAAAAGAAAGCCTATGGTATCGTGCAGGACGTATTTATCATGGGGACAACGGTCACGGCTCCTACCAGGACGTGGGCTGAAGTTCGATCCGTGGTCTCGGGGCGATTCGTCAACGCTTACGCGATGAGCGATTGGCTTCTGAACTATCTGTTCCGCGCCACAAGCGGTGGTCTCAATACAATCGCTGGCCTCCGACCGGTGGAAGGCGTACCAGGGTTGGAGAATGTGGACGTAACGGACAAGATCTCGGGACATATGAGCTACCGGACGTTCATGCCCTTGATCCTGGATCAGTTGGGCTTCCCCGTGTCTGCGGACCACTTTGACGAACCGGAGGTGAGCGTGTGGCGTGGTATCTGTCATTCACGGGGACTGAGGTTACAACCCATGCTAGGAACCGGACTTCAAAGGAGACCGAGTTGTGATGAAGGAGGATGGAACCCCACAGAACAAAGGATGGTTCAGCCGGAAGAAAAAACCGGTCACCCCACCACAGAAGGTTTCCCGTCCCCCATCAGCAGCGTCATTCACTCCATACAAGAGGAAGTCTCAGGTACCGGAAGTGGATGCGACTGATGACGATTTGCCTCCCCGAGAAGAGTTACCGAAGCCGACAGGTCCGCCAGGGACTCCCCCACCTGAGATCGAAAAGGATGAAGAGACTAAAGAAATACCCGACGGCAGTAGCGATGCTGAGGAGCCTACTCCAGCTATCCCACTCCACGCTGGTTTCGACTTCACGGCGATCAAGGACGTTCTGCAAGAATCGAAGGATGCAGAACGAGGGAAACCCGCAGCTTTGTCCCTCAATCCTGTCCCTGAACACATGATTCCACAAGCGTCCCCGATGACGCGTTCAGGGTCCGCGCCACCTTACACGTCTATGCACGTCCGCCCCTCTCATTCACGCCTATCTCATGGCTTTACCAGGGATGACGACATAGATGGGGACGAGATATCAGGCGACGTTACCCCGACATTTTCACGTCCTGGCGGAAACAATGGCTTTACGTCACTCAATAACCACGGCCCCCAAGTTCCGACAAAATATCCACCCCTTTCAGCCTCACCATCACTCTCGTTTGGGGGTTACGATGGCAGCATCTGGCAAACGTCACCGAACGATGTGTATCACTCGGGTACGGCAACATCCACGCCGTCGCTATCGCCGTTGGGAGAAGGGAGAGCGAAGGGATCACACGGTTATCTTTCACCATCGCCGACGATCAACCCATTTGTGGGTCAGCCCCAGCTGTCATTTGGTGGGCCAGGAGGGACAATAGACCACGGCCCGTCGACGTCCATTGTTCCGCCTTCAAACAACGAGGTAGACCCATGGCCCTCCTCGCTTACACGGGGGAAGAAACCGATTAACGGGCTCAATTCGAACCCGTGGGCCTGAGGCGATGTGTGGGGATGGGTCGGGCGTCATTAAGGTTTGAATTGTGGAGGCGACTCTTTTTGTCATCACTGGTCCTCACTTTTTCTGCCACTTTTTACCTATTTTTCGGCGTCTTTAAGCCACGCTTTCGACATTTTCGAGCTGATCCGCCATTTACGGTGGGGGATCTGGGGTGGGAAAGTGAGTTGGCGCGGTTGTTAAGCTGATGACGCGTTCACAGCATGTGTTTTCTCCCTCTTCCGTCTGCAGAGCATTACAGTATATAGCATATCATAGGAACACAGGACACTCGCGGACAGATACCAAATCGCCGGTTGTTGTTAGCTGCCTTGAGGTCACAGGAACGGTTTATATTTGAAACGCTGAAAATTCGGGTTGTCGGGTGTCGGATCCGATCAGAGATTTGCCCAAAGGGGACGTGTGTCATGTCCGACTTACTTATCTATAAATTCAGCCGAGCCCCCTCCATCCACTCCCCGACCCACCAAGGTCTCCCCGCCCCGCCTGCTGTGGCTACCAGCCAACTCCCCGAGCGGTCGAGACATGTTGTCCCCTCCAAAGGGCCCTCGTCCAATCCTCAAACAAACCAAATCCACTTTTGCCTCGTCCATGAGGTCGGCTAGGGTTCATTTCCCACCAACCCCATGCCTATCCACCTTTCAGTTCACCCACTCCCCTCAGCTCTACGACCGCTCACCCCTCATCGTTCAACCGAACGTCTGCGCTCTCCCTGGTAGGGGCGAGCGCGTCTACCTGGTCGAGGACTGCGATAGCGCCCTCCAGGATGATATCATTCACGACTCAATACCCCTTCGCGACGACCGTTTCCAATACGACCGCCCCCACGAAGCCACATACCCACCTAATCTCGAATACTCTTCGTCTTCTACCCAGCCAGAGTCCGACGAGTCTGAGGGCCCAGTCCTCACCCCACCTGACCCATCCAACTTCAGCGCCACCGCGTTGATCGCCACCCACCCTCCAGACCTTCTCGGCCCCTCCCTCACGAGGAGACGTTCGGACGGCGATGTCCTTTCGTTCCTCCCTCACCCTCCCAGTTCCGAGAAGCCCAAACGTCCCAAACGAACTCTCAAGCGTACCTACAGCGAGAAGCGCTTATTCGGCTGCACGTTCAGCGAAGACAGTTTTTCCACTCCCGCTTTCGAGGGGTGCCTCGGCGGGTTCTGATACCACCACCTATTCTACGTTCATGTCAGCTGACCGACGATATCCATTACCCCACGGTTTCTCTTTCGAACTAATGGTTTGGCGTTATCTTTGTTCGAGCCAGTGGGACTCGCTCTCACCTATTATAATCGCTTTGTTTTCCACCACCCGCATCTCTGACACTCGCGCGCTCTCGCATCCCTCGTTATCCGAAACCCAACCAGTGTATTTGTACTTCACACACATATTTATTCAGTATTACAGTTTCATAGCACCACGCTTTCACCGCATGGACATCCTGTAATAGGCAACCTTGCCACACTAAGACAATCTTGTTAGCTAAGTAGAACAAAATGAACAAAGGAATCGTGTACTAGTCCCCTCTCCGGATCCTCCTCTACCCCCACGCCATGTGAGTCAAATTTCAAACGGGGGTGAGACCCAGGGGTCCGGCGGCGCTCCGTAATTGTATGGCGATAATGGATTGCTGAGGGGAGGGGGCACCCGGAGGATGGGTCCATGTGGAGGTAAAATAACTGAATGCCCAGGGTCCATTCAATCCTCTAGTAGATCCCTCTTACGCGACGACGACCCCAATTCAAAGTTTCCATACAAGTGATAAACATCAGGGTGCAAGGCATCACATCTCTCGAGATGACAAGATTTATCACGCACCGAATAGTCGATTCGATTCTGCCCAAACGAACTCAATGCCTTCCCTGCTACAGGTATCCCATCTGAGC
>Ga0307516_10001707_pt1 | contig 30182 bp, 25 predicted proteins | sample 19_EM_MG_FD_203310 | JGI IMG/M metagenome (GOLD analysis project Ga0307516, IMG submission 203310) | Populus trichocarpa ectomycorrhiza microbial communities from riparian zone in the Pacific Northwest, United States - 19_EM | ecosystem: Host-associated > Plants > Roots > Unclassified | place... | reverse complement strand
TCATCCGATGGCTCAGGCTTTTGCTGTGCCAGATTCTCGTCGCTCTCATGGCAACCCTTCAGCCCACTCCAGCCTGAAAAGCGGCGTTCTTCACGGAAGACTAGTTAGGAATTTAACCTGATACGGACCGAAAATGAGCCGCTGACCGACGGGTCGACGGAAATTCGTCGCATTTCCCGTTACGTAGTAAAGACGTGAACACAATTTTGCAGCCAGAACAGGCTGATAACAGGTCTTTAACAGGTGCATAACTGACTCGAAACAAGTCGATATGTCGCTGCTAGCCCGACTTGCGACACGCACACTGCGTACCAGGCACCAATAGCGATGAACCTTTCCGTCCTTCTTGCGAATCGTGCGACGCAGGTACATGCACCATCAGAACCAGCTCCGCCTCGAAGAAAATACCCAAGATCGTCACTACACGCTCAAATCGCTCCGCCGAGCCGCCCAACCCCTTGATTGGACTCACACAGGCAAAATCGCCAAAACTACCTCCCAACTGCGCAAGTTGGGCTAATTGTCGCATGCGGGAAACCGGATGATTTCGGTGTTGTGATTTCGGTATTATGGCGCAAACGCCACGAGCGGTTTAAGCTGGCGTCCTTATGTCCCTCCTCAACGACGAGGCTCTTGACCGGCTGGCGCTGCTCCTCTCCCGAGGCAGCTTGAGCGATGCTGGGGAGATTGCCCGTCTTGTGAGGACGGAGCTATGCGCGGCAGACCAACCAAGGACCCCCACACCCGCCCGGCGATCAACACGCTTGAACGCCTTCACATGGAATTTGGCGGCCAGATACTCGAGAACCGGCAACGGTACGGGGAACTGAGCCACCAGATGCGGCATGTCGAGACCGTCGTTAAGATGCTGGATCCGGCCTACAACCTCGCCCGTATATTTTCAAGCTGAGGAGCATGAACAAGCACAAGGGGACCATGCGTCGCCCGGGACGGAGGTCCTCGGCAAGCGCCCGGCGGTCAACTTTCCCGCGAGCACAGTGCCGCAACTTTTGTCTGTGGTGGCTAAGTGAAATTACCTATGAATTCGCCGCGTCCTTGCAAGGCGGGATAGGAAAGATAGTGCATGCGCTTACTCTCCCGGCGCCCGTGTGTCACGGTTTCCAGTATGATGCCGCTCATCAAGGTCAAGAGGCCGACAATCGAGAGGCCCGTCACCAGGATCGCGGTCGGCAGCCGGGGAACCAGCCCGGTTTCGAGGTAGGTCACAACCAGTGGCGCTGCGAGCACGGCGGTCACCAGGAAAACCGCGGCGCTGATCGCGGCAAAGAAGCGGAACGGCCGCTCGGCCTTGAGCAGCAGTAGGATCAGACGGAGAATGCGTATGCCGTCGCGGTAGGTGTGCAGCTTGCTGACCGAGCCTTCCGGGCGCTCCTTGTAGGGGGCCGTGATCTCGGAAGTCCGCAGGCCCAGTTCCAGCGCGTGAACGGTGATTTCGGTTTCGATTTCGAAGCCTTCCGTCAAGGCTGGAAATGATTTGACGAAGCGCCGCGACATCGCCCGATAACCCGACAGCATGTCGGTCCAACGACCGCCAAAGGTGCGCGACAGCATGCCGGTCAGCATGACGTTTCCGAATCGGTGACCCGGACGATATGCCTCCTTGCCGGTGGCTACACGTACGGCATTGACCATGTCGGCCTGCTGATACAGCACGGGCTCGATCAGGCGCTTGACGGCGGTCGCGTCATAGGTGCCGTCGCCGTCAACCATCACATAGACGTCGGCCTCGATGTCGGAGAACATGCGCCGGACGACGTTGCCTTTGCCTTGCTGCGGCTCGGTTCGGCAAACGGCGCCTGCCGCACTCGCAACAGCGATGGTACGGTCGGTGGAATTGTTGTCGTAGACGTATACCGTCGCGTCCGGCAGTTGAGCGCGGAAATCCTTGACGACATTTCCGATCGTCAGCTCTTCATTGTAGCAGGGTACCAGCACCGCGATCCGCAGATCGCCGTATGCCAAAGGGACGGATCGCTTCGCGTCCTGCTCCGGGATGCGGGCAGCAATCCGGTCCATGTCTTGCTCCAATATCGGCCACCGGCCCGCTTGAAGACGGGACAGCCGCAGTTACCCCTAGCACTTGTTGTGTGGGCAGGGAAACCCGGCGGCGGGCCGCTCGGATACCATCGAGAGCGGGCGCCTCTGTGTACCGCGAAGACCCGAAAATGCAACGGCTTTACCGCCTTGAGACGGCAATTATCTTTGAAAAACAATCCGGTATCCATGGTTCCAGATCGGGCCCGGTCGTCGGAACACTCTACGCTCACCGCGAATCCAGCATGGTCGCGGCGTGCAAAGCCTCAGTGCTGGCCACGGCGCAAGCTTTTTGGTGAATTTTTCGTAGTCGCATTTCGTCGTGCTTAGAAAGGCAGCGGCGGAGCCTCTGCCAAAACAATTGAGCGGGCCACAAGCGCCTCTCGTCTTTCATCGTATCTCTGATCGGCGAGCATCACTTGACGCACCGTTCCCCCGGCCAGCTCTTGCCTAGCAATGTCGAGCAAGGCTCGCTACCACCCGCGACGCCGTATGTCCGTCCCAAAGCGGAATGTTGGAGCTAGGCCGTCGTCCCGCGCCTATGGCAGCGGTTGCCGCGTCGAGGAGGCTTTCAGGCGTCACGAGCCGGTTAGTGCCAAGAGTGATCGTGATAGGGCGTTCGGTGTTGCTCCTCAGTGTCAGGCACGGAATGCCGATGAATGACGTCTCTTCCTGGATGCCGCCCGAATCCGTGATCACCAGTGCCGAACTGACGACAAGACTCATGAAGTCGACATAACCCATGGGCTCGATAAGGCGAATGTTGGGGTGTTGTAGTCGCCCAATCAGATCTGCCGTTTCCAGTTTCGCGCGGGTGCGCGGATGCACCGGAAAGACAATGGTGGTTGAGGCCGCAAGTTGTTGAAGTGCATTAGCTACCCGCGTCAGCATAACGGTGTTGTCGACGTTGGCGGGACGATGCAGCGTGACAACAACGTAGTTCTCTTCGGAAACGCCGATACGTCCGGCCGCAGACGCCCGTGATATCGTTTCTTTCAGCATGAGATAGCTGTCGATCATGATATTACCGACGAGGTCGATCTTGGAGGGATCGATGCCCTCCCGCTTAAGATTGTCGCTGGCATCCTCGGACGGGGCCCACAACAGGTCGCTGATGCTGTCGGTGACGATACGATTGATCTCTTCTGGAAGCGTCCGGTCGAAGTTTCGCAGCCCCGCTTCCAGATGCGCGACCGGAAGATTTAGTTTCTTTGCGGCAAGCGCGGCTGCCAGAGTCGAATTGACGTCGCCCACGACAATCACCCAGTCTGGTTTGCCGGCGAGGAGCAGGTCTTCATAAGCAACCATGATCGCGGCGGTCTGCCGCGCATGAGTTTCGCCGCGAGCACCGAGATTGAACGCGGGTGGCGGCAGGCCAAGGTCGGAAAAAAAGGCGTCCGACATGTTCTCGGAGTAGTGTTGGCCGGTGTGGATGAGCGCCGGCTTGATCCAGTTCTCGAGCGACATCGCGCGAAAAAGCGGCGCGACTTTCATGAAGTTGGGCCTTGCACCGACGACGATGTGGGCATTTATCATCGTTGTTTGCTCACGGCCATCGTGTCGCGAAGGGCTTTGTCAAACAGCCGTGTCGTCTGTTTGATATCGAAAGCATTGACCTCGTCCTTGAGTGTTGCCAACGGCTGGCCCTGCCCATGTCTGGTAATGATACCGGTCAGCGTGTCAATCATTGCAGATTTGTCGGTCGGCGCAACGACAAAGTGTCCAAGTGGTGAAAGCACATCTCTTGACGCGCCTTCGGACGGTGTGAGCGCGAGAATGGGCTTTTTCAGCATGAGATAATCAACGATCTTGCTCGGCAGGAAGACGCTTAAATCGGATGGTGCGTCGATCAACAGCAGGAGGTCAGCTTCGGCGGCATAGCGCAGGCTGTCGAGATATCCAACCGTTCCGTGAAAAGTGACGATGGATCCGATACCCAATTCCGTCACCTTGGCGGCGACCTCAGGCGGACAGTGCCCGTAGAAGTCCAGTCGCAGGCGCCCGGCCAACGGTGACCTGGCATTAATTTCCGCCACGGCCTCGAACAGGTAGACCGGGTGGCGCGTACCTGCATAGATATTGCCGATGTACATGACGCGCAGTTCATCCGAGCGGTCGACAACACGAGGAGAAGTCAACGTGTCGCGGTCGAATCCATGCGGAACAATGCGTACCTTGCGGCTCAGGAGCGGTGGATATTTCCGCATCACGAGGTCCGAAGTCTGTTGCGTGACGAACACCACGATATCAGCGGTCTCGATGATCTTGCGCTCCTGCTCCCTCCATACCTCCAGTTTGCTGGCAATTTCGGGCACGCTGGAATCGTAGTACAGGCTGTCGACCCAGGGGTCGCTGAAATGCGCGAGCCAGGGCACACGGCGTCGCCGCCGTACCTCCAGCCCGATCGAGTGATCGATCCAGGGCTGGGCAAAGGTGACGAGGACGTCGCATTTCTGCTGCTTGAATTGCCTGATGATGTATCTCGTCGATCGCTCGATCCAGTTCGCTTCGTCCAAGTTGGCGGGTGGACGATAGCGCCTTTGCAGCCGGCGCCAGGCCGAGCTGGCAGCCACGCTCTCGCGGTGTTCGATATAATGCTGGCGATAGGCGCCGTGGTAAAGCTTGGCAAACTCATCGTCGATGTTCGCGCCGACGTTGGAGGTCACGGTCGTGCTGATCACTTCCGATTGCCAGCCGAGAGGGCCAAGCGCCTTTAGCGTGCGAGCGATCTGTATAGATCGGGGTAGCACGATCGGTGGCATCGTCCAGGAGACTGCAAGGAGCGAGTTCATGCCTTCCACCGTCTGAACCATAGCTCGAGAATCATGGCGTTCCACAATCTGTGACGATCATCGTTTGCTGCATCGATGGCGGTGCCGCGCGCTACCAGCTCGGCAAGAGCATCGGCCTTGAACCATGTCCGCAATTTCGTGCTCTCCGAACACAAAGAGTCATGCGCAAGAGGCTTGAGCTCGTTACTCAGCCAATCGTAAACCGGGACGGGAAAGCCCATCTTGGGGCGAGCGATGATCTCGGACGGCACGAGTTTCGCCGCCGCGTGCCGCAATATCCGCTTTGTCGAATAGCGGCCGTCGGATTCGCGGCCGACGCGCCAATGGTCCGACAGGCGGGAAGCCATTTCCACCACGCGATAATCGAGGAATGGCGTGCGCAATTCGAGCGAATTCGCCATCGACATCTTGTCGGCCTTCATCAGGAGATCTTCCACGAGCCAGTCCTGGCAATAGGTAAACAAGGCCTGCGAAAGTGGCGATGCCTGGCCGAAGTCGCGCAGCAGCGCGCGCGTTCCGTCCAGACTATCCGGCATGTCGCTGTGATCAAGCAAAAGATGACGCTTTGCTTCACTGGTCATGTAGGACGTCATGGTCAGCGGCTGCAGGGCGTGCCGCAGATCGAGCAGGCCCTGATCGAACCGGGGATTGGAGCCGGCACCAACGGCTCGCAGTGCGCGCTGATAAAGATTGTTGGCGCTGGCGGCCTCGTCCCAGCGCTGTGCCCAGACATCGAAGCTGTAGCCGCCCAGAATTTCGTCACTTCCTTCGCCTGACAGCACGACCTTGACGTTTCCGCGCGCCAGCTTGCAGACGTAGTAGAGCGGGATCGAAGCGAGATCGGCAAGAGGTTCGTCGGTGTAATGGACGAAATCAGGCAAAAAGTCGGTGAATTCCTTTCTGCCGATGACGATATCCTGATGGTCGGTTTGAAGCTGTGTGGCGACGAGATGGGCCCATTTGCGCTCGTCGATGTGGCCTGCACCCTCAAAGGCGACGGAGAACGTCGACAGCCGCGGGTGCGACGGCGCAGCCATTGCGGCGATGACGCTGGAATCGAGGCCGCCGCTCAGGAGAATGCCGACCGGCACATCGGCGCGCATGCGAATATCGACGGCGTTCTGCAGCAACGAGCCGAAGCGTTCCACGGTCGTGCTGTCGTCCGCCGCGGTTCGAGCCGGACGCGGTAGCGCCCACCACCGTTCGATCGACGGCCTCGGAATACCCTGGCTTATCTTCAGGCGGTGGGCGGGCAGCAACTTGCTGACGCCGTTCCAGATGGTGTGCGGGGCCGGCACATAGCGGAAGGTGAGGTAGTCCCAGACAGCGCGGGGATTGACCGAAGGCGGCTTCTCGAGCGCGGTGACGATCGCCTTGATTTCGGAGGCAAAGATCAATTGCCGGCCGTCCCAGGAATAGTACAGCGGCTTGACGCCGAGGCGGTCGCGCACCAGCAGCAAGGACTGGTCCCGCGCGTCGAAAATGGCGATCGCGAACATCCCGTTCAGTTCGTCGAAGGCTTGCAGTCCGCGTTCTTCATAGAGCCTGAGAATGACCTCGGTATCGCTGCTGGTCTGGAATCGAACCCCGCGCGACTGCATGGAGGAGCGAAGCTGGGTGTGGTTGAAAATCTCGCCGTTGAAGACCAACTGGATGGTGCCATCCGCGCTCGTCATCGGCTGGTGTCCACCCTGCAGATCGACGATCGAGAGCCGCCGCATGCCGAGCGCGACCTGGTCGGTGACGAAATAGCCGTCGTCATCGGGGCCGCGATGCGCGATGGCGTCGCACATCGCCTTCAGGCGCAGCTGGCTTTCCGGCTCGGGCAATGGGGCGGTACTGAACCAGCCGGCGATTCCACACATCAGCAGGTCATCTCGTTAGCTGGTCAGCCGACGCGGCCGAGTGCAGCTGTCTCGCTGCCGGAAAGACTTTGAATGCCGAGCGAGGCGAGATGTTTCATCGCCCGTTCGAACGGCGCCTGTCCGGCGACGTGCGCCGGGTCTGCATACCAGGTCAGCAACGCCGGCATTTTCTCGGCGAGCAACTTGTCGACCGTTTCAATCATCAGCTCGGCGTAGGTTGGCGCCAGAGCATAGTTCTTGCGGTCGGAAAGATGAGTCCATGAGTCCAGGATGGAAGTCGGCGCCCTGACGGATCCGAATGCCGGCAGTTCGACAACCCGGTCAATGAGCGGCGCGGGGCCGTGGATCAGCGCATATTCGGGCAATGTCGTCGAGCAATAGCGATATCCAAGCTCATGCGCCAGGCGATGAACCAGCGCAAGTTGATCCGGTTGCTTGAAATGGCCGAAATGCGGAGCCCTGAATCCCAGCGGTGGCCGACCGGTCAAGCGCGTCACCGTTTCGTGGCCTTTACGGATGTCGGCTTCGACCGCGCTGATCGGCATATCTTCGTAAAATGTGATGCCAACATAGCGGTCATCCCGCCACTCCGCGTGCGGAAGGTGTCCATGATTCATGAATTCGCAACCGCGTTGCGCGACGCCGCGATAGATTTCGATGCCACGCTCGAGCTGCACGCCGGGTATCGCGAACGTTGCCTTGATGCCAAGGCTGTCCAGGAGTTTCATGACTTCGATGGTCGCCGGAGGATCAAGATCCGTGTCGCAATCGAATGACAGAAACAATATCGGCCTGCTCAGTCCAAGGGACGCCGCATGGTTCGCGTACCGCTCAAAGATCGCAAGTTCGTTCGGCGGCGTTGAAGCAGGATCACTTAGCGTTGAAGGGCGGCCGTTGCCGACGATCTGTTTCAATCGTTCAACCGCATAGGAAGGTTGGGTCGCCGCGAGCCGTACCCCCCGCATGAGACGCCCGATGGCAGATGCGTCTATGCCGCTCACGACGGTTTGTCTCCCGTGATCCAAAGGCTCCATCCCTTGCGCGAAGCAAGCGCATCCAGTTTCGCTTGATCCATGCGAGAGGCGAAGTTCGGCCGCCAGGTGTTCAAAATCGGCGGAACGTCGGCACCAAGCACGGCGATGTTGACGTCTTGGTACTGCGCGAACAGCTCGCTGCGGACCTCAGCTTCGGTGACGGGCCATGTGTGCGGGTTGCCTTCCTCGCGGCCGCCGTCGCCATATCGGCTCGCCAGCTCGGTCTCATCGAGAAACACGTTCTCCATGTTGATGAAGCCTTCGACCCAGCGCACCGTGTAGTCAAACAGGATCGAATTGCGATGGTACAGCATGACGCCGGCCTGTCCGCCGGGCCTCAGAACGCGAAAAAGTTCGGCAATCGATTTCCTGGTGTTAGGCGAGTGGTGCAGCACGCCCCATGAATAGACGTAGTCGAATTTGGCGTCTTCAAACGGAAGCAATTCTCCATCGGCTTCGTTGATGGCTCCCTTGAGACCAAACAGCTCGAACCGCTGTCGCGTCTGCTGGATTGCAACCGGATTGAGATCGACGGCGGTAATGTTCGCGCCGTTCTTGACCCAGTTCATTGCCATGCATCCCATGCCGCATCCAACTTCCAGCACAGATTTGACGCGATAGCGGTCGTAGGGAAAGATCCGGCCGAAAGGCTGGTCCGGCAGGTGAAGTTGGGTATTCCAGGAGTAGAAGCGCTCATCGGCCACTTCGTAAAATCGTCGACTGCCGAGAGCGACTTTTTCCTTGGTGCCGTCCGGCCGGGTGTACTCAACGTCCCCATGCCGCTCGGCATAGGTCATCGGCGCGTTGGCCCACCAGTCGCGAATTCTGCCCTTGATGCCGGTTTGTTCCATGATACCGCGGATATGGATGGGATCTCTATCACTGGGTTTCTGCGCGAGATTGGCCCCTCGCGCAATGGCGGTGACCGTCCCTACGACTTTGGTGGCTGATTGCTCCACTTCAGAAAAGTTGTCAATAAATCAATGCGATAGCTCATCAATAGTTCGGCCAAACGAGTCTGCGCCAAAAAGCGGCGGGGCTTATGTGCCTCGAGTGCCGGCTGGTCGAGCCGATAAACCCGTCGTCGCCCGTTAACAACGAAGACGTCCTTGAATTGAGCCAGCAGCGCCCGTTCGAGTGGATAAAGGCCTAATCCCAATGGATCATGATGGGCGAGGATCGCGGCATCGAACGCCACCTCAGAACCAAGCGATTTGACCAGATCGCCGTAATCCGCGCGTGCGGCCTCAAGGGGGAGCCGCCGGGAAGCCCAGGACGCGGGGCAGTCGTCTTGCGCAGGGCACAACAGAACCACCCGCGCGTCCGGTATTGCCTTGCGGATCAGTTCGCCGATGGCCTCGGCCATATAGGCGGATGAGCGCGGGTTCGCATAGTAATCGCGGTACTGCTGCACGAACGACTTGAAGTTTCGGGTGGTCAAGACACGCCAGAGCCAACCGGCTGCCGAGAGCAATGCACTTCCCTCGCCGATGCGGCTGGTCTCTGCGGCATAACCGGGAATGATCGCCAGGACGTTCTTGACCGGTCGATCGAGGCCAAGATTATCCGGCGTTTCTTGCACATTTTTGTAGGCTTGCACGAGGAAGGTTCCGACGTTTCGAAGAGACCAACTCTAGCCACCCGCGCGCTGTGACGCAATCATGCGACTGACGCAGGACGGGCTGCGACGTAGAGTGACGATGCCTGGCTTGGCAGCAGCGCGCGCCCAAACCATTCGAAAGCGTCGTCGACGAATTTGTATTTGCGAATCCGGCCATCGAGTCGCCAATCCGGCGGACCCCACCCCATGTGGTGGACTTCCTCGATGACAAGCCCGCTGGCGCGCATCCGCGCCGTCAGCGTCTCGGCCGTGTAAAAGTGGACGTGGTCGGTCGTTGCCATCGACTGGGGGTCTAGCTTGTAGGCGAGTTGCCACCACCACGCGCCTTCGTTTGGTGTTCCGAGAACGAGCAGGCCGCCGGGCGCCAGCAGCCGCTTCACCGTCTGCAGGGCTCTTACGTCATCCCTGATGTGCTCGATGACATGGTTGAAGAAGATGATGTCGAACGCGCCGTCGAATGCAGGAAAGTCCAGAATATCGGCGAGAAAGATCGTCGCCTGCGGATTTTGTGCGCGAGCGCGGGCAAGCCGCACCAGATTGTAGTCGCAGCCGTAGCTGGTTTCGGCGTAGGCCGAAAGCCATTTGAGGTGATTACCGTCGCCACAACCCAGATCGAGCAGGGCGGGTACCTTGTCGGTCCCGCGCCGCTTCAGCTCGTTGCCGAGCAATTTCTGTACGTAGAGCCGCCGCTTCTTCAGGTGGTGGCGCCAGGGGCTGGTGGCTTCGGGCAGTTGCTCTTCGACATACCAGAGCGGGTTAATGGTTCGCGCGCGCTCGAGTTCGGCCGCGTGGAGACCGAAATCGGCAACCAGTGCGGCAATGCCATTTTCAAGGGCAGAAGTTTTGGCGCACTTGGCGCACCGCAACGTGCCCTCGGCGGCAACGAGCTTGCCTTCGCGGCAGTGAGGGCAGCGCAATCGCTGCAGCGGATCAGTCATGTGCGCCGAGGATTGATTTGTAGATGTCAACGACCTTCCGCTCGGTTACCGCCGGCGCATATTCTGCCTGTGCCATGCGATAGGCTCCGCGTCCAAGTGCGGCTCGGCGCTCTTCGTTTGCCAGAAGCTCCTGTATCGCCTTGCCGTAGTCCTCTACCGTATTGGCAACGAATTTTACAATACCGTTCTGCAGTTCCGGCACCGGCTGGCCCAGCCTTGCGTTCATCACGACCGGGAGACCCGCGAGCAAGGCCTCGAGCAGAGATTTTCCGATCTCGAAATACTCCGTATGGATAGCGAACAGATCGTATTCGGAAAGCATGCGGCAAAGCTCGGCGTTGAAGACGACCGGCCGGAAAGTGACACGATTGCCAACGCCCAGGCCGCGGACCAGTTCTTCCAGCTTCGGGCGTATCGGACCATCGCCGACGATCGTGTATTGCACGTCGGGCATCGCGGCAACGGCACGAATGATGTTGGAGGGATCCTTCTCGGCAAACAGGCGCCCAACATAGAGCAGCCGCGCCGGGCCATCGATCCGGTAGTCGGTTTTTTCCTTCAGGTTCGAACCATCGAGAATGTTGTAGCAAACCTCAACCCGTGAAATTCCCTTGCGGGCGAGATAGGGCAGGATCGGCTTGTAGACCGGCATTACCAGATGGGCACGCTTAAGCGCCTCGGTCTCCAGATATTCGTAGAAAGCGTTCTGTCGTGCCTGCGCTGGCGTGAGATCGTCGCCCTTGAAGCGACGCACCGGGTTTTCGTCCAGGTTGATGTGAATGGAGGTAACGTAGGGGGTTCCGAGCGCCGCATTGATGCGGCTCGCGAGATACGTATTCCAGTCAACGCCGTGACACCGGATCATGTCCGGTGCGATGCGGCGCGCGATCTCTATCCCAGGCTTGGCCCATTTCTTCAGCCGGAATGGCGTCAGCAGGCGATGGTGTTTCGTGACCAGGTTGAGGTCGTCCGGGTAGTTGTGAACGTATAGTTTGGCGCGGCCGACGGTGTGCTGAATACTGGCGATCTCCGGCTGATCGTCATTCGTCAGAAGCAGGTGGACTTCGTCGAAGAGATCGCCGGGGTTGTAGTAATTGGGTTGATACTCTCCCTTCTCGACGACGTCGGTGATGCGATCGGGAATGATCACGAGCAGCTTTTTCATGATCAGGCCTTTATCGCGGCAATTTCAACGGAATGCTTGAGGTCGCTGCGGGCATTCTGTACCGCGTTCCATTGACGAAGGATCGTCATCAAGTGCCGTGGACGGTAGGAAATCGGCCGCCTCGGAGACAGTTCGAAGAGGGTGTATCCAAGTTTCTCTAGGATACCAATGACCTCGCGGTTGCTCCGGCAAAAAATCGAAGTTTCGAAAAAGGCCGGATCGCGACCGAGCGAGCGCAGATATTCGACGGCCCTGCCGCGATCCCGCGAGAGCTCGGCATTCCAGGGTACGTGATAGTGCGCTTCGTCACGACTGGCCTCGTAGTTCGGACAAACCACGAAAATCTGTCCACCGGGTTTAAGGAGCTTGTCGACCGAATGCAGAATGGCCTCCGCGTCCTTGATGTGCTCCAGTACGTTCCAGAGCGTGACGGCATCGAACGCACCCTCGGTCAGCTCCATTCGGGTGGCGTCGCCCAACGTGAATATCTTGTCGGCGTTTTCTGCCGGTCGCAGCCGTTGTAACCGCCGTTTGGCGAATTCGATCTCGAATGCGGAAAGTTCGACGCCGACCGCGTCGAGCCCCGCCTCGCGTGCCCGGATCACATAGCTGCCGAAGCCGCAGCCAAGATCGAGAACCTTCGCCCGTTGCGGAAGATGAGGCGCGGTCACCGCAAGGGCATAGTCCGCGAAGTCATAGCCCACGTGACTGTCGAGATGCGTGCGGATCGCCTGAGGCGTGAACACACCGCGATAGAGCGTCGTCAAATAGTCGACGATGGCGTTTTCTTCTTCGGGAAGGAAAGAAGTCTGAGACTGAATCACGTGGCGCCCGTACGAACGTGGTGGCTAGGAACGTTTTTCGGCTACGATCAAGTGGCGAAACGCAAGGTTTTTCAGCCCCGGCAAATTGCTGATCCATTCATCGATCATGCGATCACCCACGCGATGGCCCATCAGTGTTTTCCATTTCGGATGGAGCAGCGGCCAAAGCCAATTGGGCCGGTTTGCCCAGAGTGGCAGGATTTGAAAGGCGCGATGCTCGACGACGGACAGGCCATTTTCGGAAAGTATTTTCAGGATTTCCGGCACCGGCAAATGAAAGGATGGCGGCAATTCGGTGTACTTGCTGACGCAGTAAGTATTCAGCGAACGGGAGTTGCCCAAATCCAGAATGCAGCGGCCCGATGGCTCGAGCACGCGGGCGACTTCCGAGACTACCTTGTTCAGATCGGGGATGACATAGAGAGCGGAGAACGAATATAGTGTGGTGACGGTGCCACCCTCGAGCGGAATTGCCCTGGCGTCGCCTTCAATGAATCGAAGGTTGGGGAGACCTGCGGCGGTAGCATCTGCTTTCGCCTTCTCGATGAAGGCAGCCGTGAAATCGATGCCAACGGCATCTTCCGACAGATCGGCAAGTTCGATCAGGTGAACGCCCGTTGCGCAGCACAGGTCAACCAGGCGGCCCGGTCGGGCATGCTTGCGCACCAGCTCGATCTTTTCCCATAATAGCCGGCGTGCATATTCGGGCGAGTTGCGGTCGGCATGCGCGCAAATCGTGCTCGTATTATAGATTTTGCCAGCTTCGTAGGCTTCCTTGATCGCTTTTTCCGTTGACGCTGTATTCATGCTCCAACTCTCCGCCGTAGCCGCGTCACCCAGGAGCTGAGCCGCCGAATATGACTTGGCGGTACGGAATCGTTGAGGGCGCTGCTCTGCCGGGCAAACGACAATTCGGCCCGGAACGATTGGCGCGGTTCACCTCCGAAGCGGGTTTTGAATAGGGTCAAACCCTTTTGTTTGCCTTCGCTGGCCTCCGGAAAGATCCAGCCGCAGTCGTATCTGGTGACACCGGATGACCGCGCCGCGTTGATCGCGCCAAACATCAGCAAATAGCCGGCGCCGTCGCTGCCTGCGATCTCACGCGAGCATCCCGTGTGATAAAAGGCGCCCGGGCCGAGCACCGCCATGTTGTGAAATGCAATGGGCTCACCAGCGGGCGTCAGTATCGCAAACAGCCGGGCCGATCCGGTCGCGGCGATATGCTTCGCGATGCCGCTAAAATACGACTTTGGATGCGGCGTGACGCCGGTCCGCGTGTAGGTTTCGGTGTGTATGTCGTAATAGGTATCCAGGTTGGCTTTCCAGTCGACTTGTTCGACGCGATAACTCGCCTTTTCCGCCCGGCGAACGAGGTTGCGGGCGGTTTTCGAGAACGCCATCCATATATCCTGCTCGCTACGGTCGAGCGCAATCACCTGCGATCTGAGCGATTTGTCGGAAAATCCGAGGGCTGCGTAGGCTCCATCGTCTCGGTCTCCAGAGATGGCCCGGCGTGTAACGGGAGATGATGCAATGTCGAGGCGGACCGCGCCGCGGTCGATCGCGCGCCTGATCGCCTCGCCAAGCGCTTCAGCGACGATCGATGCGCGCCTTGCTGGTTCGACGCCGTCGGCAACAATTGGACCTGCTCCACCCCAGCCGCTCGATGCGGCAATCCTGCTTGACGGCTGGAAATGCAGCGGCATGACGGCGACCAATTCGTTCCCGTCAACCAGACCAAATCCGAGTTCCTGAAATCCCCAGGGCTCGACTTCGATGACGAGCTGCTGCCAGCCATGCAGGCCAAAAACCCAACCGTCCGGCGAACTGCGCACAAGACCGTCCCAGTCACCGGGCTTGATTTCCGAGATTGAAACGACAGTAAGGGGCACGCGAGTCCTTTGCGACCTCAAGTGAGGTCTGGTTTAGCCAACGGCAAGCCATCGGCTGCGCAATGCAAATAAACCCTGGTTCTTCAGATTAGGCCTGATGCTTAAGTAATTCCCTTGTTCAACGGCGAACGTGGTCGCGCGGTCGATGTAGTCCAGATAGCGCAGGCCGCCCAGACCCTGAACTTCACCAAAATCGAGATCGATGTGAAAGATACCATCGAGCAGGGGCAAAACTTCGATGCGGCACTCGATCACGCCGCGCTGCGGAAATTCAGATTTTTCCTGATCATGATAGCTGTAACTGACGAACATGCGCTCGCCTACGTCGTTTACGACGAAAACAGTAAAGTAGCACGGCTTGATCAGTCTCGGCATTTCGTAGGCGATGCGGATCAACATCGTTTCGCCGGTTTGGAAAACGCGTGTCGGTCCGGACAGCGTGGCCGTCTCAACTGATTTGATGGTCTTAAAGGGACGCGGCCAGTCTTCGGACTCCACCGCGGCAAGATCGACCAGCGGCGGCAAACTCCGCAGGTCCGCCCCCTCGTCAGGATGGATCGATCGCAGGTAGTTTGTTACCGCTTCATCGGCCGGGAGATCTGCGACGAGCCGTCCCTTGTCTAGGACAATGGCGCGCTCGCACATGTGACGAATTGCCTGCATGTTATGACTCACAAGCAGCACCGTTCGCCCGTCGTTCGCGATCTTGTTGATGTTCTTTTCACTTTTTTCCCTGAAGGCGCTGTCACCTACAGCCAGAACCTCATCGAGAATCAGGATGTCCGAACGCAGCAGGGAGGCCACCGAAAACGCGAGACGCACGTACATCCCGCTTGAATATCTCTTCACCGGAGCGTCGATGAACCGGTCGATGCCGGCGAAATCGATAATCTCGTCGAGCTGTTTGACGATTTCGGCCCGGCTTAGGCCAAGCAAGGCTCCCGCCATGAAGATATTTTCGCGTCCCGTCAGGTCGGGATGAAAGCCGGTGCCGACCTCGAGCAGCGATCCCACGCGACCACGCAATTCTGCGCTGCCTTCAGTCGGATCAGTCACACCTGATAGAATTTTTAGCAACGTGCTTTTTCCGGACCCGTTACGGCCGACAACGCCCAGAATCTCGCCAGCTCTGACCTCGAAACCGACTTCGTGAAGCGCCCAGAAATAGTCCGCTTCGTCGCGCCCGACGAGCGATGTGTATTCCTTGAAATGCCCCACGAGATTTTCCATCGTGCTGCCACGTCGACGCGCGGGGACAAGATAGCGCTTGCCTAGCCCCTGACACCGAATCGCGATTTCAGAGGACATCTACGGTCGTTCTCTCGTTGATGGAGAATATGACGATGCCGAATGCGGTCATTATTGCGGTCAGCATCAGCGAAGCGAAAAGGGTCCAGTCCCAGACGAGGGGCTGATTAATCAACAGCCAGCGGAATGTCTCCACGCCCCAGTACATCGGATTCAACTGGTACAGAAAGCGCAGGTTCTGCGGCACTACGCTCGCAGCATAAAGAATTGGCGTGAGATACAGCCCACCCTGCAGCGCGATAGACAAAGCAGGGCGAACGTCTCGGAAGCGGACCACGATTGCGGCAGCCCATAAACCCAGGCCGGCGCCGGCAAGCGAGATCAGGACAAGCACCACGGGAGCCAAGAGCATCAACTTGAGGGATGGATAGTAACCGTAGAAGGCCGCCAGGATCAGCAGGATCGCCAGCTGAATTGCGGTGTCGAACATTTCGCGGGCCATGGCCGCGATAGGAAGAATAATCCGGGGAAAATAGACCTTTGAAATTAGAGCGAGGTTATCCTGCAACGACCCGGTCACCGACATCGCTGTTCGCGTGAAGTGCTGCCAGGGAATCAACGCGGCGAACACGTAGACAGGGTAGGGATAGCCGTTCGTGTTGACGCGCAGCAGGAAGCCGAAAACGACCGACATCAGCAGGAGCTGAAACAACGGCTCCAATATTGCCCAGGCTATTCCAAGAGCCATTTGGCGATAACGGCTTTTAATATGGCGATCGACGAAAAGGACGATCAGTTCCCGGTGGTCCAACACCTCGGAGAGCGATGGCAGAAGAGACCGTCGCCCGGCGTTGATGAATTTGACTCTCATGCTCGTGGTCGTGTCCCGGTCAAGTAACGAGCCAACCATACAAAAGTATCAAGGATGTCCCTGCGGGGCTAGTTAGCCTTTGCTACAGGGTGGGTCGCTATCATACGCGATCACAGGTGTCGAGGGCGGATCAAGCCCCGTTCCGGCATGCCGCTGACACTGGCTTCGAACAACGCCCTTCGTAGCGAAAATTGGCGCCCGCGCTCCGCTTAAAGGGATGTTCTGATTGACCGATATTGAGGACTTCGCTATCTGTCAGCTCAGTTCCGAGGCGCATGATTGCGATTTCGTTCCGAGCGACAGGAACACCAACCCTGTACGAAATATACCTCGGATCGTCAAAAATGGGTAATCAAAGCAGCGCTTCGTGCATTCTGATGTTCCAGGCCTGGCGCGAGCGATGGCTCTAACCGGCATGCTGGGAACCGTACGTTTTATTCTGGCTGCTCTTGTCATTCTCAATCATCTCTGGCTGCCCACAGCCAACAGAGTTGGCGCGCACGCCGTCACGGCCTTTTACATGATCAGCGGCTATCTAATGACGAAAGTCATTCACGACGTGTATGGGCACTCGCTGCGGGGGGCTGGTCACTTTCTCGCGAATCGTGCGCTGCGAATATACCCGATCTACTGGTTCTGCCTTTTCACCACATTGATACTGATCGCAGCGTGTGGAGATGCATTTCGAGCCTATGCGCTGATTGCCGTACCGGATATGAAGCAGCTTTTTCAGAACGTGACGCTTATCGAACTCGGTAGCTCCGAGGTCATTCTCGTGCCGCCCGCATGGTCGCTGACGGTTGAGTTCGCCTACTACCTTGCCATGATCGCTGGCCTGTCGCGCCATCGCTATGTCTCGATCGCATGGTTCAGCTTAAGTCTGATCTATACAGCATGGCTGATAGCTTCCGACGCTCCGTTCTCGGAGCGCTACTATCCGATCGCGGCAGCTTCGCTGTTCTTTAGCATTGGAGCTTTGGTGTACTGGTATCGGGCATCATTGCACTGGCTTCGGCTGCCGTCGCTGGCGTTCTGGCCCCTGTTGCTCCTGTTTTGTTTTAGCCCGATGCTGCTGGAGTCGGTCGGACTCGACCGGCTCATGATAGGGTTCTATCTGCCGACATTTCTGTTCGTCAGTCTTGTGGTTACCGCAACTCAGTCGTCGGAGTTGCAGCACGATAGGTGGCTCGGCGACCTGGCATATCCGATGTTCCTGCTGCATTTTCTGTGTGCAGGCATCGTAAAACTGGTGCTACCGGGCTTACAGCCGCTCGGAGAGGCGTTCCTGGCGATCAGCTTTTTGCTTGCGCTCTCGCTGTCTGCCGCCCTGGTGCGCCTTCAATCAGTGACGATAGAACCAGCCAGATCCCGGATGAGGCGTTAGGCTGGTTGAGCGAATTACTTTACGAAAGACAATAATGGGTCAGCCACTTTCTAGAACACTCTTGGAGCTGGAGCAGGAGAGCGTTCATATTCTTCGTGAGGTTGCGGCTGTATTCTCGAATCCCGTCCTGCTGTATTCGATCGGCAAGGATTCGTCCGTGTTGCTGCATCTGGCAAGGAAGGCATTTCACCCCGCTGGTCTGCCATTCAAAATACTTCATATCGACACCGGCTGGGAAGTTTCGGGAAATGATTGCGTTCCGGGACCGGATCGCGGCCAGGCACGGTCTCGATCTGCTCGTCTACACCAACCAGGCGGGTGCCGAGGCCGGCATGTCGCCGCTTGTTCATGGCAGCTTCAGCTATACTGACGTGATGAAGACGCAGGCGCTGCGACAAGCGCTCGATCTCTACAAATTCGACGCCGCGATCGGAGGTGCGCGCAGAGACGAAGAGAAGTCGCGCGCCAAGGAACGGATATTTTCTGTTCGGAATCGGGCGCACGGTTGGGATCCCAAGCTGCAGCGGCCCGAACTCTGGCGTGCTTTCAACTCCCGGCTTTCGGACGGCCAGAGCATGCGGGTCTTCCACCTGTCGAATTGGACGGAACTGGACGTTTGGGAATACATCCTTGCCGAAGAGATCGAGGTAGTGGATTTGTATTTTGCAAGATCTCGCCCAACGGTGCTGCGCGACGGGGCGATCATCATGCTTGATGACGAGCGGCTTTCGCTCCGCGAAGATGAGGTCGCTCTGGCAAGGAATGTGCGCTTTAGAACACTCGGGTGTTATCCGTTGACCGCGGCAATTGAATCCGGTGCCGCGAGCATTGAAGACATCGTTGCGGAGGTGAGGACATCCCGCTTGTCGGAGCGACAAGGCCGGATGATCGACCGTGACGAGGCTTCCTCGATGGAAAGGAAGAAGCGCGAGGGTTACTTTTGATGCTGTTTAGTGAAAGCTGATCCCACAAGGGCCCGATGGAAAACCTTGGCATTCTGCGAATCCTGACGTGCGGCAGCGTCGACAATGGAAAAAGTACGCTGGTCGGCCGGCTGCTTTTCGATTCGAACAACGTGCAGGACGATCAACTGGCGTCGCTGGAGAACGACAGCCGGAAGTATGGCACCCGGGGAAAGGAGTTTGATTTTGCGCTCTTGCTTGATGGCCTGGAAAGCGAACGCCAGCAGGGCATTACGATCGATGTTTCCTACCGTTATTTCTCAACCAGCAGGCGTCGATTTATCGTCGCCGACTGCCCGGGCCACGAGCAGTATGCGCGAAATATGGCGACAGGCGCGAGCAACAGTTCGCTTGCGCTGATCGTACTTGATGCAAAGGCGGGGCCCAACGAGCAGATTTGGCGACATCTCACCATTTGCCATCTGATGGGCATTGAGCACGTCGTCTTTGCTGCGAACAAGATTGATCTGGTCGGATTCAGCGCGGAGCACTTTGGGCGAGTCCGCACCGAGCTGATGGATCGTGCGCAAGCCCTCGGCTTTAAAACCATCTACGCATTGCCGATTTGTGCCGTTTCGTGCAACAACGTCGTTCGCTGGGATGAAAAGCTCGATTGGCACCAGGGGCCATGCCTTCTTTCCTATCTGGAAGGCATTGATACGCAAGCCGGCGCCGGTGCCGCGGCAGGTCTGAGATTGCCGGTGCAATTTGTAAGTCGGCCAAATTCCGATTTCCGCGGCTATGCCGGTACCATCAGCGCCGGCTTTGCGCGGGTTGGCCAGGCATTGTCTGTGGTTCCCACGACAGCCAAGACCCGAATTGCCCGGATATTCAGAGGGGACGTGGCGGTAGACGAGGCAAGTGAGGGCGATGCGGTCATGATTTGCGTGACCGATGACGTCGACATTAGTCGCGGCTTTGTATTGTTGTCGCCCGACGATGGCCCAACGGTGTCCGATCACATTGCAGCAGACATCATATGGTTCAGTGACAAGCCGTTCTTGCCGCATCGACAGTATCTCATTCAATGCGGCCATCAGTTGCACAGGGCCTGGGGCACCAATGTAAAATACAGGCTGGACGTCCAGACGCAGGAGTGGCTGACCTCCAAGCAGCTGGGCAAGAACGAAATCGGCCATTGCCATATTTCCTGTTCGCATCCGCTGATTTTCGATCCCTTTGATCAGAACAGGAATTCAGGCGGCTTTATCCTTATCGACCGTGAAACGTCCGAGACGATGGGTTGCGGCCTGATAAGATACAGCCTGAGACGATCGACCAACGTCGCGGCTCAAAGTCTCAGCGTCAGTCCACAGGACCATGCGCGTATCAGGGGGCATCGGGCTTGCTGCGTTTGGTTCACCGGGCTTTCCGGGGCTGGGAAGAGTACCATCGCAAATCTGCTGGAATACCAGCTGAACAAAGCAGGCGTTCATACCTCGCTCCTGGATGGTGACAACCTCAGGCTGGGTATCAATCGGGATCTCGGTTTCACGGAAGCGGACCGCGTGGAGAACATCCGAAGATTGTCGGCGATCGCACGGCTCATGGTCGATCCCGGATTGATCGTTATTGTTGCCGCCATCTCTCCGTTTGAAGCGGACAGGCAGGCAGCGCGGTCGCTGTTTTCCGAGAGTGAGTTCTTTGAGGTGTTCGTCGATACGCCGCTCGACGTTTGCGAGAGCCGGGATGCCAAAGGACTGTACAAGAGAGCCAGAGCCGGGCTGATACCAAATTTCACCGGCATCACCGCTCCCTATGAACGTCCGCAGTCTGCCGATCTTGTGCTGTCCCAGGGGGCCCTGGGGAACTTGCGAGCCTGGTAAAAGATCACTTGGCGAAGCTTGGGATTCTGTCGTAGTCGGGTTCGTGAAGCATCCGTAGGGGGTCGTGGGGGACGCATGTGTGGCATCACTGGATTCATCGATGTCTCGCGCTCGCGAGGCACGGAGGAGCTCGGACGGATCGCGCGCTTGATGTCCGATCAGCTGGTCCACCGTGGACCTGACGATGACGGTTGTTTCGCGGATCCGGACAGTGGTGTCGCCTTCGGGTTTCGACGGCTGGCGATCATCGATCTGACGCCGGCCGGTCATCAGCCGATGCAGTCGGCTTGCGGGCGCTGGGTGATCGTCTTCAACGGCGAGATCTATAATGCCGAGGACATGCGGCGGGACATAGCCCGGCCCGGGCTCAATTTCCGCGGCCATTCCGATACCGAAGTGCTGATCGAGAGTATCGCCAGTATTGGTGTCGAGCCCGCGCTTTCCAGGGCAATCGGCATGTTTGCGGTCGCCGTCCATGACCGGCAGACCCGGATGACATGGTTCGCGCGCGACCGGCTTGGAAAAAAGCCACTCTATATTGGACAGTTCGGGCGGACTTGCATGTTCGGTTCCGAGTTGCGGTCCTTGCGAGTCCATCCTGACTTCAAAGCAGAGCTGAATCCGCAGGCGATCGCCGCATTCACGCGCTTCGGCTACATTCCCCACCCGCTTTCGATCTACCGCAACGTCCGTCAACTCGAACCGGGCGGCTGGGCGCGACTTGATGCCGAAGGCGAGTTGACCACGGGCTTCTACTGGCGTGTCGAGGATGTCGCCGCCGATGCCATGCAGACCGGAATCGCCACCTCGGAAGATGACTCGATCGACGCGCTTGAGCGGTTGCTGGCCGACTCGGTCAAACGACGGATGGTCTCGGACGTTCCGCTTGGCGCGTTCCTGTCGGGTGGGATCGATTCATCGCTCGTCGTGGCGTTGATGCAGGCGCAGTCGTCCGAGCCAGTCAACACATTCTCGATTGGCTTTGATGTCGACGGCTACGACGAGGCGCCGCACGCCCGAGCCGTGGCCGCACACCTTGGTACGCGGCACCGCGAATTCTACGTCTCTCCCGAAGAGGCGCTCGAAGTGGTGCCAAAACTACCCGAGATCTACGACGAGCCTTTCGCCGACAGCTCGCAAATCCCCACCTATATCGTGTCGAAACTGGCGCGCCAGCACGTTACCGTGGCGCTGTCCGGCGATGGCGGTGATGAGAGTTTCGTCGGCTACGGTCGGTACGCACGGGCGCAAACCATGACGACGGCGCGTCCGATGCCGCCGCTGCTTGGTCCCGCCGCCTCCGATGGTTTGAGGGCTCTGCAGTCAGGCACGGTCGCATTGCTGCGAAGGGCAGGGGTTGCGAATTGGGCTGCACGAGGCGAGACTTGGCTGGCGCGCTCGAACGCCATGACCTTTGAACATCGCTATTTGCCGCTGGCATCGCAAGGCAGGCCTCCTTCGGAATTTTTGGTCAACCCGGAGGAACAACTGGCGCCGGTCTGGAGTGGGTCACTGGCGCCGCAATATACGGATCCCGTACAGCGCGCCCAGATGATCGACTTCCTGACTTATTTGCCCGGCGACATCCTGACCAAGGTCGACCGTGCCAGCATGGCCGTCAGTCTCGAAATTCGAGCACCGCTGCTTGACCATCGCGTCGTCGAAATGGCGTGGAGGCTGCCGCAACACATGAAGGTAAGAGGCGCCGTCGCAAAATGGGCGCTGCGCCAGGTGCTTTACAAGCATGTTCCGCGCGGGATGATCGACCGGCCGAAGATGGGATTTGGCATTCCGATCGATCGCTGGCTGCGCGGGCCATTGCGCGACTGGGCGGAGGCACTGATCGATGAAAGGCGGCTCGAGCAAGAGGGCATCTTCGCGGCCAAGGCCGTGCGTGCCATGTGGCAGCGCCATCAGTCTGGGGAAACCTGGGCGTATCCGATCTGGTGCATTCTGATGTTCCAGGCCTGGCGCGAGCGATGGCTCTGACCGGATGCTGGGGACTGTACGTTTCATTCTGGCCGTTCTGGTCGTTCTCAATCACCTGTGGTTGCCCGCGGCCAACAGAGTTGGCGCGCACGCCGTCGTAGCCTTTTACATGATCAGTGGCGACCTGATGACGAAAGTCATTGACGATGTGTACGGGCACTCGCTGCGAGGCGCCGCTCGCTACCTTGCAAATCGTGCGCTGCGAATATACCCGATCTACTGGTTCTGTCTTTTCAGTACATTGATACTGATCGCGACAAACGGAGAGGCATTTCGCGTCTATTCGCTGATTGCCGTGCCTGATATCAAGCAGCTGTTTCAGAACGTGACGCTCATCGACCTCGGCAGCTCCGAGATGATACTCGTGCCGCCCGCGTGGTCGCTGACGGTTGAGTTCGCCTATTACGTCGCGATGATCGCCGGCCTGTCGCGCCACCGCCATGTCTCGATTGCCTGGTTCAGCGCAAGTCTGATCTATACGGCCTGGCTGATAGCGTCCGGTGCGCCGTTCTCGCAGCGCACTATCCGATCGCGGCAGCTTCACTGTTCTTCAGCATTGGCGCATTGCTGTACTGGTATCGAGCCTCATTGCATTGGCTTCGGGCGCCACCGCTCGCCTTCTGGCCCCTGCTGCTGCTGTTCTGCTTTAGTCCGATGCGGCTGGAGGCAATCGGACTCGACCGGTTGATGATCGGGTTCTATCTGCCGATACTTCTGTTCATCGGTCTCGTGGTCACCGCAACGCAGTCGTCGGAGCTCCAGCCTGATCGGTGGCTCGGCGACCTGGCATATCCGATGTTCCTGCTGCATTTTCTGTGCGCAGGCATCATAAGACTGCCGCTGCCAGGTCTGCTGCCGCTCGGAGAGGTGGTTCTGGCAATCAGCTTTCTGTGCACGCTCGCGCTGTCTGTCGGCCTGGTGCGCCTTCAATCAATGACGATAGAACCAGTCAGATCCCGGATGAGGCGTTGGGTTGGCTGAGCAAGTTACTTTCGTTATCCTCGCATGATAGTCTCGGCCGCGAGAGTGACGAGCGGATCGCCTGCGGCGATCGTAACAACCAAGGTGAGCTAGTACGGTTATGGGTATAGGCCGACGGGTATTAACTCTTCTCCAGGGCGTCAAGGACAACGCAGCGCCTGCTGGTCCTGCACAGGTTCCGGATACTGTCCGATCTGAAATAAATTATTTGCAGTTCGAGGTAAGCCGGTTGCGCTCGATCGTGCGTCACCTGGCGGCAGATCGCATCAACACATTTCCGATCGAACGCGACACAAGGGACAGCTTCGATTATCAGTGGTCCGATACGCCTGACGGCGACTGGACCAAGAGCCGGCCCGAACTGAAGGAGCGCGAGCGAAATTCGGTTCGCTCGTTCACCCGGTTGCCGGATGAATGGTTCGAAGGAAAACAAGCCCTCGATGCGGGTTGCGGATCCGGCCGGTGGTCCTGGGCTCTGGCATCACTTGGATGCACGGTTACTGCCGTCGATCAATCAATGGCGGGCGTGCAACACACCAAGGCCGCGTGTTCCGAGTTCGCGAGCAAGGTAACGGTGTTCCAGCACGATCTGACCAAACCTCTCCCCCTCGCTGATCGAAGCTTCGACCTGGTTTGGTCGTTCGGCGTTCTTCATCATACCGGCGACACCTATGGATCGTTCCGCAACATTGCCCGGCTGGTCAAACCGGGCGGATACATCTTCCTGATGCTGTACGCGGAACCGAACTCGAACGATCCAGGTGGATTCGACTATTATGTCGAAGTCGAACGGCTGCGTCGCGCCACCGCCGGCATGGATCTGAAAGAGCGATACGACTACATTGAAAGGGTCAAAGGCCCCGACGCCGGAGGCTGGTTCGATGCCGCTTCTCCGGGGATCAACGACACCTATCCGCTGCACGAAATCGAGACCTGGCTCTGGCAAGAGGGCTTTCGCGAGTTCGGGCGCGTCGATCATCCGAACCACCACATCGTTGCAAGACTGTTGCAACCAACGTGAAGCCGTCAGGCAGAGGTTGAACCTGTCAAAGGGTTCCGACACGGAATTGCGGCCGGACATCGGGGGCCATCCTGGGCGTTTTTCGACGCCGTGCCGGGATCGGCGACGTCCATGACGTCGATTTGGCAATGGCCGTTTCTCCATGGGAGCCTTGGCTGCCGACCTTTCCTCCCGACAGATGAGATGGTATTGAGCAGAATGCTCGGGAATGTCATCCTAATGCGTTCATTGTTCCCTCTGGATACAACTCTATGGTGAGTACGACTCATATCGAGAGTACGGGAGCCCCGGCTATTTGTTTCCGAGCCAGGAAGAGGGCCCATCGAGCGGTGGTTCCGTCCTCGGGCATCCGGTCGGGTTCGGCGAAGAACCCGGATAGATCGCACCCGGCTGACCGCGCATCGTTCCCAAGGTGTTCCGTGGGTTTTTCGTGCGGCCTGGAGCCGCGAACGTTTCATCAGACGACATCAGCCTGAAGATGGCACAGCCAGTTACACGACCTGACGAAGCGCGACAGGCGTCCGCCCTGATCGCGGAGGAGCAGGCGATCCTCGATCGTATGTCGGAAGAGATCAAACGGTTGGGAAGTGAGGCCGTGGTATTGGTACTGACGGGCTCGGTCTCGGACGCTCTCTTCGAGCGCTTGCTGCGAGAGCCCCGTGTCACTCACGTGATTTCGCAGATGTCGCCGGGTGTAAGAGACATCCGAAGGTTGAGACGGTTTACGTTTCGGCTCCGAACAGCACTGATCTTTTGGTCCGAAGATTTTGCGGGATTGCGCTGGGCCCTCACGGTATTGCGGAGCGGCGCACTTCGAATCGTCATGGTTTCACGCCATCCACCGAAGTCGGAGTCGGTATCTACGCTCCAGTTCATTGGTGGGGACGTGCGGAATCGTCTCCGTCTTACGGATCGGTTACTGCAGCTGTTGGCGAAGAGCGGAAACGCCAGTTTTAGAAGGCTGACCGAAAGAATTACCGGCGCTCCTATTTCCCGATTGGAACTATCGAGCTTTCCGGTTAATCGCATCCAGGCTGATGGTCCGATCGTCTATGCCTCCGGTTCACTTGGAGCGGGCGGCTCAGAACGGCAGCTTTCGCTGACGGCCAAGGGGATATCTTCCCGATCTCGCCGTCATGTCTCGATTATTTGCCAGTCGCCTCTGACCGGCGGGAACAGATTCTTTGCAAGCGAACTCGAAGCCGCAGGCATCGTTGTCGAGGATCGGGTCAGCGTTCAGCAAAGGCTGAATCAGGGTGAATCCGTTGCAGGCGGCTACGATCAGTCAATACGGTCCGCGTTTCGTCGAGATCCGCAGTTGGTGGATCTCATCCTGTTTTTCGCGAACAAGTTTTTGACGGAGCGTCCCGCGATCGTTCATGCGTGGCTGGACGAACCAAATATCGCAGCTGGAATAGGGGCGGTGATAGCCGGCGTTCCGAAAATCGTGCTGGGCTGCAGGTCGTTGTCGCCGCTCCATTTTCAGTTCTACCAACCGTATATGTGGCAGGCCTATCGCGAACTGGCGAAGCTTCCCCAGGTCACCATTCTCAACAATAGTGTCGCAGGCGCTCGTGACTACGCCAAATGGCTCCAGCTGCCGATTGTACGCATCAAGGTGATATCGAACGGGCTGGATTTTTCATCAGATGGCAAGTCTGCAGTGTCGGACGCCGGAAGTAGCCATGTGCACGAGGGCAAACGTGTTGTCGGCACAGTGGGCCGCATTGCGGAGGAAAAGCGTCCATATCTCTGGCTTGAGATTGCAAGCAACATCCTGAAGAAACGCCCGGATGTCCATTTCGTGTGGGCGGGCGATGGTCCGATGCGGAAAGACGTCGAGCGCCGCGCCGAGCAATTGGGGATCAGCGCGCATCTGTCGCTTCTGGGCCTTGTCAGCGACATCAGTGCAGTATGGCCGTCGATGACGGTGTTCTTGTTGACGTCGCGTGTCGAAGGATTGCCCAACGTATCGATCGAGGCGCAGCATTTCGGCATACCTGCTGTTGTCGCCGCGGTGGGAGGCTGTGCGGAAACCATCAATGAGGGCGTTACGGGAGCTTCCGTTGCTGGAGGAGACCCGCAGGCATTTGCCGAGGCCGTGCTGCGGTTTCTCGATAGCCCCGAAGCGCTCGCTCGAATCAAGTCTCTCGGCCCGGCTCTCGTTCAGGAAAAATTCTCCGTCGAGCGAATGGTCGCGGCAACCATGGGCGTCTATGAGTTCGAAGCTGGCACATCATGACTTCGAGCGTAGCCAATAAAGCAGAGCAGCTGCTATGTACGGAAGTGCACGGCGGCGGCATGAGCGGCTGCCGGCGTGCGCTGAATTTCAGGAAATTACCCTTATGACAGCTCCTACCCTCTTGAGAATGCCCTTTCTGTTGTTGCGGGCGGCGATGTGGTTCGGCCTGGCAACGTCACTGGCTTATGTGCTCGCCAGCCTTGCGGCTCTTCTCAACGGCTACGCGCTTCCGACCGCAGCCATCTTTCATTGGGCAGATTGGCTCCGCGCCGCGGGCGAGCATGATCACTACGCGGCGCATTTCCTGCTGGTGATAACCAGCCTGTGCGCCGTTGCAATCTGGCTGTCCGTAATGATCGGGTCTCACTCGTACGAGCCGGAACTGGAATCCCTCGGTAAATTCCTGAAAGTCTGGGGGCTGACTCTTACGCTTTGTCTATTCTTATTCTCGATGAGCGGAACATGGGCGGGTTTGCCGCGACCCGGCGATTTCAATAGCGCAAGCATTGGCGGCCTCATTCCGTTCTCGGATGCGCACGGCTATTTCGCTGCCGCTCAGGATCAGGCGAGGGACGGTTATTGGAACGGCATGGCCCTGCGCAGGCCGTTTGCCGCGGCGTTCAGATCCGTGTTGATGACGGCGGCCGGCTTTGCCTACGCCCAGATGCTGATCATCCAGGTTGTCCTGGTCTCGGTCTCGGTCTGGATCGCGGCGCGATCCATTCTTGTCTGGCGCGGTCCGCTGGCATGTCTGGCCTTTGTCGCGCTCTCCTTGATGGTCAGCCGCTCTTTTCTGGCAACCAGTCTCACCGAACCGCTTGGATTTGTCTGGAGTTTCCTCTCCGTCGCCGCTTTTGTGGAATCGTTCGGACGTCGGTCACTGCAATTCGCGCTGCTGGGTTTGGCGTTGACGTTCACGGCCCTGATGACCCGAATGGGTGCGATGTTTCTGCTGCCCGCTGTGATGCTGTGGATCGTATGTTGCTTTGGCGACAGCTGGCGCAAGAAAGTCTATATTTGCGTCGCCATGATCGGCGTCGTTGGTGTCGGCCTGTCGGCCAATTTCGCCATGCAGAAGCTTTATGGAAGAGGCGCCGATCTTTCGGGCAGCAACTTTGCCTATACGCTCTGTGGGCTTTCGATTGGACAGGACTGGTCGTCATGTCCCGTGCGCTATGCGGATGAAATGAAGCGGATAGACAATACCGAGAAAGCCCATACCGATTTCATGTATTCGAAGTCCGTCGAGAATATCGCAAAGGACCCAGCAACGATTATTCGTCGACTGGCTGTAAGCGCTGAGTTGTTTGCCCGGGCTGTTCCCCCGACGATCATTTACGGTTACCTGCGTGCGCCGGCGTCAAAATGGTTGCCGACCTCGATTTTCTTTCTGGTTTCCGCAATCGGCCTGTTCATTCTGGCCATCAATCGTCCCAGCGGCATGGAAGTGTTGTTCTGGGTTATGACCATGCTGGCGATCTTGGTATCCTCGGCATTCGTGTATTTCGACGACGGAATGAGGGTGATGACGGGAAGCTATCCATTGATAGCAGCGCTCACAGCTTCCGGACTTTTTTCCCGGCACATTCCGCCCGTGAACGAAATAGTTCGACCAGCGTGGCAGTGGTGGGGGAGCCTCGCCACCGCTCTGGCGCTTTTCGTTTCGGTACCCTGGTTCGCTCACCGCATTGCTCCGCCCGCTGCAGCGGCGACTGCGGTTCCGAATCAGCAATTGGTATTTGGAGGGAGGCGGGCGTCCGGCTTTCTTGTTGTTGCCGATGACCAGCCGTTACCAAAGGAAGTGCCAAGCTTGCACTTGAGTGAGTTCGCCGAGATAGTCACGCTGAGCAATAACGAAATTTATCAACCGCTTCTCAAAGGTCGAACACCGCAATTGCCGTTCGGCTTTATGGTTGCCCCGAGAATGGAATCGGGAATGGCCAGCAACAACCAGTTCATCGTGCCGGCCCATGTTATGCTGGATAAGAACGTTCAGGCGTGGAAGTTCACCACGGCCGAATGGTCGAAGATTGAGGGGAACAGCATTTACTGGCTCTTTGTAACTGACGCGCAACCTGTAGATCTTCCTGCGCAATGAGACGCCGGTTCCGAGCGCTTTCGATTTGCGGAGTTCAGGACTTCGGATGAATGTGAAGCCGGATGCGGCCAAGGGCGACGTCATCTTCACCATTGGCACGTTGGAAATCGGGGGCACCGAGTTGCATCTGGCATCGGTTGCAGCCGAACTGGTGTCGCGAGGCTGGAACGTCTCGATCTACAGTCTGGCGGGTGAGGGGCCGCTGGCCCGGAGCCTCACGGAAAGTGGGGTGAATATCATTTGCCCGCCGATCAAGCGGGACGGCCGGCCGGCTCCGATGATCGTCCGTTTCATCAGGTTTTCGATTGTGTCCGGGCACCTCTTTACAGTGCTGGTGCGAAGACGGCCCGCGATCGTGCACTGCTTTCTTCCGATGGCCTATTTGACAACAGCGCCACTGGCATTTCTCGCCGGCATCCGAATCCGGGTCATGAGCCGCCGGAGCCTCAACCATTACCAGGGGAAACACCCGTTGCTGCGAATTCTGGAGCGGTGTCTGCATGGCCATATGACTGCAATCCTGGGCAACTCGCGGCGCGTGCTGGGAGACCTTTTGGAAGAAGGGGTCGATGAGCGGCGCCTCGGCCTCATCTACAATGGCGTCGATCTGAAGCGTGTTACTTCAAAAGCAGCTCGTAACGAGACGCGCGGCGCGCTGGGTATTTCAGCAGACGCTCTGGTCATGATCGTCGTCGCGAACTTGATACCCTACAAGGGGCATCTGGATCTGATCAGCGCGCTCGGCGGCGCCGCAGCTTCACTGCCCCGCGATTGGCAGCTTCTGATCGTCGGTCGCGATGACGGGGCAGGCGCCGCAATCGGATCGCTGGCTGTGGAGCTGGGAATCGGTGACCACATCAGGTTCCTGGGCTCGCGCAGCGATGTTCCGGACCTGATTGCCGCGAGCGATCTTGGTGTCCTGCCATCGCACGAAGAGGGATTTTCCAACGCGGTCATTGAACAGATGGGGGCAGGGCTATGCGTGATCGCGACCGACGTGGGCGGAAATGCCGAGGCGATACTTGATCGCACGGCCGGCGTGATCGTGCCGCCGCGAGACATCGACGCATTGTCGCGAGCTATCGTCCAACTAGCTGGCGATTCAGCCTTGCGCTCCCGCCTTGGAAGCGCTGCACAGCTGCGCGTGCAGTCGAATTTCACCCTGGATGCATGCGTTGCCGGATATGAGAGCCTTTATCGCGGGCTGCTCGGCGGCAACCAGCCCTGTGAAATTGCAGGCGTTCACGTCGGCACCGGTAGCGACGCCTAGCATTACAGTTGCCCTTTACGAGACTTTCTGAATCCATGGGCAACCATGATTCGAACATCGTGGACGCAGACAGCGTCGATTGAAGAGACGCTTGCGTTGTGGGC